>OGCY01000006.1_pt1 | contig 161945 bp, 157 predicted proteins | sample 1570311 | NCBI WGS metagenome assembly OGCY01 (sample SAMEA2582165, study PRJEB24529) | metagenome | biome: Human gut stool | place: China | collected 2011
GCATAAAGCAGGGCTGCCGCCCAGCAAAAAATATTTGCTAATGCGACAGCCCCTTTTTGTATTTTAAAAATGCCAATATTTGCATATTTTTTATTCGATTATTGACATTTTTCATTTTAAATCCCATCCCCCTATGATATAATAGGCTATGAAAAAAATCATTTCAAAAGAGGAGGTATGAACCATGGCGAAAAAGCGATATGGACGAATCATATTATCGTGGCTGTTTGCGATAATCATGATGATATCAAATATTCTACCCGCATTTGCCACGGGAAGCGCAGATTCACAATCGTTAAAAATTAAAGTAACGGTTGTAAATGCCAGCGATGAAAACCAGTATTTGGAGGGAAATGGAATCACTTTAAAATCCCTTTTCTCAAGTTACGAGGAAACCAAATACACAGACGAAAAAGGATCCGTGGAGTTTACAGGACTTGCCCCTGGAAAATACCAGGTCATCGACAGTGATCCCTTACCGGGATGGAAAAAGCTCACCACCCCATACACATACGATCTTTCTTCGGATTGGAATTTCACAATTCAAAAAGAATCCCTTGCCGAGAAAGTAGCTCTCACACTGGAAAGCGTAGACAATGACGATAAATCCGTTCCTGTCGGAAACATTGCTTTTGAGCTGCATAATCCAGATGGAACTGTCAGCAACGTAAAAACTGATGCATCTGGAAAATGTTTGGTCGGAAATGTTGTCCAGGGACAGTATTATACCGTACAGTCTTCCACTGTGGAAGGATATAAGCTCGATAAGGAACCATTTGATTTCGATGTTTTAATTCCAGATGATAAGGAATATACCTCTTATGCTATCACTGTTAAAATCCCGATTCTTAAGGATAAGGGCGATAGCGGGGAGACTAAAAAAGGAACTGCCAATATTTCTTTAAAAACGAAGACCGACAGCAACCCTATTTCCGGTGCAGAATTTACCCTCTACGATTCCACGGATGATTCCGCGATCACCACTGGAACAACCGGTTCCAATGGTATGATCAAAATCACGGATCTTGAAGTCGGAAAATACTACTTCAAGATCACAAAAGTCCCGGAGAAATACTTAATTGATACGAACGAAAAATTCGAATTTGAAATCACCAAAACAAATATTGAGTTCAATCTGAATCTGACGGTTGATGTCAAAGACGAAGTGACAGATGGTACAGTAGTCGTTACTGTATCTAATCAGACAAGTGGAGACAGCATCAGCGGCGTAACCATCAAGCTTATTTCTGGATCAACCGAAATAACAGGAACGACAGATGCCTCCGGTATTGTTCGATTTGCTGGACTTGCTTTTGGAACATACAAAGTATCCGAAGTTTCCGTTCCGGATCCATATATTCTTTCTGACGATGTTCATACGGTTACTGTAAGTAAGGAAAAGCCAACTTGCAACTTCAACATCAGAAAGATCAAATCCACGGATGTAAAAGGAACCGTAAACGTATTTCTCCAAGATGCCGATACAAAGGAAGCCATTGCAAACGCCAAATTAGCGCTTTACAAAAAGACTGGAGAATTCGTTATGATCACCACCACTGACGCTGCCGGTAAAGTCACAATTACGGATTTAGCACAGGGTGATTATTATTTTACAGAAGATCAGATGCCGGAAAACTACAGTGTTTCCGATAAAAAATATGAATTCAGCCTGAAGGACCGTGTCCTTACGGTAAATCTTACGCTCCAGAAAGCAAAGGATTCCGTTCAGTATAACAGTGGTTATCTCAAAGTCACAGTGACGGATCAGGATGATACATCAAAACCAGTGGTAGGAGCTACCTTATCACTGCTTAAAGAAGATCTTTCGATCTTTGGAACATACAAAACAAACAGCAGCGGACAGTTCGAAGTTAAGAACATTCCGCTCGGAACCTATTACGTTTCCGAGTCAACTATGCCGTATGGATACAACATTTCCAAGAATAAAACCACGGTTACCTTTACAAAGGGGCAGCCAAAAGTTTCCCTCACATTCCGCAAGATCTACTCCAATGGAAGCGGCGGCAGTGGTTCCGGATCCGGAAGTGGTGGAAGTGGATCTGGCTCAGGAGAAGAAACAAAAACCGGAGCAATCAATGTAACAATTGTTGATAAAGATAAGCAGACTCCGATCAGCGGAGCAACTATCAGCTTCTACAAAAAAGATGGTACACATATTGCCACAAAAATTTCTGATGAAAACGGAGTGGTCAAGGCAGAAAATCTTGCTCTGGAAGAGTATTACTTCACGGAAGATTCCATGCCGGCAGGTTACAGTGCTTCCCAGACCAAGCATTCTGTCAACCTCACAAAATTCAATGTGTATAATATCAAATTGGAAAAAGCATATACCGGTTCCAGCTCTGGAGAAGATAAAGATGTTCGCGGCAGCATCAAAGTAAAAGTTGTAGATGCCACAAGCGGCACAGCCATTCCAAATATGACGCTTGTTCTTACTTCTGCAACAGGTGACTTCCAGGCTGAATTCGTTACTGATAACAGCGGATGCGTTACATTCAACGACCTTACCATGCGTAAGTATTTTCTCACAGAAAAAGTGGTACCGACAGGATACACTCTCAACCCGGAAAAACGAGAAATTGATCTTTCTGTTTCTCAGTTTGAAGTGACATTAAAGAAAGCTGCATCGGGATCGTCCGGATCAGAAGCTAAGACTGGAACAATCAATGTCACTATTGTTGATCAGGAGAAGAACACTCCCATCCAGTCAGCCGTTATATCTCTCTACAAAGCAGACGGATCCTTTGTTGGCGATTATACATCGGATGCGAATGGTAAAATATCCATCAACAGTCTGGAACTGACAGAATATTATTTAAAAGAGAAGAGTATGCCTGATGGCTATACCGTATCTGATAAGCATTATCAGATGCCATTAACGAAGGATATTGCGACATACACCTTTACCTTATCAAAGCTCAAAAAGAGCAGCGGCAGCCAGACAACAACCACGACTACCACAGGAACCTTCAATCTGAATCTTGTAAATCAGAGCGGAACAGGACTTGCAAATACGACCATCGCGATTTATAAACAGGATGGTACTTTGGTAAAAACATATGTCACTGACACAAACGGAAAAGTAAGCGCATCTTTAGCATATGGATCTTACTATATGCTTGAGAAGATCATGCCAACCGGCTATCCGCTTTCTTCTCAAAAATATGAGTTTACTCTGAGTGACAGCTGCGTAACAATGACCTTTGATATTAAGAAATACAAGACTTCGTCCAGTAGCGGATCCAGCAGTTCCGGCGGAAGCTCCGGAGGCGGATCTCACAGTAGCAGTTCCTCCAGCGTAAAGACTACAACCGGAGGACCGAATGGATCGTCTTCCTCTGTAACTCCAATCTCTGATGGAACATGGAAACAAGATTCCAATGGTCGTTGGTGGTACCAGTATGATATCAAGACGGCAGTGAAGGAGAATATTACTTATCCGAAAAACAAGTGGGTTTACATCTCCAGTAATGGTGGAACCAACTGGTACTATTTCGGAAATGATGGATTTATGAGGACCGGTTGGATCATGGTTGGCAATAACTGGTACTATCTGAATCGTAATGGTGCTCTTATCACAAACACCTGGTTCTTCGATGGAAGCAACTGGTATCATATCGATGCTTCTGGAAAGATGGAGACTGGATGGATATTATCAAATAACCGGTGGTATTATCTGAACACAGTTAGCAATGGTACAAAAGGTGCTATGTTGACAGGATGGCAGTATATCAATGGAAAATGGTACTATTTAAATCCGGTCAGCGATGGTACAAAAGGAGCGTTATATGTGAATACGGTTACTCCTGATGGATATCGTGTAAATGGAAATGGTGAATGGGTAGCATGATTTTATCAGAGGAGAAAGTGAAAGCTTTCTCCTCTTGCTTTCCTGTCTATTCGCCATTTCCCACCGTTTTTACAACTAAGGGTATAAATTATTGTGGCATGGTGCAAAAATCCGCTAAAATGGCAGCCAGACAGCTATAGTTATCAACAATGCCTGCGCGTTTTGTACATACTCAATCATATAAGCGATGGAATAATCGAAAATTTTTGTTTCCTATTTTATGAAAAACCACGTTTAGATGTATCTTGAAAGGTATAAAGAAATATATAACTAAAATACTTTTATATTTTTTTACTTATTACTTAGGAGGCTGGAAATGCCTATAAATAAAGGGTTTTTCCGGAGTAAAAACCACGTTTAGATGGTTTTTCGACCACGTTTAGATGTATTTTCGACCACGTTTAGATGGTTTTTTGACCACGTTTAGATGTATTTGTGGAAAAAGAGTAAACGGATAAAAAACCACGTTTAGATGTATTTTGATTTTTGAGATCAATCAAAAATGTAAACTTTTCACACAGAAAAAATGTAAAAAGTGACAATAAAAAATAACAATCGACAAAAACCACGTTTGGATGTATTTGCAGGATATTTGCGCAACAGAAACGACCACGTTTAGATGCATTTTTGAAAGGGTATGCGTGGATGAAAAACCACGTTTAGATGTATCGTGATTTTTAAGATTCGTGAAAATGTAAACTATTCACATAGAAAAATGAAAAAAAATGACAATAAAAAATAACAGTTGCCAAAAACCACGTTTAGATGTATTTGCAGGAAAATACTGCGGAAATGGAAAAACCACGTATAGATGTATGCCAGGTAAGTGCGATACAATAGAAAAAAAACCACGTAATTGACAAATAGTGGTTTTTAATATATAGTTATATAACAGACTACCTTATACAGAGTGAGGATTGTATGGCGAAAAGAAACAGAAGCATAGATCAAATAGATGGTCAGATGTGTTTTGATCTCAGCACAGATCCACAACAGTATGTTGTACAGGCAAACAGACTGATCGAGGGCAAACAGAACCTGAAATTAAATTCAGCAAAAATATTGAGACTGCTTATCATGCAGATTAAGCCAGACGATGATGATTTTAAAACATATCGAATAAAAATCGCAGACCTTGCAAGGTTACTAAGAGTAACGTCACAAACTCTGTATCGAGATATTGATATTTTAACAAACGATATTTTAACAAATTATGTGACGATTCGAGATTCAAGTAAGACTGGATTTGTGAAAATTCCTTGGGTGACAGCATGCGCCTACCATTCATCAAAGGGACTTTCGGTTATGCTGAATCCACTGCTGAAACCTTATCTTCTGGGCTTGAAAGACCACTATACGCAATATCAGCTGGATTGCATTTTAATGATGCGTTCTACATATGCATTGCGAATCTTCGAGTTATTAGAGAAAGAGAACATGTTAAAATATCTTCCGAAAGAGGGAATAACCGTTGATCTGACAATTCAAGAGATCAGAGAGGCTTGTGACTGCGAGGAAAAGTATCAAAAAATTAGTCAGTTCCGTCTCAGGGTGTTGGATGTCGCAGTAAAAGAAATACAGCGGACAACCACTTACGAGGTAAACTATAGTCCGATAAAAAACGGGCGGAACATTGACGCTGTTCGATTTCAAATTCTCCCCAAATTTCGTCCTAAAGACTGATGCAAAACAGAGCAACCAAACGTGTTGCTCTGTTTTTTATGAAATATAAGTATTTACATATATTATAAAAAATGATATAATAATAAAAAATTAAAGCAAAGGAGAAGAATCATGAGTAACCGACTGGTAAAAACGAAAACAACAATGGTGCCAAATCAGGGAATGGAAGATAAGGAAACATTCATTCAGGAAATACTGGATAAAGTCGATCAGGGCAGAACAACAGCGATGTTTCTGGCATTTGGTGCAACTTTAAAGGAGAAGCTGGGAGTAAGTGAGGAAATGCTATTTGAGATTTTTGAAGGAGTGGACCAGCTCATGGGGACCTATAATACGATGTCATCCATAAAAGAATTCCGCAAATTTGTAGCAGACACATACCAGTTTGATGTCGCTTATGATGCAAATGATGTTCTGAAACCGGAATAAGAGAAGAAGGAAAAATCCCATGCGTGTGAATAAGTCTTTTTGTGTCCATTCTTTGTGGGTGGCATCGATTATATTCTTTATATTGCGAATCATGTATGTGATTGGGATTCCGTTGTCGGAAGCAATGTTCCCGTTATTCTTCAAAATCTTGCTGATATGGAGCGCAGTTGTTTTGGTAATCGAATTACTGCCGCAAAGATCCAATAGGCTGGAACAGTTCCAGTTTTGTGATAGTGCGAGTGAGTCGGATCCCATTCCTGAAACAATGTATATTCGTTCCAGGCATACATTTGACAGGGAAGAGCGATATATCGTTGACTTAGGCGGAAATATCTATTATCAGATTAAGACTCAACGATCCATCCGCAACATGAACCGGATACGAGTACTTGATGTATATCGCGGCTGCGAGGAAAAGATCGGGACCGTTTTAAGATACCGGCTGGGAAGCAGTGAATTATATCGGTATACACTGAAGATATGGAATCATACCTATTGTGCCGAAATCGAACTGGGAAACGAGAAGAGACAGTACCAGTCGAATACAGAGCCATACATATTTCAATTTAACGGAAACAATGGACTTTCTGCTTATGCAATGGATAAAAAGGTGGCAGAAACAAGAGGGGTATTTACAGAACTCGGCTACAGTTCCACGGATCAGGATATCCTGTTTTTGCAGGACTCAGATCCTGTTTTATTATTACTGGCGGCATTTACGCTCGATAAGAATACCGGTTCGTATCATGGCTGAGACAGGAGGAAGATAATTGTGAATCATTTTTTGTTAGCATTTATGGCGGTAGGCTTTCTTGATATGTCCATTTCGTGTATCTATATCGCTGAACCAACATCACCATTATGCATGGTTGGTATCATGATGTTTTTTATCGCTTCCTTATTTCTGACGTTTTGGAGTGCCAATGAAAAAGCAGATGTGACAAGAAAGGAGAGAGTGCCTTGGAAAGTGGGGAAAAAGCATCGTCCTGAGATACAGAAACAAGGATCCTGGTATTCCGGAATCATGTTTCTGGAAGCCGGAGGAGCCAGTTGCTGCTTCCTCATAGTGCATATTCAAATTTTTTTGGAAGATACGGATTTTCCAATTGTCATTTTTTTAATTTTTGCCGTATTCCTGGCTGGAGCTGCAACTGTATGTATTATCCAAGGGATCCGCAAAATAAGATAAGGTGTTTTTACTAAATCAAAAAAATATTGGAGGAAATATATGGAAGAAAATAAAACATGGGAAGCAGATAACTACTGGATCGAATTATTGAAAAAATACAACCGATCAAAGCTCGAAGAATTAAGGAAGGAAAAGGAAGAAAAAAATGGAGCGATTGTACTGGATTCTACGGATACAAGCGCTCCCGCCAGACTTTATGAAAATATTCCTTCAACGGAAATCCTGGAACAGCAATCAACCCTGGAACGTCAGATCACATCAATGGCAGATATGTTGGTACTTTTGGATCGTGAGAATCCTGATTTTATAGGTGAAATAATTTCTTGCGAAAAAGGAGAGAGGATAAGGCAGGAGCAGGAGAAACATTCTCTTTCCAATGTACACGAGAGAATACTCCTCTCAATCCCAAAAACATTCCGCTATATCAATCTGCAGACAGCCTTGATCTTAGCAATGGAAGATACGGAAACACAGAAAAAAGTGGATAAGGAAGCGCGTAAGCGGTATTCCTGGTATTTTTCAAATCCGAATAAAATTGTAAAACGCTATATATCAAGTATCAATCGCGAACTAGGAAAAGATGGTCATTTTCGTCCGAATATTTATGGAGAAAACTGGAAGGACAATTCAGCGCTTAAGGATACAATCATAGTGCAATATATCATGGGTTGGCACAGGAAAATGGTAGAAGGATCCAAAGACTATGGTTTTCTTATTCAGATGAAATGGATTCAATTCAGAAACATCCTTGTGGATAGAGAGACTGTAAATAGTCTGGATAAATTGGCAATTCAGCTTGGCTATGATGAAACTAAAAAGCTTGTCGCAAGTAAGGTATTTGCTAAATATACAACCCGCTGTATGGAAACAGCTGCAACATGGCTGGATGATCAGGTTGAAAAATGGGAAGTCTTTTCTTTTCGGGATGAGGAAAAGGTAGATTACCATGCATTTGAATATGTCCAATCGATCTTCGATGACATTTTATTCATGGCACAAAATCCAAATGATAATAGCACCCTGTATGATAAGACAAATTTTGTCCCATTGGAGTGCAGCCCTCTGGGGATTGCATTTGATCTCATAAATGGTATCAAGTGGTATCCAAAATTCGGTCATGAGGAAGAGAAGCAAAAACTTTTTTATGAAGCAGCACTCAATTGTTCAGCGGCATGTGCAGCAATCGAGTTTGAAGGAGCGGATATTGATGATTTATCTGCCACCAACCTCATCCGACTGTCAAAACTGACAGACCCACAATGGTTTATCATAAACCTCTTTTATTGCTACGTTATAAATCAGATTGCGTGGGAGTACCAGGAAAAAGACCTGGATGCGAATCATTTATTGAATAAAGAATATGAAATCCTATTAGCCAGAGCAAGAGAAGAGTCCATGGAAACGATTCAGAACTTGAGAGAACAGGTGGAAGATCAAAGGCAGAAAATTGAACAGCTTCAAAGCACGATCCGCTGGAAAAATGACAGAGAAAAAGAAACGGATCAGCTTGTGGCGGGCAGAACGGATAATCTCAATGTCCAGATCCGTATTTTGGAAAAGAAACTCCGTAAAATGCAGGATGTGCTCCTGGAAAAGGATGCACTCATCGAAGAGCAAAAAGCACAGTTGACTGATTATGAAGAAATGCTGAAATATAAGGAGGATGAGGTACAGGCGGAAAATGCAGAATGTAGCCTGGATGAACTGAAAAAGCAGGTGATTTTATTCGTTGGCGGACATGAGGATCTGCTTACTGAATTGCGGAAAGAGTTGCCACTGTGTAAATTTCTGTCAAAAAGCACAGAACCTATGCCGGACATGAGTAAAATCGACCGGGTGGTTGTCTTTTATAAATTTGCAAACCATACTACATTTAATAAAATCATGGCAAGCGTAAGAAAAATCCAGATTCCGGTTCAGTATATTGATCGGAAAAATTACAGCCAGGTGTTAGAGCAGCTGAGAAGAAATACGATAAGCTAAGTGTTTTCTCGTAATATATGTATTTACATATATTACACAAATGATATAATAAAAATTGAAAGAGAGGTGCAGAACGCAGAGGGTTTATCATCTGCAAAAGAGCATGGTAAAATTTGATAAATTATGGAAAAAACTAGATGAAATGGGATTACAGAAACGAGATTTGTACCACGCCACGACACAAATCGCAGTGGCGAAAATGGCGAAAAATGAGCATGTAAGTTTGGGGACCATCGAAAATCTCTGCAAATTTCTGGAATGTACACCAAATGACATCATGGAAATCGATATGAGCGATATGACGTTTTCTTCAAAGAAAAAGGGATCCAGATTTAAAGACAAGGAAATCATTCCAGTCCGGATCATGAAAGAAAAAGGATTACTGATCAAAGTGGATGGCGGAGGAAAGCCGGTAGAGAATAGTTCGGGGGAACTGAAAAAGCTCAAGAGCGCATATCGGAACATGAAAAACAATGAATGACATTCATGGGGAAAGAATAAAAGAAAACGATCTGGTTTGCGTTTGCCGGAACGGGAAAAGCACTTTCTACTACATTAGATGCTGTTGGAAAAATTGCGGTGAGGAATTTTTTGATACTTATCGGGTTACACGGAAGTACCGCATCAACAAATATGATTATGCGACAAAGACAACGCATACTGAAAATTTTCGGTGGGCGGAGCGAGTTGAGAAACTTCCGATCCCAGATTGTCTTAGAGAGGAAATCTGGAAAAAATCCTATTGCAGTGAGAAATAAAGAGTTTCATGTCGAATTTGATAAGGAAAAGCTTCTCAGCGGAACGTATAACCTCAAATATGAACTAGACGAAACAGGTTTCGACAAGCAAGGAAGGAGCCTATCCTCAGAAGGCTGGGATGTACAATATAAAGTCCATATATGATATGGCAAAAAGAGAAGTGGAGGGAAAAGCGCAACGTGAAAACAGGGCGTGAACAGGTACGAAAAAATAAAAGAAAAACATCCGTCAAGCCTGGGAAAAAACAGGCAGTGTATGATCTTCCTCAGAAATGCCCCTATTGTGGAGGGAAAATGCTGATCCATTATCCGGGACAGAAAAATGGGAAAACGGAAAAGGGCGATCATGCAAAGCAACAAATCAAGCCGGTTATGGTCTGTGAAAACAATGCCTGCACCTGTTACTTAAATCTGAAAACTGATTGGACTGGAAAGCTGTTGCCCGTTGGAATCCCGGCAGATGAAAATCTGCGGATTTTACGAACAGAAGCTCATCACTATCTGAACTATTTTATGCAGGCTGCAGGTATGGATTATAAAGCAGCATATCAAACGGTTTCAGATATTACAGGACTTCCAGTCTCAATGTGCCATATATCCATGATGGATGAGGTACAGTGCCGGAGACTTACTGCTGAAATACTAAAGTATATTGTCCGTATGGGACAGATAAACCCGCAAAAGCTGAGGAAAACGGGAAATCTGACCGCCTTTTACTCATATAAAGGGTATACTTTTTCAAATGCAGAGGCTCAAAATATGGTGAAGGAAATCAATGAGATCGCAAACGGATGATAGGCAAAAGAATACGAAGGGAGTGAGAGAAGGAATGAGCGAGCATAATACCGAAGAGCCGGAAATGATAGTTATCGACATAGAAGAAATCAAAAATAAGCTTCTGGAGGATGGTCGGAGTCTGATTGAGGATGATGAGAATGAGAATTCATTCGCTGATGTTGAACGATTCCTGGATCCTTATGATGATGATATCGATAGCAGAACGGAGATACAGCGCGCAGAGGATGAGAGAAAGGACTTTGACAGCCGTTTCCCTAGATGCGAAGAACTGGTAAAGGTGTATAATAATAGAGTAGAAAGCCTGGAAAAGAAACAAAAACTTCAAGATCAAAGGCTTGTAAAATGGCTGGTCCCACTCACTGTTCTGGTTATCTTTGGGTTTCAAATATACCTTGAAAAATATGGATCGGGGAACATGGAGAAAGATCTGATCGTTTCTTTTTTCTGGATTCCAGTAGTGGCAATTTTGGCACTTGTGTTTGTGTTCTTGGGATCTGATAGTGAAAAAAAAGAACAAACGGATTACAAATGGCTGATGGAGAAGATATTTCCGATCATTTATGAAAAATATATTCGAAAGAAGCTTCCGAGCATAGAGTTCCAAAAAAATATTGCAAGCTTATTTCCGAACGGGAAAAAAGCGGATTATGGATTCGGGATTGAAAACCGTGTGATTGAACTATATGAAATGGAGATTACAGCAATAGACCGGCTTTCTTCGAAAAAAGGAAAAGAATATTTGTCCTTTAAAGGAGTCTGCATTTACAATAAACTGAACGGAAAATATCAATTGATTTCCGGGATGTCGATCCTGCCTCCGTTTGCGAAGGGACAAATATTGGAAAGCTCTGATTTCTGGACATACTACATTATTACAGAGAATGCAAAAAGAAGGGTTTTGTAAAGCAAAAGCGGAGGACAAAAGAGAATGAGGCAGTTAGAAAAATTCAAAGAAAGGCTTGCGGCACTGGATGATCCGATGGAAGCTGCATTATATATTGATAAAATGCGGGAAGCTGCCGGCTATTTTTGCAAAGAGCGTTATCCGGATGAGGTGATCCTGGAAAGTGACGGACAGTTTCAGGATATTTCGACATACGGAGTCAAACGATATCTCGAATCAGAGATCGATAAGTGGGAGGGAGTAGAATGAACTGGATTGCAGTTGTAGTTATTGCACTTATCATAATCAAAATCATACGAAATCAGCAATACAAAACTGGAAAATGATGTCTTAAGAAAACTGGAGTTTCAGAATCGCGATATGATTCCTTATATCGATGAGGGTATCACTGTGAAGAGCCGCCAAAGCTTAGAAAGAGAGGAAATTTGTGAACAATAATACTGATCTAGAATTCAAAGAAGGAACAAACAAAGAACGAAAAGACATGCGTTACTATCAAGAAAAATTTTTTCGATTTGGAGTATATGTTTGTGGCTTATTTTTTGGATTGTGTGTCTTAGCTCTTGTTGTAATTGCTATAATCTTAGTAATATTCTGGGGAATTGCCGGTATGAGCAACTAACAGAATGCTTTCGTTATATTTCAGACAAAAAGTGTGCTGGCAGACAAATTAACGCAGTCTGAAGTCAATAACCCATGACTAAAGTCACGAGTATTAGAGCGCCAATTTTATAAAACAATTTTTCGAGCATAGAGTTCCAAAAAGATATTGCATGCCTATTTCCGAATGAGAAAAGAGCGGATTATGGATTTATAAGGCAGAGTATCAACAGTACCTCGATAATGTTCCTTCATATGTTATGGAAAATGATGAAGAAGGATTTTATTCCCGTCTCGGCTTTGCAATTATTGATGAACATGTTCTTAACGTAGAATATAAATTTTCATATACCTCAAACGGCGGAATGGCGCAGAGATCATTCACGATACCGATGACAGAAGAAAATATCGCAGAGCTTATTAAAATGCTGGAGAATAAACTTACTGCAAGCGCTTTTGCTAAAGAACAGCGAGTTCTGATGACAAAGAAATTACGGGAGCGCATAAAAGAACGTGATAACTTTACCTGCTGTACCTGCGGCAATTCTACCTATAAGGAGCCTAATCTGTTGCTTGAGATTGATCACATTATCCCTGTATCAAAAGGTGGAAAAACGGAAGAAAGCAACCTTCAAACCTTATGCTGGAAATGTAATCGAGCAAAGAGCGATAAAATCGTAGTATAAGAATCAGAAAAAGGACGCTTGATTTCTCAAACGTCCCAGTGTATAATCTACTTAGAAAGTGAATCGGATGCAAAATCCGATTTGCCCTCAGTTAAATACTAATCAAGAAATAGCATTCACTTTGGTCGGTGGGATGCTATTTCTTTTTATCAAAATGATTGTCTAAGTAAGACAGAGCCGCAAAAATGACCAACAACAAAGTCAAGACTTCCATTGTGTCCATAGGGCATCACCCTCCTTCGTAAGACTAGAGGGCATCTGATAATCGGAAAATCACATCCTGCTTTCCTTTCGATGATACATACCCAGTATACCATAAATGGAACACTCGTTCAAATGATAATGAAATTTGTAAAAATTATCGCAAAGCATTGCAAAAAGGACGCTTGATTTCTCAAACGTCCCAGTGTATAATCTAATCAGAAAGTGAATCGGATGTGAGTCCGATTTGCCCTCAGTAAAGTTAAGCTAAAAGAGATAGCATCCTAAACTTTGGACGGTATGGGGATGCTATTTTCTTTTATCAAAATGATTGTCTAAGTAAGACAGAGCCGCAAAATCATAACATCAAATCATCAAAATAAGAAATAAAATGCTGAAAATGGAATTCCAATGAATATAAGATAGTCAATATATGTCCAAATAATATCATTTACATAGGACTTCAATTCAAATTTTTTATTGTGAGACATACATAAACAAATTAAAGGAGTAATAAGTATTGCCATAATGGTAATTACAATAAACCACCTCAATTGTAACATCTTATAAGTAGAAGAAGAATTGATATAATTATTAACGTGTTCTAAAAAACTAGAATCCATATAAATTTGATTGCCTTGTTTTGTGATTTCCATAATAACCTCCCTATATAGTCAAGTCTTTTTTCCTTGAAAATCAAGGTTTCGTTTCGATTGATACATACCCAGTATACCACAAACAGAACACTTGTTCAACGAAAACAAGATTCGCAAAGGGATTTCCTTGTATTCTTGTTCCACTTCCAGTATAATATAGATAGAGATTCAGCAGCAGGACTAAGGGAGGTGCAGTATCATGAGTGCATTGCCGATAGAAGATATGAGTAACGCATACATCGAGCATTCGATGGTGATAAATAACTTTGTGGTAGAAATTGGAAGCCAGATCAAAGACAGCCTATGCCGTGTATTTGGCGATGGTGTTCAGTACCAGTGGAGCGAAAATAATAATAAAGTTGTGATTCCAGATGCATCCATTAACTGCAATATCAGAGATCGAAAAAACGTATCATTCACCGGAATCCCTCGCTTTGTGATGGAAGTCGTTTCTGATGCAACAGAAAAATATGACCGTGGAGAGAAAATGGACATCTACTGTAAAGTGGGTGTATCGGAATACTGGATCGTAGACTGGCGGAAGAAATCAGTTGAGATTTATATGTTTGACTTCAAGGAAGATGGAACACCATATCCATATCTGTTCAAAACAGTGACAGAGCAGAATAAGGACGAACTCAGCCTTGTCATGTTTCCGAATTTTGAAGCCAGCTATGACCGCTTATTTGATTTTGCATGATGGAGAGGTGATAGGATGCCAATGGTAGTGCATGATATTATTATTTCTTTTGCTAATGGAGTAAAAAAGATTCTTGGTGATGATTTGAAAAAGATAATTCTATATGGATCTTATGCTCGTGGAGATTATTCGGAAAACTCAGACATTGACATTATGGTCTTAACGACCTTGACAGACAGCGAAATCGAACGGGTGGAGTCGAAAATCTATGATCTTGCTTTTGACTTTCTGATGGATTACGGTGTGGACATCAGCGTAGTTATAAAGAATGAAAATCAGTTTAACTATTGGCTTGGAGCATTGCCGTTTTATGATAATGTCCAGAGGGAAGGAATGGTTGTGAATGGATAATCGACAGGAAGAATTAAGTCAGTATAGAATACAGGAAGCAAAAGAGAGCTTAAAAGTTGCTGAACATTGTTTGAGAGAAGGATGGTATAAAGACTCTATTAACCGTTCATATTATGCCGCGTTTTATGCGATAAAGGCAGTATTGGCATTAGGAACGATAGATTTTAAACGCCATAAAGATGTTGTCGCATATTTTAACAAAGAGTATGTGGCAAGGAATGTATTTCCGAGAGAACTTGGTCGCAGATTAGGCATGTTAAAACAATTAAGAGAAAAAAGTGACTACGATGATTTCTATATTGCATCCAAAGAACAAGCGGATGAGCAATACCATACAGCGGAATATATAATTGCTAATGTTGATAATTATCTTGACCTTCAAGGAAAATAGCTATGATAAAGAAAATTTACACAATTCAAGATATATATGCTCTTCCAGACGGTCAGAGAGCGGAGCTGATTGACGGGAACATCTATATGATGGCACCGCCGACCACAAGACATCAGATGCTTGCTTTTTCACTTGCCCGTAAGATTGCAGACTACCTTGATAGGAACAAGGGAAAATGCCAGGTCTTACTTGCACCGTTCGCTGTGTTTTTGAACGATGAGAAGAACTATGTGGAGCCGGATATCTCAGTCATCTGTGATGCAGACAAGATAGATGATGATGGATGCCACGGAGCACCAGATTGGATCATTGAGATTGTGTCTCCGGGATCACGCCGCATGGACTACATGATTAAGCTGTTCAAGTATCGTTCTGCAGGTGTGAAAGAGTATTGGATTGTTGATCCAGAAAAGAATCGCGTGATCGTATACAACTTCATCAATGATACGATGATGGAATACTCCTTCGGTGAACCGGTAAAAGCCGGAATATATGATGAGCTAGAAATTGCAGTGGAATAAATTTATGTATAATTTTTAACATGGCTCGCCAATTCATCCCGCAACCTCTATAGGCGGCGGGATGAATTGGCTTTTGCTCTAGCTCAACAGATTAGATAAGTTCTGTGCTGGGAGAAGAACAGAAATAAATATATATATGTAAATAGTGATATTATAAATAATAATATTTTTACCCCGCATCTATGGACAAAAATTTCCGGCTATGTTATAATTTACTTACCAACAATAAATTATGTTTAAGTGACTTCCATTTTTTCGGAAAATGATAAGTTAGGATTTGCGACCTTAAATTATCATTTGAGGAGAAAATAGTATGAAGAATAAAAAACATAAGTTTATGCGTGTAGCGTCTCTTGCGCTTGCTGCAAGTCTTTCCTTCTCTACGATGACTGCGTTTGCAGACTGGAAGCAGGAAGGAAGCATCTGGAAGTATCAGAATAGTGATGGCAAATATGCGACTTCGACATGGCAGTGGATCAATGGAAAAAGTTACTGTTTTGATTCTAATGGAAATATGTATGCCAATACCACAACTCCGGACGGCTATACAGTAAATGCGGATGGCGCATGGACTGTAAACGGTGTTGTACAGATCAAGAATGAAACATCGAAGAAAGCTTATTCTGATAATGATCAGTATCCGCTGGCACATTTGAAAGACTGGTTTGTATTAAATAGTAGGGGTAAACTGGTCTCAAAGTGGTCTAACGAATATATGTATGAATATCACCCGGAACTTAATGGTAAATGGAATGATAAATATAATTATAATGGTTATGGTGATTATATAAAAAGTAAAGCAGCAGAGAATCATGATATCTCTATTGCGGATAAGGGAACTATTATTGGAGAGCCATTTTATGCTGTTGCAAGATTAGCAGGTGTTGCAATGCCAGGATATGAAGCAGCGGAGAATTCTGCTGAAACATTAGCAATCGAAAAGGAGCTTAGAGACTTTTTAAATAGCTTTGATTGGAAAAATGCATCTGATTATGAAAAGGCAGTACACGTTGCAAGACGAGTAAATAGAGCTGAATACGATAATACAACAAGTTCGTGTCATCTTGCATATGGATGTTTAGTAGACGGGAAAGCCTCGTGTGATGGATTTGCAAGTGCTGCCAATTTATTAGCGTGGTGTATTGATTTACCATCAACAATAGTTGCGTCACTTGCAGCAAATCATGCATATGTGGTATATTGCATCAATGGTGTGTGGGTAAGTCATGAAGCAACGTCACACGATGAGTCATTTCATATTGCAGATCCACAAAACGATATTTATATGATCGGGTCATCAAAAAAATATGGAACCTTTGCTGATTACTGTGACCGAACCGGATACACAGTTCCAAGTAATGATGTGATCTTATCAAAACTTGCAGGACACGCAAGAGTCATCGATAACTTAGGGCGGATCACAGTAGATTTTAATTAGTAAAAAATGCAGTTGTTCAAATGAGCAGCTGCATTTTTTTTACTCAAAAATGCCAATAATCACATAAAAATTATGCAAATATTGACATTCTCTAACGCGTGAAGTAGAATAAAAAAAGGCGAAGGACCGTCAAAAATAGTCGGTTTTTAGCCAAAAAAAGGGAAGGAGAAGGGATAGTATGAAGCTGAAAAAAGGGGCTGCCAGAGCACTGGTCACAGCCTTGACTCTCAGCGTCATCAGTCCGCAATCCGCAGTCGCTGCGACCTGGTATAAAGATCCGGCGACAGGCTATTGGTATCACCAGAACGATGCTGGAAACAACACGACAGGCTGGCTTCATGATACGGATGGCAAATGGTACTACTTATCACAGACCGGGAAGATGCTTTCCAACGAATGGCATCAGGATCCGGACGGCAAATGGTATTTCTTTAATGCTTCTGGCGTACTGGTTGCCAATACCTGGCACCAGGATCCGGACGGCAGATGGTATTACTTGGGTTCGTCCGGTGCCATGCTCACAAATGCATGGCATAAGAATCCAGATAGCAGATGGTACTATCTCACAGGGAATGGTGCGATGCTTGCAAATGCATGGCATCAGGATCCGGATGGAAGATGGTTCTATGTAGATGGAACAGGAAGTATGCTTACCGGCGCAGGAACAATCACTCCGGACGGGTATACGCTAAAGGAAGATGGAAGCTGGGATACTTCAATCCCGAAAAAATCATCAATATCGACAACCCGTTCAAGCCGCAGTAGCAGCGGTGGAGGTGGTGGCGGAGGAGGAAGCTCTTCTGGAGGCGGTTCAAGCTCCGGAGGATCTGGTAGCTCTTCTGGGGGATCCGGCACAACAACGAATCCTTCGACTCCGGACCAGAAACCGGATAGTAAGCCAACTACACCAGATGATAAGAAAGACAACAGCGGAAACAGCGGAACAACAGAAAAACCGGATATGCCGGATCAGCCGTCAGATGCAAAGACCTATCTTACCTATAAGATCCAGTACGTGGATGTAGATAAGAAAATTGTTCTTTCCGAGACAACGGGAAATGCATTGGCAGGAGATACGGTTGAGATTGAACATATTGCAATCGAAGGGTATACCCTCTGCGAAAACCAGCCAGACAAGATGACGGTGAATACAGAGAACCAGATGATTACAATCTATTACTCAGCCATTCCGGTTGCTTCGCCTAGCGATGCAAAGGAAGTAAGCTGGGAGATCCGGTTTGTTGATGCTGAGACACATGCAAAAGAGCTGGCACCACGCAGAAACGGAAAAATCGTAGAGGGTGGAACCCTGAATGTCAATTTCATGGAACGTATCGTTGATGGAAAAGATATTTGGGAGTCGGTAGAAAAACCAGTTCTGACAATCGATGTATATGGTCCTGGACCAAAGATCTATTACATTGAGTATGAAAAAACTGGGGAGTTAGAAGAACCGGAAGATCCGGAGAAAGAAGCAAAGGATAAACTCGATTCCTGGTATCAGAAAGCCAAAGAATACGAGGCTGCCTTTACAGGAGAGAAGGAGGAAAATATTCCGAATTTCCGCTTCGATGTGGCTGACCAGGGAGAGAATGATACAAGACTTGTTTCTGCGATCGCGCGCATTGATGATACGGAAGAGCACACGATTTACTTGATCGGTAAAAATTTCAAACCGAATGGTACTGCAATCCCGAATCATTATGACGGGGTCCTTTACAGTAATCTTGAAGAAGATACCGTCACCTATAATGGAGATACCTATTATCTTGCAAGATTTTCCATTACACGCAGTTATGTCACAGAAAACTGTGAGCATAGATGGGTGATTGATAAGGATCATCCGGGCGGATGTCTATCCAGAGGCAGACAGGAGTGGATCTGCGACAAGTGCGGAGAAACCATGGAGACTTATACTGCTGCCCTTGGACACATTGATGAGGATGGAGATTCCGTCTGCGATCGATGCGGAGTAAGAGCATTCGACCAGAAAGTAGGAGACACATTAAAGACCACCATCACGCTGAATGATGGAACAACAAAGGAATTAACCTACACCTGCATTGACGAGGATTACCAGGGCGGAATGCTTTACATTTCCAATGAGTCCTTAAGCGTATCCGAGTTTGGCGGATATGGATCGTTTAATTATAACGATTCCAATGTGCAGGATTACTTCCAGTTTGGATTTGCAAATGCAAGTGCATTTAGTACGGATGTTCTTCTTCCGATTGAAAGGACAGACGGAATGACACAGGACTTTGCAATGCTCTTAACCGAGGATGAAGCAATGCAGTATGCAAGCGTCATCCCCAAAACAGGAGCTTATCTGGTAAGAGTTCCAGGAGAAAGCAAAGTCATGGGAGTAGCAAGTGATGGCAGCATCAATGAAGTAACAAATCCAGATGCAGATGTGTATGGAGTGCGTCCGGCAATCATTCTTGCAAAACCAGATACGAATGTACCGAGCAGTATTCATTGGAACATCGGAGACATGCAAGCCCGCGAGATCGATGGCGTGACCTATATGTTCAAGTGCATCGACCAGAACTATGTAGACAGAACCCAGAACCACAGGAAAGCAGCACTGTTCCTTTGTGACAGCATTATCGCCTCCAACACTGGTTCCCATTATGATTATGAGAAACAGCCGGATGGTTCTTATGATTATGTTTACAAACCTGGTCCGATCACGAACTTTGGTGACAACAACGATTATAAATATTCCAAGATCCATAAGTGGCTGAGCGAAAACACAAACACGTATAACATGGAGCCGATCAGCATTGGTGTTGATTATGCGTACATGGGTGCAACCGAAAAGCTTCGGTATGAGGATCTGGATGATAACTCAGTGAAAGCCTCCTATATCGGAAGCCAGAAACTGACAAGCTACATATTCTCCTTATCCGTGGATGAAGCCTTAAAGTATAAGCAATATCTTTGGGACTTTGGTGATGATCAGTATGGAGCAAACACAAAAGCATACTGGTTACGGACTCCGATGGGAGTAGCGGGAGCATATAAGGAAACCAATCAGGTATATGTAGTAGATATCGTGAATGGAAATATCCATCCACAAACCATTAAGCCTGTAACGGCATCAGACGATGATGAAGTCTTGGAAACCAGTACCGTTGGTGTGAGACCTGCGTACTGTATGCCGCAAATGTAATATATAAACAGGAATGAATCTTTAGGGAGGTATAAGATGAGAAAAGCACCGCTCAGTCGAAACCGGCTGAAAAAGATGAAGCGTCATCTCGTATCTGCTCTGGCTGTAGCTATGGTAGCGCAGAACCTTCTGGTATCTACGGCAGCGATCGCAGAGACACCGGAAACAAATGCGAAAGTAGAAAGCAGCGCAGAAAATGCAGAAAATGCTGAAGGAGAGAACACCCAGAATGTCGAAAAGACAGAAGAGGGGAAGGAAACTCCGATCGCAGAAGCTGCCAAAGAAGCAGATACAGAGAAAAAGGCTGTTGTGATTAAAGAAAAGGCAACGGCAAGCAATCCGGCTCCAGCAGAGACAGGAAACAAAGACACGAAGCCAGGCACAAATGCTGCCGTGACTGAAGATATCTTTGATTCCATGCCGGAAATCGGAACCGATGAATTCACGACATGGTTCTTTGCACACAAGGACAGTGCAGATCTTTGGAACTGGGTTATGAAGTTTGTTGAGGCAGATGATGAAAATCCGGATGAAGAAGCTGCAGCATTCCTTTCCTGGTTCTCCGAGCATGAGGAGGCAGTACTTAAGGCGTATGAGGAAACAGATCCATATGGAGTTGCATTATTAAGCAATTCTACCGGAGACCTCTGGACGAACTGGAATGGAAATACTACATGGAGCGGAGACGGTACCGAGTCTGCACCGTATGAGATTTCCAGCCTTGCAGACCTTATGGGACTTTCCGAAATGGTCGCTGCGGGAAACAGCTTTGATGGAAAATATTTCCGTCTGACGCAGTCCATTGATCTCGGAAACATCAATATCAACAACGGCAACTGGAACCCGATAGGATGGTACCAGAACAAATCCGATTTATCCAGCGCAGTAAAGAACAAGTTCAAAGGTAACTTTGATGGCGAGGGAAATACAATCTCCGGATTAAAGGTCAATGAATCATCCAACCACTTAAGCAACATTGGACTTTTCGGCGCTGTCGAGGGTGGATCCATCAAAAACCTCAACATTGAGGCTGGAGATGGAATCAATGGTACGGATGCAGTTGGTGTTCTTGCCGGAAGCGTTGAGGGCGATACCTATATCTATAACGTAACGGTAGATGGCGCAACCTTATCCGGTTCTGGTGATGTCGGCGGATTAGTCGGAAAAATTGTTGGAAAATCCAGCAGCTATAAAGGAACCGTCACGATCGAGAACTGTAAAGCAGATGGTGTTCGGATTCAGTCCACAGGAAAGAACGCATACGCAGGCGGTATCGCCGGAAATGCACAGAACGTCAACTTTGTCGATGTGGAAGTCCATACTTACGATGGTAATGCAGACAGAATCCAGGGACAGGGCTACGTTGGTGGTGTTGCCGGAAGACTGAACAAAGGAAGCATCTACAACTCCTATGTGGATGGAACCATCGGAGGAAACGGATCTGTTGCAATCGGTGGTATCGTTGGTGAGTATGATGGCGGAAACATCATCCTTGCAAGATTCAATGGCGAGATTGCAAGATCCAATAACGGCACCCTTGCACATGAAGGAACCTTCATCGGAACCAGACCAAACAGCACAAGCTTAAGCTACGGAATCGGAAAGAATAATACTATTTCCTATCTGTTTGCGAAGGACGCTTCTGCTGCCAAGAAGGTATGCGGTTCCAACATTGATTCTGATAATGCATTCACAACGGATGCACATATCGGATACTTCACAAACAATGAGCGCAATTATCATCTTGTAGCCGGATCTGTTGATAAAGAGATCACAGACAAATATTTCTACGAGGAACTGGAAGATGCAGTCAAGAATATCGTAACCGTAAAAGTCGGTAACGAATTCGCTTCCGGAAAATATGCAGATGGATGTGACTTCTCCATCGATCACTTTGCTCCGAATGGACAGGGCGCACCGATCAGAGGATATCTGGTATCGATTCCTAGAATTGACACCATGAATGCAAACGGAACTTATGATACAGACGTGGCTACGCTGACTGCAATCGGACAGACCACAAACTCTTATTATCGTACCATCGATAAAGACAATCCTTCGGCAGTCGCAGCGGGCGATACCATCACTGTAGCGACAGCACCGAAGAATAAAGATGGCAATCGTTATCAGATGGTAGCGGACGAGAATGAAGCAGGAAAGGTAAAACCGCCGACCTATACGGACGAAGATGGTGATCCTGTAAAGATGACATATGTCAACGGTGGAGCCTATACCTTTGATATGCCGGAATGCGATACGGAATTGAATGTCGAGTACATCAAAGTTACGACAGCACTTGCCATGACTCCAACCGAGACCACGCTCAAGGTGAAGCAGACAAGAAGCGGCGATCGTAAGAACCCGCAGATCGTGACAGAAGTTCTCGATGAGAACAATCGCCAGATCGCAAAGTATATCGGGGACCAGGTAGCGGTATCTCCGACTCCGATCACAATCCATGCCGAGCATAACGGCGAGGGCAGTGCCAATGATAAGACTGTGAAGTGGTCTGTTGATAACAATGATCTCTTAACGCTTACCAATGTGGACACCACAACCTACACGGATAAGGACGCATACATCATGCCGAATCTGTCTTCCAACTTCATCCAGTCCACGCTCAACCGTCTCGTACAGGCACAGGTTGACAGTGGATATGCAGAAGCAATCGACAACACGGTTTACAGCGATGTTGCAGTTGTAACCGCAACGACCAATCCGAACACCAGTGTCAATAACATTCCGGTCGTTGGAAATACCCGTGTGAACGTGGAGTTCCAGATCGATGATCAGACCACCAGAAGAGTTGAAGGATTAAGCTTAAACTACAGCGATGTTGTTTATACCGTTACCAGAACACTCACTGGAGACAGAACCAATCCGACTGAGGCTTACACCTGCACTCAGCCGACCGTTCTTGCAGCGACTTTAAATCCGGTACAGCCGTTCTGGAAGAACGTAAGCTGGAAAGACGAGGGAAGCGGCTCCATCATCACCTTAACACCGAATGGAACCAACAATGAAAACTGTTCCATCGGAATTCGTTATGATGAAAACGGCACAGCAAATCCGGCGTGGATCCAGAATGTCATCAATGCAGACAATCAGAAACATGCAGATGATCCGTATGCATTAAGAAACGGAAAAGCAACGAATACCGAAGTTGTCACTGCAACTTCCGAGGACCAGACTCACGGCGTTGTGAATGCGAAGTGCAATGTCACCATCAACTTTGTAACAGTTGATCAGACTGTTGTTCACCCGGAATCCGTAAAGATGTCCAAGGAGAGCGTGAACTACAACCTTTCCATCACAAAGAAGGGTGATATCAACTCCGAGAATGCATCCTACGATGGCTTTACAGCAACAGATCTTGACTGCACCGTCCTTCCGGACCTCGCAAACGATGACGATCATAAGCCATACGATCGTTCCGTTACATGGTCCGTATCCGATCCGGACGTTCTTACCATCGATCAGACTGGAAAGATCACTCCGAATCCGAACGCAGAATGGATCAAGACAGCACAGAAGGTAGCTCCATACAGTGCAACAAAGACCGTATCTGTTCATGCGACTACAAAAGATGGCGGCAAGGTCGGTGAGACAAAGGTAACCTTAAATTACACAACGAAGTGTGTAAATCTCGATAAGGACACCTATACATACAACCTCACCTTAAAGAAGACCGGACGCACCAGTTCTCCGACTCTTACCTGGGAAGGACAGGATGCGGTGAAGTTAAATGCATCCACCTATCCGGACAAGCAGAACATCTCCTTTGCAACCAGCAATAAGGACATCATTACAGTCGCAGAAGACGGCACGATCGCACCGGTTCTTGATGCAACCAAGACCTGGATGCAGCCGGCAATGAAGAATCCGTATACCGCAACAGCGACAGTCAATGTCAGCGTGACAGATGGCAAAAGCACGGATGTTTGTGTTGTTACCGTAAACCTTAAAGTTATCGACAACACCTACTCCGGAAGCAGCAGTAGCAGCGGTGGAGGCGGCGGTGGCGGCGGAAGCAGCCACTCCTACACAAAGAAAGTTACAAGTGTAGTCAGCGGTGCTCCGGCTGGATCCGTAACGGGAACGTGGACCAAAGCTGAAAACGGAAAGTGGTTATTTGCAAGCGTGTCCAAGCAGTATATCAATGAATGGGCTTACATCTACAATCCGTATGCAGCAAACGGTCAGCCGAATGTTTCCTGGTTCCGCTTCGATGGCAAGGGATATATGGTAACTGGATGGTTCAATGATAACGGAACGTGGTACTACCTGAACCCGTCAAGCGATGGAACTCAGGGCAGAATGCTGACCGGATGGGTTTTGGTCAACCATAAATATTACTACTTATCACAGACCTCATCCACAAAACAGCCGGTAGGATCTCTTCTTACGAGCACCACAACACCGGATGGGTATACCGTAAATGCAAACGGTGAGTGGACCGTAAACGGAGTTGTACAGTACCGTTAGAAATCAAATAAGAGTGGAAATGATTTTTCTACGAATCCTTTCCGGGGAGGGCAGGTTCATCGCCTGCCCTTCTTCTTAAAAGGCACTCCGTGCAGATGTGAAATTCCTGGTATCAAACAGGATATCAGCGGAAGCATCCTGACGAACGTGAAACTCTTTATAAGAAACAGGAGAAATCACGATGAAGAGATATAACAGAAAATCTAACAGAAACACGGAACCACCAACACTTATTTGACGAAACTAGGAGGTAAACCGATGAAAAAGCATAACAAAGGGGCTTTGAAACGGGCAATGGCGATCTTTTTGGCATCCATTACAATGAGTTCATCCATTATCCCGTATCTTCCATCAAACCTCTTGACCGCGTATGCGTTTAAAATTCACTTCACAAACTCAGGCGTTCCCGGACATCCATACTTAAGCGGTACGGTTGATGGAGAGGCGAAAGAAACAAGTCTTCTCTGCTTAAATGAAGGTGCCTCGTGCCATTCTGATTATAACTACGAAAAGACGGATGTGACGGTTAGCTATTCGGAAGGAGATCTCTGGCAGAAGCGGCTCTTCTGGGCGTATATTGGCGCGTTTGGATCGTATGATGGTGAAAGTTCAATAACAGATTTCGCACGAAATATTTGTTCACCAGATGAAGCCAAACAGGTTGCCTGGAAGAATTCCTGTCCGGCAGAAGTTGATAAATATGCCAGTGACAAGTTCATGTCCTTAGAGAATGTTCCGGACGGTTGTAAAGATCAGAAGTCCCTGTTTGATACCACAAGCAAGCATGCAACACCGGAAACAGCACTCTCCATCAATGACTTATGGAAAGGTCCCGGGGACCTTGATATGCAGAAGCTCTACGATATGATGGGGCTGAAAGACTATGAGACTCTGAAAAAGTACTGTACTATCACGCCGGTCAACGTGCCGGACGGATACATATGCAATGTCACGTTTGATGATGCAAGAAGAGTCTTTGAGTATGATATCTTAAAGAGCAATGGTGCCACCCCGCAGGGAAAAGATGTTCCTACAATCACATTGGAAGTTAAGTATGATCCAAGTGTATTCACAATCTATGATGTCAGTGGTACGATTGAGTACTTTGAGTGCAAGGAATGGGGATCCCAGCAACTCACCAGAGTAAAGGGAAAAATCGATGTTAAGCACCCGGTATTCTATATTACGACCGGTAAGGGCGGAACAACGCATAAACCAGTGGAGGGTGAGGTTAAGGTCAAGGTTCCGACACCGAAGATTTATGAGCATAAGGAAACCTTTGAATCCAACTACGAAGTTGATTTAACAAAGTACGATTATGAGACTGGAAAAGAATTAAAGGATTCCACCTGGCAGGTTCTTGAAGCGTTCCCGGATCAGACTCAGCTTAGTGATTCTGAAGAGGACGGCGGACTTCTTGAAAAGAAAATGAGAGAAGCACCAACAACCTGGAATGAATGGCTGATCTTTGAGACAGACTTAAAGACCGATACCAATGGATATCTGAAACATCATGATACGAGATACTATGATTTCGATCAGATGTATTGTAATGGTCATCCGAAGCCACAGAAACCAGATCTCCCAGAGGTAGACACCAGTACCCCAGAAGGAGAGAAAAAACAGAAAGAACTGGAAGAGGAACTGGAAAGCAAATGGGAAGCGGCACAGCAGGAATGGCAGGATATGGTGGATGAATGCGCACAGAAAGAAGCAGACAGCCATGGTGCATTCCACCACTGGGTCAATGATCCAGACGGCGATGGTGCTGAAGAACCTGATGAGGCAAAATCCTTCCAGAAATCCGGATGTGAAGAGTCCAGAGATACCACATATGATAATTTCATCAATTTAAGATATTCCTACACATTCCGAGAGGAAGATCCGAGAGATGGATATATCATTCATGGGGAAAATGGTCACCCGGATGATGTTCCGGTAGAGATCATCACGACTGCTGCCTCTGAAGCCAACAAAGATGCCGTATGGACCAAAGCCAACAACTATGATATCACAGTTACCGGCTTTGCCCGTAATATGATGCGGACCAATACGGATAACAACGATTCCGATGATACAGATACCTATGCAGCGGCAGAGACACATAAGCTTTATGTCAATGAGCCAGTAGATCTGACCATCGGACAGAAAGCAGTCAACCAGCTGATGTATTTCTTCGGACTGCCGGAGAAATATGCTTCCGAACAGCAGGTTGTGTTAAATTTCACAGTTGCTGATGATGAAAAGGCGAAAGCGACTCCGTCTAATACAAAAACAAAGGCGAAGGACGAAAGCACGGAAATCATAGAAACTTCGGAAGAAAACAGTGCAGTAAACGATGCCGAAGAGACAACTGCTGTTGAGAACTCTGCAGAAAGCATAGAAGAAACAACGGCAGAAACAGTCGAAGAGACCGAAGCTGTTGCAGCACCGGATGAAGAGAGCGATACACAGGAAGAAATCATTGTTTCCGATCCGGAGACCCAGAACGAAGAGGTTTCTGTGGAACCGGAAGCTGTTTCTGATCCTGAGATCACCGTATCTTCCAGACGTGTGCCGACAGTCGGAACTCCGCAGGATGAGGAGGAAACGGTGGAAGAATCCGAAACGGATGATGAAGAAGTCCTTGCGGATGAAACTGCTGTTTATTCCTATGAACCGCTTGCCATTGAAGCGTTTAAGACGGATGGCGTTGCGGTGCTTGCAGCGGATGATGACGATGATGACAGCTCCTCGGGTGGAATCGATTTTGATAATCCAAGTGTCGATTCCCAGCCTGGAGTTGATGAAGGACCACATGACCGGATCGCACACAGTTTTAAGGTATACGATCATCGTGTTCCGGGACAGATCCATTTTAATAAGAAGGATATGGATCTGAAAGCAGGTGAAAATGCAGACTATGATTCCTACGGTGATACCCAGGGTGATTCCACACTGGAAGGTGCCGTATATGGACTGTTTGCAGCAACTGATATCTACGGACCGGATACCCAGAGAGCCGAAGATGGAAGTGTGATCAAGGGAACTGGCGTGATCTTTGATGCCAATGATCTGGTGGCGATCGCAACCACGGATAAGAATGGCGATGGATCTTTCCTTACCATCACGGAAAAACCGCATACCATCTACGACTACAAAGCCGGGACCACAAAGTACACGGGAAAAGATTATCCGAAGAACCTCTATGATACGGACGGATACCGCAAGGTATACCAGGAAGAGGAGACTGGACGAATCTACCAGAACAATGTGGCAGCAAACGGTGACTACTGGATCGGACAGCCTCTGATCTTAGGAAACTACTATATTAAAGAGTTATCCAGATCGGAAGGTTATGAGCTTTCCATTACCGGCAAAGACATGACGGTATCGAATGTCAACGATACAACCAGAGCCGAGTATGGAGAGAGTGCTGATTCCAAATCGAATCCGGTAGGAAGTGCATGGGTTGTTGAGAAATTAAAGAATGTCGTTACCAACCCGGAGGCAAATGCCAACTATGGAAACAGACAGAACTTATTCTCTATGAAAGTTGCATCCCTCAATGCCACAAACGGATACAATGTTGTATTTAGCGGCATTCCGGAGAAAGCAGATTTCTATGCAGACAATGTTACGAAGACAACAACCAAAGTCCAGGTACCGGTCGGCTACGAATTTGTGAATGCAACCGAGGAACCGTTATACCTGACTGCTTCTTCTCTTACTGTTAAGAAGGATGCAGACGGAAATCCGATTCCGAACCCGAACGCGCAGAAGACACTTCCGGTTTCTGCGAGGGAATATGGCTACAAAGCAAAATTAGTCGGTGATAATATTGACACACCGGCTCAGGCAACCATGCCGGATCGATACAATGCTGCTGTTGGGGACTTGGAAGCCAATGACAAGGAACAGTTCCGTTATATTAAATATGAAGCGGAATCGCTCTTAAGAGCATATGGACTGACAACACCGACCACCACATCCTTTACACCATCAACGATCGATGAGCCGGTATACGATGAAGCTTCTGCCGACAAGTTTGGATCTCCGGAAGTTACCTTCACAGTTTCCAATGTCAGCACCTGCAAAGACATCATCGACAAAGTAGTAGACTACTATCTGACTTCGAAGATCTTCTCATACGGAAGCGTTCAGGGAATCACCATGAATGGCAACACTGCAACCGTAACGATCGCAGTCAATGTCACACCAATGAACACAGCCGTTTACCAGGAAGATGGAAGCGGAAATATCATCGCCGGATATCTGTTCAGAAAGAACAGTGCGACAAATCGTTACACGGTTCGTAAATATGCGGCAGATGCAATTACGATCTCCGATAAGTCCAGCACCGGATCCTGTACGATCGAATTCCTTCCGGATTTCGAACTGAATGATGCCGGAGAGCCGGTCGATAAGATGACATACCGGTCCATGGAAGATCAGTATCTCTGCTACCAGCCGGGAGATGTTCTCTATGATTACTGTTATGCAGACGGAACCGGACATGAAAAACTTCATAGAAAAGTCTTACAGACCAAATATGAGGAAAGAGAAGTTACCAACGAAAACACAAAGACCAAGACTCTTCCGGTCGTTAAATCCATGGAAGAAGTCGCAGATCCAGTTGGAAGCACTTACGTTTACTACGATGCAGATGCAAAGCAGTATATTCTCCACGTAGGAGCAAAAGACACAGATCTGACCGGTCAGAAGAGTGCATACTTTACGGTTGCCCTCGATGACGGTTCCACGACACTTACTGCGGATGACATTGCAAAGATCGGAAAGAGCAATGTATGGAACTATAAGGCTGGCGATTCAATTCGAAATTCTGCTTACCTTATGAGGATTGCCGGAGTTGGAGCAAGCGTATTTGCCTGTGAGGACTTTGATAAGGATGAGACATTCATTCGCAACGCCAGACTGATCTATAACGGATATTATGATCTCTGTGAGGATGCCAATACGAACGAGGCTCCGACCCCTGTCGAAGAGCGTATCATTTCCCAGCAGATCAAAGTTACGAAGACCATCGAAAAGACTTCCTATAATAATACAGATTCTTATTCCGAAGTTCATGAAGACTGGTTTACGAAGACTTTTGGCAGCCTGTTAGGAAAAGACAAGGCAGCACAGAAGCTCGATAACTTCCGTTACAAGACCTACTTAAAATCCAACCTGGAAAGACTGTTCCGTGATAATGATGGCAATGTGATCTGGCTGGATCGATCCGGCAACGAGATCGATGTCCTTGATCGCAACCAGAAGTTCCCGGCATTAGTCAACAAGATCTACACGAAAGTGCAGCATGTGACCACTCCGTTATACAAAGACTCCGAGGATGCAATCGTCAGCAACGATGCGCTCTATAGTTATACGAACGGACTGATCAATGAGGACCAGAACACCGGATATACCTCCATCCTTGAGACAGTCGAGAGAACGGCGGAGAATGGAAACGGCGTAAGAACCGTCCAGGCATATAACTACGATAAGTTCTTTGATGCGATTGCCGTAGCAAACAACGATAAGTGGGATGATGCCAACCCGACCTACACCTCCTGGCAGCCGATCGGAAACGAGGCAAACCGCACAGATGATACCATTCAGAATGCAAAAGCTTCTGACAAGGTAAGACAGTTCGCAATCGACTGGTACCTTGATGATGAGATTGCAAAATTAGTCAAAGACGTGCCGACAAACGGACAGGAAAAAGAGGATAAGGACGGCAAAGTTGCTTATTCTGATGAAATGTACGATGAGGCATTAAGAAATGCGATCACAAAAGCGGAGAACTACCTCAAACCGTTCTTCTCCTATGATCTGGATGAGATCTATGCGATTGCATGGGACAGCGCAGAAAATGGTGGCAGTGATAACGATCAGACAACCTTATCTGCGGACACTTTAAACGGTGATGCAAATCTTGCCAGCGAGGGTTACTACTTCGGAACATCCAAGTACCTGCCATATGGTACCTATGTTGTTGTGGAACAGCAGCCGAAGTACGACAACCTGGAAGACTTTAAGAATAAGCATTACCAGATCGACAAACCGAGAGAAGTTGAGCTTCCGGCAGTGTACGCAAGCTATGACGGATCCCAGGAATCCCCGGAGGAATACAATTCCTACTATAATTATGATGCGAATATTTCCCAGAGTGAGATGGAACGCAAATATAAGATCCGTTTCAACGAGGAAGCACTCCATCGGATCAAAGGCAGAAATGCAGAGGGAGATTTCGAGGTTTACAAATATGGCATGGATATCGATCGGATCAACAACGGAACCAAGACTCCGCAGGCTGGAGATTACTTCGCACTGACCCAGGACGTATTCAAACCGTATAAGAATTACTACAATGCACAGGATGACCGGACCACTGGAGATGTTCCGTATTACCTCACAGAGGGATTAAGCGGAAAAGAAAAGGTTTCCAAGTATTACCGGTACAGCTCTGTTGCAGAGAATGCGGGTACCGCGAACGATGTTGCTTATCCGGGCGGAACCAAGACAGAAGACAATGTTCCGGGAATCCAGTACAAGGATAACGTAAAGACCATGCAAGGCGTAAAGACCGCTTATGATGGAAAATACGCATCCATGCTTGTTCCGTGGACGGTTGTAGCATCTGACAACCAGACTTCTGAAATCACAGATGTAGCCGTAAGCGCGACCGGAGAGAGTTCCTACAAAGGATTCTCTTATACAAAGTTCAGAAACCGCTTCTTTACGACCAAACTCAGAATCGAAAAACTGGATTCTGAAACACACGAGAACATTCTCCATGATGGCGCAATCTTCAACATTTACGCCGCAGAGAGAGATGATTCCGCAAACGGTGACGGATCCGTGAAATTCTATGATGAGCCGACTCTCATCACCGGAACTGAAGAATTCCTTGAGTCCATGGGTGCGACTGACATCAAGCCGATGGCAAGAAGAAGTTCCTTCATCGACCGCCTGACCGGAAAACAGTATGGCGCAGGAAACCTTTACACAGGCGTTGTCCCGGCAGGAACCCCGATCTGCTCAGAGGATGAGAAGATTGTTCTGGGTGATTCCTACGGAACACGTACCGTAGCATTTAAGGCATACTCCACCGTTCTTGATGGACAGATGAAGAGTGATGCTGACAATGCAACCCTCACCTGGCAGAACCAGACGGTTGGTTACATAGAGACCCCGCAGCCATTAGGCGCTGGCGTTTATGTAATCTGTGAGTCAAAGGCTCCGAGCGGATACACGAGAACCAAGCCAATCGCTATCGAGGTTTATTCCGACAAAGTTACCTATTACAAACAGGCAAACAAGAACAACAAAGTCCTTGCTGCCATGTATGAGTACCCGTCTGACAACCAGACAGCAAATGGCACAAAACCGCAGGATCTGATCAACGTAGCAAGAGTTGATGTTGAGAATGCACCGATCAAACTGACCGTTGAGAAGCTTAAAGAGTCCAGTGTGGATTCTGCAAACACAACAACGGACAAGACTGTCACATACCGTGTAAGCGGACGAATCGATGGAAAGCTTTCCGAAATCGGAAACAATCCGGATTATGAGTACGCATACAGTGATGCAGGAGAATATTTAGGATATGCCTGGAAGAAAGGCACTCTGGAATATCTCACAGAGCGTCAGAAAGCTGGAGAGAATGTGAAGATCGCATACGAGGGCAATGTCTTTGCCGGATATGGATACGTCACAAAGACTCTGGGAACGGCGGACGATGCCAACAAGTATGTTGCCGGTGCAACCATGACTCTCTTTGATGCCTTAGAGATCACCGAATCCGGAGATACACAGGATCATAAATACAATGGACTTGTGATCGAAAGAGACGGAAACAACAACATCAGCAGAATGTATGTTGAAAAAGGCTATGCGGGAAGAAAAGTTGAATTTATCGAGGAGACGGATGACGAAGGAAAGAAATATTCCATCGAATACCAGGCTGGAGTAGATAAGGACGGACAGCCGCTCACGGCAACCGGAAGCATCTGGACCTCCGAGTATATCGATCGTCCGGATACCGATATCCTTTACTATGATCTTGATAAGCTTGACATCTTTACAACACAGAAAGCGGACGGACTTACGACCGTCTATGGCTATGACAGAGACCATAACAAGGTAGTTGTAAATCAGGTTGAATCCGACAAGAACAACTTCCCGAAGACGGATAGTGAATATTCCATCTATGCGTTCAAGGGCGGAATTCCGTATCTGGAATTTGTCGGTGGAGACTTCAATCAGATCAAATACTCCAGCACGGATAAAGTGATCGAAGTGGGCGATGGCACACTGGTATATCATCTGGACCGTGATGGAAACAGGGATTCTCTTGTGGACCCGTACACCGGAATGGCGTATGTCAAAGAGAATGTGGTAGATGCAAATGGAAAGACATCCGAAAAGACATTAGTATGGGCGGTCAATGTTCATCGTGACGAGTACGGCAATGTTATTTCCACGGATAAGATCACAACTTCCAGACTTGCAACCATCGGAGAAAACAAAGATGGTTACAATGAGGGAGCACTGATCGATGTCACCAATAATTCCGGACATGACATCCCGGACAACGAAAAACCGTCCTACACCCATACTGAGTCTGGCTACATCACCGGATCCTGGCAGTCAGAACATGGCGAAGAGAGCCATAAGGAAACGACTGTCAACACCAATGATGATGGACAGAACATGAATGAGGATGTTCTGGTTGATGATAACAATGGTCAGTTCAATAAAGAACTGAACCCGACTTATGATGAACACGGACTTGTAGGATACTACCAGAGAAGCGGAGAGACCTATGACAAGGGAACCGAGCTGTATGACAGAAACGGAGACTTTGTAAGATACCAGGATTCCGACAATCTGGAAGAGTACAACAATGCGGCGTACCGCATCAATGAACACGATGAGCTTTATGACGGGGATGAGACCAAGGAGAGTCAGAATCAGTCCAAACTCTATCACAGACAGGGTGAAGGATATATTCTGGAAAACACCTGGACCACATCCGACAAGACCCCGAATGATCCGTTCGATGATACAATGACAGATGGACAGGCGGATGTCTTAAAGCGTGTACCGGCAGGTACCTATATCATGGAAGAGTTAAAAGCTCCATCCGGATATATCAAAGGTATGCCGACTGGTATTACTGTAAACGAGACTGCTGCCATGCAGAACACCAAGATGGTTGATAAGACCACGAAGATCGAAATTTCCAAGATTGATGGTACGGAAAAGAATACCTACAACCTGAAGAACATGGAGACCGGACTGATCGAGGGAACCGTTGAGGAAGGTAAGAATTCTTATGGATATGGACAGGTATCTGATGCCGTTATTGCACTCTACCGTGCAAAGAAAGTTTATACGGCAGACTTCCTCACCTATCCGAAGGGATATTACTTAGAGAGAGCATCGCAGACAGAAGGTCCGATCACCTACTATGCTTCCGACAGCATGGTAAGCAACATTAAAAAACTCACAGCCCAGTGGACAACCGGAACGACTCCGATCTATGCGGAAGGTATTCCGGAAGGATTCTACCTGTTAGAGGAGCTTAGTGCTCCGGACGGCTTCACGATCAGCGATCCGTTAGAGGTCTACATCAGCAACAGCGCTGAAATCCAGGATGTGACGATGTACGATGATCATACGAAAGTAGAGATCGCAAAGCATGAGATCACAAACAATGGAAAAAAGATCTTACCAGGTGCAGGATTCACACTCTATAAGGGCAACACAGACGGAACCTACAACGAAAATGATGTCGTTGATTCCTGGACATCCGATGATGCCACAGACTATACGGAGACTGTAAATTATGCAGATTATCCGAATGCCAACGGTGCGACCGGAATGACCGGATTCATGACAGAATTTGAGGAGATGTTCAACACATACGGCACAAAAGCCGGAACCAACATCACCTGGTCCGTTGAAAGAAAAGCAGAAAGAAGTTCTTCTTCTGACAATGTATGGGTAATGGAAGACCGTACACAAATCCCGGTCGTTGACGGTGTGATCAAGTTCCCGGCTGGAATGAGCCAGGAAGACATGGATGGATTCCAGGCAGCATACAATGCCAACACGAAGAACGCAAATATGATTAAGTGGCTTGATACAAAGAGTGCAGCGTATGTATCTCATACTCAGATCGATCAGGCAACCGTAGACGGAAGTGCGTCAACCACAAACTTCCCGACAGCAGCAACCATGATCTATCAGACAAATGACGGACAGCAGATCCAGATCGCGGCATACGAGAGATCAGCAGACCGGTCCGGACGATCTTATACGTTCGATTACAAGTTTGACTATAAGAAACTGGATGCCATCAATGCTTATGCATGCTCTTACCTCACAGCAACTGGACACAGAAGATTTGATTACCTGCCGGTTGGCTCCACATATGTCCTGGTAGAGACTACGGTTCCGGAAGGATACGCGAAAGCGGATGACAGAGTCATCACCGTAGAGGAGATGAAGGATGTTCAGTATTACTCCATCTTAAATGAGACAACTGCATTAAGAATCTCCAAAGCGAGAACCAATGCGGACGGCTCTGAGACATGGGAACTTGCAGGTGCCAAATTAGGACTTTACAAACCGAATGCCGATGGTTCATTCGAGCAGATCTCCGAGAATCTGATCGCATCCTGGACAACCGGAGAGGACGGAACCTATACAGAGTATGACTTTGTAAATGGTCTCATCCCGAACGGCTATAAGATGGGTGACTTAAAGCCACACACGATCCGTGGATTGGAAAACGGAACGTACTATCTTGCCGAGATCGATGCACCGGATTATTACAAGACATTTGCTCCGATGAAGATTGACTATGTTGGACAGAATGAGATCCAGATTGTCCGTGTCCTCGATGAGGAAGTAAAAGGAAGACTGGAAATCAAGAAAGTTGACAAGAACGATGACAAGCCTCTTAGCGGCGTGTCCTTTAAGGTAACTGGTTACCGTTACGGTACTGGTGAGATCGTATATGATGCAACAGTAAGCGACACGAATGGAAAGATCCTTGTTACGGACCTTCCGGTCGGAGAAGCGGACGAGAATGGCATCATGACACCTTATGTATATAAGGTAAAGGAGATCACACCGCCGGATGGCTATCAGACCAATGGTGTAACTCAGACCTTCCAGTTTGCACCGGATAAGAATGGCGTATCTTATAGTTATGATGACTTTGCATCCGAGACATTAACAGTCACGGATGAAGTGACCAGAGTTTACATCACCAAGAGAGATTTCACAAATCTTAAGGATGATGGAATTGATGGCGCATTCGTAAATGGTGCAGTCCTTGCAGTCTATGAGTTAAACGGCAGAAATGCGGATGACAGCTATATCTATGATGAAGCAAATCCGATTGCCAAATGGACAACTGCTGCCGATGAAGGACGCCACATGATCGAGGGACTGATCGCCGGAAGAACGTATCTCTTAAAAGAGTTACAGGCTCCGGAAGGATATAACCTCATGAAACCGGTTGTATTTACTCTTGCTCCAAGTGGAAGAAGCATTATTGCAATTTCGAATGATCTGAATACGGTCAACGTAAACAGCATCACACCGGACAATGCATACTTAGATACCGATAACCTGGATGTGGATTCGATTGATTCCGTAACTGTGATCGGACGGTATGTGACAAAGGTTGAGACCGTTGTAACAGACGGCGCTGGAACTGAGATCGCTCAGTGGATCAACGATGGCAATGAGCACATCCTTCACAGGGAAGATGGTCTTTCTGATGATGCAATCTATACGTTCACGGAATATACCACATACTCTGATGGAAGCCGGATTGTAACAGATAAGACTACAAAGAGAGTCAACTTCAATGAAGCTGGAGAAGTGGTACTCAAGACCAGAACCGTAGGACATACAGAACTTGCTGTTTCCTATGCGGACGGAACCCCGATCGAAAGCTTCACTCCGAACAAATTTGTTGCGGATAAGACCATTAAGAACAACGTAAACCCGGAGAATCCGAAGATCACGGTAAAGAGCAACGGTTCCACAAATGGAGACGTGCTCGATCCGACCCAGGCTGTTATGAATACTGTAAGCTATGTGAATACTGCGAATATCACCACAGATATCACAGTAGAAGCAAGTGTTGATGATACCGTAACAATCATGGGCGCAGAAAACGGCGAGATCACCGGAAACACCATCAAATGGGTTATCAAAGACGTTGCACCGTTACATAGCGGATATGTAACATTCACGACCATGATCGATCAGAAACGCGCTTTATCTACCAGTGTTACCGGAACCCTTTCCTACAATGGAAAATCTGTAACATCGACAAAGACGGTTCCGATCATGCAGCCGAACGAACTCACGATCTTCAATGAGCTGACAGGATCCGGAAAGGACCTTTACAGCGATGAGAAGACAGACTTCCGCGTAAGCCTTTATAATTCCACAGGCGAGGAGTTACAGGGCATCTACGAGTACACCGGAAGCCAGACTGGAGAGATCCGAAGCGGCGAGATCATTACCCTTGCAGGCAATGAGTTCGTAACAATCAATCCAGGAAACATTTATAAGAATGTTCGGTACAAAGTAGAACGGATTGAAGACGGCAATCAGAAAGTATTCACAGAGCGGAATACGGAAGGATATGCGCCGGAAGAGACTGGAGCATTTGCAGTATTTACGAGAAATGTGAAAGATACTTCCGAGAGAGAAATCTTCACCAAGGGCGGAAGTTACCTGCTCACGGAGACAACATTCTTTACGGATGATGTTTCCATGGAAACCAACAAGCTTTTATTTACCCTGGATGAGAAGACATCCATCTCCACAGTAGGTGGATACGACAAGCAGACAGAGGTACATTTAAGCAAGACCGACATTACGACCGGAGAAGAATTACCGGGCGCACACATTGTTGTAAAGGACAAAAACGGAAAGACGATCGATGAGTGGGATTCCACGGACAAGCCGCATGTGATCACAGGCGTTCTGAATCCGGGAGAAAGCTACACGATGACAGAGACCGGAGCACCGGATGGCTTCGCATATTCCGAAGACATCACCTTTACAGTCAATGAGGATGGCACAGTAGATAAGGTCGTAATGCAGGATAAGAAGACCCATGTTTCTGTCAGCAAGACGGATATCACAACCGGAAATGAACTTCCGGGTGCGCATCTTATCATCAAAGATAAGAATGGCAATACAGTAGCCGAGTGGACATCCACCGACAAGCCGTATGAGTTAGTTGGGATCTTAAAGGCTGGCGAATCCTACACACTTATTGAGGAAGCAGCTCCGGACGGATATGCGTATGCAGAGGAGATCAACTTTACAGTCAGCAAGGACGGTTCCATCGACCGTGTCATCATGGAAGATAAGCCGACCCACATCTCCATCAGCAAGACGGATATCACAACGGATCAGGAGCTTCCGGGAGCACACATCACGATCAAGGACAAAAATGGTAAAGTGGTTGATGAGTGGACATCCACGAATGAATCACATGAGATCGTTGGCAAGCTCATTGCCGGCGAGACCTATACCATGACTGAGGTCGGAGCACCGGACGGCTTTGCATACTCTGTAGATGTTGAGTTTACAGTAAGCAGAGACGGTTCCATTGATAAGGTTGTGATGGAAGATAAGCCGACACATGTAAACATCCGCAAGACCGACATTACAACCGGAGACGAGCTTCCGGGAGCACACATCACGATCAAGGATAAGAATGGAAATGTGGTTGATGAGTGGACATCCACCGATAAGCCACACGAGATTGTTGGCAAACTTGTTGCTGGCGAATCTTACACCATGACTGAGGTTGGAGCACCTGGAGGATACGGATACGCAGAAGACATCACCTTTACAGTCAGCAAGGATGGCTCCATTGATACCGTAGTGATGGAAGACAAGCCTACGCATGTCACCATTTCCAAGGTAGATCTGACCACCAGTGCGGAACTGCCGGGAGCACAGCTTACCATTAAGGATAAGGATGGAAATGTGGTAGAAGAGTGGACATCCACCGATAAGCCGCATGAGATCGTTGGCAAACTGATTGCCGGCGAGACCTACACCCTGACCGAGGTTACTGCGCCGAACGGATATCGTGTTGCGGAAAGCATCACATTCACGGTAAATCGTGATGGCAGCGTAACAAGTGTTGTGATGAAGGATCAGCGAATTCCAACAGGATCCAGTCATAGATCCTATACACATAAGGAAACCACCGAGAAGAAACAGCCGGAGACAAGAACCGTTGTTCTTACGAAACGGAATACGGATGGTGGACTGGTATCCGGTGCGGAATATGGAATTTATCTGGATGACGGAACTCTTGTTACAACGGGAGTTACAGGAGATGACGGAAGAATTGAGCTTCAGATTGAGCCTGGTAACTATTATGTACAGGAGATCAGCTCCCCGTCCGGATATTCCCTGAACCACACAAAATATCCGCTTATTGTGGCAGCAGATGGAACGACAGAAGGTAAAGTGGATATGGTCGATGACTTTGCGATCGTTGCGATCAGTAAGCTGGATGTAGCGACTCTTGAGCCATTGGAAGGTGCGGTATTCACCATGTTTACGATGGACGGAACACCTGTTGCGACTGCAACATCCGGTCCGGAAGGATACGCAGAGTTTAGAAAAGTGCTGCATGGAGATTACTACATCATGGAGACAGACGCTCCGGAAGGATACTTATTATCCCCGGAAAAACGATATGTATCCATTGATAAGTTCTACACCAATGCGGCTCCGATCATCTGGTACGACAGTCCGGATGAATACGAAATCAAGACTCCGCCGACAGGAGACAATTCTCCGATCATTCCGGTCGCAGTTTTGCTTGTCTTAAGTATTGCAGGTTACTGCTTTTACACGAAGAAAAGTAAGAAAAAAGAAGAGAACTAATTGACATTTGGGTGCGGCACAGCTTTTTACAGTCTGTGCCGTACTCCATTTGAAAAAAACCTTTAAAACGATCGAAAGATATAGATTTTCGGCAATAATGGTGACAACGTACAAAAAGGAGAAATCCTAAAAACAGACATAAAAGATCTTAGGAAAAGGACTTGACGATATGCGGGGACTGAATGTACTGAGGGTGAAATTAACAGAGTAGGGGAAGCAATATGGGAAAGAAATATATTCGTTATTTATATGATAAGAATATGTATCCGGAGTTCAGCCAGCGACTAAAAGAAGCCAGGAAAAATAAAAAACTATCTCAGCAGAATGTAGCAGATCAGATTGGATGCTCCAGAACTTTATATCAGCAGATGGAAAACGGAGGCGCATCCGCGATACAGCATGCGCATGAGCTGGGAAATGTTTTCGGAAAAGAAATTTTCGATGTATTTCCATATGATATCTATCGCTACTCCAATGAGTTTATCCTGGTATGTATGGCAGTCTTCAACAAAGATTATAAAGAGATTGCAAATACGTTAGGCTGCAAAGAAGCTGTACTAAAAAAGAGCCTTCTCAGCGAGAAGACCATATTTTATCTGCATTTGAAAGATCAGATCGACACAATCTTCCCAGACATGGGAATCATTGACTCATTCAGCAGAAAAGGAAGAAATAGTGTTGTCATAAAAATTAAAGGTTCCTGTTTCGTTTACATGAACGTAATGGGGAGTATGACTGATAGCGATAAAGTATCTGAAATAATGGAAGAGGAGATGCAGCTTCGGTTGCAGGACGGGCAAGAAAGAAAATAAGGACCTGAATATACGGGCGCGGATCGAATTTGATGATCCGCGCTCATTTTTTAACAATAGAACTATGATCTATTTGTCGAAATAGGAAATTTATATAGTTAATTTCATATGTAATTTTCAAGTGATAATTTCAATAGAAAATAGATATAATATTTATCAATACATATCCATATTTCTTTTTTGCCAGGGTGCAAAAGTGATTATTCATCTAGTAATTGATACCACCTTAATATACTCATGGTATGATATGGACATTGTACAAATTCGAAACAGATCATGTATTTATGAAAGAAAAATGAAGAAGGTGTGATTATTATCGAGGATAGCAAAAACTACTCACAAATATACCAAGATATGTTTGCTTTATTGGGGGATAAAGATGCAGTGATGAAAATTCACGAGCACTATGGTGGAATGATGGTCAACTTCCCGAGAAAATTATATAGCCAATCATATACAGAAAAATATATTTGTGAGAACTATGGAGTACAGCCTATCAATATGATTTCAAGCCACTTAGGAATCGGCACTCGGCGTGTAATGCAAATCGCGAAGGAGCTGGGGTTGACAAAACCGAGGAGAAAATCAACAGAAAGCCAGGAAAACAAAGCATTATATAAAAAAATATAGAATTTAAGAAAGTAATGGATTAACTATGAAAAATACGTTTTGTGATGCAAGCATGTATCCGGAGTTTGCGAAAAAGGTAAAGGAATGCAGAAAAAAGTTAAAATTGACCCAGGGGGAAATTGCGAATAAAATCGGATGTTCAAGACAGATGTACAACCGACTCGAACAAGGCTATCCTCCAATAATGCAATATGCAGATAAACTGGCTGAAATTCTGGGTGAAGAGATTTTCAGCGTTTTTTCTTTCGATGTGCGGAAATATTCAAAGGAACGTATCTTAATATATGCAGTAATCTTTGGAGTAAGCTATGAAGAAATAGCAAAAGTCATTGACTCAACTGCACAGTATACACAAGCATATCTCGAAAAAAACACACCTGGGTACCTTCTGCAATATAGGAGTGGCTGGGATCGATTATTCCCGCATATGGAGATGATCCAAAGTGCGAGAAGAATTGGAAAAAACAGCATTGAAGTTGTCGTGGATGGAACAAAGTATGTGTTGGTAAATCAGATAAAGACTACTTCACGGGAAAGGGATTCCATTTGGAATCTGATAGGGAAAATAAAGCAACCAGAGAATTTGGAAAAATCAGAAGAATTATATTCCAGACAATGAGAGCGTAACAAAAATGAGATGCATCCAAGTAAAAAATCAGCAAAAGAAAGGGCGATAATCGTCCTTTCTTTTATTTTTCGAACTGTTAAAACGTAATAAAATTAAAATAAAACGTAATAAATATAAAAAATTCCGTGATATGGTTGAAAAAAATATAGGAATATGTTATATTTTTACTATACAAAAATGGTCAATCTATACATCCTGCGTGGGATGTGACAGCAAACTGTCCTACTTTTTATAGGACATAATGAAAGGAAGAGGACAATGAGTGATTATACCAATCCTTCAGGGACTACAAATACATCAAAAAATGATGAGGCGATAGGGAAAAGCATTTCGGAGTTGTTGGATCTTCAGCTTGCGCTTGGAAGTATTATAAAAAATATAATTGATCGCTTGGTCGTAAAAGAAACCATTGAGGCATCAGATATTGAGCATTACAGCCATTTGATGAAAAAGAAAATCGATAATACATTTCGCAGTGTGCCGCAGGCAAACTGTGAGAGGAAGGAAAGTACAGACGAAAAAAAATAAGCCGGCTGCAGAGCAGAATGATGAAATTAAGGGAGGTGGCAGAGTGGACAAAGAACAGATCTTTTTTGACAACAAAGCGTTGGCACTTAACATTGCACATGGTTACTTTGAGGACAAGTATGCGGCAGTGGAAAGAGAAGACTATGAACAGATGGCACTTATGTATCTATGGGAAGCCTCTATGGAATATAAGGAATCAGAGCAGACAAAATTTTCCACGTTTGCCACAACCTATATAAAGAACTCATTTGCGGATTACTTCCGGCACATAAAGCGCCAAAAAAGAGCTGCGCTGTATCAGCGTGAAACGGATCGGAACCAGGAGAATGACAATCTGGAGGAATCCTTAAAGAATCTGGAAGCTGAAAACACAGGTGAAGACAGCCTGTCTTACCAGCTTTTAAGGCTGGACTTAGAAAGAGACCTTTTGCGTGAACGGAGAAAACTTCGAAAAAGCGAGAAGAGCACTGCTGCCGGATTGGAAATTCTGTATGCAATTTTAAAGGGAGTCTCTGGAGCGGAAATCATGGAGACAATGGAAATCCCGGAATCCTCTTATTATCGATGTGTGAAAAAAGCACGGAAGCATTTGTGGCAGGTGGAGATGTCATAAAAGAAGAATCTTGCAGGAGAAGTTTATGATAGAAGAAAAATTATTAACGGAGAGCTTTTTCAGCCAGAAGACATCTAAAATAAAAAGATTCGTAGAAGTTCATCGGTTTGCGAGATTTTTAAATAAGATCGTCCCCAAAGAAAAGAAAATCGTATTGGTTGGGATTGGGGATCCTGAAGTACATGCTGACTATGTAGGTCCCAATAGTATTGCACTCATTCAATATTTTATGGATTCGGTTCCCATGTATGGAAATATCTTGTTTCCCGTAAAGGGCGGAAATACGAATGAATACGCAAAAAAACTGCGTGAAAAATATCCGGATTCAGTTATCATTGGAATTGATGCAACGATAGGAAAAGCTGAGACTGGAACAATCATAATCTCAAATCGCCCGGTAAACCCTGGAAGCGGAATGAATCTGCATTATGATCCAATGGGGGACGTGTCCATTTTGGGGATCATTGGAGAAAGCCAGGGGCTTGTCCTGGCAAAGAAGAATGATGAAGCGATTGATCGCATGACGGAATTTATTGCGGAAGCCATTATATGCTGGGTGACAAATTACCGTCACCAGGCACTGACCGATGGAAATTTTTTTGAAAAAGCGCCATTTGCTCCAACTGCGAGGAAAGATAAATGATAGAAATCATGCCAGTCCATTATGATATAGCTGGAGATCTGAGACATTATTTTAATTCCAATATGAAGGAGATCCTGCTCCACATCGAAGAGTCCATGAGATTCTGCGAAGAGAAAAAAATCTCTGTGGGGCATGGAAAACTCTATTGGTTTTTGAAGGATGATCAGATCTTTTTTTATTGCAACAATATGTTGATTTATCACAACCAAATCATGAATGCAGAGATGCAGTCCCATCCCTTTACCGAAGCATTTATGAAAGGAGGAAAAACACTACTCAATGAAAACGAGCTGGAACAGACTATGATCAAAGATGCATTGGCAGCATATTATCTGATCGACAAGGAAGAACATGAAAACAGAAAAAGTTCCGCGATGCATAAGAAACAGCCGTTCCCAGGTACGGATATCACCAGAGAAAAATACCAGTGCGGTTCCAGTCTGTTCCGGATTACCGCGCAAAGAAGAAAAATTCAAATCCTAAGAAATTATACGCAAAAAACAGCATTTATATTTCCGTCAGAACGGTATCGGATGCCGGCTCATGGGAAGGTGCAGATTTTTGGAGAAGAAAATACATATCCGGTCCCGGATCCTTCAAAATTTAACGCGGCTGTTTCGGATGCTAAGTATGAATATGGAAGAGGACTTCAAAATATCAGAGCACTCATAAAAGCATTGGAGTCAAGCGAATATGAGAAGATGCACAGGATTACACTTTACGCAGGATGGAAATGCCAATACAATGCAGGTGATTCTCTGGCAGCCAGCTTATGGATCGTGATCGATGAAAACGCACTTGTGGATGCGGAAAATTGGAAAATTGAGAAATTACAGCAATATATGAATCTATTGGAACAAGGGAGATACGAAGAAACGCTTTTTCGTGGAAACATCCTTCAATGGATCGAAGAGGAAAAAATGAAAAAGCTGCCGTATACCGATTCTCACTGGACCGGATCCGTAAATAGATGCCTTTATATTGGGATTGCATGTACAGACGAACAGGCAGAAGCATTCCTTGCATCAAGAACAAAAAGTCGAATACCGGAGAGAAAAAGACTTCTGAGACCATTTCGTGACCGCTTGTGAGACGCTGGAGGGGGGAGAGTGACATGACGCAGAAGAATTCACATAAAAGCACAAAAGATGCGATACAGATCTATACAGACGGTTCCTGTCTGAAAAATCCATACGGACCTGGTGGATATGCTGCGATTATTCGGTATCAATCAGATGGAAAACAGTATGAAATGCGCCTTTCCGGGGGAGCCGCAGGAACGACCAATAATCGTATGGAGCTTATGGCGGTTATTGAGGCGGTAAAGCATTGCCCTGATATCGAAAAACCGATGTTTGTATATACGGATTCACAGTATATCGTGGATGCATTTGGAAAAGGATGGATCAAAAACTGGGTCAGACTCAACTGGGATCGAGGAAAAGAGGGCGGACCGGTCAAAAATGCAGACTTGTGGAAAGAATTATTGACCGTGATTGGAAAGCGGAAGATTGATTTTGCATGGGTAAAAGGACATGCGGGAAATCCTCTTAATGAACAGTGCGATAAAATGGCAGTCGAAGCGGCAAAGACATTAAAGGGAACGTATAAGAAAGGAACAGTCAAGCAGGAAAACAAAGCAGATAAGACACAGAAAGAGCAACCCAGCCTTTCTTTTGTTGTGAGTAAAGTAAATGCTGCAGACTTGGACCTTCATAAGATTCTGGAGGAAAATAAAAAATATTTGCTTATCCCGTCAGCAGCATATTTCCCTCAAACGCGATCGGGGAAATATACGGTTCTCATGGACTATTGCGGGACCAGAAAGGTGATTTCTGGAGACTGCGAGGAACATGACCCCAACGGCGTATTTTTGAGAGGAATTTTTGAAGCCTGCTGCCTGTTGCGGTTAAAAAAGAAGAAGATCGTAATCCTTTGCGGAAACGCAGTGGGCTTTTCCAGACCGCAAAAAAGCGTTCACAAAGATATTTTTCAGCAGATTGATCGGAGCACAAAAATGTTGGGAAACCAAATCCAGGTCATAGAAATCAACGGTGGAATGAAAAAAATCAAACAAATCATCAAAGCCTATAGCTGAGAGATCTATCGTGAGAAAACAGATTGGAAAATTTATTTTCACAGAACAAGGTCAGACACCGAGGGAAGAGATGATATCACCTGGGTGTCTGATCTTGTTTTGCAAGGAGTTTCCTTATTGCCCTTATTGCGGCTGCATCGTGAAATTCCCGGAAACTTGACAAATAGTCAGATGCTAACTATAATAATAGCCATAATATTGTTTGATTGTCATAGCGAATTATAAGCTAGGGACCGTGAACATCCGTAGAGAAAATCGATAACAAGATTTTTTCAGTGGATTTTTACACACGGAACATTGACTTCAACAATTGGATTTCTGTAATGGAATCTGTTTTCGATTGAATTTATTCGTAAGGCGCCAAAAGAATAAGTTTGAAAGAGAACAGAGGAAGCTATTTGAATGAAAATGGTTGAACGAATATGTTTTATTTGTGTGCAAAAGGAAGCTGAGACCGGATAAAACGTGACCTGGAAAAAGCCAGGGCAGTAGACAATGGAAGAGATGGCACCATTCATTCGTGAGGGATAGGTGCTTTTTTTCTTGCCAAAAATAAGATGGTGAGTGGATGCACTGCTTTTTGCGTGGAAAGATTGGAAATTGACAATTGTGTCATTATAAGCTATTATGTCAATAAATGATAAAAAAATATGCAAATATTGGCATTTTGGACATGAGGGAGATCAGACATGAGGATTATCAAAAAATATACACTTCTCGCACTTGTAGGGGTTTTTGCGTTGACTGGATGCGGTAAAGCTGCTCAAACTACTCAGGAAGACGTAAACAGTGCTTCGGATGCAACCCATCTTGATGCGGATTTTAAAAAGAATTTTGATACGATTGAGTTAAATGGAAGCACATATAAACTTCCAATAGAGTATTCCGTTATGGAAGAACTGGGCTTTTCAGATTCAATGGATCCTGCTGCCGAGCTGACAAAGGGAAAACCGGTAGCGACTGTGTTTTCAGATGAAACCGGACGGGAGATCACAGGATATATCGCATATGCAGGAAGTGGAGAATCCGGATATAAAATTGACAGCAAAGTGATCGCGATACTGGCATCAAAAGAGACGGCAAAAGATCTGGGGCTGAAATTCTATAAGGGGATTTCCCTGGACTCAACAGAGGATGAAGTGGCGGCTGTTCTGGACCATATGCAGTCCGGGGACAATGGTGCATTGTACGGGATCCGGATGGGGGATTATGAGTATCTGTCCGTAAGCTTAAAAGACGGATCTGTGAATGACATCATGGTCATCAATGGAACAGACTACTTTGGTCATGCACAGAAGTGATCGTGATCATCCGGAAAAACTATGAATGCTCCACTCACATGCGGTGCAGCGGCTCCTATGGACGTGGTACTCTGCCTGAATTTATAGAAATACTGGAGAAATCATCAAAACTGGTTGCGCTTCTTGGAAAAATAAGATATACTGATTATATCAGTTAGTTGTTATTATCGTACAGGGCATATTAGGTCGGAAATAATCTAGGTTATTTCCGACCTTTTTTGTGTGAAAAAACAGGAACTGAAAGAACTGTCCGCTATGCGGACGAAATAATGCACATTACCGGAATGGATGTGTAAATACACAAAAGGAGATAGCAATTATGAGAGTTGCAAAAGTAACGGAGCAGGAATGGAGAACGATTCAGAAAGGCAGAAGGAGAAAAATTCATCGGTATTTGAGATGCCAGAAGTTCTCCAGACTGAATAGGGAATTCTTCCAGCGGTTCAAAGCCTGGGGAAGACCGGTGGTTCAGCGACTGCTTGGAGGGCTTTGCGTTGTCGGAAGCCTTGCAGTGTACTATGGAATGCACGGTCAGCCGGACTGCGGAGAGCTGATGTTCTCAGCAATGTTGGTGATGATTATTGGTGCATATGTGCTTTGCACCAGAAAAGAGCTTTTTGTATGATGTGAGTTGGAAAGACCTGCTGCATTGGCGGCGGGTCTTTCTGCATTTTACAGGAAAAATCGTGTGGTTCAGATATTATAGGCGTATAATCTCAACCTTACAAACAAGATCGTGGGAACCCCATTTCTTCTCGAAAGATCACACATGCATTGATGAAAATCACAGAAAATGATTACACGGTTAATTATGGTTAATCGAGTTAATTTATAATTAAGAATGATTGCATTGACACGGAATATGTGCTATTATATGCTTATAAACACACGGAACATATAGAAATGGAGAAATGCATATGGCAAACTTTGCAGTTAATTGTCCGGACGAGGTGATCAGCCGTGGAAACGCACTGATCGCTAAAATGGCGGAAGGTACGGATGAAAAAAAGGCGGAAACACTGAATCGCATATTCGCAATCGTTGAGAAAAGCATGGATGATGTGATCATGCAGGAAAATGGAATAGATACAAAGGGATTGGATGCGGCTTTAAACGATATTCGCAGAATGTTCCAGACTGCGTCCAGCAATCGTGAAAGACTTCTCGATGAGAAGGAACAGCAAATTATTAAGCTGAAAATGGAAAAAGCTTCATTAAAAAGTACATTCCAAAATCAGTTGCAAGCTGCTATGGAAGAAAAAGAGGTTGCGATGCAGTCTGCGAAAAAGGCAGAAGAGGATGCTTTAATGGCTAAGAAGCAGGCTGATACAGCTGAATCTTTGGCAGCAGAAAAAGAAAAATTCAACACAATCCTCATGACAAGATGGAAAGAGGCAAAAGAAAAACTTGCTGGATATAATGACTTGAAAGCGTCAGAACAGGCGGCAAAAGAGAAAATTGCAGATTTACAACGTGAACTGGAACAGATAAAAAAGGATCACGCTTCTGAATTATCGACTCAGCAGAAAGATGCAGCGATTGCTTTAAATCATGCCGTAGCAGAAAAAGAGCGAGAAATGCAGGAAAAATATAATGAGCTGGAAGCTTATAATAAAGAACAGAACGAAAAGCTCTTAGATTTGCAAAGGGAAATCGATCAGCTGAAAAAGGAGCATATTTTTGAGATTGCCAGTCAACAAAAAGATGCTGCAATTGCTTTGGAACGTGCCGTAGCAGAAAAAGAGCGTGAAATGCAAGGCAAGATCCAGTCTGCGGAACTTGAGACTGTACGCATGTCTGGGAAGATTGAAGTGCTTGAGGCGAGAATCAGAGAATTGATGGATAAAGATCGGGACGTGAGCATAAGGGGCAAAAAGAATGAGCTTGGGCTATAAAAACAATATCAATGCGGCGATGACTGCTGTTTCCAATATATTTATTGACGAATATATGGAGACCGCCAATGGGGAATATGTAAAAGTATATCTTTATCTTCTCCGTCACGAGGGAGAGAACATGGAAATCCCGGATATCGCGGATACACTGAACCATACAGAATCTGATGTCCGCCGTGCACTGGCGTACTGGGAACGGGCTGGTGTTCTTGCACCAGAAAGAGAACTCATGGAAGAGGCAGAAAATTCAGGTGCGAAATCCGCAGAAAACCGGCAGAATGCGGGAGCCACATCCAGGCTGGGAAAAATGAACGAACAGAAATCAGGGACAGCCGTTCCGATGGATGAATGGTCATCCCAGAATGTACCGTCCATGGAAAAAACTGCGATTCCGGATGCAGGAAACAGTTACGACCGGATGAAGCGCCTGTCTGCGGATGAGGAATTCTCTGCGCTTCTCTATGCGGTCCAGCAGTATCTCGGAAAGACGTTCAGCACGATCGAGTGCGAGAAATTCGCCTATTTTTATGATGTGCTCCATATGTCCTGCGAACTTCTCGAATATCTCGCGGAGTACTGCGCCGAGGGTGGTCACACGAGTATCCGCTACATAGAAAAGGTGGCGTTAAACTGGTATCAAGCTGGAATCCATACTCAGGACGAGGCGAGAGAACACTCAACGAAATACTCGAAAGATACGTCCGCTGTCATGAAAGCGTTCGGCATCATGGGAAGAAATGCGGGGACGGCGGAACAGGAATTTATGCGCCGCTGGTTTAAGGAATTTGGTTTTGATTCCGCAATCGTCACGGAGGCGTGCAACAGGACGCTCACAGCCACAGGTTCAGCAAGTTTCCCATATGCGGATAAAATCCTCACCGGCTGGAAGGAAAACGGCGTGAGGACCTTACAGGACGTGGAAATACTGGACAAACGCCGCCAGGAGAAACAGAAGAAATCTGCTGGGACACCGAAACAGAACCGGAATACGTCCGGGAATCGCTTCAACAACTTTGAACAGAGGTCCTATAATTATGACAATTATGTCTGGGCGGATATCAGGAAGAGGGAAAAATTCTAAGAACACTGGACAATTGATTCAGAAAGTCGTATGATGGATGTATCAGTTATGTGAATGATTTGTATGAGGAAAAAAGAGTCAACACCGTTTTGGGTGAATTGGCTCTTTTTTTGTGCAAAAATAGAAAGTATTATAACTGAATTAAATTTAAGGAGAGTGATAAAAAATGTAAGTATTTAAAATGCTTGCATTTGCAAGCAAAAACGTATATGATATCAATAAGGAGGAATATACTATGGCAAATACATCAGTTATATATGCAAGAATCGACTCGGATCTTAAGGACAATGCAGAAGGAATTCTCTCACAACTCGGAATTTCGCCATCAAGTGCAATTCAGATGTTATACAGCCAGATTGTACTAAAAAAAGGAATTCCGTTTGAGTTGCGTCTTCCATCAAAGCATCCAACGATAGACACAATGACGCGGGAACAGCTTGATGCGGAACTTCAAAAGGGCATGGATTCTATTGAAGCAGGAAAAGTATACTCTGCTGCTGAAGTAGAAGCGGCACTTGCAAAGGAGTTTGGCATATGATAAGTAGCTATGAGGTTGGATACTCGACAGACGCATACAACGATTTGCGAGAAATTTATGCCTATATTGCAAACGAACTTCTTGTTCCAGATACTGCTGCCACCCAGCTAAGATGTATCCAGAAGAAAATCTTGTCGTTGGATTTTCTACCATCTCGTTATGCGTTGGTCGAATGGGAACCTTGGCATTCCAAGAAAGTACATCAGCTTCCGGTAGATAACTATATTGTATATTATGTGGTTAAAGAAGAACAAAAGACGGTCACAGTGGTCAGAATATTCTACAGTGGTCAGAATGTTGAGAACATTGTAAATTCGAAAGAAACACTGGACAACTGATGCAGAAAGTCTTATGATATACATATCAGTTATGTGAACGATTTGTGTACGAGGAAAAAAGAGTCAACACCGTTTTTCGCGGTAGGTTGGCTCTTTTTTTGTGCAAAAAAACAGAATAGCGTAGCTGAAATAATAAATGAGGTGAAAAGAATGAAAGAGATGAAAACTAAAACAAGGTTGTCTTGCGGAGAATCGAGCACTACTGAGGCGGGTAACAAAACATTCCCCATTGTAGGCGTACAGTTTTGTGCAGACGATTATCTGACATCTGCCGGAATGCAGAAAATGATGTCACTTTTGAATTCGGACGAATTTGAGATCCGGCAGATAGATGGAAAATGCAATACCATTGCATATTTTCTGATCTCTGCGGAACTTTACGATTCGCTGGAAACAGCAGATGTTCATGAGATGGAGGCATTTATCGGAGTGGTCTTGGATGATGTGGAAGAAGAATCTCCAGATGGAGAGTATACATGGCGTGACCATCGAATGCATCTTGAGTATCAGTAACGTATACAGCCAGGGAACAAGATTCCATGGCGTGAAAAATAAGAGAAAGGAAAAACTACTATGGAAAAAAAGAAAATTAAAACATCAAAACGAGGACTGACATTTTCATTCTCCGGTCTTAAGCGCTTCTCTCCGGGAAGACATTACCGATATATCCTGGATGTAGAGTTCAATAACCTGATCCTTCTTCCGGCAAAGGACGGACTTATGGTTTCGAGGAAGAAGACCAAAAACGGTCAGATCAAATCCTTGATCGATCTCAGAAACCGAGAGATCCGGAATGCGATCAAGCATGCGGATTTCCTTGAGATCGAGATGAAGGAAGACAGCATCCTGGTATCATCCCTGGAGCGTGAGGGTATCCGGAACAGAAGCTTAGAAAACGAGAAGATCATAAGCCTGGATAGATATGTGAAGCGGACCTGCGAGATAGAGGTAAGCAAAACGCTTCTCAGGGCAGCAGGAGATACCGGAAACATATCAACAGACTATCACCAGATGAGCTTTGCAGAAATATTTGGGAGCCTGGTAGATTGTGATCCGGATGTACCGAAAAAAGTGTCCGGAGAAATAAAAGACGTGATCCGGGTGATTTCCCTGTTTTCCGGAGCCGGAATGTTAGATTACCCGTTTGCCAGGGATAAAAACTTCAAGATTGTGGCAGCCTTTGAACATGATGAGGAAGCAATTCTGACGTACCGGCATAATATCGGGGATCATATCAGGAATGTGGATATCCGATCGTTAAAGGCAAGCGATCTGCCAGAGGCAGATGTTATAATCGGCGGTCCGCCATGCCAGCCTTATTCAAGAGCAAATCCATCCAAAGAAAAACGAGGGATTTATCATGAAGAGGGGGACATGTTCAAGGAATACATTCGGCTGGTCAAAGAGACTGGAATCCGGGTATTTCTTATCGAGAATGTTCCGCAGTTATTGACGGATTCCTACGGGGAAAATATGGATTACCTGCGTGGAGAGCTGGAAAAAGACTACTGCATTGAGGCAAGGGTGATTTGTGATGCGGACGTGGGAGGATATACCACCCGCAAACGGGCGTTTATTCTCGGCATACGGCGGCAGAAAGAACCGCTTTCAAACATCTTCCCCAATCTGCTCCTAAGACCGGTTAGAACGGCTGGTGAAGCGATCAGAAAGGTCACGAAAGCCTGGAAAAACTTCTTTGATGTGAGCATTCCAGGAGCAAGAACGAAGGAGAAAATCGCTCTGGTCCCGGAGGGTGGAAACTGGCATGATCTTCCAGAAGAATACAGGACAAAAAGTGTCCATTCGAACATGTATCGGCGTTTGGATCGGAATAAGCCGAGCATAACGATCTGCAACTGGAGAAAAGCCGTGATCATCCCGCCTCGATTTGATAACAGCGGATACTGGGACCGGATTCTCACGGTGGCAGAAGCAGCAGCCTTATCCGGTCTGGATGAGGAGTTTGAGTTTCTCGGAAGGTTGTCTGCAAAGCAGCAGCAGTGTGGAAACGGGGTCCCGATCGCAATGGGACGATACTGTATGCAGATGATCAAGAAGTATTTTGCTTCACAGCCAGATTATGTCATGGCGTGACAAGCCGCATTCGAACTTTAGTGTGGTTTAGGATGTGGGATAAATCTTGTAGATACAACTTTACTGTGGGATTGAAATATACTATAATGCAGAAGAGGAAATATTTGTAAATATCAAAAGTATGAGTAAAACATTAAGTTTAGCAGATATAACATCATATCGAGAAGAGTCTATAAAATGTGGCAAGTCAGAAGACTATATAACTGCCTTGTCAGATTTAACATTGTTCGCCAAGAATTCCCCCATCTCTATAGGTGGCGGGATGAATTGGCATCAAAACTGAACATTGTATAGAAATTACATTTTAGCCGCATTTTTGCGGCTTTTTGCATTTTCTTATGGATGATTATGAGATTATGGTATTTTTGCTCTATATATGGTATAATCAGAACATACGTTTGATATTGCTTTTTGCATCAAACACATTCAAGCACATTTATTACGACAGAAAGGAGGACCCCCCATGGACAGAAAGAAATCATCCACACCAAAACCTCCAGTGGAACGTATTGCGTATCGTTTCTACGGTGTTCCAACTGCGAATGATGCCGCACTGGAAGCAAAGACCTTTGGCTGTTGCAGGTATTTATGGAACCGGATGCTTGGTGATCGTAATACCCTGTATCAGGAAATCGGCGAAGCTCCGGATAATACACCGGCTGATTACAAAGATCTGGATGAGTGTAACTGGCTGAAAGAAGTAGACTCCCTCGCACTTGCCAATGTCCAGCTCAACCTTGAAACAGCATTCAGCCGTTTCTTCAAGGGTACATCCCGGTATCCGAAATTCAAATCAAAAAAGTTCAGTCGGAAATCGTATACCACAAACGCTGTTTGTGCTAAGAACGGGAAATCCAACATTGTCCTGGATGAGAAAAACGGACTTCTGAAGCTCCCAAAACACAAAGACTGGATCCGGCTGAAGATGCACCGGAACATTCGTCCTGGCGGAGTCATCAAATCTGTCACTGTTACTATGGAACCGGATGAAAAAACGTATTACTCAATCCTGATGGAATATCCAAAAACTGCTGTTGCCAAAACAAAGCCAAAGACTATGATCGGACTGGATATGTCCCTTCCGAATCTGTATGTGGACAGCAATGGCAATACTCCGGATTTTCCAAAGCCATATCGTAAAATCGAACCGGCACTTGTAAAGGAACAGAAACGTCTTTCCCGTAAGAAGAAAGGCTCCAAGCGGTATGAGGCACAGCGTCTGAAAATCGCAAAGCTGCATGCGAAAGCCAAACATCAGCGGAGTGATTTCCTGCATAAGCTGTCTGCATCCCTGACTGATACTTATGACCTGATCGCGCTCGAAGATCTTGATATGTCTGCTATCAGACGTTCCCTGAAATTCGGAAAATCCACATCTGATAACGGATGGGGCATGTTTGTGGAAATGCTGACCTATAAGGCTGAACGGAAGGGAAAACAGCTGGTAAAGATTGACCGCTGGTTTCCGTCCAGTAAGACCTGCTGTCAGTGTGGTCATGTTCATAAGGAGCTGACTCTGTCTGACCGTACCTATATCTGCCCGGTATGCGGGCATGTGATGGACCGCGATAAACAGGCTGCAATCAATATCCTGAAAGAAGCAATCCGTATGCTGCAAATCGCAGCTTAAAGATAAAACGGTGGGTACTCCCGGAATGTACCAGAACCGGTCGGAACACCGGGATTAGCCTGGCTGTACTTTGTTGTATGTAAGGTTCGGATGGTCGCAGTCATCCGGTAAAATTGACTCCTCGTAACCAGGAAAATAGACGTTCTCCGGGACGGAAGCCCCCACTTCAAGTTGTGCAGTGCCTAAGTGGTGGGTAGGTTCACGAATGAAAAGAGGAAAAACAAATGAATAGAAACTCTGATTTGGCATCGAAAATATATGCTATTTTTATAGCCGTAATTAAATGTTTTATTTTAGCTTGTGGCATATCTTTATTATTATTTTTCTTTTATGATAATGAGTTGGAATTTACAAAAGATAATATCAAATGTGTAGTGGGTTCAATACATGCATTATTATTGGCAGTGGTAGGAGTATTGAATTTGCTTAGTGCAAAAATGTGGAGCGTTGAACATTCTTCCACTACCGCTAGTGATGTTATAAAGCCATTTGGAAAAGCTATAATAAGTAATAAAGAAAAAACACATGAATATACAAGAAGGGTGGTTACTGTTCATGAAGCGGGTCATGCAGTAATGGCTTATTTAAGAAACGCAAATACAATCGTTGTGACAGCTTCTCTTTGCAAACCAAATGTGGCAACAGGATATGATACATTTGGGAATGTAGAAGATGTGAAAAGCATGATACTTGTTAAATACGCAGGGGCAATAGCAGAAGAGTTAATATTTGGGCATTATCATATGGGTAGTTTTCTTGGAGATAATTCAGATTTTAAAAGTGCAACGGAATTGATTAAAGGTTATATTACTATGATCAATTCAGAGATGAGCAAAACACTATTAGATAAGGAATTAGAATCTCAACTTATAGATATATCAAAAGCTTTTTACCAAGAAAGCAAGGAACTGCTTAGTTCAAATATAAAATTAGTTGAGCATTTATCTAGCGTATTAACAGATAGGGAAGAATTAACCACAGAAGAAGTATTTGCAATAATAAACGATTTTAAAGACAAGGAAGAGAATGCTAATCCCACAAATTCGTAACATTCTGCAAAATGTGGAATTTTAAAATATCCCACAGTAAAATTCGAATAGCCGTGACAAGCAAAATGTTGACAGTAAGCTCATGGTGCTGTATACTGAAAAAGTAGTATAGTCAACTATTAAATGTCATCGGAGTATTAAGTCACATCAATCCCTTCGGGGATTGTATGTGACTTTTTTTGTACAAAAAAATAAGAATGCGACTCCGATGAAACACCAAAAGGAGGAAAAAATATGATTGCACAGGCAGCAAAGACATGGAACGTGTTACAGTTTGTAAAGATGGTGGAGCATGGAACGATTACGTTCAGCAATATCTACCAGAGATCCTATGTATGGGATAAGGACCGGGAGTGTAAGTTATTTGCTTCACTCGTAGAATCGTTCCCGATCCCGGCGATCAATGCATCCCGGCATACGGCAGAGAAAAAAGGAGATCCTGGAGTCTATGATCTGCTTAATGGTAAACAGAGGGTAACGGCATTGACGAAGATCTTCGGAGGTGAGGTACGGTGTCAGAACTTATGGCGCTTGCGGCTGAATCCGGAAGATCCGATCGATCTTACGGATGAGGAGAAAGAGTTCCTGAAGTATGGGGAAGAGTACGATGAAGGGCAGCTTATCCATACGATCGATGTGAACGGGCTGACCTATAATGAATTGCCGTTAAGCATAAGAACGGTGATGGCAAGTCGTATGATGCGCATCGAATATTACGACAATCTCACCAGGGAAGAGGAACGGAGGATCATCATCAATGCGAACTCTGGAAAAGGAATGTCAGCGATCGAACGTACTAGGATCGAGATGCGATCGTTCGAAACCCTCTTAAAGCTTTCCAAGCATCCGATTTTTAATTGCTTGTCGGAAAGCGCGATAAAAGGGTATGTGAACGAAGACATCTGCTTAAAGATGTGGATCGTGTTATATACGGAAGATCCGTCTCTGGAAACCAAAGAAGTTCGTCCGCTGGCAAGGACTGCCATCATCACGGAAGATCAGATGAAGGAGATCTGGTCCATTTTGTGCAGACTGGAGGAGATCGCAAAACGGGTAGACAAGCCGAATGTGAAAAAGCGCATCTTAGCCAGACTTCACATGAGTACGCTCGCTCCGATCGTTAAGCGCAGCATCGATGACCAGATAAGCATCGAAGAGATGACGGACTGGCTGAGTCACTTCTTTAGCGGAACGAAACGTGCTTCTATTAACGAGAAGTATAACGAAGCCGCAAGAATCTCCACGGCGCAGAGAGGAAGCGTGAGAACACGTCTTCGTGAGCTGGAAGAGGCATATGAAAACAGGTTCGGCAAAAGAAGTTAGGAGAATATTGACACCAAATACGATACCACATATAATGGAAACAGGAGGTATATCCTATGTCACAATGGGATAAATTGATAGCGCGTATCTGCAACTTATCGAAAGATCTTCGGTTTGATGAGCTGCGAAAAGTGTTGGAAAGTTACGGATATGTGATGGATGCTCCAAGAAGCGGAAGCAGCCATTATACATTTAGAAAACCAGGCTGTATGCCAATCACAATACCAAAGCACGAACCTATCAAAAAGGTATATGTGGAAATGGTAAAACAGGTGGTTGAAAGTGAGGCGAAGAATAATGAAGACAAAGACATTGAGTGATTATATGGCAATGCCCTATCGCATGGAGATTGTAGAGGATAAGGATGAAGGAGGATTTGTTGTTTCCTATCCGGATCTGCCGGGATGTATCACTTGTGGAGAAACGGTAGAGAGTGCAGTAACAAATGCGATTGATGCAAAAAAAACGTGGCTTGAAGCTGCACTGGAAGACGGAGTGGAGATTCATGAACCGGACAGTCTGGAAGATTATTCCGGACAGTTTAAAGTAAGACTCCCGAGAAGTCTGCACAGATCACTGGCAGAACATTCTCAGAGAGAAGGAATCAGCATGAACCAGTATTGCGTATATCTTCTCTCCAGGAATGATGCATTATACTCGAAGAAGTGAACTTACCCACCACGTAGGCACTACATGCCTTGAAGTAAAATTTTTGTTCTGATATGTGAGGACTGCTGCCGGCATTTGCTGGCAGCAGTCCTCTTTTGCATCATGGTTGTAGAACCGGAACTCAATCTGATATTGAATTCGCACTCCGGATATGATATAATGCGGAATATAAAGTTACGGTTGTTATTGTTTTTTGGAGGATGAGTCGCTGAATAAAAAGTTTGGCGGCTTTTTTTGTTGAAAAAAATTGAAATTCGGGAGAAGCTATGGTACACTTAAGACAGTTTAAAGTGTACCTGGAAGAAAAGTCACAGATGTGGAATGCATTTGTGGCTTTTTTTGCGTTTTCCCACAGAGAAAGGGGTAGGCTTATGGCAGCAGAATTAAGAAAAGAAAAAGATGAAAGGATCCAGGGAAACGACCGGATGCTCCTGGACCAGCTCCACAATAAACTGTGGATCCGCTATAATAATAAGCGGATGGTCCCGATGGAAGCGCTGACCGGGAAATATAAGGTTGCCTGGGACCGCTTGAATAAAGAGATCAATGATCTTCTGGTGGCATTCCTTACAGCAAATCTTTACCGGAAAGTGACTCCGGAAGACAATAAATTTTATATGCGGTTTATCCAGCTCCTTTTTGATAAGTATAAGAGCCGGTATAACGCCGCATTAAAATGTATCCCGCTGGAAAGAAGAGAGAAGATCCTTCTGGATATCCGGGATGAGATGGGAGCCTGTGAAAGCTCCTTCTGTGAATTATTGTTCCAGAAGCGGCAGGCAGGAAAAGAAAAGAATGCGGATGAGAAAACCATACGATTCGAGGTGATCAAAGCCTGGAACGAGGAGATCAATCCGCAAACAGGAATAACCGTAGCGTGACAAACGACAGAGGGCGGACAGGATTATTCCTGTCTGCCCTCTGTTATTTTTTATTGATATTATTTTTCTGTCATGCTAATATAAGTGCAGAATTTGATGCTCAGGGGGAGGATGATATTTATGATTTCAAAACCGTTTGCATTCCCCGTTTCGCAATGGGGACTGATTGATGAGAAGCCTGTTTCAAACGATGCGGGGAGAGAGGAGTACCGGGTCGCTATTGGAGAGGTAAAGAATGAAAAGAAAGAGACGATCCGCTATATTGAGGAAAATATATATAAGGATATCTTAAATTGCCTGATCAGCGAGGATGAGAAGGTAAAGAAGCGGTACCGTTTGTACCAGAACTTAAATCAGGTACCGCCGATCATTGTAAAATATGAAAAAGATGTGATCATGCATAACAGCGCGGTCCAGAATTACTATATGAAGATCAAGACGGCACTGGAAGATATTTCCACGGATATTCTGATAAAAGCCATTGCGGAAGCCAAAAGCAGCAGCCGCTGGAGTGCAAAGAAGGGAGACGGGATCCGCGCCCTGGAAGCTCTGGTACGTGCAAAAACCGGCGTAAATTATCACACGGAATTGATCCTGTATACGGTAAAGTGTTCGATCTTAGAGACAGAAGAAGATCCTCTGAAAATTCATACAATCCTTAGCCAGATGACCGAGGATCAGATCGTGGATTTCATTGGAGCTGTAAAAGAATACAGTATCGCAGAAGAGATGAGTAACGAGACGCTTGGAAAGCTTTTGGACACCTACAAAATAGAAGAGATTGAGGCAGAGGTCAACAAGGCAGTGACAACCAGATATTTCCTTGGGCTGCTGGCATGACGTGGTGAGAAATATATGAAAAAAGAAACGATTTTAGGAGCAATCGCGGCATTATGCATTGCTTTTGCAAGTCCAGTCTGTGTGTATGCAGACGCAGCACCAACGATTACGATTTTAAAAGGAAATCCATCCAGTCCGACAGATCCGCCGTATACGTTTACCTTCCGGGTATCGGATTCTGAGGGAATCACATCCATTAAGGTGAACGGACGGGAACTTGGTGCCAACGGAGCGGATGAATATGATATTGACTGGAGTACGTCCTATAATGGTACGTTTACTCTCACGGCAACCAATACAAACGGCGGGACCAGTTCGAAGAATCTGGAGCTGACGAACATCAGGAGCGGAGCAGCGGCTGGGGCATCCAGACCGGCAGAGATCCCCGCAGTAACAGCGGCACCGACTCCTGCTGCCACAACTGCTCCTGCAACCCAGGCACCGCAAACTGCTCCTGTGACCCAGGCGGTCCCTCCAACGACTCGTGCAGCAGCAACGACCCAGGCTGCGCCAACCCAGGCACCAACAGAGACACAGACAGAGCCGGAAAGCACTGCTCCGGAGACAGAATCGAGCTTGGAAGAATATACGGAACCGGAAAGTGAGTCGGCTGAGGAGAGTATGGAGGAGTCCACGGCAGCAGAAGAGACCTTGCCGGAAAGCGAACCTACGACAAAAGAAACAGAGACAGTCGAAGAGACCGAAGAAGAATATCCGCCGGATTCTTACCGCTTATATCCCGGAGGAAAGACCAACCGGACAATCCCGTACCTCTTAGCAACGGCTTGTCTTTTTGTCTCAATTTACTGTGTCATCACGCTCTCTCTCAATAAAAAGAGGCTGAGACTCTATAAAGAGCTTCTGACGGCATTAGAACGCCGGAAGAAACATAAGCGATGGGAATAATACAAAGGACAGCACTGGAGTGAAACCATGGGGAACTGTTCGGAAGAAAAACCAGGATCCTGTATCCCGGCGAATACGGTATACGGACCCTACATGATTTATCCGGATGCCACGATCATCGATATAGGAAAAAAGAAAAAAATCAAGAAGGTTCTCCGGAATGGCAAGTATTATGTAGGACTGCGTCTGCATAACGAAGAGAATCTGCGATACTACAGCCTATACCGGATCTTATATGAAGCATTTGTGGACCCTTCGATCGGAGCGCAGGATTACATTATTCCGGCAGATGGGGATTATAAAAATCTGGATATTTCAAATTTGAAAAAAGTCAGCGCAAGTGAATTTCATAAGGTACATCCTTCTGGGAGAAAGAAAAAGATAACAAAGAAGGAATATGAAGAGATCTGTGAATTGAGAAAAAACGGATTGTCGTATCGGGCAATCGCGGCAAAATACAGGGTGTCGCATTATGTGATCCAGAAGCTATTGCGAAATGGATTTTATACGAAAGGGGATTGATACCATATGCTTATAAAGCATCAGATAAGAAAGAAAAAGGGAAAACTCCTGGCGATCGGAGTTGCAATGGGGCTTATGTCCTGCACGATTACAGGATGTTCTGCGATTATTCAGCAAGAAGAAGTTGTCCTGGATATTCCGGAATATAAGGAAAGTGATCTGCCGGATGGAGTCTTTTTGAAGGTAGACGATACCTTCTATGCTCCCTATAATGAAGGAAAAACATACGGACAAACAGCAATGAACAGTTCTCCGGACCGGGTAATCTGGTACCTGGAGGGAGAAGAAAAGCATATCCCGACATTCAAAAACGGATATCAGATCGTATACAAAAACAAATCGGAACTGCCGGATCAGTTCAGCCTGGAAGGATTTGAATATGTCTGCGACAGCGTTGGCATAAAGGATATCCGGCTGGATGATAAGGGAAGATATACCTTATATGCAGCCACACTCAAAGAGGGAAGCGATGCGGAAACCGCATTGCAGGATCTGATCGGAGATACATCCGTGATCCTTGACAACGTGGATGGAAATCCCGTAAACAGCAACATCATCACCAGGACCGGATCGATCAATGGATTGGAACTGGGAAAGACTTACACACTGGGCTTTTACATTGGTACGGAATACAGAGAGTGCCAGGTAAAGGCGGACACGCAGATCTATGTATCAAAAAGCGTCAACACGATCGTACATTACGAGCTGACGAAGAGCGGGTACATGATCCTACAGATGCCGGATCTTATGACTCCGGGATATTATGATATCGATAATTCCGGAGTTGTAAATTATACCGGAATCCTGGAGAACGGAGACAAATAGCATGCAGTCAGGGATGATTATTAAGAAAATGGCAGCAGGAAACTTTGGAATAAATGAAGTGATTGCAGCAATCGTGATCCTGATCTTTTTGTACAACATCAGACAGGGATATAAAAAAGGATTCCTGAAACAGGCAGCATTTTACATCAATACGGTGATCGCGCTGGTGCTGGCACCGATTGCAATGCCGGTTTTCATCACAGGCTTAAATGCGTTCGGAATCACGCATGAGCTGGAAAAGATGATTCAAGGGTACATTGATATGTATACATACAGCCATTCCATGGCAGGAGTCAGACTGGCTGAAATAAACGCAAGCAATGCAGCACTGATCTCACAGGATGAGATCACGAAGTACATTGTTGCGCAAAATGGGGGCATCATTGCACGAAATATCGTAAGGACCCTGTCCTATGCGATGGGATATTCAGCGATCCGGTTCCTTATGAATTTTTTGACGGTTTCAACAAAGATAATTACGGCATTCCCGGTGATCCATGAATGCGACAAAGCGTTGGGAGCTGTGGCAGCAGGAATTCTGACACTACTTGTTTTGTGGCTGATCCTTGCAGGAATTTCTGTACTTTCCTTCATTCCGCCGGTCGCATATGTCGATGCTATGTTATCGAACATTCCGATTCTTGCACAGATAAAATTACTTAATCCGCTGCAACTTCTTATGAGCGGATTGGAACATATTTCCCACCATTAACGAAAAAAGAGTCTGATCATTTTATCATTTGTGATCAGACTCTTTTTTCTTCCAGATAGCATAGTCCCGTCTTTTTATACCATCTGATACGCATTACAAGGAGTTTTTTCTGCCAGCTGCTCAAATCCACACATTCTCCATGGAGAATGAGACAAAAGCAGGATAGCAAGTCTTTGGCAATACAGACGCACAGCCTAAAATCCACGCATCCCGTGTGGGATGCGACTATATCTGGAGCGGATTCGATCGAAGTCAACTATGCTAAAATCCACGCATCCCACGGGGGATGCGACCTGGGATGGGCTGGCGTTTCCGGAACTCAAGTGGCTAAAATCCACGCATCCCACGGGGGATGCGACCAGTTGCACCGGTGCAACAATGGAGCTATAGAGGCTAAAATCCACGCATCCCACGGGGGATGCGACCGCAAAATATAGTGTCTGCTCATGCAAAAAGGCTATAGTTCGCACAAATATACTCTATTTTTTCTCATCCAACCAGATAGGATGAATAGAAAACGGGAGGTATTTTATCTTTTCCGGTGCGAATCGCCCAGGGAAATTCTGAGCACTTGAGGTTCGCACGTTTCACTCGTGATCATCTCCGCTCCGTTGCATTTATTTTACATGACAACCACCACGGTGTCAAATGAATCGCTTTTCCAATAACAATTCGCTTCGCATCGTTTCAGTCCGCCTACAGAAGAGGTGGACAATTTCCTGAAGGGCTGATATAATATGCTTATCAGTGTTTGTATTGATTGTATATGTTAATGGATATTAGGTTCATAGCTCCTTTATGGGAGCTGTGGACCTTTTTTTGTACAAAAACTGAAAATCATTGAGAAGGAGGGCAGCAGCACTACTAAGCAACCAAAAAGAAGCGGGGATATGACCCGATCATATTCAGCTGTTAATCAAAAAAAGGAGAAGAATTATGGAGTTTGATATTTTCGAAGGAAACATGGAACGATTAAGAGAAAAAATGAAAAAGATGGAGAAAAAGTGCGCCAAGTATGGAAATCCATTCCACTATGAAGAAAAGGGAGAAACATTTAAAACGGTTGATGTCTTAGTGCCTGGGACGAATGAGACAGAAAAAAGGGTACTTCGGTACATTGTAGTCGATGTCAGTGGATCTCCGATCATCAATAACTGGAAATTCATTGCATCCTGCACACATACAGCCTACGGGAACATCTTTGGAAAGGCATGTTGGGATGTTGAAATTCCAAAGAGATATTATCATTCGGATTGCGTATGTGAGCACTGCAACAGCCGGAGAATCCGAAAAGAGACCTACATCATAAAGAATGAAGAGACTGGTGAGTTCAAGCAGGTAGGAAAGAGCTGTCTGAAGGATTATACCAATGGAATGTCATCCGAAATGGTGGCAGCTTATATCAGCCTTTACGATGAGGTCATCAGCTATGAGGCACCACCGCTAGGCTATGAACATAAAAAACGCTATGCGGAGCTAAGGGAAGCATTGCTCTACATAGCAGAGACCATAAGACATTATGGGTATGTACGATCATCCGAGGAAGAGGCGGACAGCACAAAACGGATGTCTTACGGCTTTTATGCGGCAGATCATGGCTGGATAGACGGCAGATTATGCCAGGAGTACTGGAATGATATGGAGCGGATCAGCTTCACGTTCGATCTGGACGCAAACAAAGCACTGGTAAAGGAAGCACTGGAGTGGATAAAGACACAGGAAGAGGAGAACAACTATATGCATAACCTCAAAACGGTATGCCAGCAGGAATACATAGATTATTCAAACTGGGGAATTCTCTGCAGCCTGTTTCCGTCCTATTATCGGAGTAAGAAAAGAGATGGGGAAAAAGAAGAAACAGTGAAACGAAGCCAGTATGTCGGACAAATTGGCGAGAGGATCACCATTGAAGCGAAGGATGTCTCCGTTGTAGCCAGGTGGGACACCATGTTCGGAGAAACACAGCTGTATCAGATCCTTGGAAAGGATGGAAATGTGTTTGTCTGGAAAACCGGCACCAACGGAAGAATCCAGAGCCATTCGCTGATTCTCGGCACCGTAAAGGACCATAGAAAATACCATGGAATCATGCAGACGGAACTCACACGCTGCAAAACGATACGGCTTTTGAAGCATGAAGAGAATGACTCAGAGGAATCCGGCGAAACGGGTGATTCGGAATCAGCAGCAGTGTAGAACAGTCGGGGCTTATCGCATACCGGAAGAAAGAATACTTTCTTTCTTCTGGTTCATGTGATAGGATAGGATAAGAGGTGAACCTATGTATACATCGAAAGATGCCATAAAGGTGCGGGTATATGAAACATACCTTGCGAAAGAGAAAATGAATTCAGATCTCTTCGACTTCCAGGTCCGGCTTCCTAAATATCTGTTACTGGAGACATATGCAGAGATACTGCATGTCATAGAGCCGGATTCCATGGTGGTTCAGTTAAGTAATGTCAAAATCATAAAAAATGACTATGAAAAACTGATCGCTGGAGATCGGATTGAACTAGGGTTCCTGGCGGTAGGAGATGAAGTCTTTGAGGGCAACTACAAGGACTTCATGTTCAGCCTGGTCGGAAAAGAGGCAGAAACTGGGATTTACCGCATCAGTAGTCCGGTGTTTGAAGAAAATCGTGTAAGAGGGTTCCAGTACCCCCTTATCGAATGATCCGGCATTTGTGGTAAGTATCGGCAGACAGTGAAAGTTCTATAATTAGTAGTACGAAAAAGGAGGAAAGCAAATGTTGCGATATGGGTACAAATTGAGATTTTATAAGTTAAGCGGACCAGATAAGGGGAATCTTTCCCACGAGGAATTTTTCCAGGACCGGGAGCAGATGGAAACCCGGTACCGTGAGGTATTCCAGAGGGAACGGTACGCGTATAACCCGACTGCCTGGCAGTATGTAGACAACGAGTGGACGCGGCTCTAATAGCCGCCCAAAATGTCCAAACATTTAGACATTTTGGAAGGAGAAAAAAATGCATGAACGGCAGACAGCAACAAAGTGGTTGAAATTTTTCCTGTCGGAAGGTATAATACTATATAGTAGTTGTTCGATGTCGTAGTCAATGTCAAAGGAAAAAAGGTCTATATCCCATATGGGGGATATGGACCTTTTTTTGTTGAAAAAATAAAAAGAAAGGAGAAGCAGACAAAAAGATTTCGATGCAACTGCAAAAAATAAAAAATCAGGAGGAAAATATGAACAAGGCACCACGTTTTATGAAAGAATATGCAAAGTATAAGACTTTAAATATTCTCAGAAATGAACTGATGAAGGAGGAGTTTAAGAATAAGGGGACCAAAACAATCCAGGGAGCGTTAAGAGCCTATGAGAAGGGCATGATTACCGTGGATGAAACAATGAACCTTATCAATAACTGCTTTGAATAAGAAAGGAGATCAGAATGAGCTGTTCAATTAGAGTACTGACAAATGTAGACGAGTGGAGCAAAGAGACTTTGTCGGATCCGGAGACAAGAAAAAAGGCGGCTGAAGAGATCAGAGAATCGCTCAGGATAAATCTCGAAGAAGAATATCCGGGTGAAATCTGGTATGTCAGAGAGTGTATGCCAGATGTGAGTCTGGACAGCGATGAACTGATCTTTGGATTCGAACGTCCGGAGGCAATCTGTAAGACTGTAGAAAACTGGAATCTGAAAAGCACAAAAAACTGTATCAACCAGATGAAAAAATTGGAGGATCAGGCGCGTGATAAGGGATTTCAGACACTCTCAGCCTATCTGGAGTCTGCCATTAACGATGATGGAAATATCAGCGGTGTGTCCCTGTATTCATTGCGGAAAGCTTTGGATGCAGCAGACGATATGCTTTCCGCTGAATCACCATATCTGGCACAGATTCAGTACAAGGATATCAAAAGCGCGTATTCATACGATTGTAAAGGTGTCCGCTTGGATCCGGAAGCAAAAGCTTATATTCTGGAACATCCGGAAGAGTACGTGCTGATTGAGATTGCTTATGATTAAATATAGCAATTCTACTCAGAGAGGTAGTTTGTGTATGAATAGGAGGGAAAACTATGGTACTGACACCAGAGTATACAAAAACATTGAATTTCAAAAAGGAGCTGAAAAAACCGGACGAATGCAGCCTGGAGCTGTTTTTTGAAAAGATAAAAGAAGCCATCCGGTCCACGGATGACGGAGAGAAAGCATTAAGATCCATGGAATATTTCCATGCTGGAGGCAATATGAAAATGATTCGCCCTGGCAGCAGAGAAACCTTCTATGCGGATATTCAGCCTGGAGGATGCGAAGGAATCTTGGTGTGCTTTTACTACTCGCCGGACGGAACAAGGGACACTGCAGCCTATATTGGATCTGCGAAAACCCTGGAAGAAGATAGTTCGGGATACATACACATAGGATCCATAGCCGGATTGTTTATCCGATTTGCCTATATGATCATGTACCTGAACTTCAACTAAAAAAGGAGGGTACAGAATGGTAAAGAGGACATGGTACCAGGATTGCTACAATGAAAAGAAGACCTGGGAAGTCGTAAAAATGAATGGTGCCTATTATTTGCGCCAGTACATCAATGAACGGCAATTCGGAAGAGGTCTTCGTACCACAAAGAAATACCTGGAAAGTACAGGAATTCTGGAGTTCGAAAAAATAAGATAATGAGCTGTCGGAAGACAAGGCAGCAGAAAGAGGAAGGTATGGCAAACTTTTATGAGCTGGCGGATCTCATATCCCAGAAAGCAGTCCAGGAACTCCCGAAGATCCTGGATGATATGGGATATGCAGGAAAATACGAGATTAAGAAAACGTGGGGAATCGATTACCTGTCAATCAATTCGAACTACAAGGTCGTTTCCAGAGCACTGAAAAGGGCAGAAGAGGCTGCTCACGGGGAAGCAGGACGCTTGATCAAAATCAAGCAGACAACATTTGCAGAACTGTGGGTGCCGGAATCAGAAGCCAAGACCCTGAAAGAAGCCTATGAAACGGCACTTCAGGCAGTCGAAAACGGCTGGAAAGTTGATAACGATCCGATTGTTGAAGTAAAATGCGCGGAAGACAATGAATACCGCGATGAGTATATTCTGGAAAAGCTGTAGAAAGATGGTAGGCTGGTGGTTCTTGATGGAATTACCAGCCTGCCTGGTTTACTGAATTAAGAAAGCGAGGAAAAAGAAATGACATTCGATGAAGCAAAAAAGCTGGAAGGATATAACTTTAAATTAAATGGAATTGAACGCCTGATTGATGATATCCGGAACAATTATATGAAGGACATGTATGAAGACGGAGAACGGTATATCGGAGTCGCTGTGTTGGAAATTGGATACATTGATATCGAAGTCAACATAATGACAGAGGAACAGGTTTCCAGAAAGCCGCATCCAGGAGACAAGACCCCTGTAATTGATTACTTCATTTGTCTCAAAAATGATGAATGGGAATCGGAAGGATACCTGGATTACAACATCCAGGTTGACTGGAATGCAGATGACTGGAAGGAACAGTTAGAAAAGGATATGTTTCAGGCTCTGGACGAGTACGTGAAGAAACACGGATTCCATTATAACCAGCCTAATTATGGGTGGATGCACAAGTCATACCAGGAACATATCGCAAAGAAAAATAAGTAATAAGGAGAAAAAATATGTATACGGTCAAATATGAAAAGTATTATAATGATTATAGAAAATCCCAGGAGGTTAAAACATTCTGTAGCTTAGAGGAAGTTGCTGACTGGTTATTTGGAATGGTCCGAGGCGAATACAGCAAATCAGTGCTTTTTTTTGTTGACTTGGACAATACATGGAGCAGAATTGAACGTCTGGATCCCAGCTGCATTCAGTCTGGGGACGGAAAATGGACGTACAGCGTTGAGCAGATCGAGAAAGATGGAGTGATCATCTATTCCTGCGGCACGTTTACGAATGGAATCCGGCATTGCAATGAGGAAGTTAAACAGTGGCTCAAAGAGTGCCGGAAGAGAAAGGAACATCCGCAGTTCAACTTCGGATAATCTGATATTGGCATTTCAAATCCGTCCGCTATGATATAGGATGGAATCTGGAATAGTGGCAGAATATAAAACCGGATATCGCCCGATATCTGCTACAAAGAAAGGGATAAAGCATGACAGAAGAAAACATCAGAAAAATGGTAGAGAAATATGAAATCAAAGATAACCGTGATGGACGTATTCGCGCTTATCATGTGAAAACAGACGAGGAGAAAAAACAGATTGGTGAGCATAAGGCTGAAATCCTGGCGTATCTGAAAAGGGAAGAGGAGAAGAAAAAAGAGGAGTATTTGAGAAAAACCTCTTTTTTCGAGTCGATTCCTGGGGTGAAGGAAATCCGGAAAGCCCGTGAGGAATGGAGGGATTACCAGTTTGAGTTCCAGAGAGCATTTGAGCGTGGAACCGGACGGTACCCGGACAGCCCTTCCATTGATGCAGCAGGAATTAAGAAACTGGAGGAGCAGTATCCGGAAGCGGTGTTCGCACTGGATATGGAATATAAAAAAGGCAGTGCCAATTATGAGTTGGCTGGCATTGCCGAAAAGGCTTATAACGCCTTATGCAATGGAGAAACCTGGGAGGCAGTCAAAAAGCAGTACGATAAAGATAATGACGAATTTGTATTACGTCATGTATGGGATTGATTATAGGAGGACTGGATATGATGAAGTGCGAAAATTGCAAATACTTCTTTTACGATTCTTCGGTAGGGATTTCGGAATGCGGACAGTATGACAACATGACCGAAGAAGAGACAGATAAGTATTATGTGGAGGGGGAAGCAAACTGTCCTTATTGGAAGGAAGATGATCAATAAGGATAATGATAATGGATTAACAGGCAGCAGAAGTTGACACAACAGCTGGTACATAGTATAATACTCATATCAGTAATTGTGTTTTAAAAATGTAAAGGGAAGATAAGGTTCATGCTCTCTGCGGAGAGCGTGGACCTTTTTTTGTACCTACAAACAGAATTACTTTGACATAGATCCCCGAATATCCAGGCTGGGGACCTGGTTTATATAGATAGCAAACAGGCAGCATTACCCAAAGACTCTGAGGTCTGAGGGATGCTAGCAAAAATCCTAGAAGATAGGTCAGCGGAGATAGAGATCGAAGCTGTATATGGAGGTTTTTATGAATAAATATAAAAAAATAACATTTATTCTGATGGTAGCGGTGATGATAGCTATTATCAGCTCCCCTAATGCGTCAGGGAGAATCATGAAGAAGATAAGAATGGCAGCAGGAAGAGGAATAAATGCCATTCTTTTAAACAAGTGGACGGTATGTGCTTCTGTGTTTTTGGTGGCAATAGTACATATCGCCGTGATGGCAGTTACAGCTCTGGTATTCGGATGGAGCGCAGGAAAGATCCTGACAGTGAAATTCGGAGACTGGGGATTTGCAGCTGGACTCGGCATGTATCCGGCAAGCTTTCACATCATGGTGCAGATCTTGCTTAAGATGAGGGAACGCGCTGCAATGTGCCAGAATCCTGCGTTAAAGCAGCTCATCCTTGAGACTGTAAAGACGTGGGGGGATGGCTACGAATGCACATCCAGACTATTTAAAAAAATTAACAAGAGCAAGTTTTACATTTATATTGTTCCAAGCATCATCAAGATGCCATACGAAATGTGGTTGGAACAGTTAGGAAAGCTTGCGTAAATAACAATATGAGATCGGGCAGATGCGAAATGCATTCTGCCCGATTGTTTATTAAAAACAGGAGGAAATAACAATATGAAAATCTTAAAAGAAATGGAAACCGGATATGGAACAGGAAAATGGATTTTAGCTGACATGGGTGATGAGTTCTATGGATACGGAACTCCTACAGACTTCAAGTCCATATATGGACTTCCAGTCAATCAGTGTGGATCCAGAGCGGAAGTCATTGAGAGTCTGTCTTCCAGAGCATCATGCTGTAAAAAGGCGCTCTCCAAATATCAGATGGAGTTCAAAAAAAGCTTCTCAGAAGGTTGGAAACAGCTAATGCTTATAGAGGAAAAAGAACTGGAGATACTGCTTACATTTGTCAGAACATTAAGAGGAAACGAGACAGAAGCGGCTAGTGTGCGTGAAAGCCTCACAATCAAGCTTAATGGAAGAATGTATAAGATCTGCGTTCCGACCGATGAAAGTCAGTTAAACAAGCTTCTGGGGGATCAGAGAAGCGTTTTTGTTGCAGATTGGGAAGGACCGTATCCTATTCTGGATAACTACGTGGACATTCGAAAAATCAACCAGGACTTTCGGGAAATCAATGCTCAGGGACTGGAAGAAGGAGAAGTAAGAACTTTATTCCAGGCATCCGATCTTTCAGGAGAAGAAACGGCAGAGAAAATCTTAAAAGGAGAGTATTTCCTTTTGGAACTTGGAGCTGATACAGATTCCTGGACGATGGGGCTGAAGCAAAAAGCTGCATTGGCAATTTGCTCCTCCTACCAGGCGATTCCGGCACTTGCAGAAGCCTTTGAAGCGAATGGAGGAGAAATTCCGGACGAACTCATAGGCTACATTGATTGGGACCGTGTGTGGCGTGAATGTGTGCTTGCCGGATGGAAACTGGTACGTGATAATAGAACCGGAACGTACTGGGTGTGTAATCTCTAAATGAATCTGGTTGTGGGAAATAGCTGTAAAATTTTACGTTGAATTCTACAGCCATTTTGTATATACTAAAAGTAACAGAAATTAAAATCAAAGGAGGAGAGAAATATGGCAAATATTTTACCGGTATCTGATTTAAGGAATTATAATGAAGTTTTGAAAAACTGTCATAAAGGAGAGCCAATATATCTTACTAAGAATGGCAGAGGACGTTTTGTAGTTATGGATATTGAAGATTATGAGCGCGATCAAGCAGAAAAAAAACTTCTAATGAAACTACAGGAAGCCGAAGAAGCAGTGAAGGATGGCGAAGGCTGGTTAAATTTGGCTGAGTTGAAATCACTTGTGGGGGAGTAAAATGTTAGAATTACGGATCAACCCGATGGTTGTAAAAGATTTAAAAAGTATCCGGGATTATATTGCAGAAGATAACGAAGAATATGCTACGAGGACAATAAAAGAGATTTACGATAAAATTGAGAATCTTCAAATGTTTCCTGGAATCGGATCAAATCTATCCAAAAGAGTCAGCTTTCGGACCGACTATAAATATGCCATATGGGAGGACTATATAATTATCTATAAAGTAGATAACAAGTATATAGAGATCTATCGCGTGATCAATAGATATCAAGATATTACGAGAATCTTTGATTGATAATACATAGAGCATCGCAAAAGACAAAATCAGCGAAAATAAGGAATAGGCACTTTACAATATTTCAGAAGAATGATATGCTAAAAACGTGGACATCATTCTGGAAAGAAGGTGCCTGCGATATCCGATTAGACATTTTTTGGAAAATAGCCTCTGCAAAACAGGGGCTATTTTCTGTTTTATGGTAAAGTATTGGGATGCGTACATTATCAGGGATTTCGCTTTTAAGAAAAAATCCCCCATTTTGCCAATAATTTATGAGACAAAACGGGGAATCAAAATACGGAATAAAAATTACAGTTTTTTTATGTATAAACAATCAAAAAGGACACCTTTTCGTGTATAATTATGTTACCACAACACAAAACGAAAGAAGGTGTCCTTAATGAAAAATTAGCATTAAAAAAACTGTTAACTTATATGACAAGTGTATATAAAATTCCGCAAAAAATCAAGTGTTTATCTGATCAAAGAGAAAGAAAATCAATTCCGCTGTTTAACATCGTTATGCCGGTGCTACTTTTTCTGATGTTACAGTATGAAAGTTTTCACACTGTTTTTTCTGCACCAGAAAGTATGTCCAAACGGTTGCGGAACTGTATTACTGGAAAAATTCCAAAGGTGGATGCAGTCAGGGATCTTTTGTCCAGAATCAGTCCGGAAGAAATCCAAAAGATCCACGAGGGGACGATTGATATATTAAAAAAGAACCGCGTATTCTGGGAAGGAACCATCGGTAGATATGTTGTGGCCGGAATTGATGGGGTAGAATTATTCAGCAGTACAAAAAAATCCTGTCCGGACTGTCTTACCCGGAAAAACCGCGCAGGGGAAACGGAATATTTCCACCGGAGTGTAGTCTGTATGACGGTTGGAAAAGCACCGCATGTAATTCTGGGTCAGGAAATGTTAAAACCAAGGGACGGAGCAGAAAAAGATGAAGGGGAACTGACAGGAGGAAAACGCCTGATCAAACGGCTGAGGCAAAGACATGTCCACTTTGCAGATGTGATCGTGGCAGACGCATTGTACCTGAATGCACCATTCATCAATACTGTAAAGGAAAATGGACTGGATGCAGTTATCCGTTTAAAAGATGAAAAACGGTTAATCTTTCAGGATGCAGAGGGGCTTTTTAACCAGGGAAAAGGGAAAAAGAAATCATTCCAACACGGGAAAAAGACGATCGAGGTATGGGATCTATCAAAGTTTGAGATGGAAAACTGTCCATACAGACTTCGGGTAGTGAGATACCATGAAAGCTGGCAGGAAAATGGGAAGGAAGCAGAACGATGGATATGGCTGGTAACAACACTGGAAGAGACAGCTCCGCCGGTTTTATGGGAGATGATGAATTGCAGGTGGGATATCGAGGAAAATGGATTCCATCAGTTGAAGACGTACTACCATGCAAAGCATTGTTATTGTCATGCGGCAGTAGAAACCATATTTAATTTGATGATCATAGGATTCAACATGAGGGAACTGTACTTGTATCGTCGGATTCAGAGGTTTGAAAGAAGTGGAATTACCCGAAAGAGTGTAAGCCGAATCTTCAGAGATGATCTGCTGACAGAGAAAGTAAAACAGATCCTATACCAAAAAGGTGGATAGGATCTATATAAAAGGAATCAAAAACAGCATAAGAAAAAAGGCAGAAAGAAAGCACAGGGGGAACTTTGTGCGCATTGGGATCCAAAGGAGTAACAGTTGTGAGTAGAACGACCTGGCAACAGATTTTATATAAAATGCATAAACCTCAAAAGCTAAAAGCGAAACCCCTGGTACATTATAAAAACACTTGCAAATCCACTACTTATCGATTATAATATGAGTATCAGTTTTTTGTTCTTAAATGTTTACGGAGTATCGAGTCCATTTATCTCAAAAGGAGATAGTGGGCTTTTTTTGTACCCAAAAACAGAAGGAATGAAAGCTTTCATATAGACCCCTTAATCATCCAGACTTAGGGGACCTGGTTTATATAGAGTAAGTTATTAACATGAGCCAATGGCTCAGAAGCACCCGGTATTACCAAAATACAAAAATAAACATGGATATCGGAGAAAATCCTATGTGTAAAATACATAGGTCAGCGGAGATAGTATCAAGAGCTGACAGGAGAATATATGAGAACAGTATTTAAAGTAGTAACTTCCGACAAATTCAACACTGAAAATGAGTTTGAGAGCAGTATGGAGCTTGCGTGCTGCTCTTCAGCGGAGCTTGCCGATAAAGCCATTGAGTGGCTGACAGATGATGATGGATGGGATGAAGACGACCTTGAAATCATCATAGAGGGCAAAGACATACCTTTCGATGCCGTAGACATTGACGGCGAGATCGTGAAGCTTGAGGATGAAATAGATGTGGTTGATCTCGATACAATTTATGAGATCAACTGCGAAGATGAAATTCTCGCACGCTGCTCCTCAGAGAGAATTGCGAAAGAGGCAATGCAGAAACTCATCGAAGACGGCGGTTGGTACGAGGAGTCGCTGGAGATCACGGAATTAGAGTTAAACGTAATCCGGATCAACGATAAAGTGATTCATCTCGGTGAGTCGGAAGATGACGAATCCGATAATGTCAAATGAAAATCATCATAGTGATAGGAAAATCACCATGGAAGGATAATCATACGATACGATCATTTCCTGGAGAGGAGAAAAGGCTGTCACATTGTGGCAGCCTTTTTTGCATGATAAGAGAAATAAAATTCTGGAATCACAAAGGATCATCAGTTCCCGGAAAATAATTTAAAATTGCAAAACGGACGGGGAATTGCTATAATAGGGACAGATCGTGGCAGCAAGCGGTCTACCCTTGTCAAATTGCTGTAAAGGAGAAGAAACCGAAAGGGCAGCCTGTCCCGGTTTCTTCTTTTTTTGTTGCAAAAACCTAGCCTTGGTCAGCCCCTGGTCCTGCTGCCGCCACTGCCGCAAATATTCGCCTTATAACAATACTCATAACATTCCAATCCCGCAGCCCCTATCATGCAATATATATTCGCCTTATGTCATTAAGGAATACATCTCACCAGCCTCGTTCCTTCTCTCCCCGCATCCATTTTCTCTCCCTTCCACTGCTCGATAATTTCCTTGTGGCAGCCTCTATTTTCTTGTCGAATTTTTTTATTTTGTATTCTTTTTTTTGTGTGTTTCATTATTTTTTTTATTTATTTGCGCGCCCCTTTTGCGCCTGGCGGCGGATATAAAAAATGCTGAAAGAAAAGAATTCGAAAAGATAAGAATATAAGAATATAAAAGGATGAGGCTGGAAAGGAGTAGAGGGAGAGCAGTACCGGCATGGAGCCACCAGGAAATATCTGCGCCCGTAAGGGCAGCAGGAGTGCGTAGAAAAGTCAGGTGCATTCAGAGGGAAGCCAGGGCAGCAGAAGGGAGATGAGGGTGTGTGTTCCTTAGTGATATAAGGCGAATAAGTTTTACATAACTGCCACTCTCCTGTTTTCGGGTGCCTGGGGGTGAAATGTAAAGTAATTGCATGGATATTATGCGATTATTGGCAAAAATTATTGCATTTGCTTATATCCTGACCTATAATAGCCATATCATATTCTGAGGGGGACTGCTATGGATGCTCTCGAATTCCGCATGGAAAAGATCATCAACCATATAATTTCCACGACCTATCCGGACAAGCATTTCGCCAGGCTGCATGTGGTCTTTCTGCGAAAGGATACGAAATCCTTCCACGGAACCTATGATCCGAAAAAGCAGCTTGCCAGGATCGGTAATCTCTCCAGATCACCGGCGCACATCATTGCAACTCTTCTGCATGAGGCGGCACATCACTGCGAACTCCTATTATCCGGACAGACCGGTCACCAGAGATCCTTCTATCTGATCTATCACGATCTCATGGTCTCTGCGATCCGTATGGGGCTTCTTTCCTATGAGGCGGTAAAGGATGTCTCGGATTCTGCTTCGATCCGGCAGCTGGAACGATACTTTGGACCAATTACGGAGACTGCGGATCCAACCTTCCGCTATCTGCCGGGGAAAGCGCTTCTTTATGCGTTCAATGGATTTTCCCATAAGGACACCCTGAAGTCTCGCGGATATCATTACAATTCCAGAGCGAAAGCCTGGGAACGCGTCATCGATCGATCGGCGCTCAAGGATGAACTCTCTTTCTTACGGTCCCTTCCGGGTATCATTCCCTACGCTACGGATGATTTCTTGGATCTCACGGTTCTGGCTTCCATTGTGGTCTCCGGAGATACCTATTCCAAAAAGGATATTCTCCGGTCCCTCAATTTCTCGTACCGGAAGAAACTTCCCGGAACGGATCACAGCGGCTGGATCAAATATGTCCGATCGGAAGAGATCCCGGACTACAAAAATGCAATTCAGATCTTACAGGGAACCCCTGGGATCCTTGTTAAGGTCCGCTATTAAATGCACGTTCCCTGGATGGAACCTCTCAGCAAATACGAAAAGAAAGGCTTACTATGAAAAAAGAAAAACCAACTCACAGCACTGATGCCAGCTCATCACAGAAGTATACGATCCCGATCGTCACGGAAAAGGAAGCCAGGATCCGCATCATCAAGGATTTCCTGATCTTTATGCTCCCGATCCTGCTGCTCCTTGTGATTTTCCGCTTTTTCTTTATGATCGGTCTGGTCCCCTCAGAAAGCATGTACCCGCTCATGACTACGGATTCTGCCATCATCGCAAACCGCATTGCCTATGATTTCACGGAACCAAGCCGGGGAGATGTGATCATCTTCCGGAACGGCTCCAGCTACATGACAAAGCGGATCATCGGAATTCCAGAAGATAAAGTCTCCATCCAGAACGGCATCGTCTATATCAATGAGCAGCCGGTCACGGAAAGCTATCTTTCCCCGGATGTCCACACCTTGCCGCTAAATGGACGGAATTATTTTGAGGTCCCAGACAGCAGCTACTTTGTCCTGGGCGATAACCGGGAACACTCCTACGACTCCCGTGCATGGGATGATCCATACGTTCCCATTGATCACATTGCAGGAAAGGTCCTTTGCGTGTTCTCCCTTCACCCGATTTCCTACCGGGGTGTGACGGAGATTGCGATCGAACCGATCCACTCCGGTGCTCCGGCTTATGATCCGGATAACATCGTGACGGAAGCGACCGGGACGGCAGCAGGAACAGATTCCCTTACGCCCGACCCGAATTCGGCAGCGACACTCCCCGTGGAGACGATCGCACCGGAAGATGTGACAGAACCTGTCACCGAAGAGGAAACATCCGAAGAAGCTTCTGGAGAGACGGCGGCAGCAGAAGAGAGCAGTGCTGATTCCGAGACAGACAGTACCGCAGAAACGGAATAGGAGAGAAAAAACATTATGATCAGAAAAAAAGCTATCATTTATTTATGCAGCCTTGCGATTGCCACTGCCGCATTTTCAGCCGGCTGCACCAGGCTTTCGGAAGGATCCGAGAATTCAGACGTATCTTTTGAAGCGAATGCCGAAAACCTGGAAGAAGGATCCGTTGCAAAAGCGGAAAATTGTGTGAAGAACTTTATCAATGCCATCAACACCCAGAATTTTGACGGAATCGCCGATATGATCTACCTTCCGGAGAATGCATTCGTGTCCGACAAGAACGTAGAGTGGTATCTGCAAAGAAGCGGCGTGTCGGACATTACCGGTGTCAAAATCAAGAATTTTGACGTGGAGATTTCCGATGGTGCTCTGACGAAGGATGCGACTGTTTATATCAATAAGTCTGGCTACCAGCTTTCACTTGCCATGGATGCAGACAATCAGTGGAAGATCGTCATGAATGATATGTTTGTTGAAAACTGGAGCTTAAAAGTTCCGAAAGGCTGCACGATCACCGTGGATGGCGTGGATGTGGATCAGTATAAGATCCCGGCTACTGCGATTGATGTGTATGATACCTATACCTTCCCGGCAATCACCAAACAGTCCGTACAGGTTGACACGAAAAGCTCCCTCTTTGGAAGCTTTACACAGACGATCACACCAAGCGCCGATTCCGAAACGGTACCGCTCATCTGCAAGATCAACGATGCGGAAACCACCAACATCCTGCGTCAGATCCAGAACGTCTGGAATGCCCTCTATACCGATTATACGAACGGGGTGGACATTGAGTCCGTAAAGAAATACTTTACCGATGACTTTGATAACAGCGTCATCACGGATATCATGTTCAATTATTTCCAGGCTCTGGAAAAGCCCGCAGAGAGCGAGGATCAGGTGTCGTACTCGAATTTTTATATGAAGGAAGCGATCCCATGGACTACAAACAATTACGGTTGTGCGATCCTCAACACATCCGACTCTGTCCTCGTAAACTTTGGGTATCGTCTGGACTTCACCTCCACAAACGGTGGTTCGTACACGCTGAAAAAGATCAGTCAGATTACGATGGCATACGACTCTGCAGAGTCCACTTATAAGATCAAGCAGGTCAACGATCCCAAACTTTTCTACAACAACGACTACACATTAAATGATTATTGATATGAGGTGATCTCTTGAAAATACCATCCGGGCGGGACGATCGCGTCCTCAAATATAATCAGATTTTTGCAAAACGTATGAAAGCAAGAAGACAGGAATGTTCCATCAGCCAACAGAAACTTGCAAATGCTATCGGAGTGCAGCAGCCGGCAATCTCAAGCTATGAGTCCGGATTGATCTTTCCCCAGCCTCAGAAGCTGGTTGCGATTTGCCTTTGTCTCCAAACTTCGGCAGATTATCTGATTGGATTATCCGATGATCCCAAGGGATCGTCTTCGATAAATTCCAATTTCATCCAGTCTGTCTATGATCTGGATGAATGCTTTTCCTATAATCCTTAATCGTATGGGAGATATCTTGCATTGCCATGAATAATAACAAAAAAAACACAGACCAGAAAGATGGAAAGAAAGAAGCTCGATATGTGATCATCCGGCTATTATTTGCCATCAGCAGCTTTATATTTGCGATGTGGTTCCTCTATATGTGTGCCGCATATGTGATCCAGACGGTTGACGAGTCAATCCTGAAGCAAAAATATGAACAGGCTGGGACCGTCACAGCAACACTTTCCGATGCTTTAGAGGAGAGCATAGAATCGGATGAAACAGCCCCAATTACCGATGCGCAGACAGGGGACGGAAAGCAGCTGGAGCCGATTTCCAGATCGGCTGCCGCAGAACTTTATCTGAAACAGCCGCAAAAACAGCTTGATCATGCCGGACTCAGCGCAAGCAACCGGGATTACCGATTCTGGATCGATATTCCGGGAACCAGGATCAGCTACCCGGTCGTGCAGTCCCAGGATAATACGGATTATCTTAAGAAAAATTTTGATGGGACCAGAAGAGGCAGTGGTTCGATTTTCATCGATGCCGGAATCCGGGACTACCAGAAATCCAGGAATCTCATCATCCACGGACACGATATGAAGAGCGGTTCGATGTTCGGCACCCTGTCCTCGTATGGCAGCCTGTCTTTCTATAATAAGCATCCGTTCATCTATCTGTATACTCCGGATTCTACTCTGGTGTACCAGGTATTTGCCGCGTATGTGGTTCCAAAAGACATTGATGCCAATCTGGTATATCGGATTGCATTTGCAAACACCGAGGCATATGAAGCGTTTCTGGAAACATTGACAGAGCGCTCCGTGATTCAGACCGGGGTCGTTCCATCCAGCGACCGTCAGATCCTTACCTTATCCACCTGTGCCAATCGCGGAAAAAACCGGTTCATCGTTCATGCGATCCGGTACCAGTAACTCACAAATCAAGAGAGGAGCGTTCGATGAAAAAGCGTTTGAAGAAAAAGCAGTTCAAAAAAGCAAAAACCGCAGAAAAAAAGATTCCAGGAATCTGCGATCATATCTGCCCGATCTGCGGGCGGCACTTATTTAAAATCAAGGATCATTTTTTGTGCTCCGTCTGCCACAAGTTCTATTCTATTTCCGAAACCTCCATCTCTTCGGATCCGTTGATTTCGGAAGAGCAGAAGGAAATCATAACTGCATATAAGCTTTATCATATGTGTTAGGTGCTTCCCAAAGCCTCTGACATATTTATGATCGTATCAAAGCATCCCGTTTGAGTTTCGCACAAACCGGGATGCTTTGATTTTTTTGTCTATATTTGCATGGTTTTTCTGTGAATATTGTCATTTTTGTTGACAGGAAACGATTTCTATTATATCATTTAAACAGTTATAAAATATTAAATAAATTTATAGAAGGGATGCGTTCGCATGAGTGAAAATACACCCTACAAGTATTTGGATTTCCATGTTTGGGGCGATTATGCGCTCTTTTCCAATCCTATTACATCGCTGTCCGGAGAGCTGTGCAGCTATCAGGTACCTACTTTCAGCGCATTAAGAGGGATTACAGAATCCATATACTGGAAGCCTACAATTTCATGGAGACCAGTTTCTGTACGCATTATGAATCCGATCCGATTTGAAGCGCGTTCAAGGAAACTGCCGAACTATTATGGTCCCGGATGCGATCTGGGATACCGTACCTATCTAAAGGATGTTTCCTATCAGGTACGTGTTGCGCTTAATTGGTCCTTGGATGAAAATTACAAGGAAGACCGAAATTTTGCCAAACACATGGAAAGCGCAAGGCGCTGGACTGAGCGAGGCGGCAGGATGCCGATCGTACTTGGAACCAGTGACTGCACAGGATATGTGAAGCCTTGTACCTTTGGATCCGGAGCCGGCTACTATGATGGAATCGATATGTCCATGGGGCTGATGTTTCACTCCCATACCTATCCGAACCAGGCATACAATAAAGCGACAACCAAAAAGCTCACAACGAATATGTGGAACTGTGATATGAATAACGGCATTATCACGTTCCCGGATCCAAAAGATTGTCCCATTCATCGCGTCCTTCATGATGCAGAGCCGATCTGGGTCAAACCAAAACAAATTGAAACACAGACAGAATAGAGGAGCATAGCAAATGAATCTATTATATGATCTTGAAAAAGTCTACGATTCTAACAAAGATAAGATTGGTGAAACAATCGTTGTCAATGAGAAAATCAACCGAACAGCTATCCTTCTTCCAATTTTCCATTCCCTTATGTCAGGACATATTACTGTCTCTATCGACATGCAAGGAAATTTTCTGGATGTTGTTTTCGCCGGTCCGGATGACGATATCAAAACGATCATTCCCGTAACCTTGGATTCTGATTCGAGAACCAGCGGAATTGCCCCCCATGCACTCAATGACCGCATCGATTATATTACTGGAGATTTGAAATCCTATTATATTCTAAAAGATGGCGGAAAATCCAATGAGAACCGGCATGATGCCTATATCAAACAGCTTGAGAAATGGGCGGAGAGTCCATTTGCCACACCGCAGGTACAGGCTGTACTGGAATATACCTCCAATCATTCTCTCATAGAAGATATCGCATCTCGTGGATTATTACTTCAAAAAGATGGTGGATATTTTGACGAATCACAGAAAATACGAAACACCGATATTTTGAGTTGCAATGTCCGTTTTATCGTTCAAGGGGATGACTCTGCAGACTCAGATTATATTCCGGAAACATGGCTTGATCCTACGATGTATCGATCCTATATTGAATACTATAACAATCTGATCAATCAAACATTTCCGCATGATTATTGTTACGTTTCCGGGGAAAATATTCCAATCACATTAAAGCACTCTAATGGAATTCGGGCTACATCCGATTTTGGTAAGCTGATCTCATCAAATGAAAAGCTCCAGATCGTGTATTCATCAGAACGATATTTATCTGCCTCCGATGTTGCCACGATCGGATATATCACATCCTGTAAGGCACACAATGCTCTGAAATGGTTAATCGCGCTGCAAGGGCTTTCTTATAATGGAAATGAGGATATTTCTCTTGCCTGGCATGATAATGGATCTCCAATCGTAATTCCATTCTATGCCAATACTCCGAACACCTTCGGAAAAAGCATGGCAAAAAGCTTTTCTAATCGTACCGAGTATCTGGAAGCGATGGACGAAGCGTTCAATCAGATTTTCCAGGATAACGAGGATTCATGCAATGGTGTGATTCATTATTTGCAGCTGGGTAGTTCCTTAAAGGGAAGCCTTAAAGGAAGGATATCTGTTCTGGATTACAGAATTATCACAGCTCAGGAATTTTATAAAAATATCTTAACCTGGCACAAAACTTATTTTTGGTATCTGAGCTATGGCTCCTTCGATTTTGTCGGAGCACCATCCGTATATGATGTCGTAAGGGCAGCATATGGACATGAAGATTCCAAAGGGCAGTTATCTGTTGCTTCGAAAGCCCTTGTGGCAAAGGCAATCTCACGAATTAGTGATTGCCTCATTGAAAATCGACCACTTCCGGCAGATATACAGAAGAATCTTTTCGCACATGCAACGCATCCGGAGCACTACAAAAATGCTTGGAATTCTGTATTTACGATTGCCTGTGCCGTAATAAATGGAACCAAATTCAAAGGAGGAGAGATCATGCTCGATTATGATCGTACCGACCGAGATTACCTCTTCGGTCGTTTGCTTGCAATCGCAAACTACGCAGAGCGTAAAACCTTTACAAGTACGGATTCCGGTCGCGAAACAAATGCGATCCGCTATATGTCGGATTTTGTCAAACGTCCTGCAACTACATGGGAACAGCTTTTCCGCAAGCTGCAGATTTATCTGAGAAAGCTTAATAAATACGGATCAAGCGATGGAGAATACTACAAAGATATGATCAATGGTATCCTCTCATCCATGAATCCTTCTGACTTCACGGACACGCCATTGGGTGCCACATACCTTTTAGGATATTCCAGTCAGTCGAATTATTTTTCAAGAAGAGACTACGCAAGAAGCAATGCAGCCGGCACAGATTCGGCTTCTAGTGAATCAGAGAATACAGAAGTATAAGGAGTTCAGTCATGAGAAAATATGATTTTGTCGCGTTATTAAATGTTAAAAACTGCAATCCAAACGGGGATCCTTTGAACGAAGGAAAGCCGCGCACAAATCTTGAAGGATATGGAGAGATTTCCGCTGAATGCATCAAGAGAAAACTCCGCAATCGTTTACAGGATATGGGCGAATCGATTTTTGTGCAGAGCCAGGACCGCTGTGATGATGGCTATGATTCTCTGCATGCAAGAGCTGCGGATGTTTTAAAAAATGAATTCAAGGATGGAGCTGTCGATAAGATCACAGCCGCTGCTTGTGAGAAATGGATCGATGTGCGTTTGTTTGGTAATCTGTTCGCATACAGCGGATCTAAAATTTCTGTTGGCATTCGCAGTGCCGTAACGATTGAGCACACCATCAGTACAGATGTTGTCGAGATCAAGGATATCCAGATTACAAAATCCGTAAACGGAGAGAGTACCAAAAATGGCAAACGCGCCAGTGACACAATGGGAATGAAGAGTATCGTTGGCGATGCAGTATATGTTCTTCGTGGCAGCATCAATCCGATTCGTGCAGAGAAAAACCACGTTACAGAGAAGGACATTGCTCTCTTTAAGAAAGCTTTATGCTCCTTATTTGAAAACGATGAGTCTTGCGCACGTCCGGCTGGAAGCATGGATGTAAAGCAGGTATACTGGTTTACTCAGGATGAAACAGACTATATTTCTACCGCAAAAATCTTCAATTTAATGGATATTGATCGCAACGGCAATGTCACACTGAAAGAGATTCCGCAGTCGGTAACCTTAGAAGAATTGGTATAACTTCACCCACCAGGTGCGGATTCAGGCATGGAAATGGTTCCTCCAAATGCAATCGATTCTCTGACGTTTTGCCATCAATCATTATGGTTGATGGCAAAATGCTGAACCGCAACAATATCAATCATGTTGCGTGGATTTAAGAATTTATTATTTTACCACAGTTGCATATCTTTTCTGGCAATTGATTTTGCTATGGCATTACTTGCCCTAGCTCAGTAAATGGAATGAAACTTCTGAAGGTATATGGAAATCCGACAGGAGAGAAGATTTATCACAATAATATAAAAGAAAGAGGCTGTGAATCATGTGTTTCACAGTCTCTTTCATGCTTACTGAAAAGCTGTCACTTTTGTGGCGGCTTTTTTTATTGCAAATTCCTGATGCCAGAAATACTATAAATAATTTGAAGAGGCGGCTGGGATTATATCAGTTCATTGTTCTATGTGTTTATGGATTACTTGTGTTGCTTGACCCTATTGGGGAAAGTGTACGCATTTATGTAAATTAACGCAGAAGAGAATGAGCTTTTTTTATAAAAGAATTATTTTTTATATACCAGTGATCCCGCGCGAAAGGGGAGGCACTGGTTTTTTATATAGCAACTAATTAACCACGAGCCGGGAAACAACCGGCTCAATAGTAGACCGCTATTACCTTAAGAAGAGAAGGATAGCGGAAAAAATCCTGTGTGAAGCAGGTCGGCGGAGATAGTATCAAGAGCCGAAGGAATTTTATGAGAAAATTAGATTTTTTAAGAAGAGAATATAAAAAAGCTTTAAAAAAAGGACCAGACACCATCTATAGCATAGATGTGCCGGACGAATTTTACAAGAAAGGAGACGAGGGTGTGTGGGCGCAGCCATATGAAGACCGTAAAGGTCTTCTTGGCATATGCCTAGAACACGATTATCATGAGGAAACAGAAGACGGGGAACAGTGGTTCTCGTGGTTGGAAATGTTTCCAATGCGGAAAATTTCCTACTGATTTCTACATCATGAGTGTAAGGAAAAAAGGCTGTCACATTGTGGCAGCTTTTTTTGTACACAAAAATAAATTATGACGAAAAATATAGTTGCATTATTTCGAGAAAGTGTTAAAATACAAATAGAGAATATGTAAATGCAATTATCTATTGCGAGTGTGAATAGTACCGAATAGAAGAGTGATTTCGGATCTGTTCACATTTTTTACACATTTCATACTATTCGTGAAAGACTAATTTATCGAATAGTTAGTAGGGAAATGAAAAAAGTCCAGAAAATTATTGTCAATTTTTGCAAATCCATGTGAAATTCTTCTTGCGTCTCCAAGAAATGTCCTTTTGTTGCAACTTACTATCTTCCGAATTGCAGTTTTTCAGCTTTTTTCTCATAGAGAAAATTTTTTGCATAAAAAAGGCTGCCACATTGTGACAGCCTTTTTCCATGACATACTCTACTAGAACAGCGGTGTACCATCGGCTAAGTTTAGCCGTAAGGCATATCGTTTCGGCTCATCATCCTTAAAATAATGATAACGAAAATTTCCACCTAACTGTTCCGCTTCTGCTTGAATCCTGCGAGCCAGCATCTGCGTATCTTGCAGATGCGGCTGCTGCAATAATCCATTCACGTCTAACCCCGATAACATGGCGATTCTGATTTCTTCCATAATCGCCCAGCTATATTGTGGGTTAGCGTAAAGGCTAGCATTGATGCCACGGTCCAGCCCATCCCTAATCTGGGTCATCTGATCAGCGTCAAACTTGGGATCCGCATACACATTCACATCAATGCCTATTTGCTGTCCAATGCGGATTTCCCGCATCTGATCAGCATCAAACTTTTTTCCATTATAAAAAAAATATTTTTTACTCATATTATCCAATCGGCTCTTGATACTATCTCCGCCGACCTGCATATCCGCAGGATTTTTTCCGCTATCCTTCTCTTAAGGTAATAGCGGTCATCTTCTGAGCCGGTTGTTTCCCGGCTCGTTGGTTAATCGAGTTGCTATATAAAAAACCAGTGCCTCCCTTTCGCGCGGGATCACTGGTAATAAAAAATAGTTCTTTTATTTAAAAAAGCCCATTTATCTTCTGCGTTAATTTACATAAATGCGTACACTTTCCCCAGTAGGGTCGGTCTACACAAGTAATCCAAAAAACACATAGAACAATGAACTGATATAATCAGTATATACGGGATGAGGAATTTTTGCAATATCTTTTTTATAAATTTCTCAAATATTTCCGGAAATTATTTCCTAACTCTCTCAGATCAGACTGGAAGATTCCCTCTTTTTGCCAAAGAAAAAACTCCCCAGTATTTTATACCAGGGAGTTCCACACTGCATCAAAGGGTCCTGCTGCCCTTCTTTTTCCTTACTTTTCCTTATCCTTTTCCGTTTTTTCTCTGCCTCTTTCTGCATCAAAATGTGGTAACTATTCTGCATGGCTCAATGTTGTAATACAGAAGCTTTCCATTCTCACTATAAATGTTTCCACAAACATTCATCCGGAAAACTTTTTTACCCTTCCTGATTTCAGATACCGCAAATAAATATCCCTTTTTTTCGGCTTCTTCCATCGTTACCTCTGAAAAAGAGGTATTCACTGACCATCCATCTTTAATGAATGCTTCAGAAATTTCTTCACCGCTATTATATTTTTTCATGTTTTTATCCATTCCTTTCTCACTCCATTGCGACTGTATTACAGCATCTACTTTTCTGCACCTGAAACTCATCCGGGATCCACGCTTCCTTCCAACGATAGATCCCATCGGTCCAGATTACAGTATTACCAGCCTCGCGTTTCTCCAAAGTCACTCGATCACCAACTTTGATTCCATTCGTATAGTTAGCAATTGAGGAAAACTCGATCACGTCTCCGCTTTCAAGCATATGGAGTTTTTTTCTTGCTTTCTGGTGAGCAAGCCGTTTTTTCGCACTTTCCCGGCATTCTTTTCTCCATGCAATGGCAGATTCGTTATTCGTGTCTGCCAGAAGATCAAGAATCCCGATCGGGCAGTCCGTCTGCGCTGGTCCGTATGTTTCATTCATGTCTTTATAGGCAAAATTGAAGAAATCATGCATATCTATCGCTGTTAAAAATACCGCGCCAAACACGTTCTGCTCTTCCTCCGGGATTGGTTCATAGGTATCGTGTCCATCCCTGGTCCGGCGAAGAAGCGGCTTGACTGCTGCATAATAAGTTGAGCCGACCATTGAGGAGCGAAGCACCTTAAAATGTCCCCGTTTTAATCCTTCCTGCCAGTAAGCGTCACACTCCGCCTTGCGATCGATCTCTCCGTTTTTCTTATAATAATTTGCATGGTAACTTGTCCATCCCATGTCATTTCCTCCTTAAATCCGGAACCGTTTCTTTCTGTTCCTTCCGTTTTCTTTTATTACAAACAGCAGGAGTAAATGTGCGTTTTCCCGCTGCATTTGCTCCTGCTGCCCCTCATCTCCATCTCTGCTGATAAGGCTGGATATGATCCTTATTTCTTTTCCATATCCAGTTCGTACCCAGAATGGCACCATCCAGTCTGATTCGAGATGTAGTCGGAAATCTCATCCTCATCTACCATCCCATCCGGAATGTCGATCTCGTTCGGCAAACTCAGAAACACATCCAGATCGCCGTCCGTCTCCCAGTGAATATTATATGCTTTCATAAAAAGCACTCCTTCCTATAATGTCAAGCCCTAAATCATTGATTTTTCAGGCTTTTCTTTAAATATTTACCTCACAAAACAGAGTCAGAAGTGTATGACTAATATATATTCTTCATATTCATGAAAAACAGCGTAATGTTCACATTCATCAATATTAAAATATTGTGCCATTCTTTCGTCTATCTCTGCACCGTCAAGTTCTTGTGAGTATGATTCTGCGTAATAAAAACCACCATTTGTCTGGATAAATATATTGAATTATCATCAAGAAGATTTCGTAACACATCTTCTGCTTCTTCTTTAGTTAAAAACCATGAATTTTGTTTTGTCATAATTTTCATCTCCAATCTTCAAAGTAAATCATCGTTTCAATACACATCTTTTTTAATCATGTACAGTAAATCCAGAAGATTTTCTCATATATGTGTCATATTTCTTCAACGACTTTTTTGAAACGAAAAGTGGTTTTAAGTAATTTCCTTCTATTTCTTTACCATCTATATAATAAGCTTTGTTTCCAAGTCTACATTCAATTCCTTGATGAAGCAAATCTTCAAAGTCGTGATGATTAGTATTACCAACGAATACTTCATCTGGTTTTTCTTCCTTATGCATTTTCATATGTATTATTCCTCCAATCTTCAAATGAAACTCTTGATTTATTTACTTTAATACAATTAAGTCTGCTTCTTCGACATATTTTCTTGCAGCATCATATCCATTTCTATTAAGTTCCCCTTCAATACTAAACCAAAGTGAATCTAAAAAATTTGGAATAGATAAGAAATCTTTATCTGGATATTTCTCTCTATATCGTTTATAAGCTATTTTATATAAGTCATTTACTAAATCACGTTTCATCATAGATATACTCTCCTCTAAAAACTTTGAAAAATCTTGTTTCAAGTCTAATCATTACATGTATCACAAACAATAATTTATCCTTTCAGTGCAGACACCTGAACCTCATCCGGACCGATCGTGATCAGATATGGGAAGTCTCCCAGTCTTTCTTCCGGGGCTACCTTACTATGATTGATGTCCCGGATAACTTCTCTCATGCGCTCATCATCACCCGCCTCACTGCGTCTCATAAGAATAATTTCATGAACGCTGCACGGGATGGCGATAAGCTGTCTGCAATCGATCCTTTCACCGAAATCCCGAAGAATTTCATCATTCAAGATGCCTGCTACACCATAAGTAGCAGATTCATTCGAAAGGACATACATCTCCATTTCGAACATTCCGACCTCCAGAGACGATACGGCAACCTCCGTATCATACATTTCCGGAAATTGCCGGGAAAGAATATCTTTAATCGTCAAGATCTCGCAGGATTCCGCAACATTCTTATGCGCCATTTCCCATGCTTCATCCTGGGAAATACCTGCTATCTGTAACAGTTCCAGAGTTACATAAACTTGTATCTTATTATGCGTAATATACAAGCAGCTCTGGATCCCATCAAACTTAGTAATCCGGCTTATTGTTCCAGGCTGGATAAATTCACTCTGTGGAAGTAGCCGGACTGTCAGACGCGCCTCAATCCACTGTCTGATTGCAAGATAAATCTCCGCTGTTCCTTTGTTTATATGAATCTGCTCTTCAATACGGTTTTTCAGGTAGTTCTCCATCATAATTTCGTTGTTTTTCATAATATTTTCCTTCTTTCTTTTTTATTTTCCCTGTTCAGGGAATCAATATTTTTTACACAAAAGAGCTGCCATATTGTGACAGCTCTTTTCATTAAACAGATCGGTCTCTCTTATCTTGTTAGGCAGACTAAAAATACGTCTAAATCGCCATCTGTGTCCCAATGAATATTGTATGCCCTCATAAAAAACGCTCTTTTCTTAATTTTTTTAATTATGCTCTACCTGATCCGTTCAATGCAGACACCTGAACCTCATCCGAACTGATCGTGATCAGATACGGAAAATCCCCCAGTCTTTCTTCTGGAAGTACCTCGCTAAGATTGATGCTTCTGATCATCTCTCTCAAACCTTCCGCATCGCATCCATCACTTGCTCTCAGAAGAATAAATTCATGAATGCTTGATGGAATGGCGATCATCTGGCGGCAATCGATCCTTTCTCCGAAGTCCCGGAGTACTTCGTCATTCAGGATGGCTGCTGCACCATAAGCGGCAGACTCATTTGTCATGACATACATCTCCGGTTCCGGTATTCCGGCATCTAAAGACGATACGGCAACTTCTGTATCATAAAATTCCGGATATCTCTCGATCAGGATTTCCTTCATGCTCTTTATTTCGCAGGAAGCCGCAACATTCTTACTTGCACACTCCCATGCTTCATCCTGAGAAATACCTGCTGCCTGCAATACAGCCGGAGAGACATATGTTCCCATTCTTGCATCTTTTTCCTCAATGTTAAGATACAAGAAGCTCCGGATTCCCTCGAACTTTGTATCCTGATTGATTCTGTCAGTCTGATCCAGCTCTGTCTCCGAAAATGCAGAAAGCACGCGTACTGTTAAATGGCTCTCAACCCACTCCCTATGTTTCACGAGTTCCGTTAATGAGAGCACATTCTGTGGCGTTCCTTTGTACCATTTTTCCAGCTCATCTACAAAGGCATCTATTCCTACTGTAAGCATCTTTTTCATTGCGCTCACAGCTTTTATACGCATAAGAATCTGATCATGACCAAAGAGCAGATTCCAGTCCTCACAACTTTCGCTGTCATTTGTCATGATCTTTGTCGTAAAGCCGTGATCCTTTAATTTGCTTTCTACTTTTTTTAAATTTTCCATTACCAATTCGTTAATTTTCATCATGATTCTTATCCTTTCTTTTTTCTCCCCCATATCCGGACGGAGTGATATTTTTACGCAAAAGAGGAACCCTCCCGGATTCCTCTCTACAAAACTCTTATTCCATGATCTCCTCGAAAACGCCACTGCGCACCATATCGAGAAGCCATGCTTCAAAATCCTGGTATTCTTTTTTCTCTACCAGTTTTTTATATATCCCCCGCATCTGCTTCAGCGTGAAGCTCTTCCCCTCAAAGGGTTCTTCGTAGGTGATATATTTTTTTCTCTGTTTCATCGGAACGTACAGATCCGGCTCTTCAACCGGATCGGCTGATTCATAAATCGTAACGCCGTCCCGGATGATCGGCGGCTCCTCCAATGACAAGATGGCTTTTATGAAATCTTCCCTTTCACAATTCCACATGTCAATGAGTTCACCACCGTATTCCCCTAACGGATCAACCTGGTATCGAATGTTTCCGTCATCACATAAGAAGATATAAATATCTCCCCAATTGATCTGGATCCATTCAGCTTCCGTTCCGCCAACCAAAGGGCTTTCAATTTCAGCAAATTTCTTTGCATACTCCTGAATCTCCTTTGATTTATTATTATCAAGGATATCCGCTGCAATCGCATTGCAGTAATTAAACTGCTTTATCAGCGATGCCTCAAATCCTGCTGCCATGTTTTTCCTCCTCTCCTAATTCCAGTACACCATGCACTCCGGCTCTTCCTGAATCCATCGATCAAAATCCACATCGATTTCAAGCTCTCTGCAGATTTCAGTCAACGTATTCCGGTCCTTTGCCCCGAGTTCTATGGAATCACGATCACGCTCATATAACGCTCTGGATATTCCACCTGCATACATCATGCCGATATCATAGCCAAACAGTGTATTTAACCATGCATAGCAATCCGCATCTGCGATGTCCCAGCCTGCCTTATAACACTTCCAATAGAAGTTTACCATTTCATCCGAGCAGGTATCATCCAGGTCGATGAGCTTGTTGCAAAACATCTGGTTCAAAAGATCCCGTTTCTCGCAGATCGTGATCCCGCATTTTACAGCAGCTTCCTGTTTACCGTTCATCTGACTTCTCCTTTCTTTGATTCTTTTGTGGTTGCATGCTCTATGCTGCTACCCTCCTTCTTTTCTATTTCAGTTTTTTGCACAAAAAAAGGTCCACAGCTCCCGAAGGAGCAATGGACCTAATTTCCTTAAACATATCGTACAATAAAACTGATATATACATCATACCATTTTTTCGTTCACTTGTCTATACGGTGCGGAGCTTTTTCTACTCTCGCGGTGCAATTTTTTCGATCAGCCACTCAACAGACATTCCATTATTCATGGCTGCCAAGTTATCAAAACACTGCACTGCGATTTCCAATGCCTCTTTTTTCCCATAACCTTTCTTTTCTATGAGTTTTCCCGCTTTCAACACGTTGCCATATGTTTTTCTCCTCATCCTCGTCACTCCTCTCTGATATTCGATATATTCCGCAATATCATCCATCCTATATCCTATACATCCATTTTTTCTAATGCATCCGCGTTTTCAATCGAAAATACTTCCCACTCGTCTCCGGTATCAATACAGCTATCCTCCTCGATATCGAAGTTCCCATTATAATCGGTCAGCCCCTCGCGTTCCGCGAATGCTTTTCTTATCATCTCTTTACGCTTTTCCAGGCAATCATGGCGATCATGTGCCTGGTATCTTATGTCAAAGTCAACACCATCATATGCATGGTGCCAGATGATAAGATTTTTTCCCTTCTCCGGATCAAACGGTAAAATTTCGGATACCAAAAAGTCTGACTCAGGACAAGACTGGATTGTTGTTTCAACCCTTGTCCGACTATTTTTAATTTCAATGGTGCCGTTCTCTTCCGATGCTAAAAGGAATTCATTTGCGGCATCTAACGCTTCTTTTAAGGCATCCTCCAGCTTCGAATGCACGGAAAAATGAGGACGCGCATACTCCTCATCATTTAATGTGCATACCAGGTATTTCATTCCCTGGGTCTTCTTTTTATCGATCTTCCGGGAATCCTTATGAATCTCATCATTGATTCTTTCAGTGGAATACTTGCATCCACAATAATGATCGCAAAGATCTTTATCTTCATAATCTTCTGTTTTCGTCTTCTTTACTAAATATTTTTTCATATTCATTATCTCCATTTCTTTTATTTCTTTGGCTGCTGATAAATCCAATTTCCATGTCTTACCTTGTCACTGGATTTATCCCAAAATCCAAGCTTTACCATGCCTCTGACGCTTCCAGATACATGAATGCAGCTGCATTTAGTTGTAAATCTTTTTCCGGTCGCATCTTCATACTTTTTCGGGCTGCTATAATACGCCATACCGATGTCTCCTTTTGCATTACCATTTTGTCGCTTTTAATTTTCCATTTTTGCAAAACGTCCAACCCAAATTCTCCAACTGGTCTTTGAATGTTTTCTTATACCAGTCCGGATTTCTGTCGCAAAAAGATGAAGCTCTGTGCGCATACAGCTTATTTTTACTTAACCAGTGCTCCAGTGTATCTTCATCTTTAATGGGACCAACATATGGAAACGCTTCTCCATATCCAGTTGTGACCGTTTTGACAAACTTTCCATACTCGTCAAACACAAGGAAGACGGATCTCATCCTCGCCTCTTTTTGATTCTGGATGCCAAAATTGTCACGAAACCATTTATCAATAAAGGCTTCTTTTTCGGACACTTCTGCTGCTTTTCGTTCCACAATCAAGCGTTCTTCCCGCTTTTCGCATTCCTTTATCTGAGCATATAATTCACTCATATGATCGCGCTCTTTCTGTATTTGTACATCCAGTTCCTTTACATTCATTTCCTGCTCCTCCTTCTTATATCCACCAAATTGCTTTATGCCTTATCCAGTCACTTACTTCGTCATAAGTGTTTCCGGTTACCATTTCAAAGCTTCCGTCCTCAAGTTCAGTAAATGTTTGCATTGATTCGTATTCATCAACCAAATCATCCATTTTTTCTTCTGATAGGTCATATCCATTCGCTTCCAAATAGTCCTTCATCAATTTTTTTAAAGTTTCCTTCATATTTAACTCCCTTCAGTTATCTACACGATCATTCCACTTGGAAGCTGGCACGGTCGTGGCTGTCTTTCATTCTTTTCATCCATGATATAAACCTACCACTCATACACTGGAAGTCCTTCCATTATGTCTGCATCCCGATCCAGCCAGATAAGGGATACTCCTAATTTTCTGGCATAGTCCTGAAGTATCCGCAGATCTTCTGGAAGTTCATCATATGATTTTCTCATCTGAGCATCGATATGATCCAGATCCAGAACGCTGATAAATACTCCTTCTTCATAGTTGACACAGTACGGGATATCCATATCTTTTAACATCCCGATTGTTTCCTCTTTTAAATGGGCTGTGCTCATTTCCAAATATCTGTTTACCATATTCTTTTCCTCTTTTCTTTTATTTTTTCAGTTTTTGCACGCAAAAAAGGTCCACGGCTCCCGAAGGAACCATGAACCTAATTTCCCTTTACATACAATCACAAACTGATATTCGTATTATATCAGTTCTTTTTTAAATTGTCCACTGTTTCTATGAAGCAGACGAAAATAGTTCATGGATTAGAGGGAACTTTTTCCATCTAAGTATTCCATATATTTTCTTTTTTTCTCTTCATACTCAGCAGCAATCCGATCTAACCGTTCCTGCTCTTTGTCGCATTCTTCCTGGGACTCAAACACATCATAATAATATGTGTCTCCATCCCAGCGGAGCCGTGTGATCTTCCCGATTTCTTTATCCGTCAATTCATATGTCCGATACATGCTATACCTCCTATTATTCTACGTTGCCGTTTTCATCAACAACGTCTTCAAACTCCCAGCCTCCACACAGCTGGTGTTGCGTAAATTCTCCTCCATCTGCCTCCTCTGCAATTTTTTTGCTTCTTCGACAGAATTTGCTTCTACATCTAAATATAGATACTCCACCGCTTTATAAAATTGGCGCTCTAATACTCGTGACTTTAGTCGTGAAATACAGAGCGCCAAAATCGCAAGGCGGGTTTATCCGCCTGCGGTTTTTACGCTACATATACTAAGCCAGTATTCTGTTTGAGCATCGTTACTTTCTGTGCTGGGAAATTTTGGTTTCCTGCTCCATATGCCCGGTAATACCGTCCTCCAGTGATCTGTCCGGTCATAACGTACCTTTTCGTTCCATACCGGAAGACTAATCCCGGCATGATACGATCTTTGGTATTGTAATGCCTCGTACTCTTTTTGACCGTTAGCCTCGCTCTTAATCGCATTGCTTTCTCAAGTCCATATTGTTCTGTCATGGTTGCGAACCAGTCTTCCAGAGAGTCTGTTTTCTGGTCCATTCGCTTTTTGCGGTTTTTGGCTATCACCTTACCATCCAGTTTGTATGTACGTTCTGTCTGATGATGGATGTTCGCACGATTATGCTTCCGGAACTGTTGGATTTCAAACGGCTCCGTCTGGATCTTTGGCTTGATGTTTTCCATCCGGCTGGCTGCGATGCAGTAGGCATCCACATCATGATCTTTTTCCAGCCCATGTTTTTCCCGGAAAGCCTTGGTATCTTTTCCGGTTGTCACATAAAGATGTCCCGGATAACGGATTTCCAGTTCTTTTACGAGGGACGGGATAATCTGATTTAAGACGGATGTTCCGCCGTATTGTTTCAGTAGTCCCTGTTTTTTCTCTTCCAGTCGGCTCTTGGCTTCCTCCGACTGATGAACCAGTGTATGGCATTCCTCACACAGTCCTGCAAGATTGGCGATTGTGTTGCTGCCTCTCTTGGTTCTCGGAATGATATGATGGAAATGTTCAATATCCCGTTTTCCGCAGAGCAGGCACCGGTCCTGCTGTTGTTCCCGGATTGCCTGTTCCAGTCCGCCGGTTCCGAATAAGGCTCCATGCTGAAAATCAATCTCAGAATGTTTCTTATCCGGATCTGCCAGCTCCATGAATGCAAACCGGTTGATCTCAATCGCAACATCCGTAACCGGGAGAATCCGGCTAACGCGTTCCAGTAAGTTCAGATGCGTTCTCAACAGTTGGGTAGCGGTTGGTGTCAGCCATCCTTCCGGTCTGAGACGGGCATTGAACTTTGCTTCCGTGTTGATGATGTCTTTCACTGCCAATGGTTCTTTGTATCCTGGAAGTAATCTTCCATTCAGCTTTTTGGCTATCGTCCCAAACTTTTTGGCAAGACGTTTTCTTGCAAGACGTTCTCCGCGTCTGGAAGCACGACGATGCGCCAGGCGTTCTGCCATCAGTTTAGGGATTTCTTTGTTTCTGGTCTCACAATGGGACCGGTACAGATCGGTTCCGTCTTCCCGGGCAGCTGCAAGACCGATGTTGGTTCTTCCTGGATCCTGTCCAGCCGTGACCGGCTGAAGGATCTTTGTTTTGGTTTGATAAGTAAGCTGGATCGTGAATGGCAAGGTATCCACTGTTTTTGCCTGTCCGGATTTTAACATCCGGCGAACCTTGCCGTAACGACAGGTTGGCATCAGTGGTTTCCCATCCACATCCAGTACATATACATATCTCATTGTCATGTTCCTCTTTCTTTTGCTGTAAGCCGGATATCATGGACACTCCATGAGAGTATCCACGATGAATCCGTTAAGTCTCCATAGCATAGGCACACATAGCCGGAGCCGGCAGCTTGAAGTGACCACCGGGCGATGATGTGTCATTGCTCTGCTCAATAACCTTTAGACCAAGAGGACACGGGACAAGCCCGTGACTTTAGTCATGGGTTATTGACCCAGGTTTCAATATACTGGACAGCCTTGTCTTTTTCAAACATTCCATGACTATGATCCTCGATAAGGCATTCCTCCTCAAAAATGCACTCTGCAACAATCGAATCAAGATCCCGCGCATTTTCCTTTGAGACACCATAGGACCTCAGCATGTCGGAATAACTATCGTAATAGGAAGAGATTACTGACTCTATTTCTTCCTCACTGTAGTCATTCAGATCGATCAATCCAGAGCATACATTGTAATTGTCCTTTGCATTAGCCGGACAGATATCGCTCCACATACTGCCAAGGCATATCGCCTGTATGAATTTGTATCTTCTATTTCCCAATGATTTGCACCACTGTAAATCATCGGTCTTATACCACTCATTCATGATATTCTCCTTTTTATCTGTATTTTTCTGCAAAGACTGTAATTCCAGTTCTAAGGACTGTTTGTCCTCCTCATTTTCATACAGTCCATTATCAAGAACAGCCTCTAATTCCGTTATTCTTAACTGTCTCTCCTGCTCTTCTGTATATTCCAGACGCATAATCCAATCCTTCCTTTCTTATTTCAATCAACCGTAACATACCAATAGCCGCTGTATTTATCCTCTTCACCGTTTCTCTGATCTTCCTTTGGATCATAATATCCGGTATTCACCAGGATTTCCTCTCCCTGGGACTCATAAAGCTGCTCCAGCAAATCGGCTATGGCATTTGCAGCGGATTCCGTTTTACATAAGATCTCTGTCTCATTATCACACCAGATTTCCCCATCCGGCGTATTTTTTAATCTCTTGAAAATTTCATCGATCCAGTTCATGCCTGTCGTTCAGATCCATTCTTATCCGAACTTCCTCCTTTTTATTTAAGTTTGGTTGCGTGTTGGTGCTGCTGCCCTCCTTCCACTCAATTATTTCAGTTCTTTACAAAAAAAGGTTCACAGCCCCAAAACGGAGCCGTGAACCTGATTTCCATTTACATACGAGATAAAAACTGATAACCCTATTATATCAGTCCTTCCGGGAATTGTCTACTGCTTCTGCTCAAACAGTTTGCTGTACTGATCTCGCATACTGCAATAAGTATCCCCTCCGATAATGATATGATCCAAAAACTGAATCCCCATCATCTCTCCTGCCATATAAATGCGCTGGGTCACATGTATGTCCTCTGCCGATGGAGTTGTATCCCCACTCGGATGGTTGTGTACCAGCACAAATCTGACAGCTCCGCACAAGAAAAGTCTGACAAAGATTTCTCTTGGCGTGATCAAAGAGCCGTTGACAGTTCCGTGCGATACCTCAAACAACCCCAAAAGTTTGTTCTTGGTATTAAATGCAAGCAGCCATAAATGCTCCTCTGCCAAACGGTTCGCCTGCAACACATCATTACACAGGTGTACGATCTGTGCCGGAGTATTCATTTCTCCTTTTTCACTGGCATAGAGCTGTGCGCTCTCCTTTACCAGGATATTTTTATTTTCCTCATCTAAGAGGACTTTATATTTTATCACTTTCATCTTATTCCTCCTTTATTTTCCCCAGGTCAGGAGCTGACACGCGATGGTGCAGTCTTCCATGATCTCGGTGTTGATATTTCCGCGATCGGGATCAAGCTCATCCAGGAACACGCCATTGATGCAGCTATGCCCGATTTCCCGTTCCTGCTTCGCCCTACGGGCAAACACCTCCGGGAAATCTCTCCGGATCTTATTCCAGTACCCCATGCCGCCTTTCACGCAGCCGAGGCAATTGTTGTTCTTATATCCCATATCGTAGAGAATCGGACGTTTCAGACCGAGCTTATAAGCGATTCCATGTGCTTCCTCTTTGGTCAGATGATTGTCGATCAGAGGGAACTCATGATCATAATCACTCAAAGCTTTTTCAATACTCTCCGCACGGTCTTTTTCGTTTACATCAAATCCCCACACATAGGTATGGTGATCCGGATGCTCCCGCTCCCACTGCATGCGGACCCGTTTTTTCAAGCGTTCCGTACATGGTGCTCCATATGGAGTATTGATGCATCGGGTTCTTTCGATCACGTCATCCACGTCCTTATATTCTTCAGACTGGATAATCGTAATTTTGCGCCCCAAAAGTTTCTCACAAACATGCAAGAAACGGTCACTGTCTGGATGCTGATTTGCTACACGCGTATATATAATCTCATCAACATCCTTAGCAAGATAACAAGCCACAAAACTACTAATTCCAGTCGAAAACCAACATACTTTCATACCAGCCACTAACCAGATCCTGGATAATGGCAACACGGTAATCGGCTTGGATGCATTATTAAGTGCTTAGTGAGGCACAGCCACTCCGCCGTATTTTACGAAATCTTTCGATTTACGGTAACAAAAATACGTCCTGTTTTCAGGGCGCATCACACAAGTACCGTTACAGATTTACCAGACTAATCTCTGTACAACCTCGTTTCACGAGGATAGGTATTACTCCTTTCTATTCTCTACTTCTTTAGCTTCTCTTTTTCCGGTGTAAATATATTCCACCGCTTTTTCCGCTTTGCTTGCGGCGGAGACAATAAATCTGGAGTCATTTCTCAGTACCCGCAGCCAGGACTGAACATATCCGGCGCTGTTTTTGATCGTACTGTATGTCTCAATTCCAGTTTTTCCGAGGATCATCGCACTTCCGATTTCAGCAGTCAGTTCCTCTTTGCTGTATTCAGTTCCACCAAACGCAGCCTCAGCCCCGGACTCCAGACGATTCAGCCTCATCTTATGTCCAGTACTGTGAATCATTTCGTGGAACATCGTACTGTAGTATTCCGCCGGATCCATAAATTGATCAAGCTTAGGAACTACAATACAGTCCCTGGAAGGACTGTAATAAGCCTTGTCCGAATGTTCGATCACCAGTCTCAAAGCACGTTCTCTTGAAAGATAGGTATCTTTGATCCTTTCTGCTTCGTCAATCGGTTCCAGCTTGTTCTTCTCCGCCTCAACCGGTAAAGGCTCCACACCATCTACCTGAGAGATATGGAACACGTTGTAGTAGCGTAATACCGGCTTCATAAGAACTTCTTCGTCCTCCTTCTGCTCGGCATTCTTTACCGGAACCCAGTTCCAGTAAACGACCACTTCGGATTCCTCTCCTTTTCTCACCTGTCCTCCGAGACTCTGCCACTGCTTATAGGTGGCATACTCTCCAGAATGGGATAAAAGCATGCAGTTCAAAACCGAGTATGGTTTTTTACTGATCCTGTTAAATGCTGATTCTCCGCCGCTCCACGGTTTCTTCCACGGGATGACTCCGGCTTCCAGCAGCTTGATGATCTTGCCTGTTACAATTTCGTATACATTCATAAGAATGCTCCTTCCTTAATTCTTAAATTTTCTGTTTCTTTGGTTGCACGACTTTGGTGCCGCTGCCCTCCTTTTCGTATATTTCAGTTTTTTTGTACAAAAAAAGGTCCACAACTCCCAAAGGGAGTCATGAACCAAATTTTCCTTTAACATAATATACATAAAACTGATATATTTATCATACCAGTTTTCCTTCTAAATGTCCATATGATAAAGAAATCCTTTTTTAAATTTTTTTATAAAAAAGTTTCAAAAATCATATCCGCAGGTTTTGGCGCGTTGACGGGTTTTAATAAGGAAAAATGCCAAAATCTTTCCAATGTTTCTTTTAGAGGGAACAGATGGTGAGCGAGAGATTATTCTGAAAACAAGTCAGATACACAAACAGGGGTTCCTCCGTAGATTATGTAGACTGCCATTTATTTATGAATAATTAACATAGGCTGGGAAATTCCTAATCTTATAAAGAAATCCCGGAACACAGAGCGACTTTCTCTATGATTCCGGGATCCTTTATTATACTGCAAAATTAGTTTTCTCTTATCTCTTATAGGTGTCATCCCCGCTTATGCGGGGAATACGGCAATACTGCCAACCATGTACAGAAAAATATAGATTCATTCCCGCGCATGCGGGACATACATGTTAAAAAGCACTGACGAGCTTAATTATAACACAATTCTTTTTCTCATGCAAGTTGTTCAAATCGTACTTCATCTACCGAAAAGCCAACATATGCCTCTGCATTTCTGTTCTCATAGCCGCAGATGTCTCCTTTCATTATAAGAGGCAACCAAAATATCTCTGGTTGCCTCTGTGTTTGATGTTATTTTGGATTGTTTGCGCATTAGCGCAGCTACCCTCCTCGTATTTATTTCAGTTTTGATACAAAAAAAGGTCCATAGCTCCCGATAAAGCCATGAACCAAATTTCCCTCAACATTTAAAACACCAAAACTGATATTCCCATTATAGCAGTCATTCAAGCCTTTGTCTATGATTTTACGCACAAAAAAGATCCATACTCTATCTGGAGATATGGATCTTTTTTTCCTTGCTTGTATGCCTTAGATTCTATGCTTCAACTCCAGGAAGTTCTCTTCTGTGCAACTCAGACCTTCATCCAGTGCCTGCTCATATACATCATATATTCTCAAGGCAATTTCAACAGTCCGAAGTTCCTGTTCTTCAAGCTGTTTTCCGTTTTCGATCTTGTTCATGATTGCTTTTGACCACTCAAATATTCTTTCCTCCTATTGGCAATTATCCCGGATTTGTCTTACGACAATAGAATATCATACCCATTCCATTATCGCAATCAAGTCTACGCTATTTTTCATTATCATCAGATTCCAATGAAATCCGGAGTTACTGTCCTACTCTTCCTCAAATTTTCTTTCAAACATGAGAACCGCTCCATCATTATATGAAATACACAATCTGTAATTTTCACACAGCCAATCCTCAAACCCGTTTTCGTGATATATTTTCACGATATCTGACTTTTCTATGTTCTGAAACAGTTCATATAAGCATCCCCACATTCCATTTACTGACTCAGCGATTACAACAGGGGTTCCTAGTGTATTACAAGCCAGTAATTGGACCCTGAATATATTGGGGTTCTTACTTTTATACCTTTTAACAATGACCGCTGATTTATTATTATAACTGCTTGTCAAAAGAGAATACCATTGTCTTGCATTAGTTTTTCTTTCCTTTGCGTTTACTCTCATATTTTTACTACCTTTCTTTCTGGTTGAAGGTTTTTTATATATATAAAGGATTCCTCCGCATAAGCAAAGAAATCCTTTATATCACCTTGATTTACTGTTCTTCAGATCTTCCATTTTGTGCTAGGCTGGGTATATACCTACAATAGAGGCTTTCGCATAATCGAAAAAGTCTATCGTATCGTCAGCCGTATAGATATTCAACCAGTCTTTCGGCAGCTGGTGCTTTTTCATATACTCCGAAAGCACATTCTGCGGTACCTCCAGATAGACAAGATTATTATCGTCTTTCTCATCATATCTAAGCCCAGTTGTGTCTCTGTATACGCATATCAAGACATTTTTGTCCCTGGCTATGTCACCATTATGTCCAACTATTGACAAGACCATTCTTGCTTCAAGAGTGTCCCCTACATAGCCTTCCATGCCGATTATCGATTTGACATCATCGCAGTCATCCATTTCCCGACACCAGCCATCCTCTCTAACTTCTTTTGTGATTTCAGATACTGATCTTTCGGTTTTGACCTGGACGATCTTATAATAGCTGTCATCATCTGACGGGGATCCGTCTGCATTGAAGTTTTTCTCTGTCAGGTACTCGCACAATATATCTACGAGTACAAGCTTCTTGGATTTTTTTCCTTTCCATCCGTCCGGTACTGTATAAATCGGCATTCCAGGCTTACGTAATCCATAATGCTCTGAAATACCGCAAAACCGGCTTCTATCTCCGTCCAATTTTTCCTGGATAAAATACTCTTTGGCTGTTTCCATGCCAGTGTTTGTCTCCACCAGGTTTGCACAATAAACTTCATTTAATTCGAAACTAACTTCATACAACATAATTTTTTCCTCTCTTTCTTGACGGATCATTCTGACAGATCCATGTGTTTTGTTTTCTTTGTCTGGTTGCACTGTTTGTGCCGCTACCCTCCTCATATCTATTTCAGTTTTATTGCACAAAAAAAGATCCACGGCTCTCGAAAGAGCAATGGACCTATTTTCCTTAAACATGCCGTACAAAAAACTGATACATATATTATATCAGTCAAATGCTCCCATGTCTACCTTTTTGGTAAAATAGTCTTGTAGGAACAAGGCTGGAGAAAGATAGTGGCAGCAGAATTTCTGCCTGCTTCTCCTCTTTCTTTTGGGGCAGCAGGAGTACATTGGCTGCTGCATTGACCGTTTCTTATTTTCTGGGTCTCAAGTTGAGACCCAGGACGTTCGACTGCAAATCTGCGTGATGCTTCATAGCACAACCAGCTTTTTCTCATTCTCTGGATATGCCGTATACAGGATGAAGTCATCTTCGTCTGTTTTCAAAAATACCAGGCAGACATATTTACATTCTGTATACAAAATGTTTTTTCCATCCATCTGATAGCGATAACCTATGTTACTATCTGCTGGATATGTCATGATGACCCGCCTCTGTTTACGATATGCGGGCGAAGTCATCCAGGTTTCCAGTCTTTCTTTTACAAGGCGATTTGTCAGTGCCTCATGAATAACGGCTTCTGGTGCTTCTTTTTCAAAAAAGACACTGATGCACTTTTTTTGCGCAAGACTGGCTAGTGCGTCCTGTTCCGCCATAACGTGGTTTCGTATATGTCCACCCATGGCATCATATTCTTCCAGGGTACAGCTTTGCAGCTGTTTTATTTTTTTCTCGATTTCGTTTCTCATTGATCTCCTTTCCAATATAGAAGGAGCCATGCATCTATATTGCATGGCTCTAAATATCAAGAAACGGACCATGTATTTTATCAACACAATGATCCGTAAACATTTTGTTCTTATAATCACTTTCCTTTATTATACCCAGAGCCGTATCAGAAATCAAGCATTTTCTCATCTTGCGATCTTTATGTTGATATAATCACATGGGGCAAGGTCAAATGCCGCCACTGCTCTCTCGTATCTCTGCATCCATCTGCTTTCAACGCCAATGTAGTCCGCAACTTCTTCTTTTTCCGCACCGCCTCTAAGCATCATCACAACAGCAAGGTTCCGGATATCCTGCAACGTAAATTTCCAGTTTTCTCCCTCCGATGCCTCAGTAACAATCCGCTGCATCCGGATCTGCAATACTCTTTTCGTAAGTGGATCATTCCTTCGGTTGCAGAAAAGGAATTCCGATTTACTTTTTCTTATATGGTTCACATAGTCATCGAGAATCATGCACACATCTTCCGGGATCTTGATATATTTATCGGCACTGCTCCGGAATGCAAAAAGCATCCCACATCGATTTTCTGCATCGATAAGAAAGTTTGCCAATTTTAATGAACAGATCTGCTCTACCGTGAGTCCACATTTGTTCACCAGGGAGATAATGCAATACATCATCGGATCCTCTGATGCAACTGTATAAATTTTATCCAGCTGTTCCAGCGTTGGCATGCTTTGCGGCTTGATATTTACAGATATCGCCGGCTTCGGGATCCTCACCAGGTGATTTTTATATCGCACTCCATACTTTGCAGCATGGGAAACGATATATGATGAAAAGCTGATGAGAACGGTATATTTTGCACTGATCGTTTTGTAGGATATATGTCCGGAGGCAGCCTTTTCCTCAAGCATTTCAAAATATTGCCGGAAGTCCTCATAATCTGCGTCCAGATAATCCTTTCCAACGTCACGGCAGAAAGAGTTGATAATATAATAATAATCGTCACGGCTTTTTTGCTTCTCTAATGTTTTCGAAAAATCAGTAAAAATTTCAAGTGACTTTTCTGAAAGAACTGTCTTACTTTTCATATTATCTCCTCTCCTGCTTTCTGCCTTTATTATATCATAAAAGTAGGATCTTCTCAAGAAAAATATATACATTAAAAAATAACACTCTCGGTTGACAATCAAACAATCTCAATGATAAGATGGTAACGCAATGATTCAGCATTTTGCAATCTTGCAGACTATATTTATTAGGAGGTTTTTCGATTGAATAAGAAATTATTGCAATCCGGTATCTTAGTTCTCCTTATTTTATCCATTTCCGGATGTCACAAAAAAAATCCAGATACGATAGAATCCTTGAGTGAGGCATCCGTTTCTGCATCCGATGAGACAGATGCTGCAGACTCTTCCGATTCTTCTGCTGATGTTTCGTCTGAGAAAGAAACCCTTGAAACCACTGAAACAGAAACAGAACTTGTGCCGGAAACCACTCGCGTATCCAGTGAAAATCTGCCAGATACCGCAATCTATAATGATACCGTACTGGACAATTATACGCTGACGATCGATGCCGCACAGCGTTTTACAATCAACTATCCCAAGGACTTTTCTGTAGATAAAGAAGACGCATATAAGACTTATCTCACAAAAGATAATACACAGATTTTCGTATACTGCGTCAATCAGGCTTTTGATAATTGCGATGAAGTATACTACTCGGATCAGATCCAGGATGCCTTGTACCGTATGCCCTATACAATTGATGGAGAAAACTATACCCTCTCCGTCATCGATCGGGATCCTGTGACCCATATCACAATCGGAGATAAAACGGTTGCGCGTGAAACTGCCACTGCCGAATTCTCATCTCATGATCTGAGTAAGCTTTCAAAACCTCTCTGTATATCCTACTTTACGGCTTATGATGATCGGGGATTTGCACTAATCGCATATAGCACAGATAAATCCTCTGAAGAGCTGGATAAAATTCTTACCGACATGATGTCTACCCTGGGGACTTATACGCCAAGCCGGAATGAGGCAGCCTTTGAATTTGCCAGTGATATATTTTCTCCGAATGATGGAACCGGAATCAAGCTTCCTTACCCGTCTGATTGGAGTATTTCTACCACTGCTGGATTTTCCGTTATCTCTGCTCCAGAAAATGATACCATCTATACCGGAGCCAAGATCATATATCGCTCGGATAAGGATCACAGCCTGGTAACGGATTATGCACAGTATGCAGGTATCACAGATGAAATCGCAAAAATATATATGAAGACTGGATATGAGCCGGATAAGATGAATAATGAATTCACGGTACTTTCCATGGACAGCAATGTTTCATTGAATGGTGCTCCGTGCTATCTCTTCCAGATAAAGGACAGTCTTCACCCACTCAATAAAACAAATGAATTGTTACTCCCCTCTTGCGGAGAAGACATCTACTCTTACCGCTATACATTTAACAGCAATGGGATCCCTGTCATGGTAAGTTTCCAGTACACAGAAGGAAACGAATACCAGGTACGTGACATGGCAGATCTTATTATGGAACAGATTGTTACAAAATAGTGCTTGAAAAAGACGCACAGATACAGTATACTCGGAATATAGGTATTTTTCTGTTGTGTAATTGGATGTGAGGTCATGGTATTATTCGCCATGACCTTTTTTGTTTATAAGAAAGGAGAAATGACATGATGTACTACAACAACGGAACCTTTGAAACCGAAAATGAGGAAACGATGAAGGAATTACTTCGGATCATCGATGAGGTAGGTCTGGGAACTGCCACATGCAGTGAATCTGATCTGTATCGGTTGGATGACAAATTTTGTCTGGAACTTACCGACTGCATTGGTGATATCGAGATTTCCTTAAAGGAAATTGTAGATGCCTGTGAAAAAGCAGATCTCAAAATTAGCTTCTATATCACCTATTGTGGGGATGCTGAAGGAGCGTATTCCTATCGGAATGGAGTCTACGAAACGCTTGATGAAGAAGAACTCCATCTGCATAATGTGAGTAATGAAGCATTGATTGCTGAAATCGCTCGGCGTGGATTGTTTCAGAGTGCTGAAAGCGTAGAAAGGAAACCGTTATGAGAACAGATTATAACAGCGGATCCTTTGAAGCGGAAAGTGAAGAGGACCTGAAAAAGTTGATCCGGGTTATCAACGAGATTGGACTTGGTACTGCCCGGTACAGTGAAAATGACATTGATAACTGCGATGGTAAATGCCGCCTTAAGGTCTCCGGCTGTATCGGCAACCTAGAGGAATCCTTAGCCAACATAACTGAGGTTTGTAAAAAAGCAGGTCTCAAAATCAGCTTTTATATCAGCTATTGTGGTGAAGCAGAAGGAGCATATTCTTATCAGAATGGTATCTATAACGAAATCGCTGCGTATTAGCGAAGAAAGGAATTATATATGGAACAAAAAATATTTGAAACTAAAAGGAACGATTATATCGATCTGTGCGCTTCTTTTAGCGAGTTGTTGGAGAAATATAAAGACTACACCCCGGAATCCGCTACTGAACTGGAGGAGACCATCACACGGGCATGCGCCAATAGTGCTGATATCCCCGGAGCTAATAAACTCTTCCGCCTGTTAAAGGGCTATATCCAGCACCGGTACAATGAGCTGGAGGAGTATCGGAAACGCCGGGAAGCTTCCGAAAAGGAGTTCTTTGGTGCATTACCTCAGCTGTGTGAACAGATCATAGTTGATGATGCCGATGGCGATAGCTGCACCATTATCTCCGATGCAGTGGACAAATATTGTCCACCTGACAACTATCAGCTGCTCGTCAAAGCATTCATCTCTGCGCTTTCCACGCTCTAGGAGGTGTGCCAGATGGAAGAAAAGTTGAAGATGCTGGCAATCCAGCTTAAAGAGACCGGTACCGATTTTGCAGCAGTAAGGAATTGCCTCGATGAGATCATTGGTACGGCAAATTACTGTGTGGAATATTCGGATCCTCAAATCGTGAAAACAGGATCCAAAGAAAATTTTATCGTCAAATGCAGAATCAGCATTCTTGACGATAACCGGTCAGTGATTATGGTTCGCGAATTATATTCTGCGAATGAAATCACATATAAGGATCAGGCTCCGGTAAACCTCACCAATGCGCTTGTCAGAGCGCAGGAAGAGGCTTTTAAACGCACCTGCCTTACTTTCTTTGCATCAAAGGAAAGCACTGCTAAAAAAGGTGTTTCGAAGCCCACGGCAAAACCAGTTTCCACTGCCACAACAGCAGAGACAGCCAATGCAAATCAGTTTGTCCTGGTTTTTACTTCAAAGTTTGAGCCAATGGAACATTATAACAATGCATTCAAGGCAGCCTGCCTGTATAATGGCAAACCAGCCGAAGCAATTTGCTGGTTCAAGTTGGTGAACAGCATGCAGACAGAAGGGACCTGGGAAAACCTTATCGCTTCTCTCCCTGGTTCTACGCCGGTAACCGTACAAGCAAAGAAGGGCTTCTACCGCGGGGTCCTTCAATTCACAATTGAAAAATTCCTATAACATGAAGACCGGGCGTTGATTTTAAAATTGATCAACGCCCGGTCTTTTTTGTTCACTCACTGCAATCAAAAAGGACTGCCTATAAGCAGTCCAGATTGGCTTGGGAAACAGACTAATGTTGTCTCTTGCGCTTGTATATATCGTATTATTATAGTAATTTCGGTTTTCCAAAATGTCAAGTGTCATTATTGCAGAAATCACGGAAAATATGTGATTTTTACAATTTTCGTTTTCTTTATTTCTCTCCCATGCTATAATGTTTACATCACATAAAAAACTGATGTTCGTATTTACTTGATAAGGAGAAAATTCATGAATTGTCCATCTTGCCATAAAATATTACCAGATAATACCGGTGTCTGCCCTTATTGCGGTACGCTTCTTCAAAATGCCGGTGACAGCGAAGCTCCACTTCCTAAGCTCACTCGCTTAAAAAAAATGCCCTCTCTCTCCAATGATGAGAGTTCATCCAGCAACAATGTAGCTCCGAAGCCACTTGGAACGATAGATCAGCCATTTATAGTTCCTGAGCAGCCGATTGCAAAGCCGCATAACAATAATGTTAATATTGCTAGACCCGTTACACCATCTGCCCCGGCAGCGGCTCCTGTGCGCTCTTTCCAGTCTGAACCACCTGCTGTTTCAGATAGTGCCAATACAGCCCGCACTAATCCAATTTCAGCTTCCGCTGACATCAACCCGATAAACGAGGATATCACTGAATCAGTCAAGAAGGAAGACAAGGCTGGAAAAAAAGGATTTTTCTCTAAACCACTCTTCTCTTCTAAAAAAGGGGCAAAAAGCCAGGATTCCATTGAGGATTCACAGGCTGGAACTCCAGACTCAGCACCTATCGAGGAGAATCCGGAAGATATATACGACACGAATTATGACGGATATTATGACGATCTCATTCCGGATCTTGCGAAGCAGATCAACAAGATTCCACAAGAGAATGTTATAAAAGGGGTCTTATGTATTGTCTTCGGAATTATTGCGTGCGGCATAATTTTGGTAACCCTATAGCATTCTGTTGACACAATGAACCATTTCCATTATAATACAGATAAATGTTTGATGTATTGTATGTATATGGAATTTAGGTCCAACTATCTTTTCACGGATAGGTGGACCTTTTTTTGTCCAAAAATATATGCCATCAAACGGCAGCAAAAATATCCCGACATTACCTTCAAAGGGCTGTCGGGCATAAATCCCATATATTGGGTCGATGGAGATAATATCAAGAGTCGAAGGAGTAAAAATGAAATTATTATTAAATGCAGCTTTTGTGATTGCAGTTATCGCATTCATAAAGAGCAAAAAAAGTGGAAACAGTTTTGGATTTGAATACAAGTCCATTTGTCTTTGGATTTGTAACGTAGTCGTATCTTTCCTTAAGAAAGATCGGTCGGGCGAAAGCACATCGAAACCGTATGATGATGCTGAATGTTTTTACAAAAAATTGAACATTCAGATTCTCAAGAATTTCGATAGCGTGAAAGGTTGGGAGCCATGTGCAGCAAATACCATGTATCTGGTAAAGCACAACCAGCCATTCCAGGTAAAAGTTTACTTTCGGAATGGTCTACAGGCTATCGCCACTATCCACGTATTCAATGGAAAAATTGTTTCCGTTGAGTCAGATGGATATAAGCGGAAAGCAGCCTCTACCACTCCCGCTCCGGAACCTACAAAGACTGTGAGTCCGGTCCGGCAGCAGGTACAGCCTGCGGCAGCCGCAGCAACACCTGATCACAAAAAAGAGGAGAAAAAGGTTGATGGTGCAGCTGCATTCATTGCGAGCAACTATATTGCTGACAATGGAATTGAAATCAGTAATATTGCAAATGCCGCCGTGGCAGCAGGAAAGTCAAATTTCATTCTGTCACCGGGGGAAGATCTTCCGGTTCTTCAACTGATTGCTGAAAAGCTGGTAAACCAGTTGAAGTTCGCAGATGCTACAGTAAACGAAGCAGGAACCATCACTGTAGAAATCGGTCTCTGTGAGAATGAGTCAGCATTCGAAGAAGAGGATGACATGAATGCAGCAAATGAATTTGACCTCGATGAGGATGATGTTGATTCTGACGAGCTTAATTCTCAATCGGACGCTGAAGACCTTGAAGACCTTCTGGATTCAGAAATCATCGATTCAATTTCACTCAATGGAGTAACGATTGTGGCAGATGATGATCTGCCGGATCCGGACGATTTATTATAGTGTGAATAAAAGGAGAGGATTTTCCTCTCCTTTTTGTAGAAGGAGAGACTATGAAATTAAAATGCGAAGCATTTCAGGGTGATTTTTCCCGATGCTTTGTACTTGCTCCAGATAAGCATTGCGCCGTGGGTGAACATATTTTAACAATCGGCGCAAACGTATTTATCGGATGCGAGTTTGATTGCACTGGCATATGGGAGAAAGAGCTTTTAAAGATCACTACATATGAAGTGATTCTTCCAAGCTCATATAACACTATTAAAAATTTTTTTCTGTCCTTTAATGGTGTTACTTCCCAGACAACTGAACTCATATATAAGAAGTTTCGAAACGACTCAGTTAAAATTCTGGATGAAAACCCAGACCTTTTCAAAACTGTTCCTGGAGTTCCATCAGAAATATTGGATCAAATCGAAACATCTTATATCAAGAGGCGATATTACCAGCACTTATCACGAAAATTTGCAAAATATAAATTTCCGGAATCTGCTTTGGAACAAATATTCCAGAAATATCGCCGCAAAACATCAGAGATTTTAAATCATAATCCATATATTCTTTGTGACTATGGTGTGCGAATCGCTGATGTGGATCAGATAGTGAAAAATCCGCAACAGAGCATACAGCGTTCCGCAGCAATCATACAAAATGTGCTTGAACAGTATGAGCATAGTGGAAACGTATGCATGCCTTACAGCATTTATCAAAAGACTGTAAAGCAGCTCTCCGTCTCCATGAAAGCCGCCCCTTCTACTTTATCTGAAGCAGAAGAACTGCTGTTGAACACCGAAGCAGTTATATACTATAACGGAGCTGCCTATCGGAAAAAGATGTTTGATTTGGAAAATAATATTGTCAAACAGCTCTACCGGATCTGTTCCAGTTACAAGACCCCTAACATCAATATAGATGAGGAAATCTGTAACTCAGAAAAACTGCTTTCCTGTCGGCTGCATGAGCAACAGCGAAAAGCTGTGAAGTACGCCATTCTGTCCGGTGTGCTTATTGTGACTGGTGGACCGGGTACCGGAAAAACCACTGTCATTAAGGTGATTGCCGATATTCAGGAACGGGTAATGCATAAAACCTTAACATTCATCGCCCCAACCGGACGCGCCGCATCACGGATGAAAGAATCTACCGGAAAAAACAGTTCTACGATTCACAAGCGTTTAAATCTTGGCGTAGGATCTGATAGTTGCAAGGCAAACACAGTAATTGAAGAAAACTGTGCTTTTGTTGATGAGGTTTCTATGTTAGACGTTCAAGTGGCTTCGAAGCTATTTGAGAGCATTATCTCCGGAAACCAAATCATCATGTTTGGTGACCCAAATCAGCTTCCTTCCGTAGGTCCTGGAGCTGTTTTGAAGGACATGATTGACAGTGGGGTCATTCCCACAGTCTATTTGACAAAAGTCTTTAGGCAGTCCTATACTTCTAATATTTATCTTAATTGTCGCAAAATCATTAAAGGGAATTTATCTCTGGAATACGGCGATGATTTTGTTCTGTTGGAATCGTCTACATCTTTAGAAGCAAAGGAATATATTGTGTCCTCCTTTGTTTCCGAAGTAAAGCGATGTGGGTTAAAAAATGTATGCTGCCTGACCCCTTATAGGAGAGGTGATACCGGATGCGATGCAATAAACAATCTATTGCAGCAAGAAGTAAATCCTCCCTCTGAGAATAAACCAGATCTCTATTATGCTCCACGCCACATTTATTTCAGGCTTGGTGATCGCGTGATGAATCTCAAAAATAAGGTTTCCGTCAGCAATGGAGATCTTGGTTTTGTCACAGAGGTCGATGATTCATCCATAACTGTTCGTTTTGATGATCATGAGGAAATCTATGCTGTTGATCAGCTAGGAGATCTGGAACTTGGCTATGCTATGACAATTCATAAAAGTCAAGGCTCAGAATTCAAGGTTGTCATCTCTGTTCTTCTGACATCATACAAAGAGATGCTACAAATGAATCTTTTCAACACTGCAATCAGCAGAGCTAAAGAAAAATTCATATTAGCGGGGAACAAACTTGCTATAAACATGGCAATCAAAAATCGGTCTGGTAACAGAGATACTGGGTTGACTCAAAAGTTACAGTTGTTTTGGAAGAAAAAGGTGGCATAACAATGCTGCCTTTTTCTTATTTAAGAAAATCGTAAGAATTTTATTTCAAAAAAAGCGAGAGTTTTCCTGAAGAAAAACGTATAATATTATTATAAGGTCGCAAACCTAACTTATCATAGTCACTCGAAAAGGAGTGTTATGGAAAATTCTTATCTTCCCTATCGTTACTATACAAGTGTTGGCATTTATCAGGGATACAACTCTGATTCACGCCAACATTTTGTATTAGTACGCTCTTCTCAGGAAAATTTATGTGAGAACGAAAAGAGATATCATATTGTTTCACTGGATGAGTTCCAATTCATGATCTGGTATGCTTGTCATGGTGAAATCATTTCTGAAGATGATATGTATGAAATTGCCAGTAAAATGTGGGAAAAAGCTGACGGTCATAAAAAGCCGCTTCTTCGGTGCGTTCATGAATTAGAAGAATTACAGTTGCTTTCCATGAAGGAATCCGCCACTAAAGAAGAATGTATGCTGAACCTTGTCCAATCCATTCAACCATTTCAGCAATCTTTGTCGATGTGTCATAATTTTAAATCATTCGCTTCGTACATGCTGAAGCGAGTAAAAATCTTTCTCGGTACCGTTTTTGCATCAGAACAGCAGCGCTCAATTATGCGTTATTTGCAGAATCATCCGTTTGCAACACTCAGGAATTATTTTCTGGAATATTTTATTATGCGATCTCAGCAAGATTATACAGAATTTCTTTGTGATGTCAATGTTCTCTTATGTAAAGGCTACATAATTCCGATCGGTTGGTCTGCCTCTACGCTACAGTAATCGCATTAAATATGAAAGGTTGTTTCTTCTTGGATAAGCTAAATACTTTTTTCAAAAATTGTTTTTTTAAAAATCTACATAATTGGAATGCAGTCCCATCTGCATTGCGCATATACACTTATAAGTTTCTAGGCTATTCCGCATTTATTTTTGTAGTCGCAGTATTTTCTGGAGTTGCTTTGACCTCACTTTCGATTGCGCTGGTCGGTTTCATCATTTCTGCTGTACTATTAGTATATGCTTTATACCTGCTTCTACATTTTCGTTCTTCTGAGATTCTTTCCATTACTGGAAAATGCGTTCAAATCGAACGTCAAGGCTGGAGAAAGCAATATGTATGTGTCTATTTTGTTGATAGCAATAATCGTTTGTATAGCTATATCACAAATGCCAATTCGATGACTCTTCGGTGGAAAGGCGAAATTCAACCTGGCACAATGATAACTATATATCCAATAAATACTTTTTCCATCATCAAGGATGAGGATACCTACATTATCAATCAATACTATCTTGTGAAGAAGAAAATCGCATAAGAAAGATATTGAAAATATTTTCATTCCATTGTATACTATTAGTATAGTATTTTTGTTTATGTAAAAGGAATTTGAGGTCACATGATTTTTTCATGTGACCTTTTTTTGTAAAAAAGGAGGAAATTATTATGATTATCGTAGATATTAGAGATGCAATCGTATTAGGCAACGGACTCAACTGTTACACATCCGATACTTCCGGAAGTACAGTCGCTTCCTTTACAGTAGGATGCAAGGAGTACGATGCCAGATATGAGAAGAATATTCGATATAATAACTATCGAATTTCGGTTCCATCAGAAATGGTCGAACACGTAAAAAGAATGAAGCTTCAAAAGGGAAGCATGGTACATCTGTTGGCTACAATGGATTTGTCCATAAAAGTCCTTGAAGCAAAAGAGCAACAGGGTGATCCTGAGTCAGAATCTTATGGCAGAAGTCGTTCAATTCAAGGGCTTGTTCTTCGGCTCATGCATCTTGAGTATGCCGGTACAACCGGAGGATCATACTCTAAAACAAAAGAACAGGATGCGCAAGATCCTGGAAAAAAGGAGCCGAATGTTTCTGAAAAAAGCAATGATTCTGCGGATAAAACAGTAGTGAACCCAGATATCGCTGTTTCGAACTCCGAGACTTCCGTTGAGGAACAAATGGGAATTTCCACATTAAACCTTGACGAGAACAATATCTTTTCGAAGAGAGAAACCCGCAGATTTTTCTAATGAGTATGAGGAGGAATTTTAGTGAATAATTTTCCATTCACGATGCAAGACATCTGCACATTGGAGGGAATTAGTATTCCTCCAGATGGGCGCGCGGAGTATGAAACCGTGTGTCCCATGTGCGGGAAACGCAGTCTAAATATAAATTTTCAGAAGGGGTGCTTCCAATGTTGGAGCTGTGAAAGTTCCGGAGGGTTGCTCGCCTTTTATCTTTTTTGTGAAGGAAAAGAAAACCTCAGTCTTAAAGAGGCAAGGAAAGAAGTCATGAGCCGATTGTATGGTACAACCCCTTCGGAACATGAAGAACGGGCAAAAAAGATTCAAGCCAGACGGAACGAAATAAAAGCGTCTGAAGTGAAGCAGTGCTCATTGCGCACCGTTGAGGAACGCAATTTGACATATTCAGCTTTATTGGATATGTTGAGTCTGGCTGAAGACCATCATATGGATCTCAGCAAAAAAAGAGGATTGAGTGATTTTACAATCACTTTACGGAAATATAAATCATTTCCAGTCTCCTCTTTTGAGGAATATCCATTGAAGCTGATGGAAATGGGTCTGTATGTAGATGGCATACCAGGCTTCTACAAAACCGAGAAGGGTGTTTGGAGCTTACGAGGCTTCAAACGTGGAATCATAATTCCTATCTTGAATCGTAATGGACTTATCCAGGGCTTCCAGATTCGCAAAGACGATTCTCTGCTCAAAACTTTCTACAAGAAAGATGCAAAAGGGAATTATCTCCTTGATAGCAATAAAATGCGAATCGTGGATAAGGAGAAAAAATACGGATGGCTATCCACAAAAGGGCTGTCGTTTGGAACACCTACAAATAGTTATATTCATTACGCTGCTGATTTTGTAATGGATCATGGTTCTCTTGTCCCCAAATTGACACCCGACAAAGGAATTCTCCTGACAGAAGGTCCGTTAAAAGGAGATATTTTCTTTGAAAAGACAGGTTACCCCGCTATCTGTGTGCCAGGAGTAAACTGTATCTTACCTTTGGAAACCGAGCTTAAATTTTTAAAAGAACTCGGTTTCAAAAAAGTATATCAGGCTTATGACATGGATTACCTGACCAATAAAAATGTTGCCAAGTATCTTGCAAAAAGTTATGATATAATAAAAAATCAAGGATTTGAAGTCGTTCGACTTCAATGGAATCCCAAATATAAGGGGATCGATGATTATTATCTGGCAAAAGAAAGGGGCGAAGTTTAATGAGTGATCTTACAAAGAGAATATTAGAAATCGGGAAGCCACTCTTTCGCTTCCTAGCTCCTTTAGTAGGCTGGACAAATAATGACATGAAAGCAGGTGTCTTCGATATAGATATAGAAAACGCTCTTGCGTCCATGTCACCACATGACTTTGCGGCAGTAGAAGCCGAAGTCAATTCTTACCGAACATATACAGTGCTATATGTTCAATACGGTTATAAAAGGATTGACGCTAAATGCCGCAAAGATGCTCTTGCTATGGCATCGAACAATAGATCTGGAATATCGTGGAATGATACTCCGTACTGTTTAAAAGCAGTCCGCAGCCGTTGCATTCACGAGTTTAGAATAACATCTACCAGAACAAATATTACTCGTGTAGAGTATATTTACGATGTTGCTCAGATGAACCAGGCAGATAAGAAATCGTTTGTAAAAAGCCTATCCTCAACGGAACCAAGTGTTCTCTATAATGTAGAGTATTATTTTATAAAGGATTCCTTTATCATGGAGCAAAGCAAGTTTTCTGTTACGGTCACGAAATAAAAGCGGATTTATATAAATCCGCTTTTATTTTTGGCAACATTGACATATATAAGCTTTTCTGTCCGAATACTGATTTGTTTTCATAAAGGGTCTCAAGTTGAGACCCCTTATGTTGATTGATAAAGGGTCTCAACTTGAGACCCTTTATCATAGCTTATATATAAGATTAACTTAAAAATATATTTTATGATAAAAATGGTCTCAACTTGAGACCATTTTTTATCTATGCATATCGCTGAAACATATTCTACGAATTAAGAAGATGATCAATCTTTTCTGCCAAAACTTTCAATGTTTCTCGGTCATCCTCTGTGAGTTCGTATCCTTCCAGCTCAGTAATATTTTCTATATTCTTTGTTATCTTTCTGAATGTTGCTTTTGGATTCACTGTTTTCCCTTTTTCTTCCGTAGAATCTGTTTTTTCTCCATCCACAGTTTTATAGCTTGCAACGAGTTTTTCTATATCTTTTTTTGTGATTATTGCCTCACTATCATTTTCCCTTATCTTATTGATTCCTTGAAGAACATGTTTCTGTAATGCCGCATCTGGATCTCCCTCAGCCGGATAGAGAGGCGAAACCGCATCTACTGATATAATTCCGTCTGCAATAAGTGCCTGCATGCTGTCATCGAGCTGCAACAATCTCAGTAATCTTGAAACCTTTGCCGCCGAGCAATGAAATATCTCTGCAAGGATATCCTTTTTCTTTCCGGTCAAGTTTCCTGCTTCTCTCTGTTCTTGAATCCATGTTTCAGACAGTTCTTTCATCGAACGAGCAGTATCTATCGGAGTTAAGGTTCTGGATTGCATGTTATCCATAATGAGTTGATATGAACGCTCTCCCTCAGACTTTGGAGCCTGTTTAACCACCGCAGGTATTGTTCTGTCTCCATTCAGTTTTTTCGCTCTATATTTACGATGTCCGGCAATAATTTCGTAACGACCATTTTCTTTCTGAAAGACTAATATTGGCTGATAAAATCCCTTTTCCTTGATATACTTAGCCAGGTCATCAATTTTACTCATATTGAAGATTTTCTCGTTTTTAGGATTCTCATCAATCAACGACATCTCCAGATTGACCGGTGTGCATTCAGTGATTCCCAAATTCATATTTTCAAGACCTGGACGATTTCCAAAAATATTTTTTGCCATTTTGCACCTACCTTATGTATTCTGCAAGCTGTTTAAACGCTTGAGCAACCTTAGAATTCGTGTTATACCACGCAAGTGGTCGATCAATCATTTTACTCCCCTTAACGATTCCAGAACTCGGAATACAAATTCCGGAGTAGCTTGGCATCGTTTCACAATAATCTAGAAACTCTTTTTCTGCGCTATATCCGGCATATGAAGAGATGTAAAATGACATTTTTTCTAATGTCGGATTATACAGTTGTTTTATAATTGACACATGTTTACTTAAGATTGAGAACCCCTTCAAGCTATCCGTATCCGTTGTACATGGTGTTATAATTTCATCACACGCGTTTAATGCCAATGAAGATAAACTGAATTTGCTTTCTTTTCCATTTTCACCCACTTCCGCGTATGGTCTTTCGGGCGGAAAATCCATGATCACATAATCATATTTATCTGAAATACTCTCAAACGCTTTTCTCAACGCAAGCGGATCAGAAAAGAATTTAACATCTTCATTTTCCGGTGCAGGAATCATATCGATGTGAACTCTTTTCGGGCGCACTTTCGAGCTAAATTTAATATAGATCGGGTAACAAGCTTCTCCCACTTCACACTCTCCAGCCGCGACATTGATTATTGTTTTTGTTATTTCAGAAACACGATCCTGCAACATCGCATCTGTGAAATTTCTCTGTAAATCCAAGTCAATTGCAAGTACAGAGTATCCAGCCTCTTCTAAGCAGGCTGCTATGTTGATTGCAGCTGTAGTTTTTCCAACTCCACCCTTTTCATTTGCGATTCCGATTTTTCGAATACCAGACATTTTTTCTCTCCCTTCCTATTTTAAATTCATTATAAGCTTTGTCCTATTTAATGTCAATATATTGTTTTGAATATCACGTTATGCTTTATAATTAAAACGTATTAGTAAATATTTAGACCGTAATAATTGACTTTTATTATGGAATGTATTATAATTCGTTACAGAACATAACAAGGAGGCTATTTTATGAATTTGAAACCTTTACAGGATTTCTCCGGAGAGGAGAGGAGTATTCTTGGTTTATTCGGAATTGATGTAGGCAATCACGATACTAAATCAAGACATACCGTATTTGCAAGTGGTTATAAAAAAGATTTAGTTCTGAATAAGCTTGCAACAGAATATATTGAAATTGAAAACAACGGTGTAACAGAATATTACACACCCACTTTAGAACCTTTTAATTTCGCCAATGACAAAACAGCTACGGATGAAATGTGGATCTTGAGTTTGTTTTCCATCGCGAAAGAGGCGATTGCAAGAGGTATTTCTATTAGCAATAAGGAAGGAATTGTTCTTGCAATTGGAATGCCTCCGGGAGATTTCAACGAAAAAAACGCAATTGCATATAAAGAATATTATCGTCCTGGTTCAGAGGTTAAGTTTTATTACAAAAACATTCCATTTGATTTTATCATCGAAGATGTTTTCGTAACCGCCCAGTGTTGGGGTGCGGCAGCTCAGTATAAGAGTCTTATTAAAGGTCTGAACGATGTTTACTTCATCGACATTGGCGGAATCACTACTGATGTAATGCGTATGGTCCGCAATCAAATTCAAAGCGATAGTATTGATAGTTATAAAGAAGGTGTCAAAAAACTTTTCATGCAGATTTCCAAGCAGCTTCGCAGCGAAACCGGCAACAATGTCTCCCCATTACAGATTGCTGATGTCTTATCCGGTAAAGATGAATCAAGTTCTATTTATGTAAAGTTCAGCACCAGGATTCACGAACTGGCATATGACTGGTTAAAAAATCTCTTTACTTCAATGATTACGGCTGGAGCCGAATTTCCCCTTACTCCAGTTGTAACATTAGGGGGCGGTCCGCTTTTGCTGGAAGATGAATTGCGAAAGGTTTCCAGTGATCTTGGCTTTTACGAGTGGAAATCCATTACAGATAATCGTGCGAATGCGATTGGGTATGAATCCATTGCCGCTGTTCCCAAATATAAAATTAAGAAAAAAGCATTAGATGAATATTGGGCTAAGTTTGACTGGGAACATAAAGAGTCAGCTGATGAAGAATAATTAAAGGAATGAGGGATGATATACTATGGCTGATGCAAAACGCAAAAGAGCATCATCGACAATCAGTTTTGATGTGAATTCCGAAGACGCCTTAAAGGCGCACGATTATCTCGCATCATTTGGGCGTAGACAAGGGCGCTTTATAACTGCTTTGATTCTCTTTTACCTCCAGCATCAGGACAGGCTGTTTTATTCTGCTGAAAGCGGAAAAATATGGGATTTAAAGGCAATTGTTCCTTACATGAATAAGCTTGGATATTCATATGATGATGATCCAAAGCAAGCGATATCGCTTGTCGAACGAATAGAATCCCTTGATAAAGACATGATTGAGTTAGTCGGACGAATTGTGTCTTCAAACAAAGAGGAGATTGTTTCACCTAATATTTCTGGTGATAATCTTTCGAATGATGTATTTGACACTTTTCCAGAAAAGATCCAGTCTACAAATTCAAATGTTGTCGTAGCCAATGGCAATGCATCAAATGAAACTGCTCGAAGTAATACAATCGCGCAGCCATCTTCTCAAAGTTTGGCTAGTAATAGCAGTAAATCAGATATTGTTACCGCTAAACCAATGCTATCTGACGATGACGATGATGACGAAGATGTAGGCTTCTTTACACAAATGTCATTCCATTAACTGTAAAATAAGAGGCATCTATTTCGATGCCTCTTATTTTTTTTAAAGGGTCTCAATTTGAGACCCTTTAAAATTATGTGGTACAAACATCAGTTCTGATACATAACTACGTTTCTATAAAATGATGCACCACAAGAGTGCACATTATTCACGTCCAAAAATGCCAATATTCGCATGTTTTTTCTGTTATTATTGACATTTTTTGTATGCACCAATATAATGAAAACATAAAACACTAAGAAAGGAGTGATAACATGAATACATTATTTGCACTTAAGTTTCAGATGAAGCTGTTTGAATTGGAGAGTTATATCAAAGATGCATTAAAGAGTAAAGTATACCGCTTATCTGCATTTGGCGCAGCATTTATCGGATGTGCTTATCCAGTGTTTGCCGCTGCTAATAACAATATGTTCTCTGAGTTTGTAGACCAGCTTGTTTCTTTGTACAACTCAATGGTTCCGGTAATCAATGTATGTACTTTGATTTTCCTTGTTTTTGCAATTGCAGCGCATTATCTCACAAGTGATCAGCAGAAATCTAAAATGTGGAAGGATGTCGCAACTAAAGTAGTCATTGGCTTTGCAATCATCATCATTGCACCTTGGATCTTGGTAAAAACAAAAGATTTCCTTGGCACCAGTATGACGAGCAAATCCATAACCGATGTTAAAAACATAAAATAGCATCATTCGCATCATCGATTAGGGCGCATTTATATATGCGCCCTTTTCACTAGAACAATGGAGGTCATCATTTTATGGGTGCTCTTGATTTTATATGGGAATCGTTGCTGTCATGGATTCAGACCACTGTTCTTAGTTGTGTCGATCTAGTCACCAAACAGCTAGTATATGCGTTTTCCCCAAATTTAATCACATTTGATGAGTACTTTCCAGGGGCAACCACCCTATGGAATATCGTATACACATGCTCCGCAGTTTTGATCATAGCTTTATATTTTTGGAAACTGTTTTCCAACCAGCTTTCACCATTTTCAAGAACGTATGAGTCTCCCATAACTCTTACAGTAAAGATGGTACTGGCTTATGTTGTGATGATAAATATCGGAGGAGTAATAAACGCATTTATGGGGCTTGCCGATACGGTTTACTGGAAAATTTTGGACAATGCCACCATTACAAACGGAAACATGTTTTCCAATTTGTGCGATTCTGTTAAGAAATCATTTCTTGACAATGATTCTTCCGGAATGAACATAGTGGAAGCACTTGTTGCATTTATTTTGACAATCCCGATTGCATGGAACTACTTTAAACTCGTGCTTGAAATGGCAGAGCGCTATGTTGTCATTGGGGTTATGTATTATACAATGCCGCTTGCATGCGTTCCGATTGTCAGTAAAGATACCGATGCAATCACACGATCATGGATTCGAATGTTTTTCTCAGAACTTTTGATTCTGGTTCTCAATCTATGGTTCATGGTAATTTTCCAATCAGCAATTACCGATAATCCTATGGAAAAATCCGTAACTGTAAACGGCTATACCTGTGGAGGAATCCTGTGGTGTTTCATTGCTTTAGCATTCTTAAAAACTGCGCAAAGCATTGATTCTCACATTGCAGCTTTGGGTCTTACAACCGCACAATTAGGTCAAGGTGTCGCAAATACTTTACTTGCTACTGGAGGCGGACTAAGACGTGGCGCAAGAATAGCACAGCATGCTTTCGGATTAAATCCAGCTGCTGTTTTTGCAGGAAATGCTTCAAACGGGACTACAAGAACACAGAGGAAGGCAGCTCAAGGGTTATCAAAACAAGCAGATTCCGTCAAATCTGTATCTGATCCTACACATGTTAAAAATATGGGACGTGAACAGTCTTATAAATTCATGAAAGACAGACCAAATTTCTCTTTGAACGGAGAGGCAGCTCGTGCCTACGCAGAAAAATTTCTTCCAGAGAATATGAAAGAGCAGCTTAGTAAAGGTGAATTTTTGGGCGGTACCGCACAGAATGGTAATTTTGAACTTGAATACAAAGATCAAAACGGCAAGCTCTCTAAGATGAGCTATTCAGAAACACAGCCAGATGGAATCAGTCAAAAAGTCAACTTTGGCGAAACAAGTGGCTTCTTGAAAAATACGGGTTCTCCATATCAAATGAATGATATTAACGATGGCAGCTCTTATAAAGAATTCGCACAAGCGCACTTAAATGGTACTGATAGCTTCCTCGATAATTCTGGTTTTGTTTCATCCGAGGAGCTTAAGGGATCCACTATCAGTCCTGCGGACGATGGAAGTGATTCTTTAATTTTGCGGGATGCAGATGGCTATGAGATTGCCAGAATTTCACCTTTTAATGATCAACATGCGGACAACCTATCGGACAATACAGTTATTGGTGAAGGTTCAGACGGACTTTATCGTGCTGATTTCAATACCACGCCGAAAATGCCGCTTCCTGATGGATACGAATATGCCGGCGATGTTTGCTTTGATGCCAGCAATAATCCAGTACCTGAAAATGAAATTGCAACCACTGAGGGAACGCATTTCCAAGAATCCTACAAGACTCCAGATGGAAATTATATTTCTGCGGGTGAAATGGATGCCCTTATGCATGATCAATATATCTTCAATGATGATTATGCCGGCAATATTTCTTATGCCTCCAATGGCAATGAGTCTGGCTTTGTAGATGCAAATGGTAAGTCACTTGATCTGAGCAAAGCTGGATGGAGTCAAACCGAGAATCCTGATATTTATCAGAATGCATATACCGGATGCACTGCGACAGGAGAGCAGATTGCTGCAAACATGGCGAATCCACAATATGCAGCTCAATCTTACGGTGGAATTGATAATGAAGGAAATCCAGTTTACTTCGATAATGCATCTAAGATAGCTGTCAGCAATGAAGCTATGGAAAACGCTCCAAAATATGGCGAAGCTTCCTCTATTCACGGATTATATAATTCGGAGACTGGTAGTTTTGATGCCATTCCAAATGCTTCTAATGGGATTGGGAAAAATGTTGAGGATCTTCTTGATAAAGACTATTCATTCTCAGGATCTGTTGGAGCCAATGTTTCAAAAGCATATATGCCTGAGTTGAAAAACGAAGCCATTGAGTCTGCTTCTCTGGATAAAGATACTCTTACTGTTCAACGAAAAGTTGACTTGAACGGTAACGAGGGTATTAAGACAGACCATTATTGGAGCAACATTGCAGACGGATCTACAAACAAGGTATTCCAAAAAGTCAACAGCGCAGGTTCCTCAACCTGGTATAAGGTTCCAGATCGCCAAGGTGATACCAGTTATCGCGAAACTCCTTATGCCGCTACTTCATCAGAATCTAGTGGTACTCGTAGATCTGATAATGGGCGTTCAAATCCAAATGAACACTCCGTATTTAATGACAATTTAACAAACGATAGGCACAACGGAAAATCCCAGTCTGAACCATATAATAGTTCAGATAATGCCTATGCAGGTGGGAATAATCGCTTCACTCCTAATCGAAACAAGAAGAAAGGACTTAGGAACAACAAGCATAAACCCAGAGAATAGCTTGTAATGTGAAAGGTATATTATGGCGGAACACGAAAATAAGGACCATGTTTCAGACACTCTTGAAGCCGGTATGGACACAGCCGGCGATATTGCCAATAACGCATATAATCACTATAAGGATCGGCAAAATGCAGCCTCTGGAAATACTCCGCAAAGGAATAATTCTTCAGGCAATTCTACCAAAAGCAAGGATTCAAATAGTCCTTCTAAAGTTCCGGATTCTCCTCAACCAACAAATAATACTTTTTCATCCAGCCCTAATGTCAATGCCGGAACTGCGGGAGCGGCATCCGGCACCGGAACATCCGTTGGCACATCCGGTGCCAGTTCCGTTGCCGGTACAGCTGCGGGAGCCTCCACAGGCACCGCAGCTGGTGCTGCGACCGGCGCGGCGGCAGGTACCGCAGCCGGTGCTGCGGCTGGTGCCGGTGCTGGTGCTACAGCCGGAGCTACAATAGGAACCGCTGTTGGTCCTTTGGGTACTGTTACAGGAGCTGTGGTAGGCGGTGTTGCATCGTCCATTATCAAATGGATTGTTATTTCAAGCCTTTTATTTCTTTTTTGTATCGCCGGTATTGTTGAAGAGTTGGTGCCAAATCTTATTTTAAAGCCGGTTGGAGAAGCGGTGAGCCTCATTAAGGGCATTGTAAGTAAAGTCACCGATGCCATTCACAACTTTATAAATTTTTTTACTGGAAATGATACGGACGATACGGAGATGGTGGAAACCCTGGAAGATGCCACACAGTATTGCGTAGATGTCATTGATGAGATGCTTGAAAGTGCTTATGAAGACGCAAGAGAAGAAGTGCAGAAATTATGTGAAGAAAAAGGATATGATTACCAGACATCTATTGATTCTCTAGGCTCAGAAGGTGGCATGTTTAATACGACAAACTACGCCTTTATCATTTCCACATACTCAGTTACCACTGATTTTAACAACGTAACCATAGCAGACTTCAAATCACAGCTTCGTAAAAAGTTGAAAATCACTTATACACTTTCAACGGAAGAAAAAGAAAAAGAAGAATACGATCCTGTTATGATTCCAAAATATGAAGCAACTACTGTTCGTATTTGTGTAGATGAGGATGAAGATGAGGAAGGTAACACGGAACACGATTATGCTAATATTACCGTATACAAAAAAACAGATGAAGTTGATAAGCGACCGGATGGGACCGGATACTGGATCAGTAATTTAGATGGAGAAGAAGTCACTAATTATGTACCCGCAACACTATACCCAAACAGCGGACATGATGATGATATCCTGGAAGACTATTATATTTTAGGATCTACAGTTGATCTCGCAGAAAAAGTCTTAGTAAAGCCCACAGTCAGAACTGTCAAATATGCCGATGTTACTCTATCTCCGTTTAAAAATGAAGATGTCTATACAATGTTTGATGTAGATCCTGATGGAATCTATATGGACGGATATGAAACGACCAACCGTCAAATCATCGAGGCACGTATGAGAATGATTGAAAATATTGTCAACGACATTCTCACCACTGCACATTCATCCTATGGTGGACAAGGACTGACTCAAGAAGAAATCGAACAGTATCTTGCAAATCTTCCTGAAGGGACATCCGGTAATCGAAAAGAGGTCATCAAAACAGCCCTTACTCTTGTCGGAATGGTTCCGTATTATTATGGTGGAAAAGCACATAATACCGGCTGGAACGATGACTGGTGGAGTGATTGTGCTCCAGATTTAAAAGGGCGTACCAAATGGGGACTTGATTGTTCCGGATATGTTCAATGGTGCTTTGCGACTGCGGGATTCAACGGCGGCAGCCTTGATTCCGCACTAGCTTCTACAGCCTCGATCAGTCAGCTCCAATATATCGAAAAAGATGATTTACTTCCTGGTGACATTGGGTTGATCTACCAGGGCGATTCAAAGCATACCGGCATTTACATGGGAAACGATACTTGGATCCATTGCTCCAGTAGTGGAACGGTCGTAATATCGCAAAACTATAATTTCCCCATATATAAGCGATATCATCCTTCTGAAATGGGGCAGGACAATTATTATAAGAATACAATCAGCTTATATAATAATACATCATTCTCTTATAGTGGTGACCAGTGGTATTTCATTGCACAGGTTATCTTGCAGGAATGCTCAACAAATACAGAAGGTACCATTGCCGTTGCAGAATGTATTCGTTATCGTTGTCTGAGTTCAAGCTTTCCAAACGATCCTGTTTCGGTTCTTACCCAGGCAAAGCAATTTGAAGCATACTCAAGTGGTGCATATAAAAAACGAATGCCAACTTCTGATCAAATTGATCTCATCAAGCAGGTAATTGGCGGGACAAAGAGTGTGTTAAAAGATGGGCGTGTTTTATATTTTCTATCTTCATCGGCACATCGATCCACATTTCTAACGGGAAAGAGCTGGCTTGCAAAATCCGGCTATAACTTTTTTGGTGAATATGGAGACAATGCTTTTTACTACAATCCGAGGCTTGCCAAACCAGATATTTCTCTTTCTGTTGATGTAGGCTCGTCCTCAAAAGTAAATGCCGAAACCAAACACATACCGAATAACAGCAGTAACAATGGAGTCGTATACTTCGGACAGTCCGCAAGTGCCGGAGGCGGCGAATGGGCGCGCGTTCCATTTGGGGATGCTGATATTGGTAAAAGTGGCTGCAGTGTCACTTGTCTGTCTATGGTGATCAGTTACTTTCGAAGCGGTGCAGCATCTTCCGGATGGGTATATCCAAACGATGTCGTTTCCATGATTCAGAACAAGACTGGAAACTACAACTATTTCCATACAAGCGGCGGACAGTCCTGGGATATTTTCAGAAATGTAGCTTCTTGGTATGGATTAAAATGCAGTGCTATTGCTTCAAATAGTATCATCTTAAGTTTACAGCAGAACCGCCCAGTGATTATGTCCTGCAAACCTGGTGAGTTTACTAAAAAGGGACACTTCATTGTCATCACAGGCATTGACAGCAACGGATATTGCTGGGTTAATGATCCATCCCACCCAGAAAAGAGCTACAAACCATATACAGTAGATGCTCTTATCCGGGAAGGAAAAGGATTTTGGACTTTCTATCAGTAGAGCGAGGAAAAATTATGAACAGAAAGATTTTTTTATTAACTCTCATGAGTGTATCCCTGTGTCTTACCCCCTGTGCGGCATATGCCGCACAGGGCGAAACAGACATGTATGGGAATCCGATTGATTGGGATGAGAACGGAATTGGAAATGAAGATGATGACGGATCTGATGACACTTTCTCTGAAGATTCACTTATAATTCCAGATAACGAAGAGAAGAGTAGTGCTCCATCTGACGAAACATCTGGCGGGCATGAATCTCAAACAGACATTTACGAAACGACCGCACCTAGAGAAGAAGCACATTCAACTGATTCTGTCAAAGTCGGTACCGTAATTGTCAAGTTCAGTGTGCCGGATAACTGGGGGCGAGACGATATCATCCTTGGACTTTACAATAAAACAGAGGGAGAAAAATATGATATTTCTTTATATCATGATCAAGGTTACAAGTCCGAAGCTCTTCTTCCTGTCGGAGCCTACGAAGTAAGAGGGGCAAATATTTCCGGTGATCAAATCAATGCACAGCCTATTTATTCGGATACATCTGACTTTGAACTTCAAGAAGATGATCCACAGTATATATCGCTTCGTCCAGCACAGCTTGAAGTTTCTGACGAATCAAGTATAGAAGAAACTCACACTGATGACGCGAATGATGCTCGCAGCGATTTTTCAGTACGTAAGATGCTACTTTCTCTTTTGATTGGTATCGGTATTGTCGGTGGATCCGGAATAATTGCATTTAGATGTTTCACACATAAAAAGGAGTAATGCTCTATGAATAATATCGAAGACGAAAATTTAAATACATATATTATTCCACTGAACTACAATGTACCAGGCAAATGGCATAACATTTCCATTCCGAACTTAATTGAAGGCGCTATCTTAGCAGCCATCGTTGATATCCCGATATTGTCCATTCCATTTACTTTTCAATTCAAGTTCATTTTATTGATATTATGTAGCACTGGCTTAGTTGCTTTTGCATTGGTCGGCATTAACGGAGAGAGGATTTCCTCGTTTATGTTAGTAGCTCTCAAATATCTTCTGAAACTTCTGTCCCAAAAAACAGTATATCATATGCGAAAGGTAGGCGTACAAAGCATTGAAACATCTCAGAATAGAAATACCGGAAACACGTCCCGTGCGGAGAAGCTTATCTCTAAACTCAAGCAAATCAAAAAGTCCTCAAACAAAGAGGGCAGTAGTAAAGAGCAAAGCTGAAAATTACGTCCAGGACTGGCTTCCATTCGAGAAAATCATATACAGTGCTGGACTGATCAAGCTTAAAGATGGGCGCTATATCAAGATACTGGAGATTGATCCACAAAATTTTGATTTAAAGAAGTCCAAGGATAAGAATTCTATCATTGCAGAGTTTCAAAAGTGGATCAACATATCTCCGTTTTCTTTCCAAATAAAAGTAATTACCGAAAGAACTGATACTTCATCCATGTTCGAGAGATTAAATCAGAAGACTCAAATGGAATCTGATGAAAAAGTTTTGGCTGCAAAGAAAGACTATACAACCTTAGTGAAGAGTATTGCCTCAAAAGAGGCTTCTGGAAAGCGCTTCTTCCTCATCATTGAATATGAGGGAGACCCTTATGATAATTATAAATCATCCTCTAAAGAGAGCAAGATTATCACTGACATGAATAATGCAATTGATATTATCAGTAGGAAATTCAATGAAATTGGAAATCCGATCATAAAGCATGAATCTGAAACATTATTTCTTGAAGACTTTTTATATCATTTCATTTGCAAACGGTCTTCCAGAGAGAATACGCTTAAGCAAAGGAAAGATCGACTCATACGCGATATGCGTTTCGTACAGTCCATGAGATATCCAAATGATATTTCCTTAGCCAGCCAGATTCCACAATTGCCCTTATCCTCCGTTATTGCACCAAAGGGTATGAACTTCTCAACTCCAACGTATTGTGTGGTAGATGGTATATGCTACACATTTCTATTTATAAGAAATAATTCCTATCCAAGAAATGTATACGCTAACTGGACCAGTTGTTTGAACTTTGGTGAAGGTGTTGACATTGATTTCTTTTTCGAAAAGTTGGACCGTGAAAAAACAGTAACCAATTTAGGACGTGTATTAGCACGAAAAGGCGGAGACCTTCAGGATTCGCGTGAAAATGAACGCTATGAAGTTGAAGAAGTGATTCGTGCCGGATCAGAAATCCAAAATCATATGCGTGCCGGAGAAGATCTGTTCATGGGAGTAACCATGATAACCATCTGGGACTACGACCTGCAAAGCATGCGGCAAAAGAGAGGACGAGTGATCAATACTTTAAAGTCGAATCAGATTAAAGTTCTTCCTGCCCTCACTGAGTGCGAAGAAGCATTTAAAATGACACTGCCGATCCTATATATCAACAAACATCTATTCACAAAATTTGAACGTAACTTTTTATCTTCATCATTGTCAAGTATATATCCATTCAATGAGCTTCGCTTACACGATGAAGATGGTTTTGTTCTCGGACTGTGTGGTGAATCGATTGCCGTATACAATAATTTTGATAGTAAACGATATATCAATGCAAACATAGGAATTTTTGGTCCTTCCGGTAGTGGTAAAACTTATCTGAACCTTACCCTAGCGCGTAGACTTCGCCTCAATGATGTCAGTGTGTTATTCATTCTTCCGTTAAAGGGCTATGAATATAGAGAAGCGGTCGAAGATATTAACGGTGTTTTTATCGATCTGTCTCCTGGCTCAGGCATCTGCCTAAACATCATGGAAATTCATGCAGAGGCAGAGATTGATAAAGCGATCCTGGCTGATGCAGAAGTCACGCGTAGAAGTAAACTGCAAAACCAGATCACGCAGATCATCACTTTTCTCCAGCTTTTACTTCGGGATGATAAGCTTTCCGCAACGCAGGAGAGTGAATTGGATTCAACGCTGAGTGAACTTTACAGCGACTTTGGAATCACACACGACAATCTGTCTCTGTATGATGCGAACGGAAAAATCAAGACCATGCCAACTATACAGGATCTATATGACAGATGCACAAAAAATCCAAAGCTTGAATCTATTGTCTCGATCCTGTATCCGTTTGTATCCCCGCAAGGCAACTGCCGAAATATGAACGGACAAACGAACCTAGATCTCAAAAACCGGGTGATTGCATTTGATGTATCAAATGCCGGAGATCGTCTGTTGCCAGCCTTTATGTACCTTGCACTTGTCTTTTGCTACGACAAGATTAAGGAGAACACTCATGATAAATATACCATTTTTCTGGACGAAGCCTGGAAATTTATGATCAACGAAATGGCAGAATCCTACGTAAACGAGCTTATAAAAATTGTTCGTGGATATGCCGGATCAGTCGTTTTCAGTACCCAGAACATGGCAGATGTCATCAAAGGAAAGTACGGAGAATCCATTCTCGATAACTGCGCAGCCAAGTTTCTTTTAAAGGCAGGAGAGAAAGAAGCCTCAATTTTCCAGAGCTTATTTAATCTAAATGATACCGAAATTAAATCAATCATGAAGCAACAAAAAGGAGAAATAACGCTTCTTGCAAACAGGGAAAAAATCCCTATTTTAACAAAAACATCATCCAGAGAACATGTACTTTATACCACAGATCCGAATGAAAGAAAGAAATTAAAAGAGCATGGGACACTGGCTTAATATTTATAATACATATACGTTTGATTTTATATCACACATCATATTTCTGTAATGCGTATTATTTATTGATTATTACATGATAGATAAATTTATACTTGCATCGTTAGAGATAATACATAATAAAGTCAAATTATAACGTAATACGAAGGAGTTATGTCATGTATAACATTGGAAGATCTGCATATCAGAACCAATTAGCAGAAACAATTCGTGAATATGCGCGAATTTGTGGCTGTTTTACGAAGGAACAAGCGTATTTAATGTTCCTTGATAAGCATTATGAAACGATTGATAAACTGTTAAATACAATGTGTCAGCAAAGAGTTTTATTTCGAAAAGATGAGCGTTATTACACTCTGAATCCTGCCATCAAATTCGACTATGATATGATGAATTGCTTGTGGATTATGCTTGATTTAAAGGGAAGTAGCCTCCCAAATATGAACGATTTTTACTTCACAAGATGCACGAAACCAGCCTTAATTGCCTTTATAAAAAATGACACTTTATATGAAATTGTGCCAATTAACAGTTCCAGCGCAGAAAGCATTATTTTCCTAAATCGCCAGTATGAAGCTGAAACCATGGGTGGTTCAAATGGATTGCATGAGTATATTTTGGTGGTACAAAATACAGACATCGTAGACGATCTTCCACCATTAAATGCTCCGCATATGTTCGCTATTGTAAACGATATGCCCTATTCAGAAATGAACTATGAAGCAAAGAAAGTATGCAAAATCGATTATTACAAAGACGAGGAATAAGCCTATGGAAGAAGAAAACTCCGGCAAAAATTTTGTTGTTTTTAACTCATGGAAGCAGCGTTATCACTCCGGTAGTCGTAGCCTCCCAAATATCCTTAATATGCACGATAGGGATGCTGAATTTTCGAATACTCTTGTTGAGGAAATTATAACTTTTATTCAACGCGCATCCTCCATTTTAAAGGTTGCCATGAATAAAGGAATATATGAAATTGATGATTTATCCTGGTCTGCAAATCTTTTGGAAAAAGCTCTGAATAACATCCGATTATTGTCATATGCAATAAAAGATGATGCTCCAAATTCGGATCAATTAAGCACAGATAGATTATTCATTTCCCCGACATCAGTAAAAATGACTGATACTTATATAAAGTTTGATTTTCCAATTTTAATGCGAAAGCGGAGGGCTGGTACAAAGACTCATTACTATGATTTATCATTAAAAGAGGCGCTAAATGGAATGACTATTCCGTCCCAGTATACTTCACAAAATATCACCATGATTTTTCTTCATTGCTATAAAAAAGAGCATGTGAACCTGGTGCGAAAAGATCACGATAACATTGATTTAAAATGGATCATCGATGCATTAAATAATTATTTTTTCATTGATGACGGTCCGTTGCGTACATGTTTATTTCAAAATTCCATCGTGGATGACTCGGATCATACGATTATTTATCTTGTTCCAACCAGTCATCTCGGAGAATTTTTAACTGAGAAAATTCCGGAATGGGAGCGAAGAAGAGAAGTGACCGATTCATCAGAATCCGATCCTAATCTTCTTCCAAAAATTCAAAAATAATGCACCATTTTCCGATGTTGAAAACCCGGTATTTTTCCGACTGAGTTATCCACATTTTTTTACCGGGGTGGAAAATTCGAGAAAATTCAGATTTTATAAGGAATTTACGACAATTAAATGACCAAAAATCATGGTTGATTTATGTAGTGGTGCATTATTTTTGCATAAAGAACATTGTGAAAGATTTCATGTAGGATTTGGATTATCTTGCATTTGATAAATTGTGAATTAAAGAGGGTAGCGATGAAAGTAGAGTACGGGTCGTTTAAATACAAATTGCTTGTTGCGATGATGCTGGCGGGTGAATATCCATATAAATCATTGGATTTATGTCGTGAAAGTGACGCAAGGAAAAAGAACAGCATATCAGAATTAAAAAATGCGGGAATCATCACAACAGCAACTGCTTATGATATCAAGCGAATTCGTTTTAAAATGTTTAATAAACGAAAAGGTGAGTTTGCTGATGAACTATTTGATGGTGGAGCAGAATATAAACCGGATATACATGAAAATGGACTTAGCCGCTTGGAAAGGAAAGATCGAATAGCTGAAATAATAATTATGATGTTAGAAGCCGGAATAAATGTGACTCCAGATTTAAAACCAAAACCGGATTGTGAAAAAGCCTTAGAACAAAATGCATCCTGTTTACCATATTTTATAACAAGCAGAGAAGCCCGAGAAGCAATCACTATTAAAGAGGATAAAGGAAAGGGAGCCAGGTTTCATGGAACACTCGTAAGTGCTGGTGGAATGTATAACATATACAACATGGGTTCTATTAAAATGGGATGGATTCGACCTGCCGAAAAAACAGCAATTGACTTCAATGAGCAATATCAAAAGAGAATGATTCCATGGGGCAATAACTACGCGGAATGGTATGGGAAAAGCGCAATCATCTTATCAAGAAACCTATGTTACATAAATGATTTTATAAAAGGGAAAATTGATTTAAGAGGCTGTGACAACATTTCCAGTAGAAACAAAGTGGACATCAATGATTATTATGAGCATACCTTTTATCTCCCGCTTTCAAGACAGGGACAGATAATGCTCAATATTATGTGTCACAGGAAATGGCATTATTATCTAACGGGATTATTCTTTGAAAAAGAAGATCTTGCACAACCAAAGATAAAGCTTTCTATTGCCTGTGACGCAGCAACAAGAGATGGCTATTATTGCCTGGTGTTCATGGATGGTGATATTGGACGTTTGAAGCGTTTTACCGAAATGTCTATTTCTCCAGATGATTATGGGAAATTCAAAATCATCTGTTACGACTTCCAGAAAGAAATTGTAGAGTCAGTTGCACCACAGGGGATGGATATTATTTCCTATCCTTTTGAAGATGTCGTAAACGCGTTTTATGGAGTATATGACCAGTTTGAAAAAAAGGAGGAGACTGGAAATGAATAACAATGGGTTTTCAAAAACGCTTGAACGTATAAAGTATTACTGTTTAAAAAATAAAAAGCAGTTCCATTTACAACTGATTGTGACTGCTGCCATTTCAATCATCCTGATCGGGCAATTAGGAGCATCAAGAGATTTCATTACTGGCGTAACAAAACGTATAACCAAAAATCCGTTTATGATTTTATGGCATGCAATTACCATGTTTCCCTTGACCTTTGGAATATTCCTGCTGCTGAATATCGTCATCCTCGTTCTGTTCACGAATATGAAAGATAACCTCTACGATAATGAACGGAATTTCCAAATATCCGAAAAAGGAACCATGGGTACTGGTGGATTCATGAAAGCCGAAGATAAGCAAAACGCATTGTACATGGATACCATCGAAAATACGAATGGCATGATCCTTGGAAAAGATCCCGACACTGGGTTGATCCTTTCCCCCCGCGAGAACCTGTTCCTCAACGGACATAAATATGTCTGTGGTGGATCCGGTGCCAGAAAGACAACCACGCAGGTAATGAACGACCTTTACCAGTATCTCAAAGCCAATGAGTCTTTCATGGTGACGGACCCAAAGGGCGAGATCTATGGAATGCTTGCAGCAATGTGTAAAAAACACGGCTATAATGTGAAAGTCTTGAACCTGGTCAACTTCATCAATTCGGATGCCATTGATTTTGTAAAATGCTGCCGGGATGATAACGGGAACCAGGATGTAGAAGTAAAAAATGTCATGACATTGGTTGCCGTCATCATGGCAAACACATCCGATGAAAAAGAAGCAGGATTCTGGAAGGATCAGCAAACCGGACTTCTGACTGCTGCCATCCTGTATGTTATGTACGATCACACGGGACTTACAGAGCCGACTCTGGGAGGAGCCTATAATTTCATCATCAACAATCGTCTGTCGGAGCTGGAGCGTAAATTCAGAAACCTCGACCCGACACATCCTGCCAGAATCCAGATCAGTGATTTCCTGGACTCCAAAGAGGAGATTCAGTCCAGTGCCAAACTCGGACTTAAGCAGAGACTTCAAATTCTCCAGCTCAACTCCGTCCAGCAGATCATCTCCAGGGATGAGATTGATCTCGTTGAACCTGGAAGAAGCAAATGCGCATACTTTATCATCATGTCCGACCAGGAGAGAACCTTTGATTTCATATCAAGCCTTTTCTTCTGTATGTTCTTCATTAAGATCGTTGCCTACGCGGATTCTACAGATGAGCGAAAGACTAAGGTTCCGGTTTACCTGGTAATGGATGAGTTTCCATCCATCGGTACGATTCTGGATCTGTCCCGTAAGTTTGCCACACTTCGTTCCCGGCAGATTCTGATCACCATCATCTTTCAGAACATCGGGCAGGTCATGGATAAGTATGAGAAGCATGAGTGGCAGACCATTCTTTCCAACTGTGATATCGGAGTATATCTCGGAGGAAACGATTCAGAAGAGACTGCCAAATTCTTTTTGAATCGTATCGGAGAACTCACTGCTGTATCAAAGGGAATCCGAAAGGAAGAGAGTATCTTTTCCCCAACCGGGAACCGCTTTTATCCGACCAATACAGTGACCGAGTCTGAAACAAAACGTCCGGTCATGACGGTCGATGAATTTATGCGACTCCCACTGGATGAAGCCATTGTTCTTCTAAAGTCGAACCGACCGCTTAAAGTTTTAAAGTTCGTCCATACCGAGCATCCGTACTCCAAAGAGATCGTGGAGCTTAATGCGGTCTTCCATATCCCGGTCTGGAGACGGGAAAATGAGGGATATCCGCTTGAGTTTACCGATAATGAGCTGGCACCGCTTATACAGGAGATGCTTGCAACCCGGCAAATGGCACAATACCTTTCGGATCGTAACGCAGACCGGACCTACGACTTTATGACCTACCTTGCAGAAAACCGTCCGGATATCTTTCCGACATACCGGGATATCTATATGGAGCGGATCCGGCAAGAACAGGAAGCCGCCAAGGAAAGTAACATAAGAAACACAGCGACTCCGGCAGACGGGTACACGCAGGAAAATGCAAATGCAGAATTCTTTACCCAGGAAAATACGGGCAGTGCGCAACAGGGATACGAAAGGGACCAGCAGGATGAGAGCCTGGGAACAAAGAGACCTGCTGCCTCATCATCCGATTCATTGTCTGCTTCATCGTTTGCTTCATCCAAACCATATGAATCATATGACTCATACAGTTCAACCGTAACTCCTGCTGCCTCGTTCACCGCTCCCGGCACCTTCGCATCATCCGGCACCGCTCCGGCAGACGCAGGAAACACCAAACATCCGGCACCCCCGCTTCCGACTATGCCGCCGCTTGCATCCGGATATGCATACGGGCAGTCCGTGGAAGCCGGCTCTTTTGGAACACCAGGCACCGGAAGGAATGGAATGCCAAATACAGGAGACCACAATGGCATCGCGCACAGAGGATCAGACAACATCGGAAGTGGCAATCCAGGACAAGCTTCCCCCGCCGCTTCCCCGCAGACAGTCGAATCCATGAGAAGTTCTGTTTCTGCTTCTGCTGCCGGACCGGCAAATCCGTCCCAGGCGGTTTCCCAGAATAACGGAAGAGCTGACGGAATTACGGGAACCGGCAACAGACCTTTCCTATCCGGAGCAGACACTCCCGCGAATCCTTATGCCGCATCCGGTACAGGGGATCCCGGTATGGGAGCATTCGGAGCCGGGAACAGCTCCCCCCGCCGCTCCCAGCGTCCTAAACGGACCTTTAAGAAGGTTGATCTGAAAGCGGAAATCGAGGAAGCGGAAGAGAACCAGAAAAAGCAAAAAGAGCAAAAGAAAGAAGCAGGTAAGGTTACGCAGACTGCGAGTCCTGCTGCCAAGAATGATCCTGGACCTTCGCCTAACATCACAGGAGAAACCTCCAATGCTTCCGCTACAGGAGTCACACCATCCGGATCAGCATCCCAGATCGCCGGATCTGCCGCAGATGCAGAGATCTCTTCCCGGGAATCCGCCAATCCATCTGCTCCGCTCCCTGAGAATGCAGAGAGCACAAATGGACTGGATTCCCATAGAAACGATCCGAGCGATCAGTCGGATCCTTCTCCCGCGAAAGAGGCTGTACCGATAAACACACCCCCCATGGACCAGACCACCGCCTTAAACGGCAAAGACCACGATCCAGGACAGGAGTCCGGATGTGAAACAGAGGCAGCGCTGAATCCGGGAAGTGTTATTCCTCTTACAGATGCAGATATAGCTCCGGATACAGAAGCAGGATCAGAAGCATCCGGACTGTCCAGGCATCCGGACGTGGAACATAAAGGAGCGGCAGAGACAAGCGCACAAGAAGATGAGCATGCAATAAGAGAAGGAGTTGATCCGGCAGCAGAAGACCGGACAACAGAAGCGAAGGATAAGGCATCCGTAGAGGAGCAGCCAAAAGAGCATCGGGCTGAAGGGCAGCAGACTGGATCAAATCGTAGCGGGGCAAAAGCCTCCTCCCGCTCCCTAAAGCCTGTGCATCCGAATCTGGAGCGGGAGACCACAGATTCTATCATCCAGGAACATCGATCTCCGGACACACCTGCTGCCGGATCAGGCGATCGATGTGAACGCGGAAATGGAAACGGATCCAACACCAGATCGGTTTCCGCACCTGATACCAAACCTGCAGCCCCGTCCGGATCCGGAAATCCTTTATCCGCCCCCGCAGACCTTTTCGGACCATCCAGCCAGGGAACAGACCAGAATGGAACCGGAAACCGCTTTACAGCTCTGAGCGCGGATCCAAGCCGGGAACAGCCGCCCATTCCGCCGCACCCCATTACGAAGACCAATTTCCGGGTGTTTGACATCCATGCCGCATCCCCTTCCTCCTCTCTTGAAAAGAGTGCGGAAGCTGCATCCCCAGCCATCCAGCATGAGGTAGGGATCAAGCGGAAGGGTGACACCCACAAAAAGGGATTAAAGAAGATCACGCCATCCGATGAGTAGGAAAGGAAGACAAAAAAGGAGAATGCACCTGGAAAGCAAATGCGTTCTCCCGGACCAGCCGGAGAGCAGTGTACTCCGAAGCATCCGGTCACAGCCGGACACTTATGAAACCTGCAGCCAGGATCTTCATCGATGCCAGGCAAGACAAAGAGACCCACTCCCGATCGGAGCCGTGAGGCAGCAGGACCCTCTCCGATCCCGGAACAAGATCCGCGTCCTGCTGCCTAAGAAAGCCTGTCTGTCCGTTTTGCCGCTCCTTTATGTCAAGAAGCATAAAGCAAAGAAAACGCTCCCAGGCTTCCGGCACGGAAAAGATGCATTCCAGGGATCACTTTCCCAGGATCCAGTCCCAATCATCCCAGGCTGGACCTCATCCTCCCTTGGCGATTGCCATCCAAATAACCGTACCATAAGCACCACATTCCAACCGAAACACAGAATCGATACGCAGAATCGAAACACAGCGCCATAACCATCACAAAAACCGAAAGGAGCATCCTCATGATTTCATATCATACTGATTTCATCCACCCTCCATAAGATTGAACACCCGCTATCTAACGATCGTGTGATGCCCTCTATGGAGAGCAATCAAATAATGTGGAGAAAAATAAAAAAAGAGAGGTACCGATTATGCCGAGAAGAAAAAAAGAAGAACTTGTTAATGCACTTGCAGACGCAGACCAGGAGTCCTTACAGAGCATGTCCGGAGAGACGGATGATGATTTCGTCATCGGGAACCTGGATACAGAAGCCCAGAATCAGGCAGCAGACTTTTTAAAGGCAATGGATGAACGCCAGAAGATCACCGCATCCAAAACGAAGAAGCGCGGCTTATATAACGATGACAGAAACGCGACCATCGCCATGGACGATGCGGATCTGGAAGATCTCATCACTGATGAGGACATCCGTTGGGAGACCTATCAGAAACTGAGCGCATCCCTCCTCAGCGGAAGCGTGCAGAAAGGAACCGTCTTCAAAGCTGCCGTAAGAAGCAGAGAGGAAGGAAAGCCTGGTATGCCGACTGCCATCATCACGATGGATGATGATAACTACTTCAAGGTCAAAATCCCGTTCACAGACTTCGTCCCGAAGGAGCGTATGTCGGAAGTTCGTGGTGAGACTCCGGCAGACAAGCTAAACTACATGGATCTCATGATCAATAAGAGAACGGATGCACAGGTATACTTTGTCGTAAAGAAACTGGATGAGGAGACTGGTGAAGTTATTGCTTCAAGAACAGAAGCCATGGCAAAGATCTCCCGCTCCAAATGGTTCGAGAGAACGCGTGACAATAAATATACCATCAATGTCGGCACTCCGGTCCTCGGCATTGTCCAGTATGTAGACCGAGCTGCGATCTGCGTGGATGCCCTTGGCGTTGAGAAGGTCATCGATGTCAATGATGTATCCTGGATCCGTTACAGCGACTTAAGGGATGCGCCGTTACGCCGTGTCGCTTCAAAGACAACCCGTACATACGAAGAGGTTCCGTATAAGCCTGGAGATCCGATCCGTCTTATGGTTACCGGAATCAAGCGTGTATTCACAGATGCAGAGGGAAACACCTATGTGGATGATGAAGCTCTCGGGAAGAGAGGATTACGCCCGAAACAGCTTGGTGTGGCTTTAAGTGTCAAACTCTGCGAAGAAAATCCGGATAAGCGTTACTACAACGATTTCGAACTGGGGGATAAGGTCTCTGCAGAGATCACATACGTAAACGATCGCGGAATCTTCTGCAAGATTGCCAACAAGAGATCTGCATTTATCCGCTTTAACGCAAACTCCACCGCACTTCCGTTAGTCGGAGACAAGGTCATCGTCCGCATTACCGGAAAAAACGATGAGAACTACCAGATCAACTGCGATATCGTATGGACCCGTTAAGAAACGAACGGATCCCAGCATAATAAGAACTCCCAGGGGGCTTTTTTAGGCTCTCCTGGGAGTTCTTGCATGTCATATCGGAAGGTCCAAATACCAGGTTGCATCGGCAGCAGGACAAAACGGGAGTGATCACATGAAGGAATCGCCAGGTACGTGAACAGGGCAGCAGAAGATCAGCATTGAAACTGGTACAGCCGCGGGCAGCAGGAGCGAAAAAGAACCAGCCTGGACAATCACCTTCTCACCAGTCTCAACAGAATCAAAAAGCGTAGACCTGACGCGATCAGGCAATCATCTCAAATCCCGTTTGAGAAGCCGTAGAGACAATTTTCCCTGCATGATGATAGATTTACTGTCCACGCTTCTGTACGCGGCAAACAGAGGATTACAGTGGTTATTAAAGAACCAACTCCAGCCTTCAAACAAATAGGATTACTTCCTGCAAGCGTTTTCCACGAGAGGATAAATCTGGATAGATCCATTTGACATCATAGGCGCTGTCCTGTACAATAAATGCAACGGACCGGGAAGTTGATCACAAGTGAATCGTGCGAATCTCAAGTGCTCAGAATTTCCCTGAACGATTCGCACCAGAAAAGGTGAAATATCGCGCGTTTTTTATTCATCTCGTCTGATTGGATGAGAAAATAGAATATACTTACGCGAAATGTAGTCTTTTTACATAAATGGGTCCTATATTTTGCGGTCGCATCCCTTGCGGGATGCGTGGATTTTAGCTTGATGATCGCCCCGCGGTCCGTGTTCAAATCCGCGTCGCATCCCTTGCGGGATGCGTGGATTTTAGCATAACCATCTCCAGAACCAACACTTCCATTAAGCCGTCGCATCCCGCAAGGGATGCGTGGATTTTAGCGACTTATTTTACAAACGTGAATGGAAAAATAGCGGTCGCATCTCGCAAGGGATGCGTGGATTTTAGCACAGGAAAAACTCAAATTGCAGCAGGAGATATTGTCGCATCTCGCAAGGGATGCGTGGATTTTAGCATCGTAGGCTTTTCTGTAAGTTGTGTAAGATGTTGTCGCATCCCGTAAGGGATGCGTGGATTTTAGCAGTCCGTTATTTACCGGACGGATGGGGAAGATCTTGTCGCATTCCGCAAGGGATGCGTGGATTTTAGCAATATCTATAATATTTTGAATAATCCGGAACAGTGTCGCATCCCGCAAGGGATGCGTGGATTCTAGTACTCCTGGCTCCCATTTATTTCCAAACATCCAAGGCAACAGAAGACATCTGCTGTCTTGACTATATTCTCATCTCGATCTTCCCCCACATTGCCATTTGACATCCAGCCTATACAAATGATATGATTGTTGCACGGATGTCACAGGCATATGTTCGACAGGATTCAGACGGATGAAGCAGCACATATCACGAATAGATATAAATACAGCAGGCGCAATAAGCTTTTACTCGTTTCATTGGGTCTGCTATCGCATTTCCAGTAAATGCGTGGATTCAAGTTGGGATACTTCCAAGATCATCAGGTGTCTTTTATATATGCTCTGTCAGAGGTCAGAGCATACATACTTTTCAATTTCACGTTTTTCACAAAATGTGTGGATTTCAGCATCCACCAGGCTTTTACGCTTATCGAATGCAAAATAACATTACCGCAATCAGTGCGTATTTCGCGAAACCTCTATTCCTGCTCCTTCCCTCTAATGACTGCTGCCCGGCAAGTCTTGACATCCGAACTTATTCACGGACAAGCGTAACCGTCACTTCACACATTCTTATGCAATCCCCTGTTTTCTCCTTTCCCTTGACTCTTTATCCAATATAATATATCATAATATAAACAAATACATATATTTCTTTGTGACTCATTCCTTGCGGGATTCATCCATGTACAGTGCAGCTATCCATCGCACGGTGTGAGAAACAAACAATCGGAGGCATCAATGTCACAGCACAAAACAATACCAAAAAAGATCAGACTGGAAGTTTATGAGAAGTTTGGTCATCGATGCGCTTACTGCGGATGCGATCTTGCATATAAAGACATGCAGGTGGATCATTTACACTCGGTCTATGTGCACACAGACCTTCACCAGTCCATGGCAGAAGAGGAGATGTATTCGGTCGAAAATTTTATGCCAGCCTGCCGGCAATGTAATTTGTATAAATCCACTCTGCCGTTGGAAGTATTCCGGGATCGGATCCGCTCCGTCTTATGGGCGAACCTAAAGAAAGAGTTCAACTACCGGTTGGCACTAAAGTATGGATTGATCGAGGAACACGATGTACCGATTACTTTTTTCTTTGAGAATTTTTGAGGTACAGAAAGATTCCTGTTTCATGCCAACAATAATGAAAGAGGTGAAGTCATGTCGGCACCATTGAAAGGGTATTTGCGTAATCTTTCCACCGAGAGAATCGGTGTGAAGGTGCGCAGGATCAAAAATACCTATACATTTGAGCTGTGTACGGACGAGGGAGTACTCCTGCTGCCTCCCGAAACGCCTGTCATCTATCCTGAAAAGCCCCTTCGCGTCATGTGCAAAGAAAAAGAAGTCCCGGCAGCAGGAACCTTTGTGATCACAGCAGAAACGATCGATCCATTTCACGTCATCCTGGACATGTTCCAATGATACCAGCCTCCGGAATGGATCGCCATCCCGATATAACTCGGTCACTTGCAAAATTTTTACAGAAAGGAGAGCGCATTCCACTCTCGATTCATAGAGAGCAGAGTCCCCCGCGCAACATTTTTACATGGATAAAAAATTTGACAGCTACAGACTCAAACAAGAAATCATCCTTTTTCTGGAAGTAGCTTGGGATTTCATTTTGGATTGGTTCCCAATCGTTCTGGCAACCCTAAGTGCTTGTTTCTTTATGACCGCTAAGGATGAAGACGATTTCGATGATGGAATTGACTAAAACATTCCGCAAAAAAATGTTCTCATTGTGATTATGCAGATGCTGGGATCCTCCTGCTGCCTCCGGATGCCATCCCACGGAAAGCCTGTCCTCACAAAAAGTCCCCTGTTCGGTAGACTCTGGAGCTTTTCCAAGATATCGATCAGGGGATTATGTTTATCAAATCCGTGCCAATAATTCTGAGTCCTAAGCGTTTCAAAGCGGCAGCAGGAGGATTTTCATGCATTTTTGCTATTTCCTATGTCATACTTTGCAAACATTTTTACAACGCTCTCGTAGATAAAAGCATGACATTCATACCATCACTTCTCCCATGTGCCAATAAGGAGACAGTTTAGATATTGTTGATCCTTTGAGAGGATCTTCAATTTCGCACCTTTCTGAACTACGACCTCATAATTCTCCTGCTCATCATTCACATTTCCAAGATATACAGCATTGGATCCTTGTGGAACAAAAATCCGAAGCCTGGTAGCATACGCATATTCACAGCCTTTTACCAAAGACGTACACAGGAACCCTCTCTCATACAGATCACAGTCTGGAACATCCTTCGCATTTTTCACCATGCCCTGAAACACTCCATCACATACGCCCCGATATAAGATCAGGTCTCTTTTACATGAGTGGGCGGCTATCATATCAGCAACCTGTTGATCAATATCTATTTTCTCCTCCTGTCTCAAACGCTCATTGATGCTTTCTGCACAGTGTGCAATCACATACTCCATTGTTTGGTGCAAGGTCCCTTTCTGAAATATTTCCGGCTCTTGATTGACATAGCGATGTCCAAATTCTATCGCATGTTCCTTATCTGTAGCGAGCTTATCCCAATTTCTCCCATAATGAAAGCATAATTCACAAAATCGATAATAGGTGTTAATTTTCATAATCATCCTCCTACAATGGCTAAGACCAGTCTTGATGATCATTTTACATCATTTACAGTAAAATAGTGTGAAATTCTTGCGTTCACCATATAATGCCATTTACTGACTTTTCAGAATGGAGACATATCTGCCGCCGACAGCAATCGGTACTATGAGTAGACCCAAGAAAGCCAGCGGATTACAAGCCGCCACGCGGAGTAGAAATTGTACACCTCCTACATAGATCTGTATACGATAGATGAAAAATTGGGGAAAAACCGCGTCTACAGGAGTTACATAATGCATGAGTAGAACACTCACCATTTTCGCGATAGGTGAAACGAAATATTACTAAGGCTGGAAGAGGAGAGAGGCAGCAGTATTTCTGACTTCTTTCCTTTTCTTTTCTGCTTGCACTTAAAAAGAGCAGATGGATCCTTCTGTTATCCACCTGCCCTTATTCTGCTTTGGCTTTTGCTATCTGGTCGATCTGCGACCATCCGCATATCCATGTTCATTTAACCAGTCTTTGTACACTGCCTTGAACCCGTTTTTACTGAATCCCAGGCACATGGAAAGATCCTGTCCATTGATCGGAGATACCAGGTCTCCAACTGCGTCTGTCACTTCAGCATCAGGTCTATCTGATTTTCCCAGTCTCGGAGAACGATATCCCTTCAAGACAAGTGGAAGATCTTCCCCGTAAACTGCTTCCATCTCTTTCCAGTCTTCAAATCGAATCTGATAAAAGATGGTGCATTTTGTACCAGTCAGATCATCGATCGCCTCACTGAAAACTCCTTTTCTCGTTAAGCTCTCGGAAACATTGCGATTTAATACCTCGTCTACTTTCTTCGGCTTATACTTCCCCTCAATATGTTCCAGGATGTTCTTTTCCGCAGCGTTGTCTATCCCTGGGATCCACAGATGCTTCTTTGCATACTCCGCTTTGCAGATCCAGTCAAGCACACGTTCCTTACGGCTCCTTAAAAGTCGCTGCCAGAACACCTTGATGCTCTCATTCGGGTGGGACCGGTACTCAGACTGTATCTTGCGGTCTATATCCTCCGCCAGGTGTTTTCTGATCACACGGTATACTTCCCGATCCATTCTCTCTGCCGGTCCGATGCACTCCGCATACAGCCAGAGGTCCTTTCCTCTGTACTCAAAAGGGCGAAGTGCAGACTGTACATAATCTACATCCGGAACATAGTCACTGCCGTAGAGATTCATCCAGAAATCTCCCCGGTGATCCATTCCAAACCGATCATTATATTCCGATGTACTTACCGCCACTTTAGGATCAATGCCACACTTATAAGTCTGGTTCCAGGCAAAGATTTCACTCTTTTCTGCTTCCGAGAGGGCAGCAGGATCATGTTCTGCAAGATAGTTATCCCTCATAAGGGAATTGATATAGATTGGTTCCTGATCTACCTCTTTCCCTTCATATTTCGTCTTTACCAGATACATATGTACCATAAGAGAGAAGGCTTCGTCCGGTTCCAGACTCTCAAAATCCATTTCAAGTCCTTCTTTTGGTGCTATATTTCCATCTTTATACAGGAACCCATAAACCGCCCTATGGGGAAATCCAAGCGTATAATCGGAACAGTAGGAAAGCCAGCCATTAGGTGCTCCATATCCAAATTCCGGCACATCCTCACGATTATGAACTGATACCAGAGTTCCATTGCTTTTTACGAAGATGGAAAAGTAGCTGAGTGCGGCAAGATTTTCTTCGTGCTGGGTAATATAGCATACATAAACTCCATCGACCTGCTTTTCCAGATATAAAAGACATTCCGACATGCGAGTGAAGATCAGGATCTTCGGATTCAGCCGAATCAGCTTTCCGATCGGTCCTTTTTTGATATATACGTCTGTCCGGCATTTATTCAGACTCTCTGCCGCTTCCGCGACAGAGTGTACATAAAGCAGCGGGAACTGTTTCATGCAATTCTCATTAAATGCGCTCGGATAGACCTTATTTTCAAATGCAGCGACAACCTTCTGCATGAAATTACTTTCATTCCAGAGCACAACACGGCTTTTCAGACTCTCCCACACCGCTTTATCGTATGCAATTTCCGCTCTCACATTTACATTTTCAAAGTATGTAAACAGATCCACCTGGCAGCATTTTAAAAGCCGCTGCATGAACTGTCTGGCACAGATGGTCGATACCGCTCTCGTAGGATCATAGCCGTCTTCCAGCCAGTCAAGGAAATCCAGGATCTGATTAAGACTTTCCCGCTTCTCCTGCGGGATAACTCCAGATGACTGGCATTCGGATTCCTGCCGGAACCGCTTTTTGACAAGTTCTACCTTCTGAATGACTTCCTCAACGTATGATTCGTCTACCAGTCTGTTTCTACTTTTTTCGTTTGCATCCGCAACCGCTTCATCAAGACTGATAATTTTCCTGTCTTTTTCGATCATTTTGGAATGATACCTCCCATTTTTTTCAGTTCTTTCCCGGTCCTTTTCCATGTAGTCTCGCATTCTTCTCAAGCATCATACCCGGTTTCTGACAATGTACTCAAACTTCATCTGGTGATCCTCTTTGTACAAACCTGCAGCATGTTTCTCCCAACCAGCATACTCTTTCTCCCAAAACAAGGGGTAATTTGGGAGAAAAAGGAGATTGTTGGGAGATTTGAACAGAAATGTTGTTTCGATATGCCATGATCAGAGACTTCTTGAATCCTTGTGAAACGGTTGCTCTTCCTACGAAGCCCGCCTGGAAGCATCAATGACTGCGCAGTAACGAGCCGTCAGCTCCCGGTGTTTCTTCCCATGCCGCCATACAGTAAGATGTGCGACTTCATGCGCGATCACCGACTCCAATGTCTCAAACGAGAGATTCCATCTACCGTGGAACTTTGCCTCATAGCATTCATGGATAAAGTATGTGTCAATGGTGATATACGCTTCTTTCGGAGCCGCAGTAACCGAATCCGCCATCTTCCAACAGATTCCCAAAGCATCCTTACTTTTGCCCGTGAGCAGGTCATGCCGGAGTGCATAGACCGGGATCTCAACTCCAAGTGCTTTCAGACAGTCCTGGCATGTTGTAAAAAACCAGTTCTTTTCTTCCTCTGTAAGCTCCTGCAATTCATCATACAAATCCAGATAAGTATACATAGACTTCATGGTAACGACCTCTTTTGATTGATGGCAAGAATATATCTATTTACATATATTATTATAATTGATATTTTCAAAAAAGTCAAGCAAAATAAGGGTTTTTCAGCTTTTTTGTGGTTGGGAATCTTTGATGATTTTTCGTTAGAAATGCGCTGGAAAACAGAGTGCCTGGTAGAATATTGCCAAAGAATGTATCATGATATAAAGCATTCCGGACCTCCAGCAGGAAGGAGGTCCGGTCGTGTGAGAGACGATATCGTCACGTTTCTTATCTCTGTTATCGCCGGAGTCGTTAGTTCCTACATATGCAAATGGCTGGACGGAGATAAGTAGGCAGTGACAGCCTAAAAGGAATAGTTCGCCTAACGAACAAGAAAACCCCAGAGGTAGCCCCCTCTGGGGTTTTCGTTTTGTCGCGTGGAAATCGTCACATTTCTTAGCTGCCTACATCATATTCTATTTTTCGTGAAATGTCAATATTCCAAAAATCCAGCTATTTTTTCGCAATCACATATATCCGATGAACATGATCTGATAAACATCCAAGAACAAAAGAGTAGACAATGGAACCATCGTCTGCTATAATAGCGATAACAGTTATTAGAAATTTTTTTGTTCATGGATATTGGGTTCACAGTCTTTGGTAGATTGTGGACCTTTTTTGTTCATAACTGGAATCATTATGAAAGGAGGGTAGCAGCGTCAAACACGCAACCAAAAAGAAGAGTAAGATTTCTGTAATCAATACATGTCACAACTGTATTATTTCCTTCTGTGATCACAGAAAAAACGTGCTCGAAACACTCAGACTTTGGATCGGCTCCATGATCGACCCAAAACTACAACATCAAAGGCTGGATCAGATATCCAGCCTTACATCAAAAGGAGAATAATAATGACAATTGATAAAACTTTAAACGACATCCTGAACCACTTTGCAGAATACGCCAAGTACGATCCGGATCAGAAAAGATTCAACCTTCTGTCCGATAACTACAAATTTCATCAGGCTGGAAAAGTAATGGAGATGCTTATCTCCGAGTATGATCCCAGCGGTGTTCTCGCTGTCATGTATGCAAAGCGGGAATTTTTAAACAGCTTGAAAAAGCGAGTCGATCTGGGAAGTCTGATCTTTGCTATGGCAGGTGATGAACCAAAATATATGGACGAGTTGCAGCGGATTTTAAGTATGTATCGTGACTTCAATTCTGATGCATATAAACAGGCGGTTACCGGCTATATCGATGATATGAACACCTTGATCCAGCAGGTCTCCAAGATGAAACTGATTGGTGATCGGAACAGTGGAATGGAAGAGGATGAGTTCATCTCTACCATTATGCAGGTATCTGATGATCTGAAAAAGCTGCGCCTGGATCTGTACCAGACATCCGGAAGACCGGTTGCAAAGATCGAGAAGTTTACTCCTCGTGTATTGGTATTTGAACGGATGGCAGATGCCATTTTGCATCTGGAGCAGATGCCGGATGCCATTTATCTCTGCTATATCCGGCAGCAGAACACGGCAGATGGATATTTTGCTTTTGTCTTCAAAAGCAACGGGAACCTCTTTTCCCTGAACGATCGGGTCCCGGAGGAATATATCGGACAGCATCAGTACAGTAGAAATGGACGCTGGACAGAAGACCACGCAGATTCGATTTTTCCATATGAGTTCGTTTTTTCATACGGGGAGCACGATTGCAAGGGATATGCATCCAAGTATTTTATTGATGACGAGAAACTGGAGTTTTCCCAGATGGGAACAGCTGCATACCAGCCTCTCTTGATCTGCATGCTCATATTAAGAAATAGCTATGAGAATAAAATCCTGGATGCCGAGCCTGTGTATCTGAACAGCTTGTTCCGCGATAATTTTATTGGGACGCATTCTGACACCGAACTGGCGATCCTGAAAAACAGTCCACTTGCACTCCGGCATTCCGAATATCAGTGCGGGATCGATCCAGGAAAAGTTCTCACGGAAGAATACAATGAAAAGTTCCATCTTCATCGCATCGGAGCCTTCTGGGTCAAATTATACGGAGATGGATTTAAACCGGATTTCACCGATCTGCTGACTATAAAAAAGCCGAGAAAGCTCCTGAAGCAGTGGCAGATTGATAATGGAAAAGAGCAGCCGGAACAGGAATACTATCCGGAGTTCATCGGTACGAAGGATCAGATGGATCGAGAAGTGTACTATAAGATCCGTATTCAGCTTGCAGAATACATAAAGGATCGAATGAAACAGGAATATGCGGAATGGGGAAGTGAAAAACTCTACAGCTATGTAGCTGACAAACTGAAAGCATCCAAAGAAGCATTCCTTGATCTGGTTTTTCAAAAACACTTTCTCGCAAAGCATCCGGAATACATAGATGACTTTGCAGAGACCGATCCAGAATCGGACAGAGCCTCTAATCCAGATCCGTTGATCGCATTGCATCCGTTTGTGTCAAAAATGGATCTCGTAAAACGGATTCAGCTTGAGGACAATGGCAGCCTCGTCTCTTTTCGTTCCGTGATCTTAAACAATGAGGATACGCTGACAAGAATCTACCGCGGATATGCGCCACTTAAAGACGATAAAACAGGAAAGAACTGTACCCTGTACGCCTCATTGTCGTTCACAGATTATGCTCAGGTGGAAAAAATGATTGGAGAACCACTCCCACGCATTTATCAGGGATGGGGAACTCACTGCTATAATGGGAATTCAATCTTGGATGTCACGGACGCTGTTGGAGACTTGTGCGGAATATTAAGCAGTCAGATTTTTTCTCCAATAGTCATCATGGGATTTTCCAAAAAATCGTTCCAGAAAAGCTATGAGGAATGGATGAAAATTCATGGATATGAATCCGTATTATTAAAAGAAAAGGAAGAAGCGGAGAAGAAAAAAGAAGGGAAAAGACTGGAGGAGTTGGAAAGGAAAAAACTTCCATCCGTTCCATTTGAAGAATCAGAGGCATATAAGTACTGCCAGGGTATGGCGATGGAATATAAAAATATGTTAGAGGTTCTGCATGCGGCAAAGGAGTTATATCAATTTTTTCCAAATGCCTCTATCACGCAATACGCGTGTGGAACAAAAAACGATGGCGATCGTTATGCATACCACGTTTCCACCAATATTCCAGAACGAGGGAATGCAGATAAGATCAATACCTTAGTAAATCTTGGATGGCAAAAGGATGGACGATCCAAACGGTATGACGGGATGTACATTCAGATGCTTAAAGTCCTGCCATTGCAACCCTAGATGGACTGTTTCAAAGTAACATATAGACCAGCATAAATTAAAAGGAGAGAATTATGTGGAAAAATTTAACATTGTTTTGAAGGAAAAACATTTCTGTGACGGATTAAATAGAGATGACATCATGGAGATGCTTCCCCTGTTAGAAGCAGATGAATTCTTACCGATTGAAATTGAGGCAAATTATCAGGAATACTCTGCAATAGGCTTTATAACAACGGAAGCTGCAAACATTCTGGATTTCGATTACGAGGAATCCGGTTTGAACGACTTCATTGCAATACTCCTGGATGATCGTACTCGCAACGCAGAAACAAGAGAATATGATTTTCGAGGAATAAAAATTTATTTATATCGATAGAAGGAGAAGGAGGTCTTCCTATGAGCTTCGAATTTTTTGTGCCTTTAGCAGCCATTCTTGCCGGTTTACTTTTGTTAAAAGGTTGGTTTGGCAGAAAATAAAAAAAGCTATTTAGCAAACGAAAAAGCGTCTGATCACTACATCATTGCGTGATCAGACGCTTTTTTCAACAGATAGCTTAACAAAAGTAGATTTGCGCTACCATACTAGATGCCACACATCCCATATAGGATGCGACCATCACACAAAAGCACATATGGCAACCACGAAGAAGCTCAAATCCACGCATCCCTTGCGGGATGCGACTTTGATCCGGATGTCTATATTGATGAGATAACAATGCTTAAATCCACGCATCCCGTGCGGGATGCGACCTATGACCCATACTCCATTTACACAACGAACAATGCTTAAATCCACGCATCCCGTGCGGGATGCGACCATATCCATCATCCTGCGATCCTGCCTTGTCAGAAGCTTAAATCCACGCATCCCGTGCGGGATGCGACTTTTCGCATTCCTGCCCGATTACAAGCGGTCTGGAGCTTAAATCCACGCATCCCGTGCGGGATGCGACCGCAAAATATAGTGTCCGTTTATGTAAAAAGACTACATTTCGCATAAGTATATTCTATTTTCTCATCCAAACAGACGAGATGAATAAATAAGCGGTTGAATCTCTCATTTTTATGGTGCGAATCTCCCGGAAAAACCCTGAGCACTTGAGGTTCGCACATTTCACTTATGATCAACTTACCGCTTCTCTGTGTTTATTGTACATGACAATATTCGTGTTGTCAAACAGATCTCTTTGGGACCACGCTTTGGTCAATGAAATTTTCTTTCCAGGTATCTTGAAAACAATTTCCGCATATGCTATAATGCCGTTAGGCAAAAAAAGATATCAGTATCCACAGTGATGCAAAGCGAAAACCCCAGGGAGTCGTGATCCCTGGGGTTTTCTTCTCGTTTTATGTAGTTGAGCATCTACAGGCTAGTTACCGGCTATTTGTCACCATCTAACCATTTGATGATATAGTGGCAAGCTACACCAGCCATGACAGCGACAATAAAAGACATCAGATTTTCCACAATTGATGCACCTCCTTCCTGTCACCAGTTTGGGAGGCGGTAACATTGGAATTATAACACACAAATCTGTTTTCTTCCATTTATTTCGTCATTCTTCGTTACGACTGAATGCTCATACAGGGACCACGCTTTGGCTGCGAAAGCAGTGGACAAACTCTAAAATGCCTGATATAATATAGCTATCAGTTTTTTGTATCACATGTAAAGGGAAATTAGGTTCATAGCTCCATCAGGAGCTGTGGACCTTTTTTTGTGCAAAAAAAACTGAAATAACTATGAAGAGGGGCATGACGTTACCACGTAATCACCCCTCCATAAACGAAAGGAGAATGCAGATGAGTAAGAAAATTCGTCTCACAAAATCATAAACAAAAAAGGTAGATTAGAATTCAATTTCTTTATTTCATGGGAAGGGTGGTACTACAAATGATGTTATCAAAACAATGTAAGCAGTGCAGATGTTGGAATTGCCGTTGGTGTGGTACAGATAACTGTTATTGCGATACAAATAAACCGTGTTGGGAATGTAACGGAAAAAGACACGAGAGAGACTATATACAAAATAAAATTGATACTTGCCTAGGATGGGAATTAGCATCACAAATAGTTATAGAGCATCGCGGGTAAGAAATACGTGTTTCAATTGATTCAGAAAGAAGAGGAGGAATAAATATGAATAGTACACTGATTAACGACTTCGGAAAGAAAATCGGAGGAGCAAGAAAAGATACCTGGAAGGGACGCGGATTGAGTCTTAGCGACCTGTACGAGATGACCGCAGAGGAAAAGAAAGTCTTCGTAAAAAAGGATAATGTCTGGGAAAAGCCAGACTGGACCTCACTTATCGCAGCTGGAGCAGATAAAGCCGTTTCCTTCTGGAAAAACGAGGTCCGTAAGTCTCTGCCAAAGGATCCTTCTTCCATGCTGGGCGAAGACCGTAATGAACGCTATGTGGCATTTGTCCAGGCAGTCCGTGATCATGTGATGGAACTCACATCCATGAATGAAACAAGGAAGATCCTTACCTGGTTAAAGACGGACGGATACCTTGTACCGATCACGCCCTATTACTGTGATGTTCCGAAAAAATGGGAAGGGGTCATCAACAGATCATTTTTTAAAGCAATCCAGAAAAACACGTTTGATCTGTGCCGCGAAAAGTCATATCCGCTCTTTGGTGTAGCAAAAGAGGATGCGGATTATGTTTTAATAAAGAATCGCCTGAAGATCTATTTCTATGAGGGCGAAGATGTTGCGTTTAAAACAGAAACTCGCGGGACATCGATCCGGAAATATCTTTCGATTCATGAGGGCTATGCCACCCATTTCTACTATCCTGAAAAGATAGAGGAATATGAAAAGACCTGGATAAAAAATAGCTGGATCATCGTTGACAGTGGATCCAGGGACATCATTGCCTATAATCTCTGCACGGAAAAGGAAGCGGCAGATACGGTTGAGAAAATCGCAAGAGCGGCAGCAGAGATTGCTCCGAAAAAGACTGCAGCACGGGCTTCCAAGACAATATTCCACTATCCACAGCTTTCCTGGGTGGAACGGAAAGGTACAGACTACCGGAACGGCTTCCATGCAACACCGGAACTTCTCATGGATACCTTCGGGTTCCGTGGCGGAGAATTCGGAAACTGGTTAGGCGATAAGGAACGCCAGGAGAATTTAAACCAGGCGTATGATGCGCTTATGGACCTGGCTGATATTCTGGAAACGGATCCAAAGAATCTAACCTTTCACGGTACCTTGAGCATTGCTTTTGGTTCCAGAGGAAAGGGCGGAGCGGCAGCAGCAACGGCACATTATGAACCGTTGCGCAGAGTGATTAACTTGACCCGGATGAAAGGTGCCGGATGCCTGGCACACGAATGGGCGCATGCGCTTGACCACTCCCTGGCAGGAACCTTTTCCAAACCAGGCTCATCAGAACTTCTTGCGAGCGAATGCCGGATCAGTCCAGATGCCCCGGAATCCTGGAAAAAGCTTCTTTCCGCATTAAAGAGGAAAGAGGATGGAACCTTTACCGACTTTTATGTAGCATCGGATAAGTTTGATCAGATTCACAGAAAGAGCGGACATGGCTACTGGAGCAGTACCTGTGAGATGTTTGCGAGAGCGTTCGACTGCTATATCGCAGATAAGCTCAGAGAAAAAGGACTTCGGAGCGACTACCTGACGGCACATTCTGACTGTTTCGTCGAGGAGATGTCCGGAACAACTTACCATGCTTATCCAGTTGGCAATGAACGGGAACGTCTCAATCAGCTCTTTGATGCACTGATTGCCGATCTGAAAGGTATGGTGAATGCATGACGAAAGCAGAAATCCTTCGTGAGTTAGAAAACCACACAGGAACCATCCTTTCCTTCCCGGAGCGCGGACCATGGGGAAGCAGCCGCTATCGTGGTTCATGCTCTGGATGGATCCCGGCTTTCTTCATCAATAAATTTCATGTTTCTCACATGGCAGAAGTATTTGCTGGATCCGGGACAACCTACGATGTCTGCAAGGACATGAACGTAGTTTATACCGGCATCGATCTGAATCCCAACCCACCCAGGAATGGGATTCAGACGATGGATATCCTGGATGACTCCATGGACCTTCCAGACGGCTTCTATCATGCAGACATGGTATTTCTCCATCCCCCGTATCCTTCCATAAATGGAATCCATTATTCTGGAGCGATGTGGAAAGATACAATCGGATGCGCTAAAAGCGATATCCAGGAAATGGATTTTGAGACTGGAATGAACGCCATCAACTATGCCATGATGCGAGCATACAATGCGCTGCCAGCCGGCTCATATGAGGTCTGCCTGGTTGGAGAGATCCGTTCCAAAGGTCAGTACCGATCCATGTACCAGAATCTCGTCATTCCTGGCACCATGCAGCAGACCTACATCAAGATGCAGCATAACTGTATGTCCGGCACCAGAGTATATAGGAACCAGGCAGCATCTCCATATGCTCTGATTGAGCACGAGATGATCGCTGTGATCAAAAAGCCCAGCGGGTATGAGATTTCTTATGTCATTCCGAAAAAATACTCCCTGGATATTCGTGACAGCTTATATGCCACCTGGAAGGATATCATCATGAGCATTGCAAGATCCTCTGAAGGGATTCTTTCCGGAGATTTTTTCTATAGGGAATTGGAAGGAAGAAAAAAGACGCTGTCCAACCCGAACTGGAAAGCCAAAATCCGACAGACGTTGCAGCAGCTTGCTCAGGCAGGTCTGCTGAAGCATGTAGGGATCGGACAATGGCAATATATCACAAGATAAGAAAACAATGACAGGATGTAAAACGGCTTCAATATCATATCTGAAGCCGCAAAACATCCTGTTTTGTTATATACTGAACTGAAAGGAGCAGAAAAAAACGATGCGATACTTATATCACCTTACGGACACGAACACAGCAAAACGCATTTTACAGGAAGGGCTGAAGCCGTTAATCGGCGAACGCAGCCGAATCGTTGAGGAAGAAGAGGCTCGGATCTATCTTTCTGATAAAAAGAGTATTCCGTACTGGAAAATCCTTCTGGAAAAAAATGTACTGCTTCGCATTGATGCAGAAAAGCTGAATCCGGAAAAACTTGATCACTACCCCTACCAGGAATACGAAGAGTGGACATATTCGGAACCGATCCAACCGGAATGGATCCATGTGTCCAGGGCAAACACAGAAATATCACCCGAACAGTATAAGGAACTTTGCCTGTCCTTTCTCGACAGTATTTCCCAGGTATGTGTCCAGTTTGCCCGTTATGTTTCGTATTACGATGACCCTGAGCTGGATTGGAGAGAATATGCTGAGAACTGCAAAGAAAGCTGTATGAGCAGCTGCAAAGTGCTTCAGCATACACTTACAAAGCTCGATTTTTCCTGTCTGGATAATAAAAAACTTCAGGAACATCTAAAGGCAGCAGGAGATGGTGCCTATACCTTATGCGATTTCTATGAGTTTGAGTGGAACGATCATCCGATTCGCCTTTGGCAGCTTCTTGGGACGCATAAGTTAGCAAATAGCTCTACAAAATGGCTATACGCATGGCTTAGGCATACATTTCCAAGAAAGCTTCGTGTCAATACCGGAGGGTGGACAGGATAAATAAGAGTGTCTGGTGTCCATAGCGTAGGCATATAGCCTCAGCGACACGTTATTATTATGATATTATGAATTATAATATCACGATTTACAAATATTCGTATATGTGATAATATAAATTATAATATACAGATAAAGAAGGGATATGAAACAATGCAATTGGAACCGCTCGATACTCGGGAAATTGGAAAACGACTTCGTACATTGCGGACAAACGCACGAATGAAACAGGTAGAGCTGTCATTGCTGTTAGGAATCGCGCAATCCACTCTCAGCCTTTATGAGCGTGGGGGCATCATTCCGGGATTTGAGATTCTTATTGCATATATGAAATTATTCCATGTAAGCCTGGAGCATCTTCTTTGTCTGGACGCAGACGGATTTGATCTCTCTGTGATATCTGGATATGATGATCTCCGTTACGGGGCACATAAATTAAATGCCAATGAAAAAGAGCAGCTGATGACGCTGCTCTCCACGTATAAATGAGGTACAGAATGAATTATATTACCTATGAAAAGGACATTGCGCAAAGCAAATCTTTTTATGAAACATTTAAGGCATGTATCCAGCCAAAACAGTGCTATGATAACATAAAGCGTATCATTTTTGACACAAAGGCACATCCTTATCAGATTGCATTTGGATACATGAGTTCTGGCACTGTTGACAATCTCTATTTCCGTCATGCTTTTTTCCTTTCACCAGAGGGAAAGGTTATTGATCCAACAATTCCGGAAAAAGAGAAAAATTACTATGTATTTGCGGCAATCAACTGTACCGATTACCTTAAATACCTCCTTCGGGAGAAACGCGCAGATTTAACAATGGTTCTTATGGATAAAGACCGGCAAATGCAAGCCTGGTTGATGTCCAACAAAAATATTATCTGCATTGGCTAATCATACAGTAGACAATTTCCGCAAAAGCTGATATACTATAGGCATCAGTTTTTTGCATCACATGTAAAAGGAAATTAGGTCCATTGCTCCTTCGGGAGCCGTGGACCTTTTTTTGTGCAAAAAACTGAAATATATGCAAAGGAGGGGAGTGGCACGAGAATCGTGCAAACACAACCAGAAAAAAATTTGATGAAAGGAGAGCCAAGTGGCGAAGAGAAAGAAATTTCATAAAGGCAAAATTCTTGCTTACGAAAACAGCGAAGGGGATAAGGGCATTATTTGCGCAATGTCCTATGAAGAAGCAGTAAAACTCTTCTATCAGAAATATCCGAAACGCAAAATTATGGATCCATTAGACCGAGATTCCGATTATTGGGAAAATGGATCCTATTTATTTGAAGTTGGCACCATGAAGAGCAACGAATTATATTGCTGCTTTCCATGGTAATAGAAAAACAAAAAAGGAGAATAAAAAATGTTTGAGAATACAAAAGACTTTTATCCGACACCGTATAATTTGATTGAGAAAATGCTCTCTACTGTTAATTTTTATATGATAAAGAGTATACTAGAACCTTCCGCTGGAAAGGGGGATATTGTAGATGCGATCAGAAAAAAGACGGCTCCTCAATCCCGTTGGGACCAGGAACCTCGTCTTGATATAGACTGCATTGAGATCAATTCCGATCTCAGGCATATTTTGACAGGAAAAGGCTACCGGGTTGTCCATGATGATTTTCTTACCTATGATACCATGAAAGAATATGACCTCATCATCATGAACCCGCCATTTTCGAATGGATGCAATCACCTAACCCGGGCACTTACGATGCAGGAAGCTTCCGGAGGTGCAATCATCTGTCTGTTAAACGCAGAAACCTTAAGAAATCCATGCACCAATGAACGGCTTGCTCTGGTGCGGAAATTGGAGGAATATCACGCAGACATTCAATACATGTCAGATACATTTTCCAATGCAGAGCGGAAAACGGATGTGGAGATTGCCCTTATTAAAGTGAATATCCCGGCTCCTGCCAAGAAATCCTTCATTTTCGATAAGCTGGTTCGCGCTCGGGACGAAGAGTGTGTCGTTCCAGAATACGAAGATACCCAGTTAGCAGAAAATGATCTCATCCGTACGATCGTGAGACAGTATAAGTTGGAAATGGCAGCAGGAATCCAGCTGATCAAAGAGTACCGTGCGATGGCTCCGCATATCATGAGGTCCTACGAAAAGGATCCGTCCACTGGAGAAGTTACCCAGAGCGGTGGCTGTGTCCTTTCTCTGACAGTCGGGAAAGAACCCGGCACAGTCAATAACTTTATCCGGGAGATTCGGGGAAAATACTGGGAAGCACTCTTCAATAACCCGAAGTTCATCGGAGTGCTGACGGAAAATCTCCGCAGAGAATATTGCAAGAGAATCAATGAACTCAAAGATTATGAGTTCTCTCTGCACAATATCTACGAATTAAAAATTGAGATGTGTAGAAGTATAAATCAGGGAGTCGAAGATACGATTATTAGCCTCTTCGATGAATTCAGCCATAAGTACAGTTATTATGACGAAACATCAAATAACATCCATTACTATAATGGTTGGAAAACAAACAAATCCTGGTTTATAAATAAAAAGGTGATCATTCCTCTTACAGGATATCATAACTTACAGTATAGTTTCGGCGGATTTGATCCTACCAGATACGATGTTATACGCAAACTTCAGGACATTGAAAAATGCCTGAATTATCTGGATGGTGGACTGACAGATGCTGTTGATCTGGAGGCAACTCTTAAAGCCGCAAAGGAGGAGCAGCAGACTAAAAATATCAAGCTGAAATATGGAAGTGTCACCTTCTACAAGAAAGGAACCTGTCATATTGTGTTTGAGAATGAGGAGCTGTTAAAGAAATTTAATATTTTTGGTTCACAGCACAAAGGCTGGCTTCCACCTTCTTACGGAAAAAAGCGATATTCCGATATGGATCCGGAAGAGCAGGCTGTTGTTGACTCTTTCGAGGGAGAAAAAGCCTATAATGAGGTTATAAATAATGCGCCTTATTATTTGTGTCAGTCCGAAGACTGGACGAGACTCTTAGCATAGCTATCCAAAAATTCTTTGCTTCTACGTGGAGGGGCTGTCGCCTAGCAAAAACATTGCTAATGCGACAGCCTCGTTGTACTTGGTCCATGAAATGGGTTGCAAGTTTTGCTAGAAATATGCCCTGTACAAAATGTCCGCTTAGATATCCGTCTCAAGCAGCACCGTCTAATTGCGCAACACGGCAGGCGGTTTGCCCCTCTGCGGAGGGACTGTGACCCTCCGATTACATAGAAATCCGAAAGGAAATCTCATGAAAGGAGGACTTAGCCATGAATATAGAAGAGGTAATCGCATTGTTGAGCTTATCTTCACATGCTTTGGACTCGGCTAGAAGATTGTCGCGATAATAATAAAACTCAAAAATAACCGCCCCATACCTTGCAAAGTGTGAGCGGCTATTTTTTGTAGCTAAACATATAAACACGGGTAAACCGTCTACCGATGGTTATAGTATAGCATCGTGTAAGAAAACGTTCAAGAGAATGTTGGATTGTATTAGAGAACTACGATATGTCTCTCAAAAAATGATCTCAGTCCCACAGGTCCCGAAAATATCTGGCAAAGAGCTTTATTCCCTCTTTCATGCACCGATCCCGGTATACCGTCAATTCATTCTCCGCTACCAACCACTGATCCGATATTTCCTTATATTCAGGCACATCGGACATGGTGTACATGCGGCAGGAGCCTTTCTTTTTTCCTGCTCTTTCGTATGTTCGCTCATCTTTTTTACAGATATAAGAGCTGTGATCTGTCTCTTTGTTTACAGTTACGGTTCTATCTATATTTAACGGCTCGACAGATAAGCCCGAAGGCTACCATATCGATTAACGCGTGCCCTCGACGCGGCTGATTTTACAGCTTGTTTCCAGTTTTTCCTGTCTTGACTCAGGGTTCTCCGATTTTCACAGTCTCGGATCAACTGTCTGATACTTTTTACATTTGCTGTTCACAAATGGTTACTAGGCAAAATCTGTAATCCTTACTACCTCCGCAAAAGGCATCATCGGTATTGCTCCGGATTACCCTGGCGTATCGCTCCAGGTATAGCAATGGTAAAAGTTACCAACGTCCGCAAAATCCGCAGACCGCTCAGGGCTTAATGGTCTCTTTAGTCTCGCCCTGTCGAGATAACTACATCTTAGCCCGTATATCCAGATATGTCAACAGATAATACGGATTTTATAAAGATATCGGTTTACCCGTTCATAGTTCGCTCTACGCTCACTATACCCGTGTAAACCGATATTTTGCACACGTATTTTTTCATCTGATTCTTTGCAATAACGCTTTTTACATGATGTTTAAAATTCCGAACGCAGGAGAAAAGGAAGAGCCCGTCACTTATGATAGGCTCTTACTTCTTGCACTAAATTAACTTATATATAATACATACATTACATGATTTTTCTATTGCAATACAATATTGCTTAACACATCCTCAATATATTTATCATATCCTTTTTCTATATTAACTACGAACAATTTATCCTCTATTACCATTGCATAACAATCAAACCAATCATATTTTGATCCCGGACAATAATATGTCAGAACCCCTCCTATATCCTCTTCCGAAAATATACCCGGATTGCTATCTACTATGGAAGCCAATTGTTCATCTCCATTGTTTGACTTATATGTCGCCAACTTTACTTTGAATGTTTCCCCATTTGTTTCGCATTCATATGTTATTGCAGTGTAGCTTTCTGCCACAGAAACCTTTTTATCTACCGCACTAAATGCGGCTGCATTTGAATAGGTTGCAATAATACTACTATTAGAATCCATCATAAATACAGAGACATTGCTCCGTGTTAAAAAATCTTCTATAGAATCATATTCTGTGTTTGCCTCGGATTCAGCAATATTATCATTATTATTAATTGGAGCCGCTTCAGCTGTTTTTCCCTTACAACCAGATAGACCTAAACACATTATTGCTATTAGTATTATGATATTTTTTCTCATATCAAATCCTCCACTGTATCTATAGACCCTGATGACTGCTTCTTACAAAAATGCCATTTCGACAATCCAAACACCAAATATTTTCTGTATATAATGGGAAATTATCATATCCACCATTCATAGTACATAATTTTTCGCTGTCGTGAGGTGAATCTAAGCACCCAAACATATGGGACATTTCATGCTGAATTACACGTATGGTATGTGAAATATCATCTTTATCAGCACCACAATATGTATATTGCTTATTAGTTGTCAATCCATAATTATAGTGATGTTCTTTTCCATTATAACAGCAAAAACGTGGGGTTCCTGACAGGCCCACTACTAAATAGCTACTGTTAGCAGGATATTTTTCTTTAAGAAGATTGGTTAGTTTTATAGAATTTTTATGGTGATATTCTGTATCTGTAGTATCTTTACATTTACTATTTTCCACACAGGTACAATCAGATGTTGTTCCTTGTTTGCACTTATCTATTGGCAACCCAGATGACTCATATTCATCAACATTAAATAATAGATTCCATGTTTTTTCGAATGGTATTCCTACCAGTTCAAATATCTCATCAACCGTTATTTCATCGTTAAATTCAGCTCTAAATGTTGAATCCGTGTAAACATTTATGCCTAATGTAATAGCTTCATTTGCAATGAGACGTCCCGTTGTTTCATCCATATGGAATAACTCTCCACCAATGTTGATCCATCCCGTTGCCATAGAGCCTTGAGGATTATCCCCGGTTTGTTCTAAATATAAATAATAACTATAACCATCAATATTCAACCATCCCATTGCCATAGCACCTGCAGTATGCTCAAACCGTGCAGTCGAATAAAAATAATACCAATAGTTATTTATTTCATACCATCCAGTAACCATTGCACCGATCGGAAAAGTAGAATTACCTGTTGTTTCTAAATAAAACCACTCTCCATTTATATTTTGCCAGCCTCGTAACATATATCCATCTTTGTTAAAATAATACCATTTATTATTTATATATTCCCACTTATTGATAGCATAACTTCCATCAGGATATTCCCACCACCAACCAGTACTATCTTGTTTCCAAGATCCCTTTGCATTTTGAGCTCTTTGTCGCGTATCTGGATAAGAATCTGTTATAATTTTTTCAACAGCATATATTTCTCCTGGCGGATAAACTTCTTCTGCACAAACTATAAAACTATTTATAAGCAGTATGAATAACGTTATTATTGGAAAAAAACTTCCCTTTTTCATATGATTCCTCTCGTATTATATATTATATAGTTGATTTTTTATAGGCTACGTCATGCTGTTATTTAATTTGTAAATTTTTACACTTTTTGAGACCATTTATTTTTTACTTTTCCATTTTAATCACCCCTATACTCAATTATATACACGCTTTATTTTGTTTAAATTATAACATCATCTTTTGAAATTATCAATATTTTTCGCTTATATATTTAAAATATCTAATTTAAAGTGTGTTTTTGTAATATATTATATATTATTTTTGTTATATATTAATATTTTGATCGTTATTTGTCTGATTTATTTGATTTATTTGCAACAATATATAAATACAAAAAATGAGAACTCCAAGGTTCTAATATAACCAAGGAGTTCTCATTTTTACTATTTCGCCACTTTTATCCATTTCTATTCAAAGGTATATGATCACATCATATTCCCAACACAAAACGCCGAGCTTCGAAAAGCCCGGCGTTCGTGGTATAATCAGTTTATGCGACTAAACAAAATAATACAGAGAGATTATACCTCTTTTTCTCTGTATTATCAAATCAAACTTCCGCTGGATTTAGAGATTTCTATTCCATCTGATGATCCGGTTCGTCTGGTAAGTGCCTTTGTGGAGGAAATGGACCTTTCTGAACTGTATAAAACTTACAGCAGGATCAGAAAAAATCAGGCAACGCCGCGTCAGATGCTGAAACTCGTCATCTATGCAGTAATGAATCGAATCTACTCAAGCAGGGATATCCAAAAGGCATGCAAACGGGATATCAACTTTATGTACCTCCTGGAAGGAATGCCGGCTCCTGACCATGCAACGATCGCGCGTTTTATCTCCCTGCATTTTTCGGCTTGTGCAAAGGTACTGCTTGCCCAAATGTCAGATCTGCTTTATCTTCTTGGTGAGATCTCAGGAAAGACCATTTTTATTGATGGCACCAAGATCGAGTCTGCAGCCAATAAATATACCTTTGTATGGAAACGGGCTATTACGAAAAATCAGGCCCGGTTATACACAAAACTATCTTCTTTTGTGGCTGAATGTGAAGAACTCTATGGAATCAGGACCGTATACCAAGACCGGATATCCATCCACACATTAAAACGGTTAAAGAAGCAGTTGTGCCGCATAAAAGTGCAGGAGGGAATTGTGTTTGTACATGGAATCGGGCGTAGAAAAACACAATTACAGAAATCTCTGGAACAGCTGGATCAATATCTGGAGAAACTAAAGGAATATACAAAAAAGCTGTATACGCTTGGGGATAGAAACAGCTATTCCAAAACAGACCCGGATGCGACCTTCATGAGAATGAAAGAAGATGCGATGCTGAATGGACAGTTAAAACCTGCTTATAACATTCAGCATGGAGTGGATTCCGAATACATCACATGGATCGATATCAGCCCGCACCCTACCGATACACGTACCCTGATCCCGTTTTTGAAAGACATGGAGAATCACCTGGGATTTAAGTATTCAGAAGTCGTTGCAGATGCCGGGTACGAAAGTGAAGAAAACTATCTTTTCATTGAGGAAAACGGACAGACCGCCTATATAAAGCCGCAGAACTATGAGATTTCGAAGACCCGAAAATACAAAAAAGACATCAGTAGAAGGGAAAACATGGAGTACCATGCAGACAGGGACAGCTACATCTGCCTCAACGGAAGGGAACTAACTGTCACAAATGAACGCAGAAGTAAAACAACTAGCGGATATGTCAGTGTAAAAACTTATTACAGAAGCCCAGACTGCACTGGTTGTCCTTATAAAACGGAATGTATCAAGGGAAACAACTGCAAAACACCTATGGAAA
>OGCY01000007.1_pt1 | contig 161393 bp, 134 predicted proteins | sample 1570311 | NCBI WGS metagenome assembly OGCY01 (sample SAMEA2582165, study PRJEB24529) | metagenome | biome: Human gut stool | place: China | collected 2011
CGCCACTGGTGTTCTTCCTAATATCTACGCATTTCACCGCTACACTAGGAATTCCGCTTACCTCTCCAGCACTCTAGCAACACAGTTTCCAAAGCAGTTCCCAGGTTGAGCCCGGGTATTTCACTTCAGACTTGCGTCGCCGTCTACGCTCCCTTTACACCCAGTAAATCCGGATAACGCTTGCCCCCTACGTATTACCGCGGCTGCTGGCACGTAGTTAGCCGGGGCTTCTTAGTCAGGTACCGTCATTTTCTTCCCTGCTGATAGAGCTTTACATACCGAAATACTTCTTCACTCACGCGGCGTCGCTGCATCAGAGTTTCCTCCATTGTGCAATATTCCCCACTGCTGCCTCCCGTAGGAGTCTGGGCCGTGTCTCAGTCCCAATGTGGCCGGTCACCCTCTCAGGTCGGCTACTGATCGTCGCCTTGGTGGGCCGTTACCCCACCAACTAGCTAATCAGACGCGGGTCCATCTCATACCACCGGAGTTTTTCACACCGTACCATGCGGTACTGTGCGCTTATGCGGTATTAGCAGTCATTTCTAACCGTTATCCCCCTGTATGAGGCAGGTTACCCACGCGTTACTCACCCGTCCGCCACTCGGTATCTTGAAATCCATCCGAAAACTTCAATCAAAATACCTCGTTCGACTTGCATGTGTTAGGCACGCCGCCAGCGTTCATCCTGAGCCAGGATCAAACTCTCATGTTAAAGTGTTTGTATCCAGGTCCAAAATTTAGCTTGGCTAATTTTTAAACCGTTCTACTGTTTTGTTAGGTTTTGTTCTGAATGTTCTCATTCATGGTCTAAACCAAAGACCATTTTTATAAGAATTTTCAGGGTTTTACATACTGTTCAGTTTTCAAGGAACTTTTTTGTTGTCGCTTTCGTTCTCAGCGGCAACTCGTTTATTCTATCATACCGTTTCCGGTTTGTCAAGAACTTTTTAAAACTTTTTTCGAGTGATTAAGAAGTTTTCTTAATGACTCTTAATAAGTTTTGCCCTGTCGCTCAAGGCGAGTATTATAATATCAAATCCCCACGGAAAAGTCAACACTTTTTTCCAGTTTTTTTTGAAGTTTTTTCTTTTGTTTGTGCAATTACAACATATTGCGGTTCATAATCGTTTTACATACAACATATGCAATTCAGTATTCAAGCCATCATTTGAGCAATTTCAAATTGCTCTTTTACACTATAAAAACAGGGATTGCAGCTCAACGTTTTCTCCTGCTGCAATCCCTATTATCAAACTAACTTGTCCTTTTTAAATATGAATACCATATAAGTCCGCATACTTCTCTTTCATGTAGTCAAGGAATGGCACAGCGTCCAATGTTTTTCCTGTCAATCGCTTCAACATTTCTCCCGATGTATAACAGCACCCATACTGCCAGATATGTTCCTTCATCCACATGTTCAGCCTGTCAAACTCTCCGTGGCGTATCTGCTCATACAAATCCGGAATCTCTGATAACAATGCCTTTCGAATCTGTCCATCATAAATATTTCCCAAAGCATAACTTTGGAAATATCCAATATAGTCTCCAGCCCAATGCATATCCTGTAAAATTCCTTCAGTATCGTTTTCAGGACAAACTCCCAGATATTTTTTATATTTATCATTCCATGCAATGTTCAGATCTTCCGTTCCTATTTTTCCGCTGAAATAATCGCGTTCCAGCTCATATCGCAAGATAACATGAAGGCTATATGTAACTTCATCTGCTCCAATTCTGCGCAGACTTGGATGGACTGCATTCATGGCTCGATAAAATTCATCCATTTTTATATCTTTGAAGAACGGGAATGCTTTCTGAAATTGTGGATAATAAAACTCCCAGTATTCCCTGCTTCTTCCCACGATATTTTCATAGAATCTGGCATTTGCTTCGTGAAAGCTGCCTTCTATTCCTCCCCACATGTTTGCTGCATTGACCTGGTCGTTTCCGCCGCTGGAAAACATTGCATGTCCCGCTTCATGAAGACAGGTGAAGATCAGATGTGGACTTCCGCTTCTCTGTGTTGATACGCGGGCATCCTGCGGTCCAAGAAATGACGTAAATCCGTGAATAACCTTGTCATTAAATCCACCCTTTCGCTGATCATATCCGGCTTCCGCTGCTAATCGTCTTCCAAATGCAGACATTTCATCCGGATCCTCTTCTCTGAGAAATATTTCTTCATTTACTCCAAGATCTGCTTTTGTAATCTTGTCAAGAATTTCTCCGATTCCCCGTTTTAATACATCGAATTCTCTGCTTACGTCTGCACTTTTCAAACCTTCATCCACAGCTCCGATCATCGTGTCAAACGCAGGGGCATCCGGATCTATCGCCAGGGCAATCTTCTTTTTCAGATCAAATACCTGTTTCAGCCACGGTTCAAACACATGATAATCTTTCCGCTCCCGTGCATGTTTCCATGCCGACATCACATCCGCACGCAGAAGATTATACTGTTTCATCGTTTCTTCCGGTACACGGACAGCATTCCGGTACCTGCTTTTAAATGTCCGGATCAGTCCATGTTCTATTGGGTCCTCTATTTGTCCTTCATCTACATTTGCAAAATATTCAAAGGCCTTTTTCGCATCTTCTGTTTGAAACAGCCCCGCCTTCTGTGTCCCGACAAAAGCGCTCATCTGCTGGCGATACGCGCCTCCAAGCTCCGGAAGACCGGACCATTGATCCAGTTCAAACAGGGATTCTATACTCTTATAATAGCGAAAACGGTCATTTACCGTCCGGATTATATCCATATATTCCTGACATCGCATATCTACTCTCCCCTTTCCTCCTTTTTCTCTGTTTTCAGATAATCCATTACCGCGACCGCTGCTGACACGGCAATCACAATCAACATATAATATGCACTTGCCACTTTTGTACAGTAGCAGAAGAACAGGCAGACTGCCAGTGGAATCAGATAGTGAAAGATTTCTTTTTTCCCTTTTATCACAGTCTGAGCCACAAGTCCTCCAAATAGCGCCGGAACTACATAGTCAAATGCAGGTTGGAGAACAGGTGCCTGGATAATCGGGGTAAGCGGTCCTGATACAACGACCCCGAGTGCAACAATCACTATAGATGTGATCACAGAAGCGCCGCAAGCAATAATTGCCAGCGTATGACACTCATCCGTATTCGGTTTGATTCCCAGTGCATTGATTGTGCCAATCGTAGCAGGCATTCTAAGATTGGTGACATTGCCGGTAATGTAAGAAAGGTATAATGCTCCTGGTCCCATAACCGACATATAGCCGATCGTTTCCGATGGAAGATATGGTGCCATAAATAAAACAACTGCAACAAATCCAGGCCATAGTTCTCCAAAGTCCGGCCAAATTCCGTAAATAAGACTGGCTGCTACCGGAAGCCCTATCATTGCCGCAAGAAGAAGGAGGCTTGTCGAAATTCCGAACTTATGGATCCATTTTTGATAATTGCTTTTCATTTTTCCTGCCCCCTAAAAAATAACACAGGCTGCCGCCATTGCCGCAAGCATGCTGATCGTCATAATATAATCTGTGAGCCATTTTGCCTTTTCTACTTTGTTCGCAACGAGCATAAGAAATGCTCCTACAGCAAAGCTGATGCAGAATACAACGCCTTTCGTCGACATGGCGCTGAAACCATATGACACTGATACATAGGCCATAACACCTACCAGGCATCCGCTTCCTACCGCCAGAACAAGTTTAATATTGATCTTTTCTGCTTTTTCATAAAGCATCGAAATCGGTTTAATGGCAAATGCCGACCATAAAATACACACGCTTCCTCCAATCGTCATTACCCACAAGGCCGCGATCCATCCATTCGCGCTGTACCCGTTGATCTGGAATGTCTCTCCCAGGCACGATAACGCAGTTGTTGCTGCATATGTTTCATAATAAGCAGAGCCGATAACCGAAAGACGCAGCCACGGAAGCGGGATTCCCAGGAGTGGTGTGAGCGAAAACAACACCAGTAAAACCGGAAGTGTTGGCATGATACTGATCGTGATCCCTGTCTTTAAACCCTTTTTTAGCTGCGATTGTTTCAGACCGATCTCCATGCCGTGTTTCCATGCTTTGCTCATGAAGAGCATACATTGAGCTATTACCGCAAAGAGCAACAGTCCGACCCATATAAACAGCCATTTATCATTACATATCTCTGTATATTTCATTTCAAAATCTATTGCGTAACTTGCAACATTCCTTTCCTACATAAATACATATGCCCCTGGTCCAATTGGAAGATTTAATGTTACCCAAATCACCAGCTGAACGATCCATCCCAGCAAGAATGCAACTGAATACGGGAGCATCATGGAAATCAAAGATCCCATTCCAAAGTTTTTATCATATTTCTTAGCCATTGCGATCGCAATCGGAATATATGGATAGATCGGAGTGATCGCATTCGTTGTGGAATCTCCGATTCTGTATACAACCTGGGCAAATTCCGGGCTATATCCAAGCATCATCATCATTGGCACAAGAATCGGCGCAAAGATATACCATTTTGCTGTACCACTTGTCATAAACAGGTTAACCACACAGCACAGGAGAATAAAGAAGAGCATTAACGGGATCCCTGTGAATCCTGCCGCCTGCAATGCACCCGCACTCTTGACCGCAATGATCATTCCCAGATTCGTGTAATTGAACATGTTGATAAACTGTGCGATTACAAATACCAGCACAATATATCCTGTGGTTCCCTCCAGCGACTTCGCCATGATCGTTGGCACATCACTGCTGCTTTTGATCGTTCCTGCTTTTAATCCGTAGACAATACCTACCAGAATAAAATAGATGATCAGGATCGCTACCAGTCCCGTAATCAAAGGTCCATTTAAAACAGAGCCGTCTTCGCCCCTGAAAAAGCCGTTTTTCGGAACTGTAAGTATGGCAAGGAGAGCAATATAGGCGATGCTGAAAATACCAGCCGCTCTCAGCGCGCCAGCCTGAACCGGTGTGATCTCCCCCGATGCATCGGCTGCCCCAGCCTCTCCATTTGCCGGATCATATTTGCCAAGACGCGGAACAATGAAATATTTGTTTACAACAACACCAACTGCGGTAAGCATGAACACGGAAACGATCATAAAATACCAGTTGGCAGTTGCATTAACTGTAATCGACGGATCTACAAGCTGCGCTGCCAGTTCAGTAACGCCGCAAAGGAGTACGTCTGTTCCTGATACGATCAGGCAGGCTGTGAATCCTGCATTTGTTGCCGCATAACCAGCCAGAAGTCCTGCGATCGGGTGCATTCCAACAGCCTGGAATGCTGCGGCTGCCAGTGCCGGAACAACAATGATTGCTGCCTCCGAAGCAATACTTCCATTAATTCCAAGGAATAACACGGTTGCAGTTAATGCCCAGAGTGGTACTCCAAGAATCGCTTTTCTCATAGCTGCAGTCAGTAATCCGACTCCTTCAGCAAATCCAATTGCCATCTGCATCGCGAGTACCAGACCAAGTGCTGAGAAGCCCTGAAAATTTTTTAGTAAATTTTCGAGCAGCCATACAATTCCATCTCTGCTGAAAATTGCTTTTGCCAGAACAGTTTCTCCAGTTGTCGGATTGATCACCTGAACTCCTGCCAGGCTGCACACTGTACTGATTCCAGCAAGAATCAGGCAGAGCCACAGGAACATAATATACGGATGCGGCAGCTTATTGCCGACCGTTTCGATCACATCCAGGATCTTTCCTCCTTTTTTCTTCTCCACAGTGTTGTTCATACAAACATCCTCCTCGTATTTTTAAAAATGACTACAGTCATTTTTATCTATCATACCTTCTCTGCATGAACTTGTCAATCATTTTATGACCATGGTCATTTATAGCAACCTGCCTTTTAATATAAATGCTCATTGTTAGTACGTCAGTGCCTTTTTGTTTGGCAGTATCCCCCGCAGAATTTCCTGTCAAATAAAAAGCTGAGTACAGAATCTCTTTCTATACCCAGCTCCTCTTGTTATTCATTATTTAGACTCGATATTCTTACTTTCCCTGCGGATTGCGCGGCAAAACATCCTCGCAAAGTTTTCACATTCTTGTTTTAGAACAAACTCATCTCCCTGTATACACCACTCAAAAAAGATTCCCCTGATACAGGTGACAAATCGATTTGTCAGCACAATACTGTTTTCCTCTGCCGAAAAAATTCCCACATTCTGTCCTTCTTCAATTAATTCGTGCACAACCCGGTACAATGCACGCTTTGTATAAAGATCTCCATTTCCCTGTTCCATCAGCTGGTTACTATACAAGACCCGTATAACATCCCGCCCCATCACATTTTCCGTAAACTCACTGGAACTTTGGGTAATGACGAGAAGTCGCTCTTCAACTCCCATCTCCGGCAAGAAACCTGAAGCAACTTTGTCATAGTAATCATCATATGCTTTCAGCATGTAAATGAGAACATCCGCTTTTGTCTCAAAATAGATATAAAAGGTTCCTTTTGCCGTTCCTGCACACTTAACAATCTCATCTACAGAAACCTTGTCATATCCTTTGGTTCGGAATAATTCAATCGCACATTCATAAATATGCCGTTTGGTTTTTTCTCCTTTTTTCATGGCATTCCTCCGTTTAATCTACTCCCGTTACAGGACAGACTTTACCAGACCGACTACAAGGTAGGAAAGCATATTGTGGTCATACAGCCACGTCAGCCAGATACTTCCATTGATCTGGGTGATCATGCTCTTTCCGATCTCACTGCCTGAAAACAGGGTAAGGACCAGGGCGCCCACCCATATAAAGATCAATGCTTCCGCGAGTCCCAGAACCGCACCGGCGATCTTGTTAAGCCCATACAGGATCGGCAGTCTGGAGATCAGGTTCAGCCAGACTATGATGATATGAAGGAACGCATAGAATACTATAAACAGCACCGTAAATATGATCACGCGGATCACACGGTCTGCAAGGTATTTTCCCACATAGTCCTCAAAGATCTGGACGCCCATTTCCTGATATATTTCTCCGTTGTTATTCTCGATCAGAAGCTTTTTGATCTGGTCCGGGATCTCCAGGCTCTCTATGACCGCGCGTTCCCCGGCTTTTCCCGCGAGACCGGCTGTCTGAGCCATCTCTTCCATCTTCTCATCAAGGCCGCTGGCCTTCAAAGCACTCTCCTTCATCGTTTCGTATACAGCCGTATTATGTTCCAGCCAGGCTGCCGCCTGTGGAATCGCTACACGCGCTGCAAACAGCGTGATGAAAAGGGACATTGCGGAAACTGCTATTTTTATAAAACCTCTGTAATGACCGTAGAGCATCATCCCGATGAGATATACCGCTACAGCCACTTCCAGCCAGCGGCTGGATAGAATCTCCATTATTTCCATTATTACTCCTGTCACATATGTGCATAGTTCTTCCGTAAAACAGACAAAGCCTGGATGATCCAGATACCCCGCCGCGTCTATTACCTGAAAGTCCTCATATGCCCATCATTCCTGTTATATCTGAATTCCTGTAAAATGGCAGAGCGCCTTCGCGACACCTGCCTCATTGTTGGTCTTCGTGATATAATCTGCTGCCTCCTTTACGGATTCATGGCCATTTTCCATGGCAACGCCAATTCCAGCCATGCGGATCATGCTGAGGTCATTCTCCCCGTCTCCAAAGCCCATGGTGGACTCTCTGGCGATTCCCAGACGTGCGGCAAGACGGAGCAGCGCTCCGCCCTTATCAGCTCCCTCCGCGTTGATCTCGAGATTATTCGGGATCGATGAGGACACAAGGATCCCCGGGAGCTTCGAGAGTTCCTCTCTCATCCGCTTTCTGGCATCCATGTCACGGAAGAACATGTTGATCTTCTCCGCGTCCTGTCCCCGCTCTTTTAAGTAAGCGATATTATCGGGAACCGTGTCCCTGGTTCTGCGCACCAGCTCCGCCAGTCCCTCCGATGAGACATATTTATATACATCATTGTAGAACTCCGGCATGGTGTAGCCGATTCCGCCCACATATACATCATACATGATCTCATCCGGACTTGTCCGGGCCATCATCATGATCTTTTCTGCCAGAGCCACCGGGATCCGGCAGGAGTCGATGATCTCGTTTTTCGCAAGGTCTACCACCTGTGCCCCGTTCGTGAGGATCGCATAGTGTACGCCCGGCAGATTCCGAAGCTCATCCGGCAGTCCGCGCATCGTGCGGCCTGTCGCCGGGACGATCTCGATCCCCTGTGCCGCGCATGCGCGGAAAGCGCGCAGGTTCTCCTCCGGGATCCCTTTTTCGTCATCAAGCAGCGTTCCATCCATGTCCGCCGCGATCAGCCTGATCTCCATATCTTTTCTCCTATAAGAAATCTAGCGCACATGCAAAACATTGTTTACGGCGATACTCCGGAATTGAAAATATCTGTTGCAAAAGGGCCGCATGCGCATTAGTTTTGTCTGTGTTCAGCAAACATTAGTTCGTGTGTATTGGTGAAAAATTTGCGCACCCACTCATCGCAAAAACAATGAGCTTATGGTGCGCATATATTCAGTTCCTATAAGCATGTCACGGAATTCCTGTGCGCCGTCTGAGCTTGCCCAGAACAGTGCGCAGGGATCCCATCACACTCTTTATCAGTCAAAGAAATCCTTTTCATGAAGGATCAGAAGACCTTCTTTTGTATAAGTCGGAGAGAAAAGTCCCGCGATCTTCTTTCCAAGAGACTTTTTCTCTGCCTTGTCAGCAGCTTCCTCGATCAGATCTACGGCTGCTGCCTTTGTCAGGTGGACTTCATCCTCCTCCATCATCTCGATGCGCTCATAGAGGGCGAGAAGGCTCTTTCCGGTGATGCTGCAATCGATCTCCGTCGCATACTTGCACGCGTACTGGGCGAACTCATCCGGATCCATCTCTTCTTTGTCATCGTAGTCTTCCGGAACAACTTCCTCTTCCGCTGCGGACGCAGCCTCCTCCGGGAGTTCCGGCTCTTCTTCAGTCACTGGCGCCTTTTTCTGAGGTTTCTCCTGCTTTGCGAAGAGTTTTGCCTTCTTCGGCGGTACGTATTCCTCTGGCTCCGGTTCTTCCTCGTCCTCTTCATCTGTTTCCGGCTCGGATGATTCTTCCAGGATGTCCGTTTCCTCTTTCTCGTACTCCGGTTCTTCCTGCAGTGCTTCAGCGTCTTCCTGTTCCGGCTCCTCTTCTGTCTCCTGCTCCGCGTTTACCACATCACGGGCGATCTGTTCCTGCTTTTCTGTGGAGCGCTTCAGCGCAGCTTCCATCTCGGTATCTGCCTCTTTCTGCGCAGACGCGTTCTCATCGCTTCCGATATACTGGAACTTGCTTGCAAGGGATGTATTGTGGGCATGGAGTGCCTCAAGGTTCTCCGGTGTATCGATCAGGACAACGATCATTCCGGAGCGGTCTTTCTCCATCAGATCATCCAGTTCGTTCTGGACAGCATCAGTGAGTCCTGCCGCATGCTGGATGATCAGGTCTTTTCCTGCCAGCATATCGGCTACCGCGCTGATTCCGCGTTTATTTAACTTTTCACTGCTGATCTTTGCAACCGGATTCTTGATGCCGAGCTCACGGTGGATCTCCTTTAAGGAGTTGACAGCCATGGAAAGCCCTTCCTCGTCCGTCTCCGCCTCGATCATCAGGTTGTTGGTATCCAGCATGTCATCCAGGGATTCCAGCTCCAGCTCTCCATCGTCGTCCTCCTCTTCCGGGGCCGGGATGTTGCGGACCTGGTTTCGGCGGGCACGTTCGCGGTCGATCTCCGCCTGCTTCTTCGCACGGCGTTCCTCTTCCTCGCGTCTGGCGGCTTCCCGCTCTTCCTCAGCACGGCGGAGAGCTTCCTCTTCCATCTCTTCCCGCTCTTTTGCGGCGCGGATCGCCAGCTTCTGGCGCTCGATCTCACGCTCTTCCCCGGTCGGGATCGTGTTTTCTTCCTCCTGTACTTCCGGTGCAGCCGCCTGTCCGCCTCTGCGGACCTGGCTTAAGTCAGCGATGGTTCTTGTGGCACCCATGTCATCGTCTTCCTCGACAACAGCAGTCCGTCCCTCTTCCTCAGAGAGTCTGGACATCTCGTCTGCCAGCTTTTTCGCCTGGGCATCCTCATGAATCTGCATGGCAACCTGCTTGGAAGCTTCGGAATCCGGGGTTCCCTCATCATAATCATCCAGCTCCGGGGCATTTCCGCTGTACTCTTCCTCAACAGCGCGCAGCTTTGCCTCGTATTTGTCCCTGTTTTCCACAAGGTCCATCTGGTATTTGTTCAGCGGCGCGTACTGGAGCTTCAGATCCATTGCCTTATCCACATATTTGCCGAGACCAAATAAGAGCATGATGCGGTCACATGTGGCTACACACTTGTCCTCGATCCCGGCTTTGTGGTAGAGGTCAGCCAGTTCATAGAGCCATTTTTCATCCACCTCGGATGCTGTATACACTTCCAACGCGCGGATCAGCTGATCCACCGGCGCTTTCTTCGCTTTTAAGATCTTGTAGCGGAGCAGATACTGGCGCGGATCATCCTGCGCGAGATCACAAAATTCTCTGTAGTATGCCTCCGCTTCGGCGGTACTTCCGTCCTTTAAGGCGAGATCCGCCAACTTATAGAGCAGGCGCTTTCCTACCGGCGCGCGCTCGAATGCCAGGAGCAGAATATCCTTCGCCTCCTGGTACTCTTCATTTTTCTCATAGATCTGAGCGATCATGGACAGCAGGCTTGCGTTGCGGACACGGTGCCAGTCAATGGTATCTGCGATCTTCATCGCAGTTCCGTAGTCTCCGCGGCTGACCATCTTTTTGATCTGCTCAACTTTAATATTAAACTCGTATTTATCCATTTCTTTCGCATCTCCTGAAACCGCCCAGCTGTCCAGCTGCCGGTTTTATAACTCCACCCGGCCTTCTAACGCCCGAAGAAGTGTGACTTCGTCAATATATTCCAGATCGCCGCCGACCGGAACGCCGCTGGCGATCCTCGTCACCTTGATCCCTGTCGGTTTGATCAGTTTACTTATGTACATTGCGGTCGTCTCACCCTCAAGGCTTGAGTTTGTGGCGATAATGACTTCCTTTACTTCCTCTGTCTGAAGACGCATCATCAACTCTTTTAATTTGATATCTCCCGGGCCGATTCCAAGCATCGGGGAGATCGCGCCGTGAAGCACATGGTACACCCCGTCGAATTTGCCCGTTTTCTCGTACGCCGCCAGATCGCGCGGGTTCTCCACGACCATGATCACGCTGTGGTCCCTCGTCTGACTCCGGCAGATCGGGCAGAGTTCCTGATCCGTCAAGGTAAAGCACTCCTTACAGTAATGAACATTGTGCTTCGCGTCGCGGATCGAGCTGGAGAGACGTTCTACCTGTTCCTCCGGCATGTTGATGATATGGAATGCCAGACGCTGGGCTGTCTTGTTTCCGATCCCCGGAAGCTTCGACAGCTCCTCAATCAATTTTGATATCTGACTGCTGTAGTAATCCATAATTAGAAGGAAAGTCCTCCCAGGTTTCCGAGACCGCCTGTGAGCTCAGACATCACTGCGCTGGATTCAGCTTCCATCTGGTGGAAGGCCTCGTTTGTAGCGGCAACGATAAGGTCCTCAAGCATCTCAACGTCATCCGGATCTACTGCCTCCGGTGAGATCTTTACAGCGACAACTTCTTTTTTACCGGATACGGTAACGGATACAGCTCCGCCGCCTGCTGTTGCTGTGTACTGCTTCTCCTCAAGCTCTTTTGTCTTCTCTTCCATCTGGCGCTGCATTCTCTGCGCCTGTTTCATAAGATTTGTCATATTGCCCGGCATACCGCCCGGGAAACCGCCACGTCTTGCCATGGTGTAATTCCTCCTGAATATTCATTATTTTCTATGTGGCTGTCTTACAGCCATTTTTCACTCCCGTCAGGCGGGAGTAACGGGTCCTGCTTTCAGCTTTCGACCCGGATATTTTATTATTAATCGCAGCATGCTGCTGCGGCTAATCTTCGATCGTGATATCCATATGGATGTTTTCCCTCAGCTCATCATCGCTGATGTAGCGTGTATCCATCCGTTCCCCGCTCTCCCGGACACGGGATTTAAAATACAGGGATTTTCCGTATTTCTGCTCCACATACCGTTCCAGATCCCCGAGGACGCTAGGACGGCTTCCGATGGCAAAATTCATCGGATCATTGAATACGATGCAGAGACAGCTGTCACCCGCCGGTTCCACGACCGTTTCCCGGAAACTCGGACGGATGGACATGCCCATATCACGGACGATCTTTCCCCACTCGTTGCGGATCATGTTGAGATCTTCCAGCTGGGCTTTCGGCAGGGATACGGTCCTCGGCTCATAATTCTGGCCCGCACCTTGCTGGTTCTGCATATCTGCCGGATTCTGTGCCGGCTGCCCTGAGGGGACCATGCCGTTTCCCGGCGCACCAGCGCCGCTGTAGACCGGCTGCGCGTATGCCTGCGGCGGGATCTGCTGCCCGGCATTTATCATGGGATCGCCGTCCATTCCGGCAGTCTGTACCGGAACATAACCGCCCGCGGACATTTCCTCCACCATGCGCTCCAGCTTCTCCAGCCGTTCCAGAACAGAATCCATGCTCTGTTCCATCTCCGGCTTTGTGAGTTTGATGAACGCGAGTTCGATCAGCACACGTTTCTGGTTCGCGAAGCGGATCTGGTTCGACAATTCTGAGAACACGCGGATATACCGCATCAATGTATTCTCATCTACAAGCGCCGCATCTTCCCGCAGCTGTGTCAGATTATCCTCTGACATATCTAAAAGGTCTTCCGCGTCATCTGCTGTCCTTAAAAGCAGCAGATTGCGGAGGAACCAGATAAAATCCACTACAAACTGGGACAGTTCCCGGCCCTGGACTACCATCTCCTCGAGTTTCAGGATGCAGTCCTTTGTCCGGTTCTCCCGGATCGCATGGAACAGGTCCCGGAATACGCTGTTGTCCACAGCGCCGAGAACATCCAGCACATGCTCATAGGTCAGTGTCTCGCCGAAATGGAACGCCGCGCACTGGTCCAGGAGACTTAAGGCGTCTCGCATGGAACCGTCTCCGGCTTTTGCCACGTAGCGGAGTGCTTTGTCCTCCACCGGCATGTTTTCTGCTTCTGTCAATTCCTTCAGCCGGGCCGTGATCGTGTCCAGCGTGATGCGCCGGAAATCATATCTCTGGCATCTGGAAAGCACCGTGATCGGGATCTTATGAACCTCCGTGGTCGCAAGGATAAAGATCACATAGGACGGCGGCTCCTCAAGTGTCTTTAACAGGGCATTGAACGCGCCTGTGGACAGCATATGAACCTCGTCGATGATGTATACACGATATTTTCCTTCCGTCGGCGGGTACTGGACCTGTTCCCGGATCTCACGGATATTCTCAACGCCGTTGTTGGACGCAGCATCGATCTCTACCACATTTAAAGATGTTCCAGCTAAGATCTGCTTACAGCTTGGACATTCCCCACAGGGGCTTCCGTCCACCGGGTGTTCACAGTTTACCGCCCGGGCCAGGATCTTTGCCACCGTCGTTTTACCTGTTCCGCGGGTTCCGCAGAAGAGATAGGCGTGACCGATCCTGCCGGAACCGATCTGATTCTGTAAGGTTTTAACGATATGGTCCTGGCCTTTTACATCCGCGAATACCTGCGGACGCCATTTCCTGTATAACGCTTGATATGACATTCTCTATCAGTCTCCGAAACTGATTCCGATAAGCTTCGCCTCTTTTACAATATCAGACTGCGGATCCACATATTTCAGTTTTCCGGCAGATTCTGCCAGCGGGATATCCGTGATCACATTGTTTTTTACAACGACCAGCTTGCCGAATTCATTATTTTTGATCATGTCGGCCGCATGCGCGCCGATTCTTGTCGAGAGCACGCGGTCATATGGGACCGGGGTTCCACCGCGCTGCATATGGCCCGGAACCGTCACGCGGATCTCCTGGCCTGTCATCTCCTGGATCTTCGCGCCGATCTCATATGCAACGGATTGGTATTTTGTGGCGCGTTCTTCCAGATATTTCTTATATTCTTTCTTGGAAAGGGCTGCCTGCTCTTTTGAGATCGCTCCCTCTGCCACCGCGAGGATCGAGAAGCGGCTTCCATTTTTTGTGCGCTCTTTGATCTTCTTTACGACCTTGTTTAAGTCATACGGGATCTCCGGGATCAGGATGATATCCGCGCCACCGGCAATTCCCGCGTGAAGGGTGAGCCAGCCGACCTTATGTCCCATGACTTCCACGATGAAAACACGTCCATGGGAGGACGCGGTGGTGTGAATGCAGTCGATGGCGTTTGTGGCGATATCCACAGCGCTCTGGAATCCGAAAGTCATGTCCGTTCCCCAGAGGTCGTTATCGATGGTCTTCGGGAGACCGATCACATTGAGTCCTTCCTGGCTTAAGAGGTTCGCAGTTTTCTGGCTTCCGTTTCCGCCCAGGACCACAAGTGCATCCAACTTCAATTTATAGTAGGTGTGCTTCATGAGCTCCACCTTGTCAAGTCCGTTCTCGTCCGGCACACGCATCAGCTTGAACGGCTGTCTGGAGGTACCGAGCATCGTTCCGCCTTTTGTGAGGACACCTGAAAAATCTGACTGTTTCATCATCAGGTAGTTTGCGTACATCAGACCTTTATAGCCGTCTTCAAATCCGATAATTTCCACTTCATCTTTGTAGATCTGGTACAGACCTTTCGCGACTCCGCGCATCGTTGCGTTTAACGCCTGGCAGTCGCCGCCGCTCGTAAGGAATCCAACTCTCTTCATCGTCTTGTCCTTTCTCCGATTTCTTTCAGTCGAAATATGAATGCATGTATCCAAGATAAGATTATAATACAAAGAAAAGAGAGGGGCAAGGAAAAAATCTTTGTACGGAATTTTCAGTTCAGAAAATGTTACTGTACACGGGTAGGAATAACTTGCTATATCTCTCTTTTCTTACGGTAATATTATGGCCGCTTCAAGTGGATCGGATTCGGGATCTCCGCGTGATTGTTCGCCGAGATCGAGTCGCGCATCATTCCGTCGAGCTGGCGGAACTCAGTGCTGGGATCCATATAACGGACCCAGAGTCCGTAGCCGAACTCATTTTTCTTCTCCGAATAGCTGATCGGCACACCGGCGTAATAGTCTTTATACAGATCCGTATAAAAATCGACCATGACTTCCCTTAATTCTTTCGGAACATCTTCCAGCTTCCGGGCTATCTGGTTTTTGAGGACTGTCTGCAGATAATTTTTTGTGTAAGACGAGAAATCGAGAAGATTCTCATCCGTCTCCCCATTCGCAGCCGCCCAGCTGGAAACATCCACGGTCTTTGCCATGTAGTCGATACTGCCGTCCGTATTCAAGGTCACAATTCCGTACTGGCACGGCGGCAGGATCAGGGAATTGCTGACGATTTCCCAGATTCCGTATGTATCTGAATCCATTCCCGGCTCCGTCAGGTGTTTCATGACCTTCTGTGTATGAAGATGGCCGCTGAAGTACACTGGTGTCAGATAACGCTCAAAGAGTTCCAGAACCTCGTCACAGTTTTCGATCACGCACTCTTCCACATAGACACGGCTAAGGCGCTGGAGGTTGTGATGTCCTACAGGGATCACCGTGATTCCCTCGGCGTACGCCGCCTTCATGCATTCCTCCATCCACTCAAGTGTTTCCTCTTTGATCTCGCCGTAGACTTCGTTTTCCGGCTCGCAGACTGTCGTGTCCAGCATCATGAGCCATGTGGTATCGTTTAACTCCACCAGGTAACTTAAGGAATCCGGTGCCCCGCTCTTCGCCTCGTTATAGCCGAAGTCCGCGTAGATCTCCCGGAATTCTTCCGATGTCACACTCTCCACATCGGTTCTCTGATCCCCGAAGTATTCTCCGGCGTCCGGCTTATTGATATCGTGGTTTCCGGGGATCACATAGACCGGAACTCCCGCTTCTTCGATCTCATGGAGCTTTTCGGAAAATTCCAGGTGGTTTGCCTTTTCACCGTTTAAGCTCAGGTCTCCGCTTAAGATCAGGGCGTCAGGGTTGGCTGCGAGGACTTCCGATTTAAACGCCTGCCATAACTGTGGCTGATAGCGGATCACTTTTCCATCATTGCTATTTACGAGACTGTCAAACGCCGCGCCGTAATCCGTCATGGATGGTGACATATAGTGCGTGTCAGAGGCAATAATCAGATGAGTCTCCACCTTTTCACGGTCCACCGGGTCTCCGGGACCTTCCGTCTCCTCCTCAGTCGTTTCTTCTGTCTCGGTCTCAGATTCTGTTTCCGTCTCTGTGGGCGTTTCTGATTCTGTCTCCGTTGTTGATTCTGTCTCTTCTGTGGCACTCTCTTTCGTCTGCTCCGGGGCATGATCCCGCACCGCGGGCAGGATAAAGATCACTCCGGCCAATAAAAAAAGAAGCGCCAGCAATAACAGAAATTTCTTTCTCATTAGCTGTCACCTCTTAAACTTTCCTTTTTTGTCCGCACGTTCTGCTTTGAATACGTCTCATGAACGTTACCCTGGCAGCCAGCTCGGTCCCGGCTCCCTCGCGGCACATGGAAGGTTCTCTTTAATGCTGCTGCATTCCTGCCCTGACATGGTTCAGAGAGTCCCATTGCGCGAGACCAAAACGTCAGCGCCGCTTACCCGGGGCAGCTTCACAAGGAAGTACCCGCGGCAGAACATCACCCCTGCTGTAGCGGATTGCAGGTACAGGGCACCGCTATCTCCCCGGCTGTGCGGACCAGTTAAGTATACATGGATGGCAACAATTTGTCAAGTTAGTAAAACTTGTCCGCATCATGTTATAAGCATGATACCAACAAGTTTTTATCAAGTCTGAGCATTAGAAAATCCTCTCGTTGAAGCTCTCATTTTTATAAAATTCCCTGATCCGTTCCTGACTTTAAATTGTATGTATTAAATATAAAATATCTATTTTTAATCAAACAGTGTTATCTTTGTGATTGGGAATGTCTGGTCCTCCAGCGGCGCATGCCAGATTCCGTACCAGACATCATCCAGATTGTCACCGTCCGCTGCCAGGAAGCCGTAGACCTCGCTGTTAAACTCCGGGATCGCCACCGGGCCGTATAGCAGTGTGCTGCCATATTCGTTGTAGATATCCGATGCCATCTGATTCAGACGGTCGTCCGTCAGATATGCATCCTTGAAGCTGCCGTTTTCTTTATTCTCTCTGAGGATCTTGCAGACTTTTTCCGGAAGCTCCGTCACATCTCCATAGGTGTTGGAGTAGAGGTACATCGGATTCTTTTCCTTCATATACGCCTTCGGTGCCACCACGCAGCCATCCGCGCTTCCGAGAACTTCCGTATACTCATCGCCCTGTGTCACGATGGGACCAGCCTCTTCCAGGGTGTAGGCTGCCACCGGCTCCATTGTCGCAGAATCATCGGAGCCATTTATGTCGAAAGCAATGTATCCGAAGGAGCCGTGGAGGGAGATCCTGTCGATACTCACATAGTCGAGCTCCACTACCTGACCATAGGGCTGTTTTTTTGCGGTCTCGAGGTCCAAAATTGCGGCTTTTGTTCCTTCATCGGCGGAATTGTCAAGTTTACCGGCAAGAAAAATCGATGTCGGTCCGTCCGCACCGCCGATAATGCCTACTGATGTCGCCACCTGAGTTTTATTTTTCTTCCATATATAAAATGCCATCGCGGTAGCTCCTGAGAGAATCAGGATGCCTGCTGCCGCCAAAATTTTCTTTTTATTATTCATTGTTTCCCCACCTTTTATTTTACTCGTCGTGTTATCGGGCAGAACCGCTTGTTCCCCAGCTGATTATATGGTCTATATTACCACATACTTTTTACTCCCATATATAAATTCCCTTAACATTTCCTGTCTATTTTCTTCCCGTCTTACAACAGCCTTTTAACATGGTCACACTTCACTACATGTTCTTGCACTTCATGTACATCCAGTATATACTTGAACCGAAAATTATAGCTGTGGGAAAGACATAACGCATAATGCTCACAGCAGATCACCAAATCACAAATGGGAAAGGGTTCTGTATTATGAACAACAAGGGATTGATCAAAGAAATTTTTGTCATGACCCTGGCTGACGCAATCACGGCCATAGCGGTTTTCTTTTTTCTGGTACCAAGCCACACATCAATCAGCAGTATTTCCGGTCTCGGAATTATTCTGACCCACTTTATCCCGCTTCCGCTTTCTGTGATCACGATGGCGCTCAACATCCTCCTGTTGATCATCGGATTTATTTTCTGCGGTAAGGAGTTCGGCGCAAAAACTGTGTACACGAGTGTCATGCTGCCGGTCTTCTTAGGTATTTTCGAGAAAATCTTTCCGGATTTTACATCCCTCACCGGAAGTCAGGAGCTGGATGCGGTCTGCTATGTGCTGGTAGTCAGCATCGGTCTCGCGATGCTCTTTAACATGAATGCATCATCCGGTGGACTGGACATCGTTGCAAAGATCATGAACAAGTACCTGCATGTGGATCTCGGAAAGGCAATGTCTCTCTCCGGCATGTGCGTGGCGCTTTCTTCCGCGTTCGTTTATGACAAGAAGACCGTCGTGCTCAGTGTGCTCGGTACATATGTGAACGGAATCATCCTCGATTACTTTATTTTTGACCAGAATGTCAAGAGACGTGTCTGCATTATCACGAAGAAAGAGGAAGAACTCCGCGAGTTCATTATTAACAATCTGCACAGCGGCGCAACGATCTATGAAGCGATCGGTGCTTACAATTTTGAGAAGCACAATGAGATCATTACGATCGTGGACAAGCGTGAGTATCAGGCACTCATGAACTATATCAGTTCCAGTGATCCGGAGGCATTTATCACGGTGTATAAGGTTTCGGATATCCGGTACCGGCCGAAGAAGATCAGTGCGTGATAGAATCAGCACTCTTCTTGGCCTTGGACACTTCTATCGTCTTTTTGAATCAATTTGATTTTGAATAATCGTCTGCATAGATAAAACCACCTCACAGATTCATTTCTGTTGGTGGTTTTGTTATGTAAACTTATTTGTAACTGTTCAGTAGGTCTGCGCACTTGCCGCGCTGACCGTAAGAAAACATAGGCTGGAAGGCAAAAATCCCATCAGTGAAGCTGATCTGGAATGGATTTTTGCACGTAACTATGAAGGTACTGAATAGTTACACTTATTTTATTTTTCTTCCGTAATTTTCATTGTTATATGAATTTGCTGTTGTGGGCTGTCATGGTTTTGATAAACGTAAGCACTCCAAATATTATTTAAGAATTAAGACCCTGCTTGTCTTCAGCTTCTTCTTTATTTGCTTCTTTCTGCACCTGTTCCAGCTTCTTCCGCTTTCCTTCCTCCCGCAGTGCCTTAAAGAAATCCTTCAGCATCTGTGAGCATTCCTCTCCCAACAGTCCTACTTTCGTCTCCACCTGGTGGTTGAATCCGTCCTCGTGGAGCATGTCGAGCACAGATCCGGCACAACCGGCTTTTGGGTTCATGCAGCCGATCACCACCTTCGGAATTCTCGCCTGAACGATGGCTCCGGCGCACATCGGACATGGCTCCAAGGTCACGTACATCGTACAGTCCTCTAGTCTCCAATCGCCGAGAATGCGGCAGGCCTTCCGCATCGCGATGATCTCCGCGTGGGCCAGTACGTTTTTATCTACCGTCCGGCGGTTATATCCTCTCGCGATGATCCTTCCGTCATAAACGATCACGCAGCCGATGGGCACTTCCTTAAGCGCAGCCGCCTTTTTCGCCTGCCGGATCGCTTCTTTCATATAGTGTTCTTCTATCGTCATCTTTCTCATATGTTTCTCCAGTTCCTGTCGCTTTATCTCCTGCCTCTTATTGTACCGTATTTTTGATTTCTGGCAAGAGAAAATCACCCGATGTCCGGTCTTCTTCCCTTTTTCATGTGCAGAATGTCTAATAAATATCAATCTCAATTACAGCTTCTGTTTGATTCGTCAACAAACATACAACTTTGTCCAGAAAATGGCAAAAGTTGTTGAAAATCACATTTCCAGTATGTTAATCTTGTATCACAAGATACGAGAAAAGCACTCATGAATCATCAATTTTTAACAAAGGAGAGGTAGTATGAAGAAAAAATTATTAGCACTCGGTCTCGCCGTTATGACGGTGGCTATGTCACTCGTGGGATGTTCGGAAAAGGCGGTTACATGGACGGTCACATGTCCCTGGGCTCCTTCCGGAGTCGCTGCTATGGTAAGCCAGAAGGCAGCAAGTCTTTCAAATACTTATTCTGATAAGATCATTCTCGTCGCTGACGCAGTAAAGGGTGACGCGGCAACGGTAAATAGCTGGGTTGCTGAAACGAAAGCAAACGATCCGGAACTCGTTTTCGCAGGTGAGGGACTTTTCTCCATCACCTCCATTCTTGATCCGGCAAAGATGCAGTTCACTTACGATGATTTCGAGTTTGTTGAAAACCTGTATTCTTCCGTTTTCGTTATGTCTGCTGATTCCAAGCTCAATATCAAGAATATTGATGATTTGAAGACATACATGGAGACAGGAAATCAGATCTCCATCGCCGCAAACGGCGCAACCGGTTCTGAAGCATTCCTCGCAGCCGCATTATTCGGCTCAATGGGATACGGTGACCAGATCAAGATCGTTGCCTATAGCTCTGCTGCTGAGGCTGCACAGGCAGTTGCAAAGGGCGAGACAAACTTCGCAGTCTCCCACCAGTCCCAGATCCTTGAAACCTATCAGCAGGGCGGCGTTACCATCGTGTGCGCGTTCGACGGTGAAGACATTGCCGATGGTCCGTTCGCAGGAGTTGAGGGTGTTGGCAAATACGGTTATCCATACTTCAGAAACCGCTGCCTGATCCTCGCGAGAAAAGGTACTGACGCGAAGAAAGTTGCCGAGTTAAAAGAACTCTATGACAAGATTCTCGCAGATAAGAGCGTTACCGAGTGGCTTTCCGACACGATGCTTCTTGAAGTTGATACAATGACAAATGATCAGGTTCTTGAACATATCCAGAATGTACAGGATATCGTAAATGAGTACAAAGACCTGGTTGTCCAGTAAGTAACTTTTCAAAACCGGGATGCTGCAAAAGCGGCATCCCGCTTTTATTCTATGATTCCGGATATCCTGCGGCACGTTCCGCGGAAAGGAGAAAATCTTATGTTTAACGAGAAAAAATTAGATGAGCTCGCAACACGCATGAAGGAAAAAGAGATTTCGATCCCAACCGACCTCGCCGGATCCATCCTGTTCTTTCTCCTGGGCACTGTCCTGTTTTTCATGCTGCCATCTCAGGTGCCGATTTCCGAAAATGATGTCATAAACGGGCGCGTCTTCCCAAAGCTTCTTTTTTCACTCATGATGATCTGCAGTGCAGTCCTCATCATCCAGAATATCATTAAAATTTCAAAAAAACAGCCGGTTCAAGTCAGCACCTTTAATCTTCTGACTGAGGTGAAGGCACTCATGATCCTGACGATCCTTTTTATCACTTATTTCATCTGCCGGATCACGGATCTGTTTGTTTTGGGAGCAATTTTCTGCTCCATTGCGTTCCTTGTCTATTTCCGCTGCAAAAAACGGTCCTACTATGCGATCACCATCGGAATGGCCGTGCTCATCTGGGCGGCATTCCGTTTCGGTCTGAACGTAAAATTTTAGAAAGGAGGAACAGAATATGCTCCAATATATCATCCCTGCTATGAAAATGCTGTTTACCGTTGAGAATTTCATCTGGATCAACCTGGGTGTCTTCATCGGTTCCGTCTTCGCGGCGATTCCCGGTCTGACCGTTATTCTCTGCATCATCCTGTTCCTGCCGTTTACCTACAAGATGACGGCGATCCCCGGCATGATGTTTCTTCTTGGAATCTACTGTGCCGGCGGATACGGCGGCAGTGTATCTGCAATTCTGATCAATACACCGGGTACTCCCCACGCGGCGACCACCATGCTGGATGGTCATCCGATGTCAGAAAAAGGCCGTACCAAGGCAGCGTTGAAGATTGCCCTTTACGCGTCCACCTTCGGCGGGATCTTCTCCGCACTGACTCTTTTATTTCTGGCTCCCCAGGTTGCAAAGGTCGCAGCAAACATCGGAACTGCCGAGTACTTCCTTGTCTGTGTCTTTGGGCTCACGATCATCGCCGGAATCTCCGGTAAAAGCATGATCAAAGGGATCATCTCAGCCTGCCTGGGCTTATTTATCTCCTGCATCGGCGCTGACCCGCAGACAAGCTATGACCGGTTTACCTTCGGAATTTCCAGACTTTATCTCGGACTTGATCTGGCGATCTGCCTCATCGGTCTCTTTGCCCTGATCGAGATCCTGAAAAAGGCGGAGTTAAAACCGGACCGTCTGAAGCTTGACACCTCAAAGATCATGGATGACGGAAAGATCACAAAGGACGAGTACAAGCGCATGGCCCGCCCGGCGCTGCTCTCTTCCATCATCGGTGTCATCATCGGAATCATTCCGGGTACCGGCGCTTCCATGGCATCCTGGTTCAGCTATGATGTAGCGAAAAATATGTCCAGACATAAAGAAGAATTCGGTCACGGCTCTGTTGAGGGAATCGCAGCGGCAGAAAGCGCCAACAACGCGGTTACCGGCGCTACACTGATCCCGCTTCTTACACTCGGTATCCCGGGCGACGGCTGTGTCGCGATCATGCTTTCCGCGCTTATGATCAATGGACTGAATCCTGGTTTGAGCCTGTTCACGACCCAGGGCGATATCATGTACGCCATCATGCTCGGACTGCTCTTCGTCAACCTGTTCATGCTTTTACAGGGCAAATATCTGACAAAGCTTTTTGCCAAAGTCGTATCGATCCCGCAGGAGATCCTGACTCCGATCATCGTGATCTTCTGCTTTGCAGGCGCTTACTCTGTCAATAAATCTTACTTTGACGTTGCCGTTACCCTGACGTTCGCAGTCATCGCGTGGCTTCTCTATAAGCTCGATTTTCCGACTGTTCCGATCCTGCTCGGTCTTGTACTCGGAAACATGACAGAAACAAACTTCCGCCGGGCACTCCTGATCTCAGAAGGAAATCCTTCCATTTTTGTCAGCAGTCCATACTGCATCGCATTTATCATCCTGATCATCGGCGCTGTAGCAATGATCATCCGAAGCAAATTACGGGACCGGAACGTTCAGAAAGGGGCTTAACCATGAGAGAAAACATCATCTTCTATTTTACTGACCAGCAGAGGGCAGATACCTGCGGCTGTTTTGGACAGCCGTTAGATATCACTCCGAATCTCGACACACTGGCTGCGGGCGGTGTAAAATTCGACAACGCCTTTTCCCCGCAGCCGGTATGCGGTCCCTGCCGGGCATTATTCCAGACCGGAAAGTATCCGACAGAAACAGGCTGTTTCCGCAACAATATCATGCTTCCGAAGAACGTAAAAACTCTCGCGAATTATATCGAGGAAGCCGGTTACGAGACAGCTTACATCGGAAAATGGCATCTCGCAAGCGACGGTGAGCTTGAAAAACCGCCGACCATCGATCACACGATCACCGCTGTGCCGAAGGAACTCCGCGGCGGATATACCGGATTCTGGCGGGCGGCCGATGTGCTGGAATTCACCTCCCACGGATATGATGGATATGTGTTTGATGAGAACAATAACCAGATCGATTTTAAGGGCTATCGTCCAGACTGCATCACAGATCTGGCTCTTCAGTTCTTTGATCAGTATGACCGGAAAAAACCATTTTTCATGACGGTTTCCCAGATTGAACCGCATCATCAGAACGACCACAATCATTACGAAGGACCTGCCGGTTCCAAAGAAAAATATAAGGATTTCGTTCTTCCGGGCGATCTCGCCGCTTTAAAGGGAAATGCTGCCGAAGAATATCCTGATTACCTCGGTCAATGCGCAAGTCTTGATGAAAATCTCGGGAGACTTGTAAATCGCCTGAAAGAAGAGGGACTTTACGATAATACAGTGATCATCTTTGCCTCCGATCATGGTTCCCACTTTAAGACCAGAAACACCGATGAGCATTTAAACGGCTATGACGATTATAAGCGGAGCTGTCACGATGCCGCCACCCATGTCCCACTCGTGATCGCCGGCGGTGCGTTCAAAGGCGGAAAAGAAATCACGGAACTCGTCAGCACGGAAAGTCTTCCAAAAACGATCTTAGCCATCGCCGGGGTCGATGTCGGCGATGCCATGATCGGTGAGAATCTTCTTGACGTAGTTCAGGGAAAGACCGATAATAGAGCTAACGAAGTTTATTCACAGATCTCCGAAAGCCGTGTCGGCCGTTCGATTCGCACCGAGGACTACATGTACGCGGTATATGCGCCGGGAAAGAACGGCGGGGAATACGCGTCCGCAGACCTCTACGCAGACGATTTTCTCTACGATCTGAAAAAGGATCCATATGAACTTACAAATCTGATCCATGACCATGCTTATGACTCTGTTCGTCTGAAAATGAGAGAGAAGCTGCTCGCATGGATCGAAAAAGCGGAGCATACGCGGCCAGTAATCGTTGATCAGGCGTAATGCCGCAAAACAACTGGGATGTATCATCCGGCAGGACATGCTGTCAGTGTGTTTTGCCGGATTTTTGTCAGGGGGGACTCCATATGCTTGATTCTGGTATACAGCCAGGCCGGAAAAAGGCCGATAAAATTTACAACTGGCTTCGGGCTTACATCGATGAAAATAAATTTTCTTCCAACCAGAGGCTTCCATCTGAAAATGAACTCTGCCGCAGACTGGATGTAAGCCGCGAAACAGTACGTGCCGCCATGGCACGGCTCGTCGAGGAAAATCTCGTTACCCGTGTCAAGGGAAGTGGAACCTACATCAATAAAGATGCCGCCGTTTCCGGACCCGCCAGAAGTTTAAACGCTGAATATAAGATCGGACTGATCCTTCAAGGGCAGGACTCTCACGCAAATTCCCGCCTGATCGATGGGATCCGTGATGTGATGTCTGACACAGACGTAGATCTTCAGATCTTTTTTACAGACAATAAATTTTCCAACGAGAGAAACTGTCTCGATGTGGTAGCACATCAGGGATTCGACGGGTTTATTGTGGACGGGGTAAAGGCAAGTCTCTTAAATCCCAATCTTGACTGCTATCGGAACATCTTTGCGAAAAAGATCCCGGTCATCTTTTACAACAACTACTATAAAGAATTAAATTATCCCCGCGTGATTAACAATGACTACAAATGCGCCAGAGAATTGATCGGTCTTTTAACCAGAGCGGGGCACAAAAAAATTGCCGGGATCTTCGTCTACGACAATTATCAGAGCATTGAAAAGTTCCGTGGTTATGTAGGCTCTCTCCGCAGCGCAGGACTGAAATTCGAGGATGATTACATCAAATGGTGTATTTCCAACGAAGCCCATGCCGATGGATTCTACAAGGAAATCGGCAAGTTCTTAAAGGGACTTCCGAAGTGTACCGCCATTGTCTGCTGCAACTACATGATCCTGCAGTCTGTCCTGCATTTTCTTCAGGAAAACGGTAAATCCGTCCCAAACGATTATTCTCTGGTCTGCTTTGACTATTCCGGTCAAGACTGGGAACGCAGTGGAATTACCTGTTCCATTCATCCGGGTTATGATATGGGAATTCAGGTTGGCAAACGCCTGCTAAAGATGATTCAGAATCATGAATACTGCGGAAACGGATACTCATATCTCATGGATCTGCGGATCTATGAGGGACGTTCCATCCGGAAATTATGACATAATGAGCCCAAAAGGAAAATGTTTTTGAGGAGAGCAAAACCATGAAACACCTGACCATCATGCTGAAACCGGCATCTTCACTCTGCAATCTACGCTGTAAATACTGTTTTTATGCGGATATTACGAGTCTCAGAGAGGTTTCCTCTTTCGGAGTCATGAAAGAGTCCGCAATGACCGCTGTCATGGATCATATATTTATAGATCTTGATGATGGGGACTATCTAACACTGTCATTTCAGGGCGGTGAACCGATGCTTGCGGGACTTCCTTTTTACCGGAATCTGGTACAGTATATTGCGGGAAAAAAACGAAATATCCATATAAACTATACCCTTCAGACCAACGGAATTCTTCTGGATGATGACTGGTGCAAGTTTCTTGCCAAATACGGGTTTCTCATCGGAATCTCCCTGGATATTCTCCCGGAAAGCCACGACGCGGTCCGGGTCGACACAGCCGGACAGGGAACGTACGAACAGGTTCTTCGTTCCATCTCCCTGTTGAAGAAATATCACATCGAGCATAACGTGCTCTGCACCTTGACGCGGCAGACAGCAAGACATCCCGCGAAGGTCTGGGCACAAATCAAAAAGCTGGATCTGTCTTATATCCAGTTTACCCCCTGCCTTGGAGATCTCAATTCTCCCGGCTCTTCCGCATATGCCCTGACCCCGGAACGCTTTTTTCACTTTTATTCTGATCTTTTTGATCTCTGGTACCGGGATTTCGCCACGGGAAATTACCGGAGCATCAAGCTATTTGACGATCTTCTTCAGTTGCTTGCAAAGGGGCTCGTGACTTCCTGCGGAATCAGCGGGTACTGCCAGCCCCAGATCGTCGTGGAAGCGGACGGAAGCGCTTATCCCTGCGATTTCTACTGTCTCGACCAGTTCCGGCTCGGCAGCCTGGTTTCTGACTCTCTGCGGACGATCTATGAAAAGTCCGCAGTGTCTCCATGTAAGGTCAGAGATCTGCTTCCGGAATTATGTTCCGCCTGTCAGTATCGAAAATTTTGTGGCGGCGGATGTAAACGCATGCAGCGGGAAACTGCATGTATGCCTGGTGATACATTCTGTGGTTATCAGGCGTTCCTGGACCACGCGCTCCGCCCGCTCATGCAGATTGCTGCCGGAATACCCGGCTAAAAGGAAGGATTATGGAAAATAGAAAGAAAATTCTTATGAAGCTTTTCGTCTCGACCCTGTATCTCAGCGCTTTTACGTTCGGCGGGGGATATGTGATCGTGACCTTGATGAAGAAAAAATTTGTAGATGAATACCACTGGATCGAGGAGAACGAGATGCTGGACCTTGTTGCGATCGCGCAGTCAGCTCCGGGGCCAATCGCCGTCAATGGGGCGATCGTGGTCGGTTATAAACTGGCCGGGATGACCGGCGTGGTCACAGCGATCATCGGCACGATCATCCCTCCGTTCCTCGTTATCTCCCTGATCTCGGTCTGCTACAACGCGTTCCGTGACAACTTTATCGTCAGCCAGATGCTTTCCGGCATGCAGGCCGGTGTCGGGGCTGTGATCGCCTCTGTGACATATGAGATGGGGGCGGGAATTGTCCACGGGAAGAATGCCGTCTCCATGTGCATCATGGCTGCCGCTTTTCTTGCTTCCTGCGTTTTTCATGTCAACGTCGTCTTCGTTGTCATCGCCTGCGGGCTGATCGGCGCGCTGCGGACACTTGCGGCGGAAAGGAGAGCACAAAAATGATCTATCTACAGCTTTTCTTGAGTTTTCTGCAGATCGGCATGTTCAGCTTCGGCGGCGGGTATGCGGCAATGCCGCTGATCCAGGGACAGGTCGTGACTGCCCATCACTGGCTTTCGATGGAGGAATTCACGGATCTGATCACGATCTCCCAGATGACACCGGGACCCATCGCCATCAATTCCGCAACCTTTGTCGGAACAAAGATTGCGGGAACCGGGGGCGCCCTCGCGGCCACCTTCGGATGCATCCTGCCGTCCTGCATCATCGTGACCTGTATCGCCAGACTATACTTAAAATACAGAAATCTGGCACTCTTACAGGGGATCTTAAACTCCCTGCGTCCCGCGGTCGTCGCTTTGATCGCCTCTGCCGGGATCTCGATCCTCATCACCGCGTTCTGGGGCAGTCAGGCAGCGGTCGCCCTCGCGAACACAAACTGGCTTCTTGTTGTGATCTTCGCTGTCTGCGTTGTCCTGCTTCAGAAGTTTAAAATGAACCCGATCTGGGTGATGGTGCTGGCCGGAGTCATAAAGACCGTCGTTTCCCTGATCGTCAACGTATTCTAAGGTCCGTATACCAGTACCCGAATCGTCCGTCTCCCACGGGCTGGCGTCTGGAGAGGACGAAATTCGGGAAGCCGAACATCGTTGCCATATATTTTTCACTGCTGTAATAGTGGCCCGGAACCCCTAAGAGGTAACGGGCTTTCTTTTTGTTTCCGCCGAGTTTTACGAGGATCAGGTAGCGGAAATTGTAGTAACCGTGGAGAAGAAAGCTGTTGTTTCCGTGGATCCAGCACTCCCGCGGAAGTTTTCCGATGTCCTGGGGGCGGATCGTTAAGATATCACAGCCGTCCTCATACTCGAAGGGCTGGATCTTCGGGTATGATTTTTTTAGTTCTTCCCAGAGTTTTTCCGGATCCGCTGCCAGGTCCTCAGTCTCCTGTAAATAACGCAGGACTTCCGGATTTTCGAGTTCCGGGGAGACCATGGGGGCTGGGGCGGCATTTGTCCGCGTTGTCTGGCTGTTTTGCGACCGGGAGGGACATGGTGCAGCCGATGCAGGGGCAGTTATCTGAGTTTGAGTCTCCGCTGATGAAGCAGACTTGGACATTACCGGCTGCCCACCCACAGGATTTTGCGTTGCATTCTTCATCGACCGCATCGGATCCTGACGCGATTCTTCTGGTTGTTCTGTTATTTCTGCCCGATCTGTCTTTTCCTCTGCCTGGTCGATCTCTTCGGTTTCCTCCGACAGGTATACCATCCCATGCTCTTCACTATTCTCTTCCTGCTTCGGCTTCTCATCCTTTTCTGCATCATCCTGCACCGTTGTCTCACCCTGTACCGATGAAGCTTCTTCCGTCCCCTGCGCTTCATCCCGCAGCTCCGCCGCATGCGCAGTCTTTTCCTCCTGTTCCCGGCGTTCCTCCTCTTTGGCGATCTCGGCCTCGATCTCTTTTACTACTTTTGAGACTGCCTGCGGTGTCATCTCTTTTTCTGCTTCCGGCAACATCTCCGCAGTAAATTTCGGCACAGAAAGAACTGGATTCTCCCCGGTATTTCCCTCTTCTGCTGCCAGCGCGTCCTCCCAGATCGTCTTGTAGCACCGCCAGGAATTTTTCACGTCATGGACCGAGAGTCCGAAATATGTATCAAGACCTGTTCCTGTTCCTTCCACGTTCTTCGTGTCCACATTCGCACGGAATTCCCCGTTTCCGCCCCGCACGAACACATTCCCTAGAAATGTCTCGCGACCGCCTGTCCCCAAAAGGTACACTCCGATGGCGTTTCCGCCCATATAGATCCGCTTCACGTTCACATTGATCCTGCACTGCCCGTTCCGCGCCTCCAGCTTCGCGAATCCCACATTTTTTCCTTTTTGTTTTCCTTCGTACTCGTAAATATAAGAAATCAGCCTGCGATAATCTGCCATAATCAAAAACACTCCTTCTGCACTTATGTATATGCGGAAGGAGTATTCTTCATGATCATTCTATGAAATTTATCATTTGATATTTTTTATTACTTACGGATCGCGCCGGACTTCACAGCCGCCTCAGCCACACGCTTTGCGACATGCTCCGCAACGCCTTCTTCGAGGGCACCTGGGATAATGTACTCTGCGGAGAGTTTATCCGGTGTTACGAGTTCTGCGATGGCCTGGGCTGCAGCTACTTTCATATCATAGTTGATGTCTCTTGCGCCGCAGTCTAACGCGCCGCGGAAGATTCCCGGGAACGCGAGGACGTTGTTGATCTGGTTCGGAAAATCGGAGCGGCCGGTTCCCATAACCTTTACACCTGCTGCCATCGCCTCATCGTACATGATCTCCGGGTTCGGGTTTGCCATTGCGAATACGATCGGATCCTTCGCCATTGTTCTGATCATTTCCGGTTTCAGTGCGCCTGCTACGGACACACCGATAAATACGTCCGCACCGACGAGGGCATCAGCCAGTGTTCCGCGCTTATCCTCAAGGTTTGTGATATCGCAGAGCATCTTCTTGTGATCTTTAATGCCGACTCCGCGGTCTTTGTAGAGGATTCCGTTCTCATCACATGCGATGATGTTCTTTACGCCTGCCGCAAGCAGCATCTTGATGATCGCGGTTCCGGCAGATCCCGGTCCGTTTAATACGACATAGATCTCATCGATCTTCTTTCCGACAACTTTTAACGCATTTAAGAGGGCTGCCGTAACGACAACAGCGGTACCGTGCTGGTCATCGTGGAATACCGGGATATCGAGTTCTTTCTCCAGGCGCGCCTCTACCTCGAAGCACTTCGGGGAAGCAATGTCTTCCAGGTTGATTCCGCCGAAGCACGGAGCGATGTATTTTACTGCTTTGATGATCTCTTCTGTGTCTGTGGTGTCAAGGCAGATCGGGAACGCGTCAACGCCGCCGAACTCTTTAAAGAGGACTGCCTTTCCTTCCATAACCGGCATAGCGGCTTCCGGTCCGATGTTTCCGAGGCCTAAAACTGCGGTTCCGTCGGAGACAACCGCTACCAGATTGCCCTTTGCGGTGTATTTGTAAACGTCTTTCTTATTATCATGGATCTTTCTGCACGGCTCCGCAACGCCTGGTGTATAGGCTGTGCTTAAGTCATCTCTCGTCTTTACCGGAACCTTGCTGACAACTTCGATCTTTCCATGATGTTCCTCATGGAGCTTTAACGCTGCTTCATTGAAATTCATTGCGCTTCCTCCTGCGAATTCGTTTTCATTGCTGAACTGTCTTCCCGTTTCATATCCAGAATGGCTTACATTTTGCCATTTCTGACAGCCATATTCTTTCATGCTATTTCAATGCATCTTTTCCTAACAGTTCTTTATCTGCTTAATTTCGAGTTTACCACAATCACTTTAAAAAGGAAACTGCTTTTTACTGTGTTTTCCCACTCGCTCTTTCTTGGCAGAGTGCTGTATTACCACACCGCCACCGCACCGTCCGCCCGCGGCTCCGTCGCCCCACAGAGCACGCCGTTCTCATCCCGCCAGATGATCTGTCCACGGCCAAAGGTCAGGGAACTCTCCAGAACTTCCATCTCATGTCCGCGGCGCTTCAGTTCTTCCACGATCTCCGCCGGGAATGTTTTCTCCACCTGGATCTTCTTTCCGCCGACCCACTGCCATCTGGGCGCATCTAAAGTCTCTTGCGGATTCATCATGAAATCCAGCGTATTCATGATTACTTGCACATGTCCCTGGGGCTGCATGAAACCACCCATGACGCCGAACGGCCCCACAGCTTTTCCATCCTTCATCAGAAATCCCGGAATGATCGTGTGAAGGGACTTCTTTCCCGGTCCCAGGCAGTTTTCCATGTCCTCGTCCAGGGTAAAATTTGCCCCACGGTTCTGCAGCGCGATTCCTGTCCCCGGGATCACGATGCCGGAGCCAAATCCCATATAGTTGCTCTGGATGTAGGAGACCATGTTTCCTTCCCCATCCGCCGTGCAGAGATAGATCGTTCCGCCGCGGAACGGATCGCCTGGCTCCGGATCTTTCGCCATTTCCCCGATCAGGGATCTCCGCTCTGCCGCGTATTCATCCGACAGAAGCGTCTCCACCGGCGCGCGCATATACTCCGGATCCGCCACATACCGGTTGCCGTCCGCGAATGCCAGCTTCATCGCCTCCAGCTGCTTGTGCACCGTGTCCACACAGCTTCGGTCCGTGAAGGAATATCCCTTCAGGATATTTAACGCCATCAGCGCGATGATTCCGTCCCCGTTCGGCGGGATCTCGCAGATATCATATACCCGGTAATTTACATGGATCGGCTTTACCCACTCACACCAGTAGTTCTCCAAGTCCGATTTTCGGAGATAACCGCCGGTCTTTCTCGAATATGCGTCGATCTGATCCCCAAGTTCTCCCTGATAGAACGCCTTTGCGTGAGTTTTCGCGATCTTTTCTAACGTCTTCGCATGAGCTTCCGATTTCCAGATCTCTCCCGGCTGTGGGGCATGTCCGTCCCGGGCGAACGTGTCGAACCAGGGCTTAAAGCACTCGTCCTTGAGTGTCCCGGAAAATTCCTTGTATGCATTGTTCCAAAGCTTTGAGATCACCGGACTCACCGGATATCCCTCTCTCGCGTATGTAACTGCCGGCTCCATCACCTTCTCAAGCGTCAGTCTTCCAAACTTTTCCGAGAGCTCTGCCCAGGCCGAAGGAGCGCCTGGGACCATCACCGGAATCCAGCCACGCTTCGGCATCGCGGTGTATCCCTGCTTTTTTACCTTCTCTGCCGTGATCGCCATGGGCGCTCTTCCACTGGCATTGAGGCCGTGAAGCTCCCCTTTGGTCCAGACCAGGGCAAAGGCATCGCTTCCGATCCCGTTGGAGGTCGGCTCCAGCACGGTCATACAGGCCGCTGTGGCGATCGCCGCGTCAATGGCATTTCCTCCCTGTTTTATGATATCAAGCCCCGCCTGTGCCGCCAGCGGCTGGCTCGTGCAGACCATGCCTTTCCGGCCGTATATCACGCTTCTTCGCGATGGATAATCGTTTTTAAGCGTGTCAAATTTCAGCATAGTTTTCTCCTCCAGGTCTATTATTTTCTGCAAACAGGTCATCGCCTGTTCCAGCTGCGTGGATTATAGATCTATATGTCGAAATCGTACCACTTTAACGTATTAAATGTCAATCTGTAAAAAGATAATGTGCCCAAACATATTTTCATATCACAGGCAGACTTTTCACGATCTTCTGCTTTGTCTCGTCATACAAAAACGGTGCAGGAACTTTTTCCCGCACCGCAGCTTCTACTCTAATATAAAATTTTCCACCAGCCTCTTCGTAAATTCCGCCTTTGGATACCCGATCACATCTTCCGTCCGGCCGGTCTCCACGAATTTTCCTTCTTCCATGACCGCAACCTCATCGCAAAACCAACGGACCACATCGAGGTCGTGGGAGATGAACAGGTAGCTGAGACCCAGTTTTTCCTGGAGCTCCTTTAAGAGTGTCATGACCTGGGCTTGCACGGAGACATCCAGCATGCTGGTAGGCTCGTCCAGGATCAGGATCTTTGGATCCAGGGAGAGAGCCCTGGCGATCATGATGCGCTGCGCCTCGCCGCCGCTGATCTGGTGCGGATAGCGGTCCAGAAGTTCTTCCCCGAGGTCTACCAGGTCCAAAAGTTCTTTTACGCGTTTCTTTCTTCCGGCTTTATCATACATTTTATGGATGATCATCGGCTCTTCCAAACTGTAACCGATCTTTTTGGCCGGATCTAAGGATGTTTCCGGGTGTTGGAAAATGATCTGGATCGTTCCGTCGATCTCGATGGTGCCGGAATCCGGCTTGATCAGGGAGAGCAGCATGTTGGCGATCGTGGACTTTCCACAGCCGGAATTCCCGACAATTCCGAATGTCTCCCCGTTGCAAATCGTAAAGGACACATCTTTTACCGCATCCACATGGGTCTTCCTGATGATTCCACCCGTAAATGTCTTGCAGATATGACTGACCTTAAGCATACAGGACGCACCTCACTTTCCGTCCATCCGGAAGTTCCGCTTCCGGGACCGGCCCGTTTTTGCAGGCGTCCGCCGCATACGGACATCGCGGATAAAAACTGCAGCCGGAGTTTCCTTCGTTCTTTCTCACCGCGCGCCCGATGGGGTTCATTCCTTTCGCCGGAAGCGACGCGACCAGTCCTTTCGTGTACGGGTGAGCCGGATGTTCCAGGATCGTCCTCGTGTCCCCGACCTCCATGATACTTCCTTTATAGAGCACCATCAGCCGGTCGCAGAGCACGCCCGCCAGGGCGATATCGTGGGTGATCACGATCATTCCTTCGGTGTCCGTCTCGGAGATCTCCTTCAGTACCTGGTAGACCTGCCGCCTTAAGATGGCATCCAGACCTTTTGTTGGCTCATCGGCGATGGCCCACTTCGGCCGGTTCATGAGTCCCATGGCGGAGATCACACGCTGGTTCATGCCGCCGCTGAGCTGAAAGGAGTAGGCGCGGCTGATCCGGTCCGGGTCAGCGAATCCAAACCGGCGCAGGAACTCATCCCGCCGGGAATTTGCGAGTTCTTTATCCTTGTTTCCATGGACAGTCATGCACTCCGTGAGCTGTTTTCCGATTCTCCGGATCGGGTTTAACGACTCCGTGGGATTCTGTGGGATCAGGGCGATCTCTTTTCCGCGGATCTCCTGCATCTCCTTTTCCGGCAGCCGGTACAGATCCATGCCCTTATACATGCAGGTTCCTTCCACCTTCGCCTGACCGGAGAGAAGTCCTAAAATGGACATGCCGAGAAGTGATTTTCCGCTGCCGCTCTCCCCGATGAGTCCGGTGACACTGCCCGCCGGGAAGTACGCGTTGACGCCCTCCATGGCATGTACCGTCTCGCCGCCGTCCTGGAAGGAGACGGAGAGATTCCGGATCTCAATGTCGCTTTTTTCTCCTGTTTTCCATTCTTTTCTGTCTTCCATTTAATCTTCCCCATTTTCTGTGCTCTGTATCTGCTATCAGCCCCTGTACTTTGCACACTCACGCTGCTCATAAATTTTCGTGATCCGAGCTTCCTTCAACAACGTTAAGCGTTAAATTTCTCAGGCGGGCTTACAGCGGATCATTTCCCTGGCACTACATGTTCTTCATGACATCTTTCCTCACATCCAGCCGGTCACGCAGCTCATCCGCGAGAAGGTTGATACTCAGGGAAAGCAGTAAAATACAGAGCCCCGGCGCGACGACGAGCAGCGGTTCCTGGCGGAAATACTGCCTCGCGTCGTTGATCATAACGCCCCAGTCCGGTGTCGGCGGCTGGAGTCCCAGACCCAGATAGCTCATGGATGCCACGGAGATCACGTTTCCGGCAATTCTTGTGGCAAAGAGCACGCATAAGGTTCCAAGGATATTGGGCGAAATGTGGAGAAACAGGATCCTGAGATCACTGGCTCCGATGGTCTTAAGTCCCTTGATAAAGCTCTCCTGCTTTAATTTCATGACCTCGCCACGGACGATCCTGGAAAAACCTACCCAGGAGTTGATCACGATGGCGATCAGCATGCTCTTTACGCCCTGTCCCAGGAGACCTGCCACAGCGATCATAAGTGTCAGGCCCGGAAGTCCCTGGAAGATACTGGAGATCGTCGTGATGACTCCGTCGATCCAGCCGCCGAAATATCCCGCGAAGAGTCCAAGAGCAAAGCCGAGCAGCATGGAGAGCACCGTCGCAGCCAGTGCGAGAAGAATGGACTGTCTTCCGCCGTAGAGAACACGGCTCAGGGTGTCCCTGCCGATATTATCGGTTCCTAAAAGGTGCGCAGCCGACGGTTTCTGAAGCGCCTCTGACAGGTTCGATACCAACGGATCATAAGGCGCGAGAACCGGTGCCAGGACGCTGGTGAGAAGAATGATAAATAAGAGCACAAGACCGGTCTTCGCCTTCACGGTCAGACGGGGTTCTTTTAATTTTCTCATGATTCCACCGCCTCTCCCGCACGGATCTTTGGATCCAGCGCGATGTAGATCAGATCGATCAGGATATTTGTCAGCACATAGATGCATCCGGAGAACAGAACGTAGGCCTGGACCACATAGTAGTCTTTCGACTGCACGCCTGCGATAGCGTAGCTTCCGATTCCGGGGATCGCGAAGATCGTCTCCACGATGGACGCGCCGCCGATAATGCCCGCCATATGGTTTCCCAGGTAGGTGATGATCGGGATCAGGGCGTTTCCGAAGGCGTGGCGGATCACCGCGCGGCGGCGGCTCATGCCTTTCGCGTCAGCCACGGTCATATACTGGCGTCCGATCTCATCAAGGATCGCGCTCCGTGTCAGTCTCGCGCAGACTCCGATACTCGGGAGTGCCAGCGTGATTGCCGGGAGAATAAATCCGGAGCCGTCAGAGATTCCGCTGCTGGGCAGGATCTTCCACTGTTCGGCAAAGATGAAGATCAGGACGATGGCGATCCAGAATCCGGGGACGGACAGGGCCACTGTGGAAAATGTCCCCAGAACATGGTCCAGCAGCCGGTCTTTTTTCACCGCCATCAGGACACCAGATCCCACGCCGAAGACGATCGTTAAGATTATGCTGAAACCAGCCAGCTTTAACGAGATCGGGATCCGCTTCGCGAGCTGGTCCATGACACTTTTATTCGTGAAAAATGAGCGGCCCAGGTCGCCGTGCGCCAGACCGTCGACCCAGTTGAAATACTGGACTACCGCCGGCTGGTCCAGGCCCATTTTTGCCGCCATGGCATCATACTCCGCCTGCGTGTAGGATTCATTTCCATTTGGATTCAGCACCTGGTCTACCGGATCCCCCGGCGACATGATCCCAAGCGCAAAGGCAATGATACTGATTCCGATGAGTACCGGCAAGAGCATCAGCATTTTTTTCAGAATGTACTTTAAAAGTGCCATATGTGTTCCTTTCAAAAACAGCAGAACTGCCTTTTTCAGACAGTCCTGCCAAATTCATGTCTTATCTGCCTGACCGGCGGATATCTGACCCGCCGGATCGCTCTCAGATATTATTTTACCCAGGAAATTGTCGGAAGGCCGACACCGAAGGTCTTTCCTGCGTAGTGTGTGATCGCTTTGTTATGGATGTTAACGTTGATCTGGTAGCAGATCGGAACGCATGCACTGTCATCAAAGAGTTCCTGCTGGATCTCATCGTAGATCTTACTGCGCTCTTCCACGTCAGCGATCGTCGGAGCTTTTGCAACGAGCTCATCGATCGTCTCATTATAATAGTTGTAATTGAATGTCTTGTTGCTGTTTCCTTCGCTTGCGAAGTACTGCTTAAATGTGGAAGTCGGATCTGCATTGTTGATTCCAAATACGGTGAGTGTCATATCGTAGCTGCCCTCCTGCTGTCTCTCTTTGTAGAGGGAGGAATCTACGATCTCGATATTAATGTTCACGCCGAGTTCTGCGTAAACCTGCTTTAAATACTCTGCAACCGCCTTGCAGTTGTAGTCAGATGCAGTGCTGGAACGGATGATCATGGTCATGTCCACAGTTTTGTCGCCGAGAACCTCTTTTGCGAGGGCCTTTGCCTGTTCCATGTCGTAAGCTCCCTGAATATCCAGATGGAATGTAGACTGGGTGCTCAAGAAAGAGTATGCCGGCTGTAAAAGTCCGCCATAGATCACGCTGCAGATGCTGTCGCGGTCTGTTGCGAGGTTGAAAGCCTCTCTCATGCGCTTGTCCGCAAGGTACTCATTTTTATCGTTGAACATGATATACTCGGTCATATGGCTCGGAGTGCTGTCCATCTCGAAGCTGGAGTCTGTGTCGCAGAGGTTCTTCGCAGCGTCCATGGTGATCGCGCCGTTGTCCGCAAGTCCCATAACTTCACCGGATTTTAATGCAGATACACGTGTCTCTGCATCCGGGATGCAGCGGATCTTGAAGGTCTTTACCTTGCCGTTCTCGCCGTAGTAATTGTCGTTTCTCTCAAGTGTCACATACTCGGACTCTACATGGTCAACGATCTTGTATGGGCCTGTACCGATCGCGTAGTCGGAGATCACGCCTGTCTCCTCGTCGAAGCAGTTCGGGCTGTACATCGGGCTGCCATAGTCGGAAAGGACATACTCAAGCGTTGTGATCGGCTGTGTGAAGGTGAATTTTACGGTGAAATCATCGACTTTTTCCATCTTATCGAGGTTCGGGAGAGATTTCTCGATACTGAGTGTCGTATATGTGGAGGTGATTCCATGACCCCAGCGCTCGATGTTCTTTAAGCATACGTCAGCATCAAACTGGACACCGTCTGTAAAATACGCGTCATCCCGCAGGTTGAATGTCCACTCGGTACAGCCATCGTTGTGTTCCCAGGATTTTGCGAGCCACGGATCGATCACGCCGCCGTTGTTTGCCGTGAGCGCTTCCCATACATAAGCGCCTTCCCAACAGTAGTAAGCGTCTCCGCTTCCCTGTACAGCGTCACGCGGAGTCGCAATAACGACCTCATCTGTCTCGTTTTTCTCTGTGTCTTCCGCTGCCTCGGCTGCTGTTGTTTCCTCCGCTGCACTTGTCGCTGCCGCTGCAATTGTCTCTGTCTTTTCTGTCTCTGCCGCACTGTTGTTCGCGCTATTTCCGCATCCTGAGATTACGGATGCCGCCATTGCTGCCGCTAAGAGCAGACTTGCATGTTTCTTCTTCATGTTCTCCTCCAGGTTGTGTAAATATTGAATTGTTTTGCCTCCCGGCCTATCCTTATCTGTAACGGACCCGGTAATTGTACAGGGCTGATGGATAGCTGTATTTTATTTATAACTTCGGAGTTGGTATGGAGATGTTCCATCTGAGAATTTTTCAAATACCGAAATGCTTATGCATCAGAAAAAGATGTCCGCTGGAATCAGCCGACATATAAACGGTACGATCAATGCCTCGTGACCTGGAAATTTTCTTCCTGTACCAGCAGTCCGGCAGGTTTCCTGACTTACAGATCATCACACAAAACCGCCTTCCCAAAGCTTTCACGACAGTTTATCCAACTGTCCTTCTTCCTCAGTGACCGCGCTTTCGCGCATGGTCTTGTATTCCCTGCTCACAGTGACGAGATCGTACAGGTCTTCCACCTGTTTCCCTTTTACCTGCTGTCCGCCTGTTCTCATGAACTTTTTCACAGCGGCAGCAGCACCGGATGCCTCTTCGATTGTTATAGGAGATATTTTAACATCCTGGTAATTATAATGCAAGGGAGCAATTTAAAATAAAGAATGACGCTGGCCGCTTTCGGAAAAATATAAGAAAAACAGGAGTAGAATCCTCATAATCCTACTCCTGCCTCATATATCGTCTATTCTTTTGTCAGATACTCCAACGCTGTCATCGCCATTGCTCTTGTACAGAGCTTGATATAGCGCTCGTCGATACAGAATCCCGGACTGTGTTTTGGAGAATTTCCACCGACACCGACCCATATCATGCAGGACGGAGCTTTCTGGGAATAGAATCCAAAATCCTCAGCACCTAAAAGCGGATGTTCTCCGGTAATCAGCCAATCTTCCGGTTTTCCGTCCCCGAGATCCTCATGGATAATGTCCTCATATTTGCGGAAGGTGGCCGCTACAAAATCAGAGAACTTCTCATCGTTATAGACTGCCGCGTAACCGGCACGGAATGCCAGATCACAGCTTCCCCCCATAGACTCGGCGATTCCATTGGAGATCGTCTCAATTTTTTTCATCATCGCTTCTCTGGACTCCTTTGAGAGATTTCTCAGCATGACGCCCAGCGTCACTTCATCCGCGATGATGTTCGGCGCTGTTCCACCGTGGATCATTCCCACATTTAAGGTCGCCCGGTCCATCGGAGAAAGATTTCTGGAAATGATTCCGTGGAGCGCTGTGACAATGGACGCTGCAATGTATACAGCATCCACACCCTCTTCCGGGGTGGAGGAATGAGCGGCTTTTCCATGGACTGTGATCTTATAGCTGTCGGAATATGCAGTCAGATAACGGCTTCCAACGACTATCTTTCCCGGGACCCCATTTTCCACATGAAGCGCAAAGCACGCATCCGGAATCTCATCCATGAGTCCGGCTTTGATCATCTCTCTTCCGCCGCCGCCATTTTCTTCCGCCGGCTGGAATACCAGCTTCACCTTTCCTTTCCACTGATCCTTTGTCCGGTTTAAGATCTCTGCTACTGTCAGAAGATTGGAGGTGTGGATATCATGGCCGCAGGCATGCATCACTCCCGGTACCTTTGATTCGAAGGGAAGTCCAGTCTTTTCCTGAATTGGCAGTGCATCCATATCGGCCCGCAGCATCAGGAATTTACCCGGCTTTCCACTGTCGATGGTTGCGATAATGCCCGGTTTACATGGACTTTCCTCATAAGGAACGCCAATACGGTCCAGTTCCCGGCATACGATCCTGCTTGTCGCAAATTCGTGAAACGAGAGTTCCGGATTTGCATGGATCTCATGCCTGATCTCAATCGTATGCTGTTCCAGTTCATCTGTTAAGCTTCTGATAAGTTCCCCTGTGTCCATCTGATTTCCTCCTTTAGAAGCCGATCGCTGTACCTACAAAGATCGATGCGATCATGATCACAAACAGCATACCGTAACACGGTATCAGGAATTTATACCACTGTTTTAAATCTACCTTTGCCATCGCAAGGCATGCCATTAAGTTTACGCTGGTCGGAGCGAAGAGGTTTGTGAAGCCATCACCGTACTGTAAAGTTAAAACTGCCATCTGACGGGTAACACCTACAACGTCGGAAAGCGGGGCCATGATCGGCATCATAACAGCTGTCTGTCCGGAACCGGAGTTGATCACAAAGTTGATCAGACCATTCGCAATGAACATTCCGATCGCTGCGAAAGCACTGCTCATATGGTTTAACGGAACTGAAATATAATAGACGATCGTGTCAAGGATACCGGAATTATTGAGAATAACGCTCATAACGCTGGCAAGGACCATAAATACCATAACGCCGCACATATCCTGTGTTCCTTTTACGAAGCGTCTCATGGTCTCATCAATATCGTAGTGCGCAAGGAAACCTTCGATGAAGGCAACCGGCAGCATGATGGAGCCTAACTGTGTCATGCCAAGTCCGAGAGTCGGTCCGCCTGCCGCGAAGAAAATGAATGCTCCGAAAAAGATCACGAGGATCGCGATCTCACGGACAGTCATGGGACGGTACTCACCTGCGCCCGGAACATCTCCCTCTTCTACCGTGTTTTCTCCGCCAAAGTTTTTCGCATAGATTTCCGGATTCTTCTGGCATCGTTTTACCCAGAAGATCAGATATGCAGAAACCACCGTCAGATTCAAGATCGTAACAATTGTTCGGAGACCGGAACCGGAGTACGGAGCCAGACCCGCAATCTCCTGTCCGAGAAGGCCTGTTAACGGGTTGATCGGAGATGTCATAAATCCGGTAAAGGATCCAAGAATCACAAGACCGACTGCAAAAATACGGTCTGCTTTTAACTGCTTTGCGATCGTGATTCCAAGCGGAATAAAGAGCACAACTGTGGAAATCATGGATCCAACACAGCCTAAAAGCGCCGTTGCAAAAATATAGATCGGAATGATGATCAGGGCTTTATCTTTTAAGCGATGGATCAGGTTACTGAGCGCCCGGTCCAGAACACCTGTGGAATTTACGATTCCCATCATACCACCCATGATGATCAACGTTACAAATAATTTGCCGAACGTACTGTAAACAAGATCGCCGACTGCCAGAATTACCTGTGCCGGATTCAGATAGATCTTATCGATAATCTGGTATGTACCCGGAATTGCCATCTTTCCATCGCGTTCATAGGCGCCGGAAGGAATGATGAAGGACATCACGTAGACTACCGCGATAACAATGAGGATAACTTTCCACATGCTCAACGGTGCTTTTTTCTTCTTTGCTTGTGTTTCACCCATAGTGTCTCTCCTTTTTTGTCTACAAATGTTTTTTGTTTGAATTTTTTTACAAATCCCCACAATGAATACTATACTCTGACTTTATCGGACACGCAAGCAATATTTTATTTGCCACGAATATTCCTTGTTATTTATGTTTTCAGGGTGTGTTTGCTATACATTTTTATGACATGTATAGTGACGGAGTTAACTTCCGGAACATGAAGTATCTATCATTTACCTGCCCGCATTCGCTGTTGTTTTGCAAATATGTTTACATAATTCGCTCACATTTTTTAGTACCTCACCGTTATGATCCATTTTTAATTGCCATTAAATTTTACAGCTTAATACTGTGGAATATCTCTCCCTCCAGAGTTTTCCAGACAGCTTCTCCGGCCTTCAGGATCATATAACTATGCTCACTTCCCTCCTTCGGAATCGACACAGAACCCGGATTCAGGTACAGATTTCCATCGCCGAATGGTTCCCACGCCGGGATATGGGTGTGGCCATGAAGAAGAATGTCCCCTGGCTGCATCGGCGGAAGTGCGTTTAAGTTAAAATGATGACCGTGAGTGGCGTAGATCAGGCGGTCCGCCGTTGGGATCACTGCGTAATCCGCGAGGATCGGGAATTCCAGAACCATCTGGTCTACCTCTGTATCACAGTTTCCGCGGACGCAGAAGATCCTGTCTTTCCACTCATTCAACATTTTGATGACTTCCTTCGGGGCGTATTCTTTCGGGAGGTCGTTTCTCGGACCATGGTATAAAATGTCACCTAAAAGCAGCAGACGGTCCGCCTGCTCCCGGTCGAATGCCTCCAGCATCTTTTTGCAGTAGTACGCGGAGCCGTGGATGTCGGACGCGACCATAAGTTTTATCATTTCAGCAAATTCCTTTCCTTTTACAGATCAGCACATCTATCTCCATGCTGCTCTTGCCTTCTTTAGATTTCATCGTTCCTGCGGTTTTTTTCAAGCACATAGACATGTTCTGTCACAGTTTTATTTAACAATTTCCACTCCAGATCCCTGTTCGTATGATGATACCGGAAGCCGCATTTTTCTGCCACGCGCTTCGATTTTTCATTCCCGTCAAAATATGCGTACCAGATTCGTTTCAGCCCCAGTTCTTCAAATCCGTACCGAATCAGCTCCTTTACCGCCTCCGGGATGATTCCCTGCCCCCAGTACGGAGTTCCCAGCCAGCAGCCGATCTCTCCCTCATCTTTTGGTACTGGCATATTGCATGCCTCGCCCACTGTAAGGCCTGCACAGCCCACCGGCTTTCCGGTACTCTTTAAAACCACCGCATACGTTCCATCCGCCGATAAAACTTCCCGGATGATCTCTCTGCTGTTCTCCACACTCGTATGCATCGGCCATCCTGCTTCCGGACCGACCTGCGGGTCTTATGCATATTCGTAGCAGCTCTCCGCATCGCTCTCCTTCCATGGTCTTAAAATCAGGCGTTCTGTCTGTAATTCCATCTTTATTTATCTCCCTTCCATTTTTTATACAGGTGATTCTCCGTTAATACTACCAGATCACCTTCATCAATCCCCTGCTCATAAAGCCAGTCATCTTCCTGACGGATCATCCTCTCGTTTTCCTTAGCGTCTTTCGGCCGGACGAAAACTGTTCTCTTTGCCCCCGCAGGGCGTTCCTCACAGCCATAGTCATCCTCCTGAATCTGGAGAATGATGTATTCCTGTTCGTTTTTCATTTTACACACTCCCCTCATAATCTGGCTTTTCACTTAACTTTTTTATAAAACAATATTTTCCTTTTCCATGCCCTTTGACCGTTTCAATGATCTCTGCGCTTATCAATAACTTTATTACTTCTGATGCTCTGGTTGCTTTTAATCCTGTCAACAGCATTATATCTTTTCTTCCAAACGCTTCTGCTGTTCCGTATGCTTCATATATACGCAGAATATGGTCCACTGTTTTATCTGATAATCCAGGAATTATTTTTCCAATCTGTTTACGAATGTTCGCTTTTATACTCTTATCGTTCACTTTTTGCATTTCAATGTTCGCTTTTATACTCTCATCGTTCGCTTTTGGAGGAATCACAAACTTTCCACTGATATGCATGACCCGATTATGCAGTTCATTTTCTTCATTCAATAACAGATTTCGCAGAAATAGCTCTAAATACTCTGTTGTTTCATGAATCCCGATTTTAAAATTATTATAATTTGCCCGCACCAATGCATTTCTAAAATACCATGCATTCTCGGCAAATATATCATTGGTGGCATCAAATCCCAGCGTTCTTAAATACTTGATAAAAAATACTGCCGTCGTTCTGGTATTTCCTTCCTCAAAAATATGGATTTGCCATAACCTTGAGACAAACACTGCCAGATGATGAATTATTTCATTGATCGACAGACCTTTATAGCTGAATGTTCTTTCTTCGGAGAAGTCATATTCCAACGTATCACGGAGTTCAGATGCATTTCCATAAAGAACTGTTTCTCCGTCTAATACCCACTCTTTTTTTGTGATGTTATAATCCCTGATCTTTCCGGCGTGTCTGTAGATTCCAGTAAATAGTTTTTTATGAATCGAGATATATTCATTTGGAGTAAAACTAAAACCCGTTTCTGACAAGACCTTTACGATCCGGACAGAAACCTTATCCGCTTCCTCCGTTCTGTCTCCAGAATCCTGTTTTGGGTTTTCTTCATAGTAGCTATTTAAAAGCGAATTTGCCTCATCAATTGAAATATCACCTTCGATATTCCGAATCGCAGTATTGATCAGATATTTTGACGTTTTCAGCCCATCTACTGCCTGCAGCCCAATTGCTGTCTGCCATGCATAGCCTTTTTCACGTTTATTCGGCTCTGATTCTCTTATATATTCTTTGAAAGGATCCTGATTCATTTACATCTCCTAAATATCATATGAGGACTCTATAGAAATTAATAGGCAGTGACCGACTACTGCCAAACAAGAGTTTGATATTTTTACAGCACAAGCTATGTTCTAATAATTCATAAAAAATATCGTGTGACTGATGTCCAATTTAAAGGAAATCCCATTATTGTAAGCAACTCCTTTTCAGCTAGTTGACTACTTTGTCTATGATATGTATGTAACACCTTAATCAGCGAACTCTTAAAATCAAGAAAGCTCTCTTTTGGTAATAAATAACGAAAAGCAATAACCACACCAAACAAATCTCTTTTTCCATAAACATACTGAATTCCTTTTTTCGGAATACCAAGTTTGTCATGAAGTTTGGTGTCCGGAAAATCTATTTGTGTTCGGAAAGAGTATAAGCGTTCATTGTGAGCACATACATTTCTAAACAGAGTAAGTATTTTTAAATATTGTTCCAATGTTTTTTCTTTTACATGCGGAAAATTTTTGCTAATGCTGCTCTGTATTTGAGATGGAAGCAAAGTATACAGTTTTGAAATTTGTCCGTAAGTAAGTGTATTTATCAGCACCCATAACGGAACATTGTGATACACCTTACGTTGGTGAACCACATATGTATGATCCTGATTCTTATTTGCCTGATAATCAAGAAGATTTATAAGGCGATTGATATCATTCATTTTTTTCAGGCTGGGATTATAATTATGAGGATCAAGATACTCCGATTGTTGTTCACCATGAACTGAACAGAAATGATAAGATATCAGTTGACGCATTCGACATTCAATTTCACATAGATATTTAAATATAAGTTCGCGTAGAGATAAATCAAAATGATACAAAGCTAAAATATCATTGAAAGACGCACCATTCTGATAAATGCGTGTCATCGGATCAATAAACGGAGTTTTGTATCCTCCAATCAGTGAAAAATATCCAATATTTTTAAGAACTTCTTTCGCCGACTCTGAATCATTTATTATAAGCTTCTTTTCATTGATAAGCTTTTCTATCTGCTCATCATATGTAAGAAATGGCTTTGCCAACTGATCCGCCTCCTTTCTGTACAAAAAAAGGAGGGCCCTCAGGTCCTCCCCCGGTCCCAGTCCTCGCGAGTATCTGGAACCTGATCACTGCCTACACTCTACCACAAAATATGCCAAAAAACAAGTAGAAATCGAAGGATTTCAACTTGCTATGCATGAATAATAGAATAGGCACAAGTATATTCTATGCATAGTATATTGCAAGTATACTTTCCAATACTTCATTTGCCAAATTTTATATGGTCACTCAGGATATTTATGGCATGGTCTTGCTCTGCTGACTGCGTTTTGTCTTCAGCTTATAACCTTCAAAAGATACCTGAGGTACCGTTTCTTGCCTGTACCCATTTCCATACGCAGCGCCACACCGTTGCTTCTAAAATCGAGTGAGAAGAACCCAAACCTCATACAAACAAAATCAAAGGCCTGCTGCTGATGCTGGTACGACTTGACCATGATCGGTATCGGAAGCAATTTATTAGGAATTATCAGTTCACCCCCAATCCAAGTGATACACGCACAGCTACATCGACCCTTGCCATGTCTTCTAATCGAAGTTTTTCCACTACAGATAAAATGTCTCTCTTATCAATCGTTGCCATCTGCTCTGTCTTCACAACAGAAACTCGAAGATTGTCATAGTTTTGAAGAACAACATGTGTCTTCATGTCTAATCGTTTCACTTTTGATGTGAGAAAAGCAACGATGACTGTCGGACTGTATTTGTTTCCTATATCGTTCTGAATCACAACTGCCGGATGTATCCCATTAACAACATGACCGCTCGCATTTTCATTACGGACATAAACAACCGTTCCTCTGGTCAGTTCTAACGTTCCATCTTTTAACTCAACCATTTACTCGTTCCTCCCGTACCTCATGAATTTCAATGTTTCTTACACTTGTGCCAAGTATTAACACCAGAACCTCACAAAAATCGCTGAAAAACCGTTTTAAAAGACTCTGTAACAGGCAAAACCTTTTCGTCCATCGGTGCATCTTCCGGGGACAGGACAATAAACGGGGCGGATTTGGTATCCTCCATTTCATCCCATGGATTTTCCACTTTCTCACCGCTTTTTTCAGAACATTCAAAGCGGAAAAGTCCGTCGGAGAAGACCTTATCAGCATGGCGCTTATACTCTTCTTGCACCACATCCTCTGTATAGTCGATGTTGTCGAGAAGAATCCGAATCTCATAGTCAATCGTTCCAGTCGTACCGGCATCTTTTTGGAATGCATCTCCGAGGATGATATTCACCTGTGTCTCTTTCTTTAAATCCTCATCCCAGCGGTAGTATGCGTACCCGCTGTTAGTGAGGTAATTCTTGCGATCCGCGCGATAGGTGCTTCGGATTTTTTACAATTTTCTTTGTGACAAATTTCTTATGCATCTCGCCACCCTAATGCGCATCTCAGGCTTTGAGATATTTGAGTTTTAACTCACGAATATTTTATGTCCGTAGAATAAATAATTGAAGATATCAAGTTTTAACATAACTTTTAATATAAGATAATGGTAAATATGTTGATATTTAAGTGTATTTTATGTAAAATAGATATGATATATATGATTTACTATTATGCTTTGAAGATAAAAAATCAAGCCATGCTATTTCTCATGACTTTTGCTGGCAGAAAGGAGCCATGAATGCCCCAAATTATAGAGAATTTTTTTGAAAATATCTTATTTAGATATGAAAGTTGTTCCTGTGACTGTGTGGAAGATATCGAACATATCACTCCTGGCAAAGAACCAGTGCACAGCTATAAACTGCAAGCGCTCCCAAATGAAAAGAAGCTATTTGGATATGCCGCAAAGAAAGGCTTGGTTCGTATTGCCATCAACGGTACAATTGAAGATGCCAATGTTCTCGGAACACTGATTGCTTTGCCAAATAAGCCACAGTGGGAACTCACCAATTTCCTGAAAAACAATGGCTTTCTGTTTCCGGTGAACACAGAAACCTATGAAGCATTTGATGAAACATCCTTATATGGTATCATTGATCGTCTCAGAATGACTGTTGAACTGATGACTGCCGCCAATGAGGTAAGAAAAGATTACCAGAAAATATTGAAGTTAACTCTTTCACTACTGTTTGCACCGGACGTGACATTAAAAACCGATTCTATGTCAAAGAAATACCATAGCTGCCACCATTCCTACATTGATCTCCTTAAGAATCCTCCTGTACAGCTGTCACAGGAACACCGCGAACAGGAATTCAACGGAAATATCTTTACTGTTATAGATTCTATCCATAGTAACTCACAGTTGATTGTGTCGGAATACAACGATATCATCGGTGGATACTCTTCTGTTCCCGGTTTCGATGATCACATTTTTAAGAATATCACCCTAATGTATATGAACGGGAATGATAGCGGAACAAACCGCCTGATTACCGAATTTCTGTTTCATTACTTCCATGATGTAGGAATGCTTAATTTCAGCAATGACTTTTCATATTATGCAGAACCCAATATGGCAAACTTCACGCCCGAAATGAAAGATGCCCTGATTAAAATTGCCAAGTTCATTATTGGAGAGGAAATTAATGCCAATCTGGACGGTATCCATCCTGTATATGATTCAAAAACAATGACTCCATCATGGAAAGTGGATTCTTTACTATGTGCCGCATATTTTTCCATTTTCTATCTCAAGCCTGACCTTGAACTATACCGTCCTTGTGATAATCCGCGATGCGGTAGATACTTCCTTGTAAAAACCACTTCCACAAGGAACCGATTCTGTAGCCAAGAATGCTGTAACCGAGTGACACAGGACAGATACCGCAAACGAAAAAGAGAAAAAGAAGAAAACAAATAAAAAGACCACTGACTATAATGCAAAAGTGCATCATAGTCAATGATCTTTCTTATTCATTTTCTGTCCCGTAAGGAATAGATGTTTCGGCAACCCTGGATAATTTCGGCTCTGGTCGTGTATAGGTAACAGGCTCCGGCAGATACGTAGCAGGTTCTTCACCCGTTGTGGTTATTGCAACTCGTTCTAGTACTGTCTCGATACACTTAGCAAGCGCGACTTTTTCTTTGATTGGTTTACCGGAATAATGATACATCAAATACCTCGTATCCATTACAACGCCTTGAATGCGTTCGTAGTACTTCCGATTATATCGCCAATCACCGATTGCTTCACCAATGTTTCCAACGAAGGACGTCAGTTTGAACGGATTATCAGCCATGTTATACGGCATAATAAAAGCATTGAACAAGGAACCTGTATCCACGCCTTTGTATTTCTCAAGGTACTCGCCATATGTAATCTGCTTGTTAATGGACGAGCCATTCGGCAAGTGATCTGGTATTCCTGTTCTGCCATACTTATAGCACTTGGCATCCAAAATGTAGTATTTACCGTTGTAAATCATAATTGTATCCGGCATAAGTGGATGCTTTTCTTTGTACTTGCCGTAGTCAAGCAACCATCTGGATCTTGGGAAGTGTTTCTCCTTGTCCCACTCACCGAATGCACGATCAATCAGTTTTTCCCATACATGATCGAAATCGTCCGTACCAAAGTAAAATTGCTTATCGGATGTCTTTTCATCTATGTACTCAAGCATATCCTTCATGCCTTGGAACAACGACTTTTTCTTATCATCGTTGGTCGCATATAATTTGGCCCGGACAATTGCAATCGAGGTTTTAACATCCGGATGGGGACCTGGGTCTTCTGGCATATACGGAACATATAACCAGCCTAAACGCTTAAATGCTTCATATACGCAGAAACGATTGATCTGTGTGATTAGCTTTGTGTCGTTCGGAGTCGATGATCTCACTTCAAACTGGGTAAAAATAAAAGAACTGATACCATTCTTATTCTGAACAAGCGGCATCTGTTTTCTTGCAGTTCTTGCCCAATCCTGCTTACCTGTAGGAGCAGTCTTATAGGTCTGCTCTGTTTCCACATAATATTTACCGCCAATAGCAAAATAGTATTCTATAACGCTGGTATAGGCATTAATAGGAAAATCAACAGACTGCGGTGCTGCAAACTTATTTACAGCAAGCAAACGGTCGTCCCTCGTTGTAAATTCGGAAAGCACTTGAATAAGGTGTTTAATATCTGTGCGAATTGCAGCATCTGTTTCCGGCAGTTGATAACCTATGGGAAAATAGACCATAGCATCATCAGAATCTGCCTTAATTCCCACAAAACGGTCTCCATCCTCATTTGTGTTCACATGGCAATGACTTTTTATATCAAATTGTAAAACAGACTGTAATGCCTGATCGAAATTCATCATAAATCACCGCCTTACCGCTCAGAATTGACAAATGCGCTTCTCACATTTTCCTTAAACATCTTGAATCTATCAAGCTTGGTTGCATACATGAACGCACGAATAACCTGTTCAAGACTCTGGTAATTGGTCGTTTCAAAAACAATCTCGCGATTAAATTTGAAGGCATCATCCCACAGATACTTAATGACCTTTTCCGGGAATCTACGATTCTGCTTCATAGCATCACGAATTCGATCCAAGTGTACCTTCTCATCCTTGGAGATATTGCCAACCATTTCTTTCTTCCTTAGTGTGTCGTATTCTCCATCGCTCAAGTCACCCATTTCATCATTGAACTGAAGATCTTTGAGATGAACAAAATAAGCACCCAGACGCTTATCCTCAGCAGAGGACATTCTCGCACTGTTGCCGATGACTATTCTATTAATCTCCGTGCAGAAATTTCTCCATGTAATAGTAGTATCCAGAATCACTGCATCAGCCAATTTCGGATCGACATTATCAAAGTTATTTTCAATCAGTCGCATATCCCATCTACGCTGAAATGCAGTATCCAATGTAAAGACATTTTGGTCAGATGTGTTCATTGTTCCAATGATAGAAAGATTTGAAGGAATTCTTACTTTTGTAGTTTTCCTACCTTCTCCATACATCTCTCTTGCAATATTCATATTTGTGATGCCGTATTCACTGCTTCCAATTGGAAAACCATCATTATCAATATCATGGATATCACCCTTTCTATCGAGCAGCTGAAATACTTCACCAAAAATAGCTGGAGCATTACCACGGTTAATTTCCTCGATAATTAGAATATACTTTTCCGTAGGATGATTATATGCCTCACGCAAGATGTTGGTAAATGGTCCCGGAGTGAACCTATAGCTTACCTGACCACCCTCATCAACGGCAGGTAAAATCTGACCAACAAAGTCAGCGTAAGTGTAATCCGGATGAAATACCAGTCGTTCAACTTTTGTTCCCGGCTTGCAATACTCATGTTCGATTGTCCAACTCTTACCCGATCCCGGAACACCGTAAAGTAATATATTTTCACCATTGGTTTCCCTTTCAGCCTCGTTCGGGAGTTCAATTTCAGCTTCATCGGTATCTGACTGATTATCTCCGACCAAAGAACTTGCTTGACCTTGAAGCATATTGATTTCTACCACCTTCGCAAAATCATCATTGATTGCAAAGCACCCCTCATTTTCGTATGGCACATCAACTTTGTCAAGAACTTTCCATAGAACCAATCGCGTCAAAATTCTGTCACTCTTTTTGGGCGCATGAGTTTCTTCGTTTTCACGCACTGCAATCAGACGGTCTCTTATCTGGAGATATTGCGTATCATAAAGATACTCGGAAGAATTTATAAAACAAGCCCATTCCGCTTTTGTAATATATCCTTCAAGTTTAGGTTCTGATAGCAGTTTGAAGAGAATCAAATATGGCCTAAGATTCCTTCCAAAACGCTCCTGCTTTACATTAATATGAACCAGGATGTCAAAAAGAAGTTGGTTCTTTTCGTCCAAGCTCAAGTTGTCATGCAGTGACAACTTAACTTTTTCGCCATCTGTAGGCTCTTCTACCAATGTAAAGGCATCTAAAAATGTGTAACCTATGTCTGAAACCTCAAATGTTGTACATTCAGAATCAATATACCGAATGAACTTCATTTCTCTCAAAGTCAATTCTGCATGCGTATCCCTCTTATCCTCGGACCATTCACCACCACGCTCCTGAGCAATTCTTGCTCTTGCAGCCGGAAAAATAGTATCTTTGCCATCGGCCGAAGTCATAGGCTGATTCTTTCTCACTACCTCAAGAAGATAATAGATGTATTCAAGACTAGTAAAGCTGGTCTGCAAAATTGTTTTATTATATTCTTTTGTGCCGCCTGCCATTTTTATACCTCCCATATCTTTATATGATCTGTAACAATAATTTTTTTATCAATAACGGTGGGATACCTTCACCTATTACAGTGCGAATCAAGTTGTCGGTAGCCCATTGGGGAATATCCCAATCCTTTGGAAGACTCGATACAATCATCAACTCATAAATGGTGAGAACACGTGGATTAGTATACATCATATCCCCATTCTCATCCTTCTTCCACGGAGAACCTGGATGGACATTATTCTGAGAACCGATTCTAAAGTTATATGTCGTGATTGTTGAACTAGGCTTATTCCAAAACATTCTGTGATATGCAGTATCATATCCTTTGACTCGTTCTCCGTTGGTTTTCTTTGGGTAATGCACAGGATTATCGTATGCCGTGTTTCCTGTAGGGGTATATAACATACATTCAACATTTCTCCACACATGAGTCATTGGTTGATGCCATTTGTTAAATGCCAATGCTTCCGGAGTATTTGGGGGGAGAACATTACGATACTCCTTTTCTTTTATATTCGGCCATAAATCTGGAATTCCAGCAAACGCTTCCTCAAGTGTAACGATATGTTTTTCTTTTTTGGGGAAAACCCAATTAATTCCAGTTGCTTTATCTGCACATAGAAAAATTGCTCGGCGTCTCATTTGAGGAACCCCATAATCCATGGTGTCCAAAACTTTTTCTGCATTTATATTATAAAATGCTCCTATCCGTTTCTCAATATACTCAGGAATAGTGATCTCTGTCCCCTCATAGTTGATTGGAGTGGTTAGTTGCTGTGGAACATTTTCAATCAAGACATAAGTTGGCCTCAAATCCAAGATTGCATCAATCGCATACTTAACTAAACTGTTGCGCTCATCATAAGGATTCATTTCCCCTGCGATACTCATCCCCTGACAAGGTGGTGTTGCAATAAGAAAATCTACTGGTCCTTTCTTAGCTTCAGTAATAATTTGACTATAGATTTTTGCATCAGTTATGTCACCAACAATCATATTGGTCTTTGGATACAAGTGTCGATAGAACTCGGCACGTTGCGGAACTAATTCGTTTGCAACAGCAACATGAATGTCTAAATCAGCGAAATATGTCTCAGCAATACCAACATTTGAGAATAAAGATACTGCTCTTAACATAGTTCGTCCCTCTCTTTCAGATGTAATTGAGCTACGAGCACCTTTACCAATAATGGTGGGATACCTTCGCCTATTACCTGCCTGATTAGTTTCGGAGTTGCCCAATCTGGAATTGCCCAATCATCTGGTAAGGTCATTACACGCATCAATTCAAAAATTGTTAAAACTCTTGGATCAGAGTATATTCCTTTTTGATCAGTCGGTCGGCCTGGATGAACATTCTGAAAGGATGAAATAGTATGGTTATAAGCAGTAATTGTCGGCGCTGGGCGATCCCATTCCATACGCATATATGTTCTCAATGCGCCACCAACCATAGTGCCATCTTTCTTCTTAGGAAAATATACGCTATTTTTTCGTGCACTTTGACCTTCTGGAGTATGCATCATCACTTCAATATTTCGCCAAACATGTTCTCTCGGACAATGCCATTTCGACACTGCTAACCCCGTAGCTTTTTTCTTCTCATAATCTGGAAATACATCTCTATGCTCTGGTTCCTTAACTAATGGATCTAAAGAAGGTAGATCTCCGATGACATCACGTAAAGTGACAAATTTTTCGTTTTTTTCTGGAAAATCCCACTTAATACCTGTTGTCTTTTTCGCCAATAAGAAAATTGCTCTCTTTCTTTGCTGTGGAACACCGTAAAACTTCGAATCAATTACAGGATTTTCATTAAAGTAATAAATGCCACCAAGTCTTTTTTTCAAATACTCTGGAATAAGAATCATTTTTCCTTCATATTCAATCTTTGTTTTCAACTGCTGCATTACATTCTCAATGAAAACAAAATCTGGCTGAATTCGAAGAATCATGTCTACAGCACTGGTAATAAGACCATTACGAATATCTTTCGGATCTTTTTTACCCGCTGGACTCATACCCTGACAAGGCGGTGTCGCAATGATAAAATTAACATTTCGTCTTACGGATTCTTCATAAACTCTTTCAAAAACAGCTGAATTCAGAATATCTCCACAAATCATATTGCACTTTGGATAAACATCCTGATAAAAGCGTGCTCTTTCTTCAAGTACCTCATTGGCAACAACAATATCAATACCCACCTCAGAAAGATAGGTTTCTGCTATTCCAACATTCGCAAACATTGATAGTCCATTCATATCATTTTTCTCCATTCTCGTCCTGATATTGAAGTAAATCTGATATATTGCATTTTAAGACAGCACATATCCTATCTAACGTATCCAAATCAATTTTACGGACTTTTTCATTATACATATCGCCAATAGTGTTAGGACGAACATTTGCCAGTTCGGCAAGTTTCTTTCGTGTCATTTTTTTTCTTCCCAAAACCTCTGACAACTTAATTCGTATCATCTTTGCCTCCATTAAATAACTCTATTCGTTATTTATTATATAATGTTTGATATTAAATAACAGACATATGATAACACAAACAAATTAATTTATCAATAGTTTCAAAAAGCAAAAGTAGTTGAAAGCAGTATTTCTTATTTACTCCATTTTTCACGCAAGCAACAATGCGATGAAATGCATGCTGAACCAGTCACATTTACTCAACACATTCCGTTACCGTTCCAGATACTGCTAACTTCATCGTTCTTTCTTAAATAGAATTTGGCCTACAAATGTCCTTTTACAAGAGTATTTGAAACACCAAACTCTAATCTGTATTCTCAACCCTCGCCAAACAGAGCAGTTAATTTGTTCCCAAGCCAACAAAAAATGGATTTCCACTATCCGGCATTTGAGTGCCTGGATAGTAGAAATCCATTTATATTTTGGTGCTTTTGCTCTTTATTTGCTTACTCTTGACATCAATACTACCGTCTCCACATGCCCTGACATTCCAAACATGTCGACAGTTCTAACGCGTTTTAGCTCATATCCGTTCTCCCCGAGATACTTCACATCTCTCGCCAACGTCGAGGAATCACAGCTCACATAAATGACTTTCTCTGGTGCCATCTTTACGATCGTCTCAAGGCAGAGCTCATCACAGCCTTTTCTTGGCGGGTCGACAACGATCACGTCGGCTTTGATGTGATTCTTTTCGTACTGTTCCGGAAGAACCTCCTCGGCTTTTCCGACGAAGAATTCTACATTATCGAGACCGTTGCGCTTCGCATTCTCTCTGGCATCCTCGATCGCTGCCGGAATGATCTCGACACCGCAGACTTTTCCGGCTTTCTGGGCGAGGAAGGAGGAGATTGTTCCGATTCCGCAGTAGAGGTCCCAGACGGTCTCACCGCCGTTTAAATCAGCGAATTCCAGAGCTGTTCCGTAGAGACGTTCTGTCTGGACCGGGTTTACCTGATAGAAGGATAACGGAGAGATCCGGTACTCGATGTTTCCGATCTTATCCGTGATATAACCCGGCCCATAGAGATTTTTGATCTCGGTTCCCAGGATCACGTTTGTCTTTTCCATATTGAAGGACAGGGAGATACTGTCCGCTCCCACTTCACGCATCCGCTCGATGAACTCTTTCTCGTGAGGAAGCTTCTTTCCGTTGATCACGAGACATACCATATGTTCACCGCTGGCGAAACCTTTTCTTAAGAGAACATGGCGCACAAGTCCCTTGTGGTTTGCCTCATCATAAGGTTCCATACCAAAATCTTCCATGAATTTTAACACTGCCGCCAGATAATCTTTATTTTCCGCACATCCAAGCAGGCAGTCCAGCTCCGGTACCGGGATCAGGGAGTGGGTCCGTCCGGCAAAGAATCCCGCCGTCGATTTTCCGTCTTTTCCGCGGCCGATCGGGTACTGCGCTTTGTTGCGGTATCTCCACGGGTCTTCCATTCCAATGATCGGTTCCATGACGACCGCGTCCGGCACTCCCGCTGCCTGTTCCGCCTCTTCCGGCAGGAACAGGTTTTCCATGCCGCCGATGCGTTTTAAATGATTGTACACTTTCTTTTCCTTGAATTTTAACTGCTCTTTATAGTCCAGTTCCTGAAGCTGGCATCCGCCGCAGGCTCTCGCCACCGGACATTTCGCCTCCACGCGGCCTTTTGCCGGGGTGATGACGCGCACAAGACGGGCAAAGCCGTAATTTTTTTTCATTTTCATGGCTGATGCCTCGATCGTATCCCCGATCAGGGCATCCTTCACGAACCAGATATATCCGTCCACGCGGCCGATACCTGCACCGTCCTCTCCCATATCCTCGATAGTCACTGTAAATTTATCGTTCTTCTTGATTTCCATAATTCGTTCCTTCTATATAAATATTGTGATTTTCTAAGTTTTCTTAAGTATACAGGAATTCCTCTCGCATTTGCAACCCCTCAACACATAAACAGAACGAAAAAACCGACTTTCCATGCCCCGCAGAGAATCTGTGGAACCGGAAAGCCGGTCTCTATTCATCAAATATATAATTTACACATTATGTAAACCGCAATTTATGCTCTCGCCTCAGAACCTGCCTTCTTGCTTAACAACTCCTTACCGGATGTAACAACGATGATCACACCGAGAACCATAAGAAGGATCGCAACGATCAGCTGAAGTCCTTCAACCATAAATACTGCAGTACCTGCGCTGAATGCGTTTACAAGAGCAAGCGTTCTCTGAACCAGTGCTGTGAAGGTTACGCAGAGCATGATCACGCACGGTACGATCAGGGTCTTGTTCTGTCTGCCTGTTACCTTTAAGAATACGCAGAGTGTGATCAGAACAAGTGCACTTAACAGCTGGTTTGCGCTTCCGAATAACGGCCAGATGTTGGAGTAACCGACTCTTGTAAGGATATAGCCGAATGCAAGTGTAATGATCGTGGATACATATTTGTTGCAGAGGAATTTTCTCCAACCCTCCGCATTCTCCATATCGTCTACGGAGAAAAGCTCCTGGAAGGACATACGTCCGATACGTGCTACTGCATCAAGGCTTGTAAGAGCAAGAGCGGATACACACATGGTCATGAAGCACTGTGCAACATAGATCGGAAGACCGAACATCTCAAGAAGTCCAGCAACGCCGGAGGAGAAGATCTGGAACGGAGTTCCTACTGCTGCGGTACCGTCAGCGGCTGCGGCGGCGCCTGCTACACAGAGTGCAAGTACGGCTAAGAGGCTCTCGAGAACCATTGCGCCGTAACCAACTTTTAACATATCTTTCTCGTTCTCAACGGTCTTGGAGGAAGTACCGGAGGAAACGAGGCTGTGGAAACCGGAAACGGCTCCGCAGGCTACGGTTACGAAAAGGATCGGGAACATGTTTCCGAGCTTCTCATTTGTGAAGCCTGTGTACATCGGAAGGTTCATGTTCGGATGCGCAACAACAATACCGACAACAGCGCCGAGGATCATTCCTGCAAACATGAATGTTGTCATGTAGTCACGCGGCTGCTTTAAGAGCCACATCGGAAGAACAGATGCAAAGAAGATATACGCAAATGTGAATCCTGTCCATGCGTCCTTACCGCCGATTAACGGAAATGCCATACCGATTGCAAGAGATGCAACCGTGCATGCAAGTCCTACGAAGAACTCGCTCTTGCCTTCAAGGTTGAGCTTCTTCTGAAGGACACCGAAAACCATCGCAAATACGATAAATGCAATGGAAATGGAGCCTGCGGCGCCGTTTGTCTGAGCCGCTGCTGCCAGCTCTGTAACGCCATCCTTAACCGTATAAGCATTGAATGTGCCTGCAACCATGTCAGCAAAGGCTGCGATAACAATCAAGGTAAATAACCAACAGAAGATCAGGAATAACCGCTTACCTGTCTTGCCGATGTACTTCTCGATCAGGAGTCCCATGGACTTACCTTCGTTCTTTACGCTTGCGTAAAGAGCGCCGAAGTCTGTGACCGCTCCGAAGAAGACACCACCGACAAGGATCCAGAGAAGAACCGGAACCCAGCCGAATGCAGCCGCCTGGATGGCACCCGTTACAGGACCGGCACCTGCGATAGAGGAAAACTGGTGTGAGAAAACGATCCAGCCGTTTGTAGGTACATAATCCTGTCCATCTTCATGTGTATAGGCAGGTGTCTTTGCCTTCGGGTCGATACCCCAGGTCTTTGCCAGCCAGCGTCCGTATACCATATATCCGCATAACAGACACACAGCTGAGATGAGAACGATTACTAATGTGTTCATGTCATTTCGCTCCTTTGTAAATTCATTTCGTCATACCGGAATGTCGCGAATTCCGGTCCCTGTAGTCCATCCATATTCAAACGATCCTGAAAATACGGCAGGAATCACTGTGGAATATACGTATAAAACAAAAAATCCTTCGTCTCCACAGGGATCGCTCCCTTAGAAGACGAAGGATCTAACATTCTCCGCGTTACCACTTCTGTTGCCGGAAAACCGGCCTCTCAGTCCCATCCTCCTCAAGTATCTGCTGTACTCTCAGATGAACCGGTCCCCTTTTAACGGTGAGGTTTCCGTCCGGAATTACTAAAATGAGCTGTTCATCCCGGCTGCTTCCAGGTGATAACCTTCTAATTTCTTATCTGCCTCGCACCGACCGGCAGCTCTCTGAATAAGATCCTGTTAGAAAGTCCTGTCCCGTTCATCGCATTTGAATATGAACAACACTCATTTTAGTCACAAAAGTGATTTTGTCAACCGTTATTTTTTGATCTTTGCGGTTTCTTATCAGTGCAAAGCGCACATATATCTTTTTCACACGGACATTTCGCGTCATCTGTCTTTCCATGACAAATTATTATCAAAATTATGCACGATTTATGATCCGCCGCGGGTCAATTTTTCTACATACTAGTTTTCACTCGTCCGGCGGACATTCGTCTCCATGAAGCGGTTGTAGCCGAGCCAGCCCATGTTGTCCCCGGCACCTCTTAAGATCTCTGTCATGGTCTCCATTTTCGCGTCCGCGTTGTCCGCAAGATTTAATGCCATCGCCTCGATCAGGGCTGGTTTCTTCGGGGAACCGTACTCAAGCTCACCGTGATGTGCAAGAATGCAGTGGATCAGCTCACTCTCCAGCTTTTTCGGGAATCCCGGCATCGTGTCGATCCGCTCTTTTACCATCTGGGAGCCGATGATGATGTGGCCGAGAAGCTGTCCGTCATCTGTGTAGTCATTCTCCGGGAACGCGGAAAGTTCTTTTGTCTTTCCGATATCATGGAACATCGCTGCCGTCAAGAGCAGGTCGCGGTTCAACACCGGGTACTGTTTACTGAAGTAATCGCACATTTTTACAACACTTAAGGTATGTTCTAAAAGTCCGCCGACGAAGCCGTGATGAACGCTCTTTGCCGCGGAATGGAAGGAGAACGCCTTCATGAACTCCGGGTCGTTGAAATAGCCGGATGCCAGCTTTCTTAAGTACTCGTTCTTGATGGTTGTGATGTACTGGGTGAGCTCATGCTGCATCGTCGGGATGTCCTTTGTGGTCACCGGGAGATAATCTGCCGGATGGTACTCGCCCTCATCCGCCTTGCGGATCCGTTTTACATTTAACTGGTTTTGTCCCTGGAACAGAGTCACGTCCGCGTCAACATACACGTAATCCAGTGCGCAAAACTCGTTGATTCCCGGAGAGTTTAACTCCCAGATCTTCGCGTCAACAGTTCCTGTTTTATCCTGCAGTACAAGAGAACCGTACTCTTTTCCATTCTTTGTGAGCGCGATCTGTTTTGTCTTGCACAGGTATACATCCGAAATGTGGTTTCCTTCCCGGAATGTTTCAATAAATCTCATAATCTCTCCTTCTATTCATTGCGTCGACAGACGTTTTCTGTCTTTACATCTAGCGTTTCAGTTTTAAGGCTGAAACGTTATTATTGGACTAGATAACTGTGCAGTAAGTCTGAGCAGTTACAAGCCAGGCAGTAATAACTACCTGGCTCCAATCGTCACTTGATACTCTATCTCTTTATATTCATCAATAGACTTCCGTTTTACCGTAACTTTTACAGAATCTCCGGTCTTCGTGTCCTCCAGCCGGTTCTGGAAGTCCCGGATCGTCTGGATCTCCGTGTCCCTGATCTTTGTCAGGATATCACCGTTCTGGATCCCCACGTTGTAGGCAGGTCCATCTGCAATGGAATCTGTTATATATACTCCGCTGGGGATTCCGCTCTCCATCATCACGGAGGTCACATCCTGTCCCCGGATTCCGAAATACGGGGCGGACTGTCCGTTTGTGAGCTTCTGGAGCACGCCCTTGTACTCCGAGATCGGTATCGCCATCGTCTTATCTTCCGTCTGTCCATTATCACCAGACTGATAAGTGTCGGTTGCCCAGCCCACCAGCTGGCCGGAAAGATTTAAGAGGAATGTTCCCTCGTCTGCATGGCTCTCAAACTCGGTATACAGGATACGCGTCTGACCATCCACTGCCTGGACTCCCTTTGCCACATAGGCAATCAGCCCCTGCTTGACGGAATGGACATGTCCGGAGGGACTTCCCACCGCGAGAACCATGTCCCCGGTACGGACGGAATAGGAGTTTCCGAGTTCCACCGCCTTCATCCAGTTTACGGTCTGCTCTTCAATATCAGAGATCTTCGCACTGACAACTGCCATCTTGGAGGTGATGTCCTGGGATTTCAGTTCTACTGCCGCCGTGGATCCGTCCCCAAAGGTCACCCGCAGGGAGTCGGCTCCAGCCACCGCGCTTTGTCCTGTCAGAATCAGCGCCTCGCTGGAATTCACCGCGATGATGATTCCCGCATACTGTCCTGTCGTCTCAATAGGGTTATCAAACCAGTCCACGTCGTTTTTCACTGCGGAAACTGTCACGATACTCTTCTCGGATTCCAGGTAGATGTTCCGGAACGCGTCGTTTAACTCGGTGAGGTTTTTCGTCGTCCATGGGAACTTTTCCATGGCGTCCCCAACGATCTTATCCACCTCATCCTTCAGATCTTCCGCGCGGATCCCCTCTCCTGTGGTCTCCGCCATGGTCTCCACCGGTGTCGGCTCGCCGGATGGATCCTGGTCCCGTTCGATCGTGATCGGTGCGGAGGTCACTGGCTGCTCTTTACCCAAAAGCTTTTTCGCTGTCGGCAGTGATGCCACAAAGCTCACCGCAGCAACTCCACCGAAAACGGCCGCAAAAAGAACATAGCACAGGATCCGGCCCGCGGCCCTGCGCTTATCGATCGGAGGTTTTACGACCTTTTCCCTCATAAATTTTTTCTCGTTAGGTGTATCTGACATGAAAAAAGTCTCCTTTTCATATCTTACAGCAGCCCTTACTCCTGCTGCTACAGGCAAATATCCATCAAAATATGATTCCATTTGCGGATTCTTTGCGTTTAGCCTATTTTCTTTTCATTATAATTTTTTTCCTCTTATTATGCAACAAAAAAATGGTGTATACAAGTTTCTCCGTACCATTCGATAACCTTTTCCACAGGCTCTCCCTCCCAAATCGGACACCTCCACCGTAAGAAAAAATCTCTATGATATTTAACACGTTTGTGTTATACTTTTTCTGTGCAGGCAGGCATCTTTACTGAAAATCTCCGCATGTTTCATACCGCGGAATGTCTGCGTATTGAAAGGAAAAAGGATCGACCCATGAATCAGAAAGTATTAAAAACACTTGAATATTATAAAATCATTGAACGACTGACCGACTGCGCGGCATCTGAGCCTGGAAAAAAGATGTGCCGGGAGCTGGTTCCATCCTCAAATTTTGATGAGATCGTTCAGGCCCAGACGGAAACTACCGACGCTGTGACTCGTGTGCGCCAGAAGGGAAGTCTCTCCTTAGCCGGAGTCCGTGATGTACGGGATTCCTTAAAACGTCTGGAGATCGGCAGCTCCTTAAGTATCACAGAGCTTCTCTCCGTCAGCGGACTTTTGACCTGTGCGGCCCGCGCAAAGAATTATGGACGCCATCCGGAAAATATGGAACTTCCTGATGACTCTCTCGATGAGATGTTCCGCACTCTGGAACCACTGACGAATGTGAACAGTGAGATCACCCGCTGTATTCTCGGTGAGGATGAGATCGCCGATGATGCAAGCCCGGGACTCCACCACGTCCGCCGACAGATGAAGATCACGGCAGATAAAGTCCACACCCAGTTGAACTCCATCCTAAACTCCAGCCGGACCATGCTGCAGGATGCCGTTATCACCATGCGTGACGGACGTTACTGCCTCCCGGTCCGCGCCGAGTATAAGAGCCAGTTCGCCGGAATGGTCCATGACCAGTCGGCCACCGGATCCACACTCTTTATCGAGCCGATGGCGATCATCAAGCTAAACAACGAACTCCGTGAACTGGAATTAAAGGAGCAGAAAGAGATCGAGATGATCTTAGCTGCCTTAAGCACCGAGCTCGTCCCGTATATCGAGCCGATCACAACGGATTTTGAGATCCTCACAAAGCTGGATTTCATCTTCGCGAAGGCAGCTCTCTCAAGAATTTATAACTGTTCCATGCCGAAGTTTAACCGAAAAGGTTATATTCATATCAAGGATGGCCGCCATCCGCTCCTTGACCCAAAAAAGGTCGTTCCGATCAATATCTGGATGGGAAGAGATTTCGACCTGCTGATCGTAACAGGACCGAATACCGGCGGTAAGACCGTATCCTTAAAGACGGTCGGTCTGTTTACCCTGATGGGACAATCCGGTCTGCAGATCCCGGCGTTTGACGGATCCGAGCTTTCCGTTTTTGACGAGGTATTCGCGGATATCGGCGATGAGCAGAGCATCGAGCAGAGCTTAAGTACCTTCTCCGCCCATATGACGAATATCGTGAAGATCCTAAATCAGGCAGACAGCCGGTCTCTCTGCCTTTTCGATGAGCTTTGTGCCGGAACGGACCCCACCGAGGGCGCTGCTTTAGCGATCTCTATCCTGTCCTTCCTTCACAATATGAAGTGCCGGACCATGGCGACCACCCACTACAGCGAATTGAAAGTATTCGCCCTGTCAACACCGGGCGTTGAGAACGCCTGCTGCGAGTTTAATGTTGAAACACTGCGCCCGACTTATAAGCTTTTGATCGGTATTCCCGGAAAGAGCAACGCATTCGCGATCTCCCGACAGTTAGGTCTGCCGGATTACATCATCGATGATGCGAAGACCCATCTGGAATCCAATGATGAGGCATTTGAGGATCTGCTTGCGAACTTAGAGCAGAGCCGCGTGACCATCGAAAAAGAGCGTGAGGAGATCGCAAGCTACAAGGAAGAGATCTCCCGTTTAAAGAAGAATATTGAGCAGAAGGAAGAGCGGCTTGACGAGCGGAAAGAAAAGCTCTTAAAGAACGCCAACGAGGAAGCCCAGCGGATCTTACGCGAGGCGAAAGAGACCGCGGATCAGACGATCCGGAATATCAACAAGCTTGCCGCAAGCTCCGGTGTCGGAAAAGAGCTGGAGGCTGAGAGAACAAAGCTCCGCGAAAAGCTGGATAAAGTTGATAAAAGCTTAAGTCTGAAGAACAATAAGGGGCCGAAAAAGACGATCTCACCGAAGAAATTAAAGATCGGTGACGGTGTTAAGGTCCTCACGATGAACTTAAAGGGAACAGTCAGCACACTGCCGAACGCAAAAGGCGATCTCTATGTGCAGATGGGAATCCTGCGCTCCCTTGTAAATATCAAAGATCTGGAACTTTTAGACGAGGCGTCCGTATCCGGACCGGGCCTCGATCCGGCTGCCCTGAAGCGGAACAACACCGGAAGCGGAAAGATCAAGATGGCGAAGTCCTTCTCCGTCTCCCCGGAGGTCAATCTCATCGGAATGACAACGGACGAGGCAATGCCTGTCCTTGACAAGTATCTGGACGATGCTTATCTCGCCCATCTTCCGCAGGTCCGCGTTGTGCATGGGCGCGGAACAGGTGCACTGCGGGCTGCGGTTCATAAGCATTTGAAGAAGCTTAAGTACGTAAAAGAATTCAGACTTGGAGAATTTGGGGAAGGCGATACGGGCGTTACGATCGTAACCTTCAAGTAACTTTCAATTAGGAACTGCGTCGGATTTTGTCTGAACAGTACTATTTTAAAGTTATGTTAACCGCAAAGGTTTCAATTTTACCCATCATCCTATAGGAAATAGAAACCTGCCCTGATTTACAGGCAAAAAACGAAATTTTTACGATAAATTTTAGAAGGAGGAGACCTCCATGGTCGATAAACAGAGAATTCTCATCGTCGACGATGACGAGAATATTGCAGAGTTAATTTCCCTGTACCTGATGAAAGAATGTTATGATACAAAGATCGTCGGGGACGGAGAATCCGCATTGAAGGAGGTTCCGGTCTTTAAGCCGAACCTGATCCTTCTCGACCTGATGCTGCCGGGCATGGATGGCTATCAGGTCTGCCGGGAGATCCGCACGACCTCTCAGGTACCGATCATCATGCTGTCCGCAAAGGGCGAGGTCTTCGACAAAGTTTTAGGTCTGGAACTCGGTGCCGATGACTATATGATCAAGCCCTTCGATTCAAAAGAACTTGTCGCCAGAGTCAAGGCTGTTCTCCGCCGCTATCAGGCGGCCCCGGTCAGTATGTCCGCTGCGACAAAACAGCAGGGAGAATATGTGGAGTATCCGAATCTCATCGTCAACCTGACGAACTATTCCGTCCTCTACAAAGGTCACTCTGTGGATATGCCGCCGAAGGAGCTGGAACTTTTATACTTCCTTGCCTCCTCTCCGAATCAGGTCTTTACCCGAGAACAGCTGTTGGATCATATCTGGGGCTATGAGTATATCGGTGACACCCGGACTGTTGATGTCCACATCAAACGTCTTCGCGAGAAGATCCGCGACGACGAGAACTGGGCGCTGTCCACCGTCTGGGGAATCGGCTATAAATTCGAGGTAAGACGATGACCCGTTCTCTTTATACCAAGTTTCTTCTCGGATATCTGGTGTTTGGTCTTCTCGGTTTCATTTTCATCGCGACCATGTCCTCGGAGATCACCTACCAGTATCTCTTAGAAGAAAAGTCTGAATCGCTCTACGATGAGGCGAATCTTCTCGCCTCCACCTACAGCGATATCTATCAGGGCAAAAATATCAGTCTGTCCACGGCAAACCCGCAGCTGCAGGCCGTTGCCACCTACTTAAAGGCACAGGCCTGGGTCATCAACCAGAAAGGCAGCGTCGTTGCGGAGACTGCCCCAGCCTCCCATATCGGCACCGCCATCGATGGTTTTGATCCCACCGTGGCGGGAAACCGCTCGTATATGACCGGCAGATTTTTCGGCATGTTTGATAAGGAGATGCTGTCCGTCATTGCGCCGATCACGGGCAACTTCAATACATATGGTTATGTAGTGATCCATATGCCCATCGAACAGATCGTACATGGGAAAGACCGGATCCTGAACATTGTATACATTACAGCGCTGGTGGTTTTCATCCTCTCCCTGATCATTCTTCTCGTGTTCACAAAGACTGTATATGTCCCGTTAAAAAAGATCACTGCGGGCGCGAAGGAATACGCGGCGGGAAATTTAAGTCATACGATCAAGGTAAATTCTGCCGATGAGATGGGGTATCTTGCCAACACCTTAAATTATATGTCCAGTGAATTAAATAAGATGGAGGAATATCAGCATTCCTTTATCGCCAACGTCTCCCACGACTTCCGCTCCCCGCTGACATCCATCAAGGGGTATCTGGAAGCGATCAAAGACGGAACGATCCCGCCGGAATTATATGATAAATATCTCGGCATCCTAATTTCCGAGACAGAGCGCTTAAACAAACTCACTCAGGGCATGTTGACGCTGAACTCTCTCGACAGCAAGGGATTCCTGACACGGAGCAACTTTGATATCAATCGCGTTATTAAAGATACTGCGGCAACCTTTGAAGGAACCTGCAATGCCAAGGATATCGTTCTGGATCTCACCTTCGCTGCGGATATCCAGATGGTGTATGCGGATCTCGGTAAGATCCAGCAGGTACTCTACAATCTGATCGACAACGCCATCAAATTCAGCCGTGAGAATTCCGTGATCTATATCCAGACTTCGCTGAAGTACGAGAAAGTCTTTGTTTCCGTGAAGGATACGGGAATCGGTATTCCGAAGGAAAGTATCAAGAAGATCTGGGACCGCTTCTATAAGTCGGATCTCTCCAGAGGAAAAGATAAGAAGGGAACAGGACTCGGACTGGCGATCGTAAAAGAGATCATACAGGCACACGGGGAAAATATTGATGTGATCAGCACCCAGGGGGTCGGGTCGGAATTTATCTTTACGCTGCCGAAGGCGACAGCACTGTAATACAGCCAAATATCCGGACACAGAAGTCTCTATTCTGTGTCCGTTTTTTGTTGCTCGCCCCTCGCGCGGTCGTTTGCGACAATCTATATTTTCCCACAGTGCACAAAAAATCTCTGTCTGGACGCACCTCGGCGTGTCCGGACAGAGATTTTTATTTCTGTCGATTCTTCCGTTTTCTTAGATTTCTTTCATCTTCGTCCCGATCGCATGAACAACCACCTTCATGCTTTGTTATTTTTATGATCGGCCGGACATCATATCAAGTCCTGTCATTGCCAGCACTTTTACTGCTGCAGTGAGAGCACGTCTTCCTGCTTCTCCTCCAGCAGCGTCCGCAAATGCTGCTGTATGGGTTCCCAAGCCTTCGCCCACACCGATATAAAACTGGGCAGCCGGAAGTGCCCGAGTCACATTTCCCACATCCGTGGAACCGATTCCCTGAGTCAGATCACGGGGGATATGATGTTCTCCAATGAAATCCATGTTCTTTTCCACTGCTGTCACAAGTTCCCTGTTGTTGCGGACATCTTTTATCAGATAGCCATTCTGCTGAATTTCCACATCTACACCGGCGCAGATGGCTGCGCCTTTCGCGCACCGGTCTATCACGGAGATCACATCTTTCAGGTACTCCGCATCCAGCGCCCTGATATTGAATCTGCAGACTGCTCTCTCCGGAACAATATTCACAACGGTTCCGCCTTCCACGATAATTCCGTGAACCCTCGTATAATCCTTAAAATGAAGTCTCTGGGAATCTACCGCATGGAACATCTGGAGAACTCCGTTTAACGCACTTGCCCCCATCCACGGACATGCTGCGGTATGTGCCGGTTTGCCGGTGAAGGTATAGGTCTTATTTACGGCTGCAAATGAGATGTCATCTGCCATGGACATATCACTCGGATGCATGATCAGTGCCATATCCACATCGTCGAAAATTCCTTCGTCCAGCATCGTGATCTTTCCGCTTCCGTTTTCCTCTGCCGGTGTTCCAAGAACCTTCAGGGTTCCTCCGATCCCATATTTTTCCATGATCTCTTTTAATATCACACCGGCTCCGGCTCCGCTGGTGCCGATCAGATTGTGACCGCATGCATGTCCAATTTCAGGAAGAGCGTCGTACTCGCACATAAAGGCAAAGGTCATTCCTGGCTTTCCGCTCCGGTATTCTGCCACAAATGCGGTCTCCAGAGAGCCGGCTCCCCTCTGTACTTTAAAGCCATGCTTTTCCAGCAACCCGCACAGCTGATCCTGCGCCAGCATTTCATGGTATGCCAGCTCCGGATGAGCAAATATGTATGCACTGACCGCCTCAAACTCATCCCGGTATTTCTCCGCCAATGTTTCAATCTCGTGCTTTACCTGTGTAAGCTCCATTGTCATTTCCTCCTGTTATTCCCGACATTATATCCATTATTATACCGCGGTTGCTCCTGCTTTCTCAAGCACTGATCACATAAATTTCCCACTCTGGCACAGATGGGAACCTTCCTTTTCGTCCATTGAATCCCCCTGCGTTTCATGATAAAATATAATTATCTGACCAATCATTTCTAACTGCTCGAGAGGAGGACACAACTATGAATTCTATTTCTATCACCTGGAATGGTCATTCCTGTTTTACCGTTGAAAAAGATGGATTTTCCATTGTTTTTGATCCATATGGCCCAAATACGGTACCGGGACTCGCTCCGCTTTCCCTCACCGCAGACATGATACTCTGCAGCCACGAACATGGTGACCACGGTTACACGGACGCAGTGACCTTAAAGCACAGCGGGACAAAGAACCCGTTTTCCATCACGAAGATCGACACCTGGCATGACCCGGAACAGGGAGCCCTCCGTGGAGCGAACCGGATCCACATTTTAGAATCAGATGGACTTAAAATTGCCCATATGGGTGACATCGGGTGTCCTCTTACCAGAGAACAAAAGGATCTGTTAAAGCATCTCGACGCGATCCTGATCCCTGTGGGCGGTTATTATACGATCGATGCGGTCCAGGCGAAGGCTGTGGTGGATGACCTCGCGCCCCGCGTTGTGATCCCGATGCACTACCGTTCTGACCATTTCGGCTATCCGGTGATCGGACGTCTTGAGGAATTTACAGGACTCTGCCGGAATGTGGTGGAGTACGACTCCAACACACTGGTGCTGACGGCTGAGACGAGACCGCAAACGGCGGTTTTGAAGCTGAAATAAGCAGATAAGTTCCATTTTTGCTGCAGTTTTCCGTGATGATCCGACCGGCGGTGTAAAAATACAGCTGTCATGTCCGCTCAAATACAGAGTTTAACTGCAGCAATTTTTATGTCCTTTTCCCGGCGCTGGAGAGTACTATAATTTTATAACTTTAAGTTATGTGCCATATCAATACGTGCCATTTTATTTATGCCTGATCCTATGCTATAATGAGGGAATGAAAGAATTCATGAACTGTTACGGCGGCTGACGGTCTATATCTTCGCAGCTGTCTTTTAATATTTCTTAGATAAGAAAGGAACATATAAAGTCATGGCAAAAGGAACGATCTTTAAATTTCATAATGACCTTGATACCGATCAGATCATTGCATCCCAATATCTGCTCTTACCGAATCTGGAAGAGATGAAAGAGCACACATTCGAGTCTCTCGACCCGGATTTCCCCAAAAAAGTAAAACCGGGCGATTTTGTTGTCGGCGGCGAGAACTTCGGCTGCGGTTCTTCCAGAGAACAGGCACCGGGCGTTTTAAAAGCCCTCGGCGTACAGGCCGTCGTTGCAAAATCCTTCGCAAGGATTTTCTATAGAAATGCGATCAATATCGGACTTCCGGTTATCGTCTGTAAAGACCTGCCGGATGATGTAAAGACCGGCGATACCATGGAACTTTCCATGTCCGACGGAACTGCTCATGCAAATGGAAAGACATATTCCTGCACAAAGCTGCCGGAATACATGCAGAACATCTTAAATCAGGGCGGACTGATCGCTTCTTTAAACCGTGAGGAGGAGTAGGACAATGGGAATGACAATCGCAGAAAAGATCATCGCAGCGGCAGCCGGTGTTGACTACGTAAAACCGGGAGATATCCATACCGTAACATTAGACCGTATGATGAGCAACGACGGAACCACACATCTGACCGTTGACATGTACCGCAATAAATTAAAACATCCGCACATCGCGGACACAAAAAAGATGGTATTCATTGTAGACCACAATGTCCCGTCTGACTGTCCGAAGACAGCGGCGTCCCAGAAGAAGATGCGCGACTTCGCGAAGGAAAACAACATCGATTTCTGGGAAGGAAAGGGCGTCTGCCACCAGATCATGATGGAGAATTATGTCTGCCCGGGTGAACTGATCTTCGGCGCTGACAGCCACACATGTTCCTACGGCGCTCTCGGCGCCTTCGGTACCGGAGTTGGATGTACAGACCTCCTCTACGGCATGGTGACAGGAAAATCCTGGGTTCTTGTTCCGGAGACTGTAAAATTCAACCTCGTCGGAAAGCTGCCGGAAGGCGTTTACGCGAGAGACCTGATCTTGACCATCATCGGCACCATCGGCGCAAACGGCTGCAACTACCAGGTTATGGAGTTCACCGGCGAAGGCGCTAAGACATTAAGCATCAGCGAGCGTATGGTCCTCTGCAACATGGCTGTCGAGGCAGGTGCAAAGACCGGTATCTTCGAGCCGGACGAGAAAGCCATCGAATACCTGGAAGCTCACGGAAGAAAGCCGAAGGCACTCTTCACAAGCGACCCGGACGCAGTCTACGCAAGAGAATATACCTTTGACCTCTCCAAGATCCGGCCGGTAGTGGCGAAACCGGACTTCGTTGACAACCTGGTTCCGGCTGAGGAAGTCCGCGGCGTGAAGATCGACGAGGCATTCTTAGGTTCCTGCAACAACGGACGTATCGAGGACCTGAGAGTCGGCGCTTCCATCATTAAAGGAAAGAAGGTCGCTGAAAAAGTCCGTTTCCTTGTGGTTCCGGCAAGCCAGACCGTTTATCTCCAGGCACTGAAGGAAGGTCTGATCGACGCCTTTATGGAAGCCGGAGCAATTGTTATGAATCCGAACTGCAGTGTATGCTGGGGAAGCTGCCAGGGCGTTATCGGCGAGAATGAAGTCCTGATCAGCACCGGTACAAGAAACTTCAAGGGCCGCGCAGGACATCCGAGCTCCAAGGTATATCTTGGATCCGCTGCGACTGTTACGGCGTCTGCTATTAAGGGCGAAATTGCATTAGCGAGTGATTTATAATCCGCACCGATTTGTAAAGACTATTTTCACTTCTGCCTGTACTTTTATACAGGCAGAAGTGTCGTTCCACCAGTAATGCCCCTATACATAGAATAAATGTAACTATTCAGTACCTTCATAGTTACGTGCAAAAATCCATTCCAGATCAGCTTCGCTGATGGGATTTTTGCCTTCCAGCCTATGTTTTCTTACGGTCAGCGTAGCAAGTGCGCAGACCTACTGAACAGTTACGGATAAATTACTTATTGGTATTTGCCAGAATGATACGGCAATATGCATTTTTGAATATGATCACTATATTTGTATAGAAATCGAGGATATTTACATGGAAAAAATGACTGGAAAGGTCTGGGTCCTGGGCGATGACATCGACACCGATATCATCATCCCGACCGAGTACCTTGCATTAAAGACCATTGACGATATGAAACAGTATGGATTTTCCCCGCTCCGCCCGGAGCTGGCTGCGCAGATCAAGCCCGGAGACATCATCGTTGCCGGAAAGAACTTCGGCTGCGGCTCTTCCAGAGAACAGGCCCCGGAGATCATCAAAGCGCTCGGCATCCAGTGCGTGATCGCGAAATCCTTCGCGAGGATCTTCTTCCGCAACTCCATCAACAACGGCCTGCTCCTCATCGAACAGCCGACACTCTACGATGACATCAAAGAGGGCGATACCGTATCCGTTGTGATGAACGAGCACATCGACTACAACGGAAAAGAGTACCCGATTGCGTCTCTTCCTGAGAATCTGATGGACATTATCCGCGCAGGCGGCCTTGTCAAGGCCATGCGCAAGCTGAATGGTTTGGACTGAACGGGAGGAAAATGAAATGGGAAAGACTGTAATTGAGAAGATCGTTGAACATAACACCGGCAGGTCCGTAAAGCCGGGCGATATCGTGACCGTAAATGTTGACCGCGTCATGATCCACGACATTTTTATTCCGTTCGTGGCGGAGAAATTTAAAGAGATGGGCTTTGAAAAGCTGTGGGATCCGGATAAGGTCGTTCTGATCTACGACCACCTTGTTCCGGCAAGCCAGCTTGACGATACAAGACATTTCCATGTCGGCGATGAGTTTGCCGCGAAATATGGCATGACCCACGTCCACAGGAGCGATGGGATCTGCCACCAGTTGATGACAGAAGCCGGATATGTAAAACCGGGCGATGTTGCTTTCGGTACAGACAGCCACACAACAACTTACGGCTGTGTCGGCGCGTTCTCCTCCGGTATCGGATATACGGAGATGGCCAGCATCTTAGGAACCGGAACCATGTGGATCCGTGTGCCGGAGACCATCAAAGTTGTCATTAATGGAAAACTGCTGGAGAATGTGATGTCCAAGGACGTAATTCTCCGTCTCATCGGCGATCTCGGTGCTGACGGCGCTACTTATAAGGCTCTGGAGTTCTCCGGAAGCGCAGTGGAGAGCATGACAGTCGCAAGCCGTATGACGATCTCCAACATGGCCATTGAGGCCGGCGCAAAGTGCGCTCTGTTCACACCGGACGAGAAGACGGCGGAATACTGCAATGTTACCTTAAATGACTACCAGAAGAGTCTTTTCGGCGACGCGGACGCAAATTACTGCCGCGTGATGGAATACAATGCCGAGGATTTTGTTCCGGTTATGGCATGTCCATCCCAGGTAGACAAGATCCGCAATGTCAGCGAGCTTGAGGGTACAAAGATCGACCAGGTATTCATCGGTTCCTGCACAAACGGACGTCTGGAAGATCTGGCTGCCGCCGCCGAAGTTTTAAAGGGCAAACAGGTTGCAAAATTCGTAAAGCTGATCGTAACTCCGGCCAGCCGCAAGATCTACAGACAGGCCGCTGACCTTGGAATCCTTGAGACACTGGCCGAGGCGGGTGCTATGATCACCCATCCGGGCTGCGGTCTCTGCTGCGGACGCGCAGGCGGCATCCTGACCGACGGCGAGCGCGTTGTTGCCACCAACAACCGCAACTTCCTCGGACGTATGGGAACCTCTAAGGTCCAGATCTATCTGGCATCCCCGAGAACTGCTGCGGCATGTGCGGTGGCTGGTAAGATTGTTTGTCCGGAATAAGCCAGTCAGCACAAACGATAACTACAAAGTAAAAACAGACTCGTTATATCGAATCATAAAAATCCGGTAATCAGGATATCTCGCAATGATACTTTGCGGTTATCTCCGATTACCGGATTTTTTATGTAAGTGTTATATAATCAATCTGAACACTTATATGCAAGACCTAATAGAGTTTTTAAATGTACTTTCATAAGGTTTTAACCGACAAACCCCTGTACGAAGGTCTTAATAAACCAAATTGTCTGCGGTTGATAAATAATATCAACCAAGAATGCGCCAACGATAGGAACAATCATCATTGCGCGGCGGGACATGCCATAACGTTCATTCACAGCAGTCATGTTCACAATTGCTGATGGAGTAGCACCTAGACCATGGCCGCACAGACCAGCACACATTACAGCTGCATCGTAGTTCTTTCCTAACAGGCGGAATACTACAAAGTAGCTGACAAGAACCATGAATACTACCTGACAGATCAGCACCACCAGAACACCACCGATCAGACCAGCTAATTCCCACAGTTTCAGCGTCATCAGTGCAATAGACAGATACAATGATAACATAACATCTCCGATTCCATCAACTAGCGCAAAATCGAAATTATAAAAATTAAATTTTTCATTAAGGTTGCGAACTATTACCGCTACAAACATTGCGCCCACATAAGTAGGAAAGCTCATTCCGATGCACTTTCCAATCCAACCGGAAACCATAGTTCCCAACGCCATGCAAACAAGTAAAGCTGTCACATTTTTTATTACATCCAGGCTGCTCAGCTTTGTTGCTTTGGCTGCGTTGACTGTATTAATATCGCTCTCGAAATTTTCAGATGCATCCGGTTTTAAATTGTATTTTACAATTAAGCGCCGCCCAACCGGACCACCTACCATAACAGCACTGATTAATCCAAACGTTGCTGCTGCCGCTCCTACCAGAGGTGCTGCTGTATATCCCATATCCGCGAATGTACTGCCATAAGCAGCCGCTGCACCATGACCACCTACCATGGAAATAGCGCTGGAGAGCAATGCATAAGGAGCCTCCAATCCAACCAGCTTGCCTACACCGATGCCGATCATATTCTGAAAAACAGAGATAATACCCGCAATCAGCCAGTAAACAATAAGTAACATGCCACCTTTTTTCAGTAAACTGATACTTGCGCCCAATCCAACTGTTGTAAAGAAAGCGAGCATAAATGGCGACTGATACATACTGTCAAACGAAAATGCAAATGTTCCCGTCACATGACCAATAAAAGTGACAAACATAAACAGGAATCCGCCAACAACAGGTGCTGGAATACAATATTTTTCCAAAAATTTAACCTTGCTCTTGATAAAGAAACCGATAAGCAATATCACAGCAGCCATGGCAACTGTCATAATACCATCAGCCTTGATGGTAAAAAGGGAATCAATGACCTCAAACGACATGTGCGCATCCTCCTTTTTTTGTAAAGCAGACAAGTTTTTTATTTTTCACGTGCTTTCGTTGCAAACCCCATCAGATCACAAGTCAGGCGAGCCGCTGTGTAACAGGTAGTGTCACCTTCATCATCATACTGTGGAGCAACTTCTGTCATAGCCATACCAACTACATTGCAGTGGTTCGCAATCGCTTCCAACATCTCAGTTGCTTCATCGTATGTAAATCCACCCAGCATAGGAGATCCTGTACCTTTCGATAACGGATAGTCCATAGCATCAATATCAAAATGGATAAACGTATTACGGCCAGCTTCCAAATTCTTTAAAATTTCTTCAATTCCAACACGACGATAATCCTTAACAGAATATATTTTATCGCCATTTGCACGTGCTTCCTCAAAATCAGCAGGTCCACTGCTTCCTATACCGCGAATGCCCAGATGAATCATTTTTTCCACATATGGCAGTGTGGAATTATTTCGCATAGGTGAACCATTGAAATATGGCTGACCATTCAGCGGTTTTGTCCAATCCAGATGGGAATCAAAATGGATGATGTCCAGTTGGGAATAACAATCTAATCCTTTTACAGCTTGATGACCGACTGAACAGTCACCACCTAAAACGATAGGCATAACCCCCTGCTTTGCCAGAATGCGAACTGCTTCTTCCAAATTTTTATTCGTAGCAGTTAAATCACCCGGAACATAATCACAGTCACCACAATCTACCACGCGCCACAGATCGGTATCCAGATAACTCTTATTACGCTCAGGATCATAGTTGCCGCCCTTTTTCATGCGGAAGCGGGTAGATGCATTGCGGATTCCACGCGGTCCAAGGCGACATCCTGTTTTTCCCTGAATCGCCAGATCAAATGGCGCGCCCAAAATAGCGATATCTGCATTAGCGTGATGAATATCATAGCAGATCGGTACTTTAGCAAAAGTCGCAATACCAGTAGGTGCCATATTTAACGGTGCATCTTGTACAGTAAAAGCATTCATAATAAACCTCCTATTAGTCACAATTTTGAAACGCGTTTTGTTTTTGTGTCTTTCTGATATCATTATATGCTATCTAAGAAATAAGTCAAGGTTTTGTTGTCTATTTTGAAATACAGACACTCACGTGAAACAGTTTGTTTCTATTCTAGTACATATCAGATTGACTTTTTTCAGGCAGTTTACTATAATGAAACTACATTAGTAGTTGTCTAATAAGTCCGCGCCTTTACTGCGCTGACCGCAAAGTGCCACCCCACTCAGAAAATGGACACAGAAAAGGAGTAATCTTTATGGGCGATACGAATTTTATTGAATCCTCCACACCTATGGTAAATTCGGTACTTCATGCCACAAAAATTCTAGATTACTATGCTTCCCAGCGCCGGGAATATTTAAGCCTAACTGAGATCAGCCGCGCGATTGGTCTGCATAAAACAACAGTATACCGTATTTTGCGCACACTGCAGTCTGTAGGCTGGATCGAGCAATCCAGCACCAATGGACAATACCGGTTGGGCAGCGGTATTTTAATGATTGCATCTGCCGTGTCTGTGCACTATACCACACGCCAGCTAATCAGTGAAGAAATGCGCCGCTTGTGTGATTTACACAATGAAACCGTCGTGCTTTCCTCTTTGCGCGGAGATACGGGCATTTGCGTGGATCTTGTAAAAGGACATCATAATTTGGGAATTTCAAGTGAAAACGGTTATATTGTACCTTTAGATTGTGGTGCAACCGGTAAGACTTTGCTGGCTGCACAATCAGATGAATTGGTTGAACGTCTAATTCAAAATTATCCTGGTCTGGAAGAAAAGCTGCGTAATCAAGTAAAAGAAATCCGGCAGCGGGGATATTGTATCTCCGAAGGGGAGGTAGATGAGGGAGTCGCTGCCGTAGCAGTTCCACTTCCTATGCCGGATCATATTTATACACTAACCTACTCCGGACCTGTTGAGCGTTTACGCGGTTTAGATTATATGGTTCTGGTACATTCATTGCAACAGGCAGTTAAAAATATATTATTAAAATGTGATGGAAAAAGAAAGGAAGCTCTTTAAAACCTTTTACTCAGTATATTTTCTAGACAAGCAAAGTCTTGAATCAAACTGTTTCCATTGAAATAAAAATCCGATAATCGGATACTGTACGATTTTACTGGTGCAGTTATCCTGATCATCGGATTTTTCTATATGCGTATAAGATTATTATGCCTTATCTAATTTTTTAAGTGCCTTTTTAAATTGAATTGAAAACAAAATCGCCGTGAATGTCACTGCGATCGCATCCGCGATCGGCTCTGCCATGTAGACGCCCAGCGTTTTATTGCTGACGAACATCGGAACAATGAAGATTAACGGAAGCAGAAGCACAAATTTACGCACAACTGCCACGATAATCGAGCATACCGCATATCCGATGGCAACGAAAGTCATCTGGCAGGCGAGCTGGATACCGAAGAGGAACATAGCGCCGCAGTAGATGCGGAGAGCGCCTGCAGTGAAGGAAACGAGTTCTGGGTCGGAGCTGAAGATTCCCGCGAAGGTTGCCGGGAAAAGCTGGACAAAGAGCCAGAACAACGTGGAATAGATCAGGGAGATCGCAAGATGGAGCTTGAATGTCTTCTTCATACGGTCTACCTTTTTCGCACCGTAGTTATAGCTCATGATCGGCTGCGCACCCTGTCCGATTCCCTGAAGCGGCAGCATCGCGAACTGCATCGTACTTGTAAGGATCGTCATGGCACCGACCGCCAGATCTCCACCGTATTTTAACAGGGAGGAGTTAAAGCATACGGAGATGACGCTCTCACTGGACTGCATCACAAATGTGGAAAGCCCCAGTGCCAGGCATGGGAGAATGATGGATGGAGCCGGCTTTAAGTTCTCCTTTTTGATCCGCAGGAATGTCTTTTTTCCTGTCAGGAACGTAAGAACCCAGCTGCAGGACACCGCCTGAGAGATGATCGTCGCAAGAGCTGCGCCCTTTACGCCCATGCCAAGCCCGAAGATAAAGATTGGATCCAGAATGATATTGCAGACAGCGCCGATGGTAACTGTCAGCATACTGGTCTTTGAAAATCCCTGGGCCGTGATGAACATGTTCATGCCCAGCGTCATCTGGACAAAGATCGTTCCGACAGCGTAGATACTCATGTAATCAACGGCGTAGTCGATGGTGTTCTCACTGGCACCGAATACCAGCAGCATAGAACGGCCAAACAGCAACAAGATCGCCGTCAAGATCGCGGAGATGATGATCTGGACCGTGAAGCAGCCACCAAGGATCTTCTCCGCGGAGTCCATATCGTCTTTTCCCATAAAAATCGACGCTCTCGGCGCACCTCCGGATCCGACCAGAGCCGCGAAGGCAGAGACCACCATGATGATCGGCAGGCAGACACCGACACCGGTCAGAGCGAGACTTCCGCTTCCCGGGATATGTCCAATGTAGATCCGGTCAACGATGTTGTACAGCATGTTGACGATCTGTGCGATGACAGAGGGAACGGCAAGCTTAAAGAGGAGTTTTCCGATCGGCTCTGTCCCAAGAAATTCTTTACTGTTGTTCATGCAGCTTTCCTTCTTTCCTGTAATCTGAGATGTTTGAATTGATCCGGTTCATAAGTTCGAACAGCATCCGGTGCTCTTCCGGGGTGAATCCGCGGCAGATGATCTCGGCGGCCCGTTTCTGGACGTTTTTCCCGTCAGAGACCATCGGCGCAGCAGCGTCCGTGAGTTTCAGATGGATCGTCCTCCGGTCCGTCCCATAATATTCCCCTGTGAGCAGTCCGCGCTCTTCTAATGAGCGGACAGACATGGAAACATGGGACTTTGTAAAAGCCCGCTTCTTGATGATCCGGGCGGCGGTGTCGCACTCCGGATTGTTGGCGAGAAACAGCAGGATATTGAATTCCATCTGGGTCAGCCCGTATTTTTTGCAGACCGGATCAATGAGCTCCGTATAGAAATCCCGACTGTCCGCCATAAAATCAACAAATTTCATGTGTATCACCTCTAGTTCAAAAGTGAACTGTTCTATTTAGAACTATATTAGTATATAGGACTATTCTTAAAAAGTCAAGAGCAGCGGCAGTTCTAAATCTATCCAGATGCCATATCCAGACTTCATTTTTCACATGATGTCCTTACCTGCACTACAGATTTTATAAAAAAGAGGTGCCTTGGCTGCATATTCCCCAGGTCGACCGGAATTTGCACCTTGGCACATTCGTGCGGTCACTTGCGACAATCTACATCTTCGCGCGAGTGTGCATCATTGGCACGCTAGTGCCTTTTGTGAGACAAGGAATTCCTCGGAATTTCCTATTACATCAAAAAGATCCGACAGTCAAGTTGTCTTACAGAATCAAAAATTCCTGTAAAACAACCCAACTGCCGGATCTTTTCTATATATAGCTTTATATTCTAATTAAACTTCATCGAGATTCCCCGGCTCACCAGATCATGCCAGACGATCTCCCCTGTTTCCAGAGACTTTTTCACATCGATGATCCTCTGGTTCTCCGAACCGCGGAATGCCAGTGCCACGCTGTAGAGCTCCTGGACAAACTCGCCGTCCACGAGAACGTCGATCAGACTCAGCATCTCATCCGTACACTCGCATCTCGCCCGGCTCTCACCGAGAAGCTCTTTATCGAAAAGATAACCGGTATAGCACCAGATATTTTTCTTCGGGAATCTCTCACGCACTTTCTTTAAGAACGGGAGAAGTGCCCGCTGATTCTCCGGCTCAAAGGGTTCTCCACCGAGAAGCGAAAGTCCATCTACAAAATCCGGCTCCAGCGCCTTTAATAACATTTCTTCCGTCTCTTCCGTAAACGGCTTTCCGTATCCGAAATCCCACGCCACATCATTAAAGCAATTTTTACAGTGATGTGTACAGCCGGACACAAAGAGGGACACGCGGACTCCCTCACCGTTTGCAATATCACATGTTTTGATCTCTCCGTAATTCATTACAGGTGCAGTACCCTTTCCTTAATTTCCTGTGTTCTGCCCTGATTCCAGAACTGTGTTCCGATGTATCCGCAGGTACGTCTTGCAACGTTGAGCTTGCTCTGGTCACGGTTTCCGCAATGCGGGCATTCCCATACGAGCTTTCCGTCATCCTCGATGATCTTGATCTCGCCGTCGTAGCCGCATACCTGACAGTAATCGCTCTTCGTATTTAACTCCGCGTACATGATATTGTCATAGATGTAGCGGATGACCTGAAGAACAGCCGGGATATTATCCTGCATGTTCGGAACTTCCACGTAGCTGATCGCTCCGCCCGGGGACAGTGCCTGAAATTCAGACTCTAATTTTAACTTACTGAAGGCGTCGATCGGTTCCGTTACATGTACATGGTAGCTGTTCGTGATGTAGTTTCTGTCGGTTACGCCCTTTACGATACCGAAACGTCTCTGGAGACTCTTCGCAAAAGAGTAGGTTGTGGACTCCAGCGGGGTTCCATAGATGCTGTAATCGATATTCTCCGCCTCTTTCCACTTCGTGCAGTAGTCATTTAACTTCTGCATGATCTCAAGACCGAGTTTCTTTCCTTCCGGCTCAGTCAGTTTCTTCTCGATTAAGCTGTATACACACTCCCAGAGGCCTGCATAGCCAAGGGAAAGTGTGGAATATCCGTCATACAGGAGCTTGTCGATGGTCTCACCTTTCTTTAAGCGGGCAAGCGCGCCATACTGCCAGAGGATCGGAGCCGCGTCGGATAAGGTTCCTTTTAATCTCTCGTGGCGGCAGCGCATTGCGCGGTGGCAGAGTTCCATTCTCTCATCAAAGATCTCCCAGAACCTGTTCATGTCTTTTCTTGCGCTGAGTCCGATATCAACAAGGTTTACCGTCACAACGCCCTGATTGAAGCGGCCATAATACTTGCGCTCGCCTTCCCGGTAGTTTCCTGCATTCGCAAGGTTTCCTTTTACATAGGAACGGTCCGGGGTCAGGAAGGAACGGCAGCCCATGCATGTATACACATCGCCCTTTAATTCCCGCATCTTCTTCGCGGAGATGTAGTCCGGAACCATGCGCTTTGCGGTACATTTTGCCGCAAGCTCTGTTAAATAGTAATACGGCGCATCCGGAGTGATATTGTCCTCATCGAGAACATAGATCAGCTTCGGGAATGCCGGTGTGATCCATACGCCGGCTTCATTTTTAACGCCGAGATATCTCTGTTTTAAGGTCTCCTCGATGATCATCGCAAGGTCTTTTTTCTCCTGCGGGTTCTTTGCCTCGTCGAGGTACATGTAAACGGTAACGAATGGTGCCTGTCCGTTTGTGGTGAGGAGTGTTACGACCTGATACTGGATCGTCTGGATTCCCTTCGTGATCTCTCTGCGGAGACGCTCCTCCGTGAGCTTATCGATCTGATCCTCTGTCACAGCAATTCCAAGATCCTTCATCTCGCCGATCACTTCCTGACGGATCTTCACCCTCGATACCTGAACGAACGGAGCGAGATGCGCAAGGCTGATGCTCTGTCCGCCATACTGGTTGCTGGCAACCTGGGCGATGATCTGGGTCGCGATGTTGCAGGCTGTGGAGAAGCTGTGCGGGCGCTCGATCAATGTCTCGCTGATCACGGTGCCGTTCTGCAGCATATCCTCCAGGTTTACAAGGTCGCAGTTGTGCATATGCTGTGCGAAATAGTCGGAGTCGTGGAAGTGGATGATTCCCTGCTTATCCGCCTCAACAATATCTTCCGGAAGAAGAAGTCTTCTCGTGAGATCCTTGCTGACCTCTCCAGCCATATAGTCACGCTGTACACTGTTGACCGTCGGATTCTTGTTGGAATTTTCCTGCATAACCTCTTCGTTGTTGCACTCGATCAGGGACAGGATCCGGTTGTCCGTCGTGTTTGCTCTCCGCACCAGAGAGCGGTCATAGCGGTAGCGCACATAATTTTTCGCAATCGCAAAAGCTCCGATAGCCATCAACTGGTTCTCGACCATATCCTGGATCTCCTCTACAGACACAGCACGTCCCAGCTTATTGCACTTGTACTCTACATAATCCGCGATATCCGTAAGCTGTTCCGGTGCCAGATAGGCATTTTCTGTGGCGTTGCATGCCTTCTGGACCGCATTCACGATCTTGAGCGTGTCAAAACTTTCCTCCGCTCCGTTTCTTTTGATGATCTTCATCCCTGATTCCCCGTTTCATTTCATTGTGTTGGCAGAGCTGTCCGCTTTACGCACAACTGCCGTTGTCTGTTTTTCTCTTCTGTCTATTCTGTTAAAAAACACAGCTGACCTACAGGTCCGCGCATTTATTGGCCGACCTCAGGCATGTACATTTCAGTTGCTGATAGTTTTCTTGGTTGTATACACAGTTTGTTTTTTCAGAATTATACAGAAATTTTATCTGATTTAGATATTTTATGATTGATCTGTCGGACCTGCCGCCACGAGTCTCCTAAGGCGGTCATGTCATGTTCCCACCGCGTTATTTTTAGTCACTCACGCGAGAACGATTCTATTATAACTGTATTGTTCCCGGATTGCAAGGAGTACTGCTATATAAATATGATATACCAAAACCATATATATGGTGAAAAATTCATGATTCAAAACTATATCTTGTTGTTTTTTGAATACAATCCACAAGAAGAGTCCCCTCCGGGATCGTCCCGGAAAGCCCCTGAAAAGGCATGTCCCGCGAGCTGTTTTTCTGCCGTTTTAAGCGTCCAGAAAGCCCACGGGACTGTTTTCTCTGCTCTTCTTACTTAAATATGTCTGCGCCATTCTTCAAGGCGGTAACGCTGTCTTTTCTTTGCGTCCTCCAGTTGTGCCAGCATTTTCGGAATATCTTCGTTAAAAGTTCCCGCAAGCACTACATAGTTGGACGCGTGGTTTGTCCGGAAGATCGTTCCGGGAGAATCAATGTGTGTTAAAAATAGCTCCATTTCCTCCACGATCTCGTCCGGGGTGATAAGCTCCATCTCCCCGCGTTTTACTTCCTCATTCATCTGGGTCCCCTCATAGAGCCGCAATGTCAGGAAGGAGGCATACTCCGGATTCATCTGATTGATCAGCTCCGCCGACTTGATGGCATGTTCCCGGATCCCTTTTCTTCCGCCTAGGCCGGAGATCAGCGTCACAGAGGTCTTGATGCCGCAGCGCTTCAATTTCTGTCCCGCCGCCGCAATCTGGGCCGCCGTCACATCCTTATGGATATGCTCCAGAACACGGTCATCGCCGGATTCCGCTCCGATATAGACCATCTCGAGTCCTGCTGCCGCTAAGGCTTTTAAATCTTCCTCAGACTTCGCCAGAACATCCTTTGCAGTCCCGTAAGAGGTGATCCGCTCCACGTACGGGAAATTTTTGTGGACATAGGCTAAAAGCTCTAAAAGAAGTTCTGTCTTTACCACCAGTGCATCACCGTCCGCAAAGAATACACGGCTGACATACGGTCCGTAATAATCGCGGCATTCATCCAGATCCTTCATAATCTCTTCTTTTGTCCGCACTCGGAATTTTTTCACCCGGTACATGTTGCAGAAGGTGCACCGGTTATGGGCACAGCCCACAGTCACCTGAATAATTAAGCTTCTCGCCTCGCTCGGCGGGCGGTATACGGTTCCTTCGTATTCCATATGATCACTTTCCTTTCCAATTAAAATGCCCCAAGTCTGTCCAGCCTGCTCAGAATATCTGCCCGTCTCTCATCAAACAGCAGATTCTTATTGTATTCAAAATATCGTTCACACTCATTTTCCTGTAAGAACCGCACGGCCGGGACGCTGGAGTTCAGTTCTGTGATAAACACCACCATCTCCTGACTGCTTCCGTACGTTCCTTCCATGAAATCAAAGGCATACTCCAGTGTCTGTCTGGCATGAGCGCACAGATCCTCAAGTTCTGTCCGTTCGTCACCAAACAGCCCCCGGAACCGGTCGAATATCTCGTCACCACCCGATAAAAGCTCTGCTTTCACAGTCTGAAGGTATCGGTTCATATCCGCTGCGATATCGGCACAGCGATATTTTTCCTGTCTTGTGAGAAGACCGGCTTTCTGTTTCTGCTCGGATGCCGCGGTGAATGCCTCGATCTGATGGGAGAAAATGTTGATCGGAGTCTGCGGCACTGTCTTCATCGTTTCTCCGGCCTCCGTTTTATCTTCCAGACTTCTCTTGAATGCTTTCAGCTCCCCAAACAGCACTTCCAGATAATCTTCTTTCTGCGCATAAGCCTTAAACTCCACATCAAGCTTCGCTAAAATCAGGCTGATGATGGAAAGCTTCTCGTCAAACGGTGCCTTCGCCGCCTGTTCCATCAGGCGCTCGTCCTGCTTTCCTTCCAGAACTTCATCGATCTGGTATCTCGCCTGATACTTCTTATATAATTCCAGATAGTTCGCAAAATCTTTCGCGATCCGCGGGTGCTCGATATACTGTACCACAACCTCCCGGTCGCAGGTAAGCCCCACCTTCTCGCAGACCTTCAAAAATCCGGAGAGGTCTTCCCATCCACGAGGTGTCGCGAACACTTTTCCGTCCACGGTGGTCTCCACCTGGTAAAAATACTGCGGCTTTGCGGTGAGGAACGACAGGATCGCCGGATGGATATCCGCCTGTTTCGCGTATTCCTTCCAGACCTCAAAATCTGCCTCCACATCAATCTTTTTGATGCGGTCCAGGGTCGCAATATCGAATTCCCGCACGGATTTATTGTATTCCGGCGGGTTTCCTGCTGCCACGATGATCCAGCCATCCGGGATCTTATGATTTCCGAAAGTCTTATACTGCAAAAACTGCAGCATGGCCGGAGCCAGTGTCTCGGAAACGCAGTTGATCTCATCGATGAAGAGAAGTCCCTCGGAGAGTCCTGTGTCTTCGATCTTATTGTAGATCGCCGCGACGATCTCACTCATGGTATATTCCGTCACATGGACATTCTTCCCACTGTAAGTCTTCTCCGAGATAAACGGGAGACCGATGGCACTCTGTCTCGTATGGTGTGTGATCGTGTAGGAGACGAGACCGATCCCGCACTCCCGCGCCACCTGCTCCATGATCTGGGTCTTTCCGATTCCTGGCGGACCGATGAGCAGCACCGGGCGCTGCCGCATGGACGGGATCTCGTATTCCCCGTGTTCGTTCTTCGTCAGATACACCTGTATCGTATTTTTAATTTCCTGTTTTGCACGCTTGATGTTCATATCTTTTTACTCCGGTATAATTTTTACAGTCCGTGAACCAGCCTGTCAAACCTTTTACTTTCCGTAACTGTTCAGTACCCCCACAGTTACGCGCAAAAATCCATTCCAAATCGGCTATGCCGATAGGATTTTTGCCTTCCATTCTAAGTTTTCTTACGGTCAGTGCAGTAAATGCGCAGACCTACTGAACAGTTACTATTTTCCATCTAATATTTTCCCCACGTCCTCCATCGACTCCGGATCCAGAATCACCTTCATCGCCCATGGCGGAACATCCGCGTCAGTATAATTATCCCGCATAAACACGAATGCCGTGTCATATGGCGGCATTTTCACCGGGAACGTCCCATATCCATCCGTAAAATAGAGAAGTCCCCTCAGCCTACTGAACTTTCCCGCCTTGATCATCTGATCCACATGCAGGAATGCCGGGCGGAAATCCGTTCCTCCCATGCCGCGAAGTTCCATGTGGTCCATATAATTCCGAAGATCCTCTTCTTTTTCGATCTTCACATCCTGCCGTACTTTATCGTCGCACTGCAAAATGTGGATATTAACCTTCTTAAAGAAGCTCTCCGACTGGGCCAGCACCCCATAGGTCTCTTCCAGGAATTTCTTCACCAGCTCCCCGGAACATGACATCGAAGTGTCGATGACGACCACAAAATCCTCGATCCGCCGGACTTCCTTCGTCTCAAGGGGCTCGATCAACGGCATATTTCCATATAACTGCATGCCGTAATTGTAAAACACATAGTCAAATGCGTCGGGATCGATCTGAACCGTCTCCTTCAGCACCGAAAATTTCCGCAAAAATTTCCGGTAATCGTACCGCTCCCGGTTTTCCACCGCCAGCTGGTCCATCAGCTTCTTGGAGTCATCCGCCGCCTCGTTGGAAAACGCCTCCATCTCCGCCTGCATCTTCTCCCGCTTGTCATCCCAATCGTTTTTTCGGTTCCGGTTGGGATTCGGGGACTTTTTCTCGTCCTCTTTCTCCCATCCGGAATGATCGTCCCGGCAAAATTCCCGGCAGAGCCGCTCATATTCGATCTCCGAAAGCTCCATCTCCTGCATAGTGTGATAGATGCTCTCCGCGTTCAGTACCTTGATCTTTTTCCTCAGACGTCCATAAAATTCCACCCGCACCGGTGACATCGGCAGATGGACGCACGGCTTGTGGATTCCATCGATCAGGGATTCCACAGCGATATCGCATGCCAGATTCCAGTATTCCTCTGTCCGCTTTTTTCTCGACCATGGGTGGACAAAGAGACAGTGGAAAGTCTCGTGCAGGATCATGCGGTTTACATAAACAGGATTTCTCCGGTACCAGCCGCAGATGTATCCTGTCTCAAATGATAATAAGGTTCCGTCCGTTCCGATTCCCTTGATGCTGTTGTCCGCCACCGGTAACAGACCATTTAAGGCCACGTCGAGAAACCGCATGGAAAGATACAGCTCATTCCTCGCGTTCCGTATGATCTCAACGCCGATCGCCGCCAGTTCTTCCAGCGCGCCCTGCTCTCTCAGGATCGGCGACCATGCCGCATCTTCTCTCATGACGATTTCTGACCTCCTCACAAATCAAAATCAAACTTTTTCTTCTTTACGCCAAACTTCTTCCTCTGGATCTCCATAAACATCCCCAAAAGCTCCGGCAGATGCTTTTTCGAGATCTCCGTGATCAGCCCCGACATCTTATCCGCCGTCAGCGGATTCTTTTCCGGTGTTAAATACTGTCCCGCAATCCATTTTATGGTCTCCGGGTCCTCAAGGCTGCCGAGAAGTACTTCATAAAGATTCTCCATAAGAAACTTTTCATATTCCTTTTTCGCGCTCTCCCACAGTCCTTTCGGATACTGCAGCCGGGTCACCGCGATCTTCGATGCCATGAGAACCGATTCCTCTGCTTTTTCATACACAAACATTTTATCATACCTGTCAAATCGGAATTTTCGTCCCTCAAAACAGTAGCGGTACTTCTGCCCCGCACCGTGGATATTGGATACCGTGATCCTGGCGGGCGTATTTTCCACCGCCTCGTCGTAGTATTCCGGGAAGATCACACGCGCAGTCTCTGTCTCCCCGTTCTCTTCCTCAAAAGCACTTGAATCCAGCGCTGTTCGTTCAGAGTCCGTATCTCTCTCGTCCTGCATTCGATTTTGTCCGCCCTGCATAAACACATGCACTGTGACTCTCTCATTGATCTCCGTCACAAAATCCCTGAGTGCCGACTCTTCATCCATCCCCATATGCACGGTCAGACTCCTGATATTCCGGCAGCCCGTGAACACACCGCCGCCGACTTCCCGGAGCTCCCCGTAAAAATGAATCTCCCGAAGTTCCTCACATCTATAAAATTCATATCTTCCAATCCGGGTGAGTGTCCGAGGTAGATAGACTTTCTCCACCACACTCCCCGAAAATACCTTGTCCGCCAGCTCTGTCACCGGGAGTCCGCCCAGACTTTCCGGAACCACGCAGACGGCGCCTGGTGCCAAAAGCTTTGTCACACAAGCGCCCCCATTTTTCTCTTTAAATTCAAATTGAACATCCATATTCTAGTTACACTTATTATAATTGTTCAGCAGACCAGCGCAATAAGTTCACAGACCTGCCGAACAGTTATGCTTATTCTTCAATCAGTTTATTTAACTTTCTCATCGCACTGAACCGGTAATAATATACCAGGAATGCCAGCGAAGTGATACTCCAGCTTAACGGATAGCTCGTCAGCGTCGTGTACAGTCCCGGATGGACTGCGCCTGCGCCGAATACCCAGATCACACGCAGGATACATGTACCGACACAGATGATCAGCATCGGGATCAGGGCATCGCCCACACCGCGCAGAGTACACGGATATACGTTGACGCAGATATAGCAGAACCAGAACGGTACCAGGAAACAAAGGATGTTCATGCTCTCAGCCATAACATCCACATCGTTCGTAAAGAGACTGATCAGAACCGGTCCCGCCGTAAACATAAACAGACCGAGTGCCGCCGTGATGATCGTCGACATGAGAAGTCCCACGTAGGTTCCCTTCTTTAAACGTCTGATCTTGCCCGCACCGAAGTTCTGACCCGCAAAGGTCGTCACGGAGATTCCCATGGCATCCATAGTCATCCAGAAAATACCGTCGATCTTTCCGTAAACCGCCCAGGACGCGATCGTATTCGTTCCGTATCCATTGATGTTTGCCTGAATCAGGATATTGGAGATCGAGTACATCATGGACTGGAGTCCCGCCGGAAGACCGATCTTTATGATCCTCTTTAATAATACCGGCTCCACACGGAGTTCCTTCGGGATAAAACGGTAAGATTCTTTTGTCCGGATCAGCGTTATCATAACGAGTACTGCCGATAAAAGCTGGGACATGATCGTCGCAAGCGCCGCCCCGGCAACTTCCATATGAAAACAGACTACAAACAGGAGATCCAGAGCAATATTGGTCAGGCAGCTCGCCACAAGAAAATACAGCGGTCTCTTAGAATCTCCCACAGCTCGCAGGATCGCAGCGCCCATGTTATAGACCAGATTTCCAATGATACCCAGAAAATAGATCCTGAGGTATGTAACAGAATATCCAAGGATCTCTTCGGGAGCACCCATAGCCCGGATCGCAGCCGGAGTGAAGATCTCACCGATCACTAAGAGTGTCACACCGCCGGCCAGCGCCAGACAGAACGATGTGTGGACCGATTTCTGCACCTGCTGGTCTTCCTTTGCCCCATAGAACTGGGATACGACAACGGCCGCGCCGGAGGACATTCCGACGAAGAAGCCAACTAACAGGTTGATCAGCGTTCCTGTCGTACCCCCTACCGCGGAAAGTGCTTCTTTTCCAACGAATTTTCCAACGATCATGGCATCTGCCGTGTTGTAAAGCTGCTGGAAAAATGTCCCGAACAAGATCGGAAAGAAAAAAAGCAGAAGCTGCTGCCAGATCACACCGTCCGTGATCCCGTTGTAGCCTGCCGGATGATTCTTCTTAAGTGTCATATCTTCACCCTCTACAAAATCCGCCATGCATGGCGCCCGTTTACGGTCTTCTCTGAATGCATGGCAATTGATACTTCCGCCCTGTATCTGTATCTGTCGGCTGCGGACACAGGGCGGAAATACGATCGATCAAAGGCAGGCTCTTTCGCCGCCTTTAAAGGTTCTTTTTATGATTACAGGAGATTCTTTCTAAGTTCCTCGCCGCTCTTTGCGGAAAGGTATGCCGGCGGAATATCAAGAATGGTCTTGCATCCGCTCATTCCCTCCTGCTTCATGCGGAATGCGGCACGGGCACAGCAAACGATCACGGAGGAAGTGAACTCCGGGTTGGAATCCAGTTTCAGACGATACTCGATCACATGTGTATTCTCCTGATTCCATCCGGTCTTTCCGTTTCTGATCACGAAACCGCCGTGCGGAAGCGTGGAATGGTCACGCTTCATCTCTTCCTCGCTGATGAAATGAACCGTTGTGTCATAGTCGGAGAAGTAGTTCGGCATCGTCACGATCTCTTTCTCGATGCGGGCAAGATCAGCGCCCTCTTCCGCTACGACGAAGCACTCTCTCGTGTGTTTCTCTCTCGTTGTGAGTTCCGGGGTCTCGCCGTTTCTGATCTTCTCTAACACGCTCTCAACCGGTACTGTGTACTGTCTCGCGTCCTTCACGCCATTGATACGGCGGATCGCGTCGGAATGTCCCTGGCTTACGCCTTTGCCCCAGAATGTATAGTCTTTACCATCCGGGAGAATTGCGTTTGCGTATACACGATTTAAGGAGAACATACCCGGATCCCAGCCTGCGGAGATCACTGCTACATTTCCTGCTTCCTTTGCCGCTGCATCGACAGCTGCAAAGTGCTCCGGAATTCTCGCGTGTGTATCGAAGCTGTCCACTACGGTAAAGTATTTCGCGTACTCCGGTGTCTGTACCGGGAGATCTGTCGCGCTTCCACCGCAGAGGATCAGGACATCGATCTTATCTGTCATATGCTTCGCTTCATCTGCATGGTAAACCTTTGCACCTTCGGTCAGGATCCTGACATTTTTCGGATCTCTTCTTGTAAATACTGCCGCAAGCTCCATATCCGGATTCTGTTTGATGGCACACTCAACGCCGCGTCCAAGATTTCCATAACCCATAATTCCGATTCTGATCGTCATATTGTTCTCCTCTTCTTTCTTTATTTAATGTCGCTATCTCCATTTTACCAATAGGCTGTTATAGTGTCAATTGAAATAAGTTTAACGAATTTGTCTCCTGTTTCTTCCAGATACACCTGCAAAACCTGCCACCGGAAGGTTCTTCTGGGAACACGGTAATGAAAAAAGAAACAACGGAATCCGAAATCCTTTTTCTCAAAGATCCCTGAGTCCGTTGTTTACATATTTTGTAACTATTCAGTACCTTCATAGTTACACGCAAAAATCCATTCCAGATCAGCTTCGCTGATGGGATTTTTGCCCTCCAGCCTATGTTTTCTTACGGTCAGCGCAGCAAGTGCGCAGACCTACTGAACAGTTACCATATTTTTTTTATATTAATGTTTTTCCTTTTCATAAGCACAAACGCAACGCCCGCCGTGATGAACTCTGATACAGTCACCGTAAGCCAGATTCCGTCTACACCAAAGAGTGCCGGGAGAAGGAACACGAACACGCTGTTTAAGATCACTCCGCGGAGCAGTGTGATCGTTAAAGAAAACCGCGGTCTCACAGTAGACTGGAAATACATTCCGCTGATGATGTTCCACTCGCTGACTAAGAAGCAGAGGAAATACAGCCGGATCGCCGGGACCGCCATTGTGAGGATCTCCGGTGTCGGGTCCAGGAACAGATAGGACAACTGTACCGGGATCAGCATGCCGATCGCAGTGAATATGAAGCCTGCGGCAAATCCGGTCCGGACTCCCAGTTTTCTCGCCTCGCCGACTCTCTTCAGGTTTCCCGCGCCAAAGTTCGCGGAAAGCAGCGGCTGTACTGCCTGAGCGATACCGTTGGAAATGGACGATGCCACAAGCGCGGTGTTTGTGATGATTCCATAGACCGTGATTCCCATCTCTCCCACGTAAGCGAGGAGCTGGCGGTTAAACAGCAGCATCACGAAGCCGTTGGAAATCTCCAGAATAAAGCTTGCGAGCCCATTTCCGAGCACCTCTGGCACCCGTCTCCACACATCGCTAAATTCCAGCTTCAAGTGGTTATCTTTCGAGAAAAAATGGCTTGCGAGGATCAGCACCGTGAGTGTCGTTCCGGTGGCTGTCGCCAGCGCCGCACCTCCCATTCCCCATTTCATGATAAAAATATATACATAATCTAGGATCACATTGGTGACGCCTCCACTAATCACGCCCGCCATGGCAAGCTTCGGCGCACCGTCATTTCGGACGAATGCCTGAAGGAATGAAGACAGGGCAAACATGGGAGCCGCTGTTGTGAGCACAGTTCCGTAAGGCACAGTGTATTCATTTAAGAGCGGGGTATTTCCCATAAAAGTAATCAGAGGGTTGAAAAAGATTCTTCCCAATATCAGAAAGACTGCTGACAGAGCAAGCACCACACAGAGTGCCGCCGTAAAATAACTTCTGGCGCGTTTTTCATCGCCGCGTCCTCTGGAAAACCCAAAGAGAACGCTGCCGCCGACTCCGCACATCATTCCGATCCCGAAATATGTGTTGTAGAGCGGCAGTAAAATATTCATCGCCGCAATACCGGAACCACCGACTCCGCGTCCGATCATCATCGTGTCAGCCAGAATATAAATAGATGTCACGAGCGTCGCGCTGATGGACGGCACCAGGTAACTGAAAAATACCTGGCGGACCGGGGATTCCAGCATGTTGATCTGTTTCATAAGTGTTGCTCCTCAATATTCTTCAAAATGTATTTCGATATACCTTGTTCTTCTTTCTAACAGCAATATTTCAGCAGCTCTTTTTGCAAAGCTGCTGATTTCTTAGTCTGCGATGTTAAAATTCGTCCTTGCATATCCTGCCAGCGTGTCTGCCATCTTTTTTCCATACTCTGCGGCAAAATCATCAAGGACTCTTTCAGCGATCCGTGTCCCCTCTTCCCCGAAGATTGCTTCACAAACTTCCCGGTATGCCCAGTAGGAGTGAGCGCAGTGGTACTCGAAAGATCTGAGGCCTGCCGGATTTTTTGCCATATTGGACTCCGGCGTCAAACCGGCGTTCCGGATCGTCTGTATACAATAATCATGGTCATGGAGTGTCTGGGAGACCTCATAGCGAATCTCCGGATTGAAGCCTCGGGAAATGGACGCATCCAGGTCCTTACAATAGAGAAGCCCCGCTTCCGGGAGTCCCATATTCTTAAACTGGGTGTGCCACGGACAGACATGGATGTGGATCTGAAAGTCCGGGCTTAAGCTTGTCGTCTCGGACTGGTTTCCGAGTCCTTGTGCTTTCACCTCTTCCGTGTTGACCCACTCACCGTACTGGCAGTATGTCTCATAAGTCAGAGGTTTTCCGTCCCGGATCGCCCGCTGTGCCATCCGACGTCCACGCTGTTCGCCGTAATATCGGGTGGCATGCAAAAATGCCGCCTCGCCGCGGTCACCGAAAATTTCGTTCAGGTAAACATAATATTTTGCCGCGATAAACGCGTGTGACAGTTCTGTAAATCCCATAATGCTTCCTCCCGTCCTACATTCTATTCTTCTGCTTCACCATAGCGCTCTGGCTTGTATACAAAGTCCATGCTGCGGACAGACTCATTTTCCCGCATGACCAGATATCCGCGTGCTTCTTATTTCATCTCTCCAAGAATATCCGACAACTGCGCAAACTGTGCAAGGCTTAACGCCTCGCCGCGGATCGTCGGAGTGAGTCCCATCTCTGCGATCGCTGCCGCGATCTGTTCCTTTGTATACGGAAGTTCAGGCGCATTTCCGAGACCGTTCTGCAGCGTCTTTCTTCTCTGATTGAAGGACGCGCGGATGATCTTAAACATCAGGGCAGGATCCTTCACCTCCACCGGCATCTCCTTATGTCTTGTAAGCCGGATCACCGCTGATCCCACATTCGGGCGCGGGATAAAGCAGTTCGGCGGTACATTCGCTACGATCTCCGGCTCCGCGTAATACTGGACAGCCAAGGACAGAGCGCCGTAATCCTTGGAACCCGGACCTTCCTTCATGCGGTCCGCCACTTCCTTCTGGACCATGACAGTGATGTTATCAATCGGCACGCCGCTCTCGAAGAGCCCCATGATGATCGGGGTCGTGATATAGTACGGCAGGTTCGCAACGACCTTGATCGGCTTTCCACCGTTGTATTCCTCGGCCAGTGCCTTGATATCGACTCTTAAGATATCCTCGTTGATGACGGTCACGTTGTCGTAATCCGCCAGGGTCTCCTTTAAGATGGGGATCAGGTTCCGGTCGATCTCAACAGCGACCACATGACCGGCGTTTTCTGCCAGATACTGGGTCATGGTTCCGATTCCCGGGCCGATCTCAAGGACGCAGTCATTCTTTGTGATTCCCGCCGCGGAGATGATCTTCTCCAGTACATGGGTGTCGATCAGGAAGTTCTGGCCGAACTTCTTCTGAAACATGAATTCATACTTCTGTATGATTTCTATGGTATTCTTTGGGTTTCCCAGATTCGCCATTTATTTCTCTCTTTCTATTTTGGACTGCGCTTTTGCGCAGGTGCTTTTATTTACGCGAACAACGAGCCAAAGTCCGCGCTTGCGCGAGACCTTGGCGACTGTCGCGATAACAAGGGGAAACTCGCGAAGCGTGTTTTCACTTGTTGCATGAGGTGCATCTTGTATACAAAATTTGATACTATTCCGATATCGCAGTCCGATCGGTCTGATCGTCCCGAAACTCCTACTCTGTGATCCGATATAGCGCTCTAGCGTTTTTCGCCGTCTCCCGGATGATCTCTTCCGCGGAAACGCCCTTGATCTCCGCCAGCTTTTCCACCACATACGGAAGATTTCCGGAGAAATTTCGTTTTCCCCGGTTTGGCACCGGAGCCAGATACGGGCAGTCCGTTTCCAGAACGATCCGGTCGAGCGGCGCATATTCTGCCACTTCGATCAGTTTTTTCGCGTTTTTAAAGGTCAGCACTCCGCCGATCCCGATATAATATCCCATATTCAGGTATTCTCTCGCCATCTCCACTCCGTAGGAAAAGCAGTGGATCACGCCGCCGGTGGCACCGTTGTGTTCCACCTTCATAATATCTAACGTGTCCTTCGCCGCGTCCCGGCTGTGGATGATCACCGGGAGTCCCGTCTTCTTTGCGACCTCAAGCTGCGCCGAAAACCAGTGTTTCTGGATCTCCCGTTCCGGCTCGTCCCAGTAGTAGTCAAGACCGATCTCACCGATCGCCACAACCTTCGGGTTTTCTGCCAGAGATTCCAGCCATTTCATATCCGCATCCGTAAGCTCCGCCGTCTCGTTCGGATGCACGCCCACCGCCGCATACATGAAGGGATGCGCCTCGGCCAGTGCCAGCGTTGTCTTTGTTGACGCGATGCTCGCTCCGACATTCACAACGGTTCCGATTCCCTGTTCTTTCAGTCCCGTGAGCACTTCCTCCCGGTCCGCGTCAAATGCCTCATCGTCGTAATGGGCATGTGTGTCAAAAATATAGTCCATTCTTTCTGTCCTCAAGTCATATGTCGTTTTCTTTTTCATCCGGAGCCGGCATCCGTAAGACTTTTTTGCACCATCTCATTTTCTACAGTCCCACAGCCATCTTGATTCCCCGGATCACCAGCAGATGCAGCGGATAAAACAGATAGAAAATCCTTCCGCTCCCACTGCCCTTTTCTCCATTGTAACGGTTTATCAGGAAAATTGCAACGCAAGCCGCAGCGCCATAGAAATCCATATACATACAAAATAAAAACACTATGCAGACAGCCGTGCGAAGCCGTGGTTCCGTGCGCAATGTATACAATATAACGATCAACAGTACGCCCATAAACCCATAATCCGTCTTCAGATAATAGGCTGCCAGTCCGAAAGGAACCGCCGCCAGAACCCGGATATACCGCTCATATTCCAACGGAAATCTCCTCTGGCCTACCGCCTTCCTGCCGCCATCTCCTGTTTTTTCCCGGTTTCCGTATGACACTCCCGGTCCGGTCCCGCAAATCAGATCGCCGACCCAGACTGCCAGAAGTCCCAGAAGTAATGTGAACACCGTATTCTGGTCCGCCGGAAAAAGCCATGTTCCCCCCGCCACAAGATCAAAGGGGATCTCCGAAATAACCGCCAGCAGAAGCAGCCTCAGCGCATACCATCTCCGGTCCCTCGTGTGCACTGCGCCCTCCGCGATCATAAACGCAAAGAGAGGAAAAGCCACACGCCCCACAAGGCGCATGGCTGTCCCACATAGACTCCAGGCAGCGCCCGAAGCCAGTTCTGACTGTTCAATAAGCCCAACAGCAGCATGGTCGATGACCATGCTGACCAGAGCAATGTTTTTTAGCTGTTCCGCCGAAAAACGTACCTTCACTTAGCAGACCTCAGAACCGGACTTGATATCCTTTGCCGGTGTCATTAATGCGAGGTTGCCCTCATCATCCTCCGCGCAAAGGATCATGCCTTCCGATGACATGCCTGCGAGCTTCGCCGGTTTTAAGTTCGTAACGACCATAACCTTTCTGCCGACCATATCTTCCGGTTTATACCATGCCTTGATTCCGCTTAAGATCTGTCTTGTCTCAGAACCGATCTTAACCTGGGAGCAAAGTAACTTTTTAGACTTCGGAACCTCTTCACACTTCACGATCTCACCGATCTGGAACTGAAGCTTTGCAAAATCATCATATGTGATCTCCGGCTTCTTCTCAACGTCCATGCCCGGTTTCTCTTCTTCCTTCTTCTCTTCCTTGTTCTCTGCTGCGGCTGCTGCTTTCATGGCCTCTACCTTCTCCATGACGTCCTTGATGTCCATGCGGGCGAACAGGATCTCCGGTTTTTCTGTAACCTTGTTTCCGCTCGGATACAGACCGAAGGTGTTCATGTCTTCAAGTGCTCTCTTCTCAGTGTTTAACTGTGCAAGGATCTTCTCGGAAGTTCCCGGCATGAAGGAGAACAGCAGGGAGGCACCGATGGTGATCGCCTCTGTCAGGTTGTAGAGAACCGTTGCGAGACGGTCTTTCTTCGCCTCATCTTTCGCAAGTGTCCACGGAGTCGTCTCATCGATATATTTGTTGCTGCGGCGGAAGATGTTGAAGATCTCTGTGATTGCATCTGCGACACGGAGCTTGTTCATCTTCTCGTCTACCTTTTTAACTGTCTCAAGAACCGTTGCCTTTAACTCCTCGTCAACCAGTTCTGCAACGCCCTTATTCTCGACAATACCGCCGAAGTATTTATTTGTCATGGAAACGGTACGGTTTACCAGGTTTCCGAGGATATTTGCAAGGTCGGAATTCATGCGCTCTACCATGAGATCCCAGGAGATCACGCCATCGTTCTCAAACGGCATCTCATGAAGTACGAAGTAGCGGACTGCATCTACACCGAAGAAGTCAACGAGCGTATCTGCATAAAGGACGTTTCCTTTGGACTTACTCATCTTGCCATCGCCCTGTAACAGCCACGGATGTCCGAATACCTGCTTCGGAAGCGGAAGACCGAGAGCCATTAAGAAGATCGGCCAGTAAATGGTATGGAAGCGGATGATATCCTTACCGATCAGGTGAAGGTCTGCCGGCCAGTACTTTTTGAACTTCTCATCGCTGTTTCCATCGCAGTCATATCCGATTCCGGTGATATAGTTGGTCAGTGCGTCAAGCCATACATAGGTAACGTGCTTCGGATCAAAGCTGACCGGGATTCCCCACTTGAAGGAGGTTCTGGATACGCAAAGATCCTGAAGTCCCGGAAGCAGGAAGTTGTTCATCATCTCGTTCTTTCTGGATACCGGCTGGATAAACTCCGGATGCTCGTTGATATATTCGATGAGCTTCGGAGCATATTTACTCATACGGAAGAAATATGCCTCTTCCTTTGCCGGCTGTACCGGACGTCCGCAGTCCGGGCATTTTCCGTCAACGACCTGGGACGGAGTCCAGAAGGACTCGCACGGTGTGCAGTAAAGTCCCTCATAATGTCCTTTATAGATATCGCCCTGATCATATAATTTCTTGAAGATCTTCTGGACCTGTTTCTCATGGTAATCATCTGTGGTCCGGATGAATTTATCATAGGAAGTGTTCATGAGATCCCAGATCTCCTTGATCTGACCTGCAACGTTGTCTACGAACTCCTTCGGGGTTACGCCTGCGTCTGCAGCCTTTAACTCGATCTTCTGACCGTGCTCGTCGGTTCCTGTCTGGAAGTAAACGTCATAGCCCTGTTCTCTCTTGTAGCGTGCGATCGCGTCTGCTAATACGATCTCATAAGTGTTTCCAATATGCGGTTTGCCAGATGTATAGGCGATCGCTGTGGAAATGTAGTATGGTTTCTTACAGTTTGTACACATGGATTGATTCCTCCTGTTTTTTTATCTCTTTTTACGGCTCTTCTCCTGCCGGTCGTTTTTATTGCACAATGACATAAAAAAGAATGTGCTTTGGCACGTTCAGAGCTCTCGCGCAGTCTCTTGCGACAACCTGCCTCCTCGCGCAAGTGTGCGTTTTTGTTTAACAGGGCGTTCCTTCGGAGTTTCCTGTCAAATAAAAAAAGCCCGTCTTTAATTATTAAAGACGAGTCTCCCCGTGTTACCACTTTAAATTCGGCGGTGCCTCACGGTCATCGCCCTCACCGGCTGTCAAAAACAACCTGACACGCTAACGGGCGCTTCCGGCACAGGCTAACACGGTTTCCGCTTTCACCTGCACAGCTCCGGGACCATCTTCTGCCGTCTCTTTGCTCCCCTTTCTCACCAACCGGGGTCTCTGAAAGCTTCCTTTCGGCATACTCTTCCCTTCCAAGCTTTTTCCATATGATGCCTTTAGTCTATCCTGTTCGAATAAATTTGTCAAGGTATCGTTTGTTTTTCCGGCGTTTTATGTTACAGTTCAGCCATGCATCTTCATCAAAACCATCGCATAAATGAACTCTGATATTTTTATTGATTTTTTATCCGCAAAAGACTACACTGTGGTTACCAAAAAACTTTTTCACAGATCTTTGCATCGGTATCCTGCGGATCTGCGGCGTCTCTTAACTCTGGAGGAATGAGCTTATGAATCATACATTACTTAACAATCAGGAACGCGCAAGACAGCTCCGGATCCGGGTCGAAAATATCACGATCCTTCTGCTCGCCGTCTTTTCCTTTTTCCTGTTCCTTTTAACCTTTTTCCCGTTTTCCAGGATCTCGAAGGCCATGCAGGGATCCTTTGAGATGGGGCGCATGGTTCAGCGTGCCTTTTCCATTGTTCTTTTCGTATTGTCCCTGCAGTTATGGAAGAGAAAACGGAACGCATGGACAATCGCCGTAGGGATCTTTGTCCTCAATTTTCTGCGCGGACTCATTGGAATGGGACATCCGCTGCATAACGGGATCATGATTCTCGACCTTTTCTTATTTATCCTGTTTTTCATCACGCGGAAAGATTTCTGCTGCCCGGCTGGACGCGGAAACCGCCGACAAACACTGTTTCTGGCACTTTTTGCCATCATCGGTGTCCTCATAAATGTAGGGATCACCTGGCACTATATGCGGCTCGGAACCGCGGACGGTGCTTCTGTCTCCTTTGCCGACAGCTTCACTCTGGGAATCAGTATGATCTTCGGCATGGGAAGTCTTCCCGCGTCTATGGCTGACCGCCATGGAACGGAGTTCGTCCTATTCTGGTTCAGCTGGGGCTGTATTCTCGCCGCTATTCTCTGTGCCGTGCGCCCGTGGATTCAGAAACAGGCCCACGGATCCCAGGAAATCCAGCATGCCAGAACACTTTTAAATCTTTACAGCCAAAATCCCTGCTCCTATCTTGCACTGGAGGATGACAAATGCCTGTATTTTGGTCACTCAGTCGATGGCGTGCTTCCTTATGGAACTGTCGGTGACACCATCGTCGTAAACGGTGATCCTGTGTGCAGAGATGAGGACTTTCCGGCTCTCCTGACGGAATTCAGAGAATTCTGTCAGAACAGCGCCCACAATATCTTCTTTCTCGGCCTGACTGACTATTATCTCAGTGAATACGAAAAGCAGGGGTTCGGTCTTGTAAAGAGCGGTGAGGAAGCGCGTTTCAAACTCACCGATTACGAGATCAGCGGCAAAAAAGGCGCGAAAATGCGCATGAACATCAACCATGCCACAAAAGCCGGTGTCACCGTCCATGAATACAAGGTCCTTGAGAAACGCAATCCGGCTCTTGACCGGGAATTCGACCGGATCACCGATGAATGGCTGGATGGCAAGAAGAGCGGCATGCTCCAGTTCACCATGGGTACCGTAGGGCTTGAGGATCCGATGGATAAGCGTTATTTCTACGCATTAAATTCTGATGGAAAAATGGTTGCCTTTATCGTCTTTGTTCCATTTCTTGGAAAAAACGGCTACATGGCAGATGTGACAAGGCACGGGAAAGACGCGCCCAGCGGAGTCATGGAGACGATCATATACGAGGCATTTCAGGTATTCAAGGAAGAAGGCATCGGCTATGGCAGTCTCGGTGTTGCCCCTCTGGCAGGATTAAGTGCCGAGAGCAAAAATCCGATGGAACGTCTTCTGCAGTTTATCTATGACCACTTAAATGCCTGCTATGGATTCCGGGATCTCTACCGCGCGAAAGAAAAGTACAGTCCCACCGAATGGGTTCCGTCCTATTACGCGTACCTTCCGAAATATCCGACGCCGAGCATGCTCTACGCCGCTGTCGAGATCCAGAATCCCCACGGGATCCGCGGTTACATTCTGACTCTTCTTAAGGGAGAACTGCACAAATGGAAAAAATGACCTGCCGTCAGGGAATGGCGGATACGTCTCAGGCGTGGATCTATTATAAGGAAAGCGGGCACGGCACTCCCATCTTAATGCTGCACGGAAACGCGGAGACGCACCTGATCTTTAATTATTACGAAGAAAAGCTGTCCATGAAATACCGTGTCATTCTCATGGACAGCCGCGCCCACGGGCGCTCACGGATCAAGCCGGAATACGCGGAATCAGAGTTCACTACCACAGATATGGCGAGGGACGCAGCAGCGCTTCTGGATATCCTTCATATCCCGTCCTGTATTCTTTTTGGATTCAGCGATGGAGCAAATATCGCCTTGGAATTCGCATCCCTGTTTCCGGAACGAACTCAGGCTGTGATTGCCATCAGCGGGAATGTCTCACCGGTCGGGCTGATTCTTCCTGTCCGGGCTTTCTGTGTGGGGAAATACTTCTGTCTGAAAGCGGCGACAAGTCTGTTCCGGGGAATCTGCAAAAAAAATCCTGCCGCTTCCTGCATCCTTTCATGTCTTTTCCGTCATCAACAGCTCGCTTCCCTGCTCTGCAATTCTCCCATGATGTCCCGGGAGCAGCTTGAAAATGTCCAGGCGCCGGTTCTCCTGATCGCCGGAACGAGAGATCTGGTGAAGGTCTCCCACTCCCGCCTTATGGCCCGGCTGATTCCCCGGGCGCAGTTAGTTTTGATCAAGGGGGCGACCCATACGTCCATGTTTGGGCGTAAAGCGTTTTATTTGAAAATCATCCATGATTTTCTGGACAAATCACAAGCATAACAATAAGCCCTTTTCTCTTTCTCAACAATAAGTCCCGGCACCTCCACCGGTCGGTCATTTTTTATCGCTGTATAGTTCTGTTTTTACCGGCAAAGCATATATTGAACCAAATGGCTGTTTCTTCCGCGCCTGGTCAGCCAATATTTTTCGGAGGTCCGAAGATCTATGGCTTTTAAAACATTCCGCCTTGCTATTGCCGCTTTAGTTTTGACCGTTTTCATTACTGCCTGCCAGAATGACCGGATCTCCCGGGCCCTTTCCCCGGAGACCGGGGAATTTTATTCCTCTGACGCTCTTTCCTCTACCCGATCCGGTCATTCCGAAGAGGAGCGAAAGCTTCAGGCAGATTTCGACGCCTTCTGCACGGAACTGTTTCGAAAAGAGATGGAGTCTTCCGGCACTCTGGATCTTCACTATACGCTTCTGCACCCGGAAAATTATGGAATTGATGCTGAAGATGCTGCTCTCGGTACATACCGTCTGTCGGAGCTCATAAAAAACAGCCGTGAGATTCATGACCTGAAGGAAAAGCTCTCCGAGTTTGATCCCCATATGCTGCCCGATGACCAGCAGATCCTCTATGACTCCCTTTTCGAGAGAATTGAGACCGGTCTGATGGCAGAAGGTTTAGAACTTTATGATCAGCCTCTCGCTCCCACCATCGGGATCCAGGCACAGCTTCCGATCCTGCTGGCGGAGTATTCTTTTCACTCGCTTCAGGATGTGGAAGATTATCTCACTCTGCTTTCCCAGCTTGATTCCTATTATGGGGATATCCTCTACTTTGAAGAGCAGAAGGCGGCTGCCGGACTCGGACCATCTGATGCCTCGATTGAACGGATCCTGGAATCCTGTCAGAGTTATCTCATAGATCCCGTGAACAATTTTCTCACGGAAACCTTTGAGACACGGTTAAATTCTCTTTCCACAGATATTTCCCTGTCGGAACAGCAGAAAAATAATTTCCGCTCCCGCCATCTTGAGGTCATAAAGAACTCGTTTCTTCCCGCTTACCGCCATCTGATCGATGGGCTCTCCGGATTAAAGGGACGCGGTATCAATGAAGGTGGGCTCTGCGGATTCCGGAATGGCAGACGGTATTATGAATATCTTCTACGATCCGGTCCCGGCCTTTCTTATAATATAGAAGAATTAAAGGCAGCTCTGTCTGACCGGATGCAGAAAGATCTGGAAACGATTTCTTCTCTTTCGAAAAAGACAGGTCCTGATCTCTCCTTCCGCCTTACCGATCCACCTGCGATTCTGGCTGATCTGCAGACACAGATGTCCGGAGATTTCCCGGTTCTTTCCGAAGCCTCAAAAAAATATGAGATCCGGTACGTTCCCGCGCAGCTGGAATCTACGTTAAGTCCAGCGTTTTATCTTACTGCACCCCTTGACGATCCCACCCGGAATGTGATTTATATCAACAATGGCAGCACCAGCGCAAAAGACGAACTGTACCCAACACTCGCCCATGAGGGCTTTCCCGGTCATCTCTACCAGACCGTCTATTTCCGGGAACACACACACAATCCTCTGGCGGCCCTGCTCACCTGTTCCGGGGCAAATGAAGGATGGGCAACTTATGTAGAACAGCTGTCCTACTTCTATGATAATGATCTTTCTGAAGAAAACAGCGCTTATCAGGCCGCCATGCGGTCCTTTTCTCTCTGTTTTCACTCACTTTTAGATATCGGGATCAATTATGACGGCTGGTCAAAAGACCGGGCTGCCGCCTTTGTCCGCACCTGCTTTGACGCGGATGACGCGCTGGTGGAGGAACTCTGGCAGACCATGATCGACAATCCCACAAATTATCTGGAGTATGCCGGCGGATATGTGGAGATCATGGAGATGCGGGAGGAAGCAGAAAAAAAGCTGGGGAACCGATTTTCCGCGAAGGAATTCCATAAGTTTCTTCTCGATCTCGGTCCTGTGCCGTTTTCTGTGACACGGAAATACTTCAAATTATGGCTTCGACAGGTATAACCAGTAAAAAAATTCCCTGTTACTCAAAAAATAAAGTGTGTAAGTTTTTGCCTCAACTTACACACTTTATTTACACATTCTTTTTAATCGGATGTTCTAAAACTTAAGCGAAATATCCTTTTTCTTCCAGCTTCACAGGCGTACGGTAAACCATTTCTGTTCTCGGTTTGATGGTTTCAATTTTCAGCGTAAAAATAAACCGGGAGATGGCAATTCTTAGATTGGACTTTTTAAAATGGCTATGATAAACTGTTACCAGTATATGTTTCGGGTTTTTATAGGGATCAAACGGTTAGGGTGAACCGTAACTATTGGCACAAGCGCTTTAAATATATAACTTGACAAAACAGGAAGCGCTGGAAGCGAAAGGACTAAAAAATGAAAATAGCGTTACTATCAACGTCGTATCTGGAATCTTTTTATAAAAAAGAGCTGAAGGAACTTGACCTCGCAGATATTATTGATGTTTATGTGTACTATACATATGAACATGTTGTGGATCTATATCGTCAGATCTCCGAACAGTACGATGGAATTCTGGCCGGAGGAACCGCCCCGATGCGGATCATTCAGAAAGCCTACCCGAAGCACAAACCAATGCGAAACATTGAATGTGGTATCAGTAATTTCTACCGCGAAATTACCAGAGTCATTTTCGAATATCAGGATTTTACACTGCAGTATGGATACTTTGATTTCTGTGATGTTATGTGCCCGGATAACGCAAAAAGTCTGATTGAAAAGATGAGGCAGGGAAAATTTGAGGACTGGTTTGAAAAGAATCAGGAGTTTATAAGTCAGGTGCCGCCCAATGAAATCTGGGATTCTCTGGAGACGAAACGAAATAAGCACATTGAACTCTGGAAGAGCGGAACCGTCAAATACACACTGTCCAGACGAAGCCTGATCGTACCTGACCTTTTAAAGGCAGGTGTAAATTGCCGCTTTGTCAACTGTAATCAGGACGATATTTTAAAGAGCAGTGAGCTTCTGATGCATGACATCACGATTCAGAATCTGAAGAAAAACCGCCCTGCGGTGATCGATATCAAGCCTTATCCAAATACAGAAGAAAACAGGCAGAAAATCCAAAAGTGCCTGATGTCATACAGTAAAAAATATCTCTGTGACTTCCTGCAGGAAGATCAGGATGATTTTATTCAGGTGTTTACGAATCACCACTCCGTGGAGAAGCTTACCTGCGACTTTCAGACCTGCACGTTGAAAACGTATCTCGAGGAAAAATGTGATTTTCGCGTCAGTATCGGATACGGATTAGGAGAAAGTCTCCAGGATGCCGTTTCCAACAGCCTGTATGCATTAAAAGAATCCATGAATACAGTGGATTATAACAGTTATCTGATCAATGTGAAGAAAAACAAGATCGGTCTGTTTGGAGATGGAAGGCTGGTAGCTTTTTCAAGTGACGTTTCCCCTCAGATTTTGAATCTGGCCGAAGAAACAGGGTTATCTACCCTGACCATTCAGAAAATTTTAAAAGCTAAGGAAATATTAGGCGATACGGATTTTACTTCCCAGGATCTGGCTGATATTCTCCATATCACACTTCGAAGCGCCAATCGAATGTTGGATAACATGGTGCGTTATCATATGGCCGCCCTCTTATACCATCGTCAGAAAGGAACAAAGGGAAGACCACAGAAAGTATATCGGATCATCCATGAATAGCTGCACCCGGCAACCTGTTGCAAAACATATTGTAACTATTCAGTACCTTCATAGTTACACGCAAAAATCCATTCCATATCAGCTTCGCTGATGGGATTTTTGCCCTCCAGCCTATGTTTTCTTACGGTCAGCGCAGCAAGTGCGCAGACCTACTGAACAGTTACAACATATTACATAAATCAAACATAACAGGAGGACTTTTCAATGAATGAGATCATGAACAACATACTGACAAGAAGAAGCATCCGGAAATTCACTGATGCACCTGTGTCCAAAGAGATTCTGGATGATCTGGTGCAGGCTGCGCTCCATGCGCCGAGCGGATGTGGAAAACAGACCTGGAAATTTACAGTTATCACAAATAAAGCAGCGATCAGGCGGTTGGCAGACGCGATCGAGACGACCTTAGACCGCCCAGGCTACAACATGTACTGCCCAACGGCAATCATCATGCCTTCGAACCTCCGTGACAGCATCTGGGGAAAAGAGGATGACGCCTGCGCCCTTGAAAATATTTTTCTGGCTGCCCACTCCTACGGTGTCGGTTCCGTATGGATCAACCAGCTCCAGAATATCTGCGATACTCCGGCGATCCGTGACATCTTAAATGATTTTGGTGTTCCGGCCGATCATGTAGTCTATGGGATGGCTGCTTTAGGCTATCCGGATCCGGATACTGTGATCCAGCCGAAAGAGCGGATCGGAAAAGTTGCCTATATCGAATAATCAAAAACTTTCCGGCGCCGCTGTTCACCGCGGCGCCAGTCTTTATACACATCCAGTTACAGACACAAAAATACCTGGTCAGAGTGAAGTGATCCATCTCTGCCAGGTATTTTTATCCGGATCTTTGTGCTGATCTACTCTACGTACCCCGCATTCCAGAAGTAGAGTCCGCTGTAATTGTTTAAGCCTTTCACATGATCATTCCATGCATAGTTCGCAATATAATGGCCAAAATTGATGACTGCCAGATAATCCCAGGAATACTCCTGAACTTTCTCCCAGGCCGCCTTCGCGTCATCCATGTTTGTGGAGGTATTCATGTCATTTAAAAGACTCTGCAGGGTTTCATCATCGTTCCAGCCCGCGTAATTCGGTCCAAAGTAAAGCTTTAAGGACGGAATCGGAACCTGTGAAAATGTGCAGATATATATCCAGACGAAATATTGTTCTACCACAGGTTTATCCAGCCCCATCTTCGCCCGGAGCGCCGCGATATCTTCCACCGTGGCCTCAGCGCCAAGAATAGAAGCTGCCGGATCACCAGGTGTCAGGTGCACTACTGAAAAGATAACGACGGATACGATGATCAATACTGGAATAATGGAAAGTAACCGTCCTACGATGAATTTTCTCATATTGTCCTCTCCCTTCTTGCTATCCAGAAAAAACAAATAAAAAAGCACACAATGCGTCTTTTGATACGCCATTGTATGCTCAACAGTTATCTTTTTTCTTTTTGTTTTTTCTGCTCCTGTAATTGCGTTTTATTCTACTGTCCATAATTGGATTTGTCGATTAACGATTATGTATATATATTCAGACTATTTTGCCAGTTCATTTAGTTATTTTTTACAATGTGCCTGGAAATTTTGTTCAGAGTGAACCATTGACTCTCTTTTAAAGTTATTTTTGTTTTTACTTTATTTTATTAATTTCTATTTTGCATTCACTGCCACTACAAAGGTGATAGTTATTAGACTTCCCACTATCTGGGCGTGTTCGGAACCTTCACCGTTAGAGCGCGCCCATGGCGCGCATACTCAAAAAGGCAGATATCCTTTTGAAGAACATCTGCCTTTTACACATCTTATCAAGAGCTGGTAGTCTATCGTTTCTACTCTCGATTCTTTTTATTCTCTTCTTCCTTATTCTTAAACCAATTATCCAGTTTCGTGAGACCCCGGATCAAGATCTTCTTCTCATCATCATCAAATTCATCCATGATGGATGTGATCATCTCTTTGTGGAATCTTGCATGATGAACAAACGCCTTCTTGCCCTTATCTGAAAGCGAAATATATACGACCCGGCGGTCTTCCTCACCGCGTTCTCTCTTCACATAGCCCTTTTTAACTAGGCTGTTCATTGCGATCGTCAGGGTTCCCACCGTGACGGAGAGCTTTTTCGCGATCGAGGACATATTTTTCGGCGTTCCTATACCGATGGCCTCAATCACATGCATATCGTTATTTGTTATATCCTGGAATTCCCGGGTAATGATCGCTTTCTCCTCAACATCCATGATGCTGCGGAATAATCTCACCAGGATCTCATTCAGTTCCTTATAATCGTCCAACAGCGGAATCCTCTTTCTCCCTGGGCTGTCTGATCTCTTCTGGCAGCCCGGATCTTTTGTCTTTTATGGGTTTTATTATAACCGATTCCAACTGACGGCACAACTGATTTCCAAGTGTTTCCGACCTTTTTCCGGGAAATTTCAGGACTTACAGCCTCTTCTCCTGCTATGTCCCCGTTGCTGTTCTGCTGCTGTTCCGCCGCTGAGAACGCCTGGCTTTTTGCCTGGCATTCTGGCGGTCTTACAATAAATCCGCCAGAAAGATACTTGCAGCTATCCCGGCCGCTGTCGCGACTAGAGCTCCCGGCAATGTCCAACGGGTCTTTCGGATATGGGCAGACATAAAATATACACTCATGGTGTAAAATACTGTCTCCGTACACCCCATCATGATCGAGACCATATTTCCCACCAAGGAATCTGGACCGTATTCTTTAAAAATATCAAGGATCAGACCGACAGCCGCGGAACTGGATATGATCCTCACCAGGATGATCGGAATTACCGGAACCGGGATATGGCAGAGTGCGGCTGGGAATTTCAGAAGCTCTGATAATACCTCCAGAATCCCGGAAGCTCTCAATACTCCCACCGCAGTCATCAGTCCGATCAAGGTTGGAAGTACATCCGCCACTGTCCGCATTCCTTCTTTTGCACCATCCAGGAAATCGTCGAATACCGGCCGTTTTGCGAGGATTCCGGAACCAACGATATAAAATACCGTGAGCGGAACCATGAATTCTGAGAGGAAAATCAATATATCCATGTTTTTCTTCTATGCCCTGCGATTGCCGTTTCTTTAGAACTTCCCGACGTTAACACATACTCTACAGAATGTCTTCTTCCCGTCAGTCCTATCCTGGGAACCGCAGCAATCTCCCTTCAATTCTTTTCCTTCTCATTGTATTCTCCGCAAAAATCCATTATACTAAGCCCATGGAGGTGTTTTTCACTATGAGTATTCTTTTTCTAGAGTATCCACCCTGTTCTACCTGTCAGAAAGCAAAGCGCTGGCTTGATGAGCATCATGTATCCTATACCAGCCGCCACATCAAGGAGAACAATCCCACTGCGGAGGAACTGACAGAATGGTATAAAAAGAGCGGACTTCCGTTGAAAAAATTCTTTAACACCAGCGGACTTATCTATAAATCCATGGGATTGAAGGATAAACTCCCGACAATGAACGAAGAAGAGCAGATTGCCTTGCTCGCAACAGACGGAATGCTTGTAAAGCGTCCGTTAGTTATCGGCGATTCCTTTGTTCTCACTGGTTTTAAGGAAAAAGACTGGCAGGAAAAGCTAGGGTGACTGACGCCCTGGCTTTTTTCCTGTCTTCACGAATAACCAGATTCCCGCTGCTAAAAAGAACAGGATCCCGATACTGACCGTTATCGTTGTGACATGGCTCTCCAGCCATTCTATGATCCGCTCCGCCAGACTGGTTCTCAAAAGATCTGGGGGATCCGTTTCTTCTTCTGCCCGACTTACGATCTCTGCCTCGGGTGCGTTTTCTGTCTTATTTTCCGTTTCTGGAAGAACTTCCTCATAAATTCCAATATACTGCTTTCCTTTCAGATCCGGTGTTCGGATCTGACCTCCATATTTTGCTTTTACATTTCGAATCAGCTTACTTCCGCCTGCAGTCGCATTTCTGAACATCACCTCCCCATCCATATAAGGTTCTCCGTCCCATTCCACCCGGTTCACCCGATAATATACCCGGGACAACCCTGCAAGTTCTAAAAGTTTTTCTCCATAATCAGCAAGATCTGCATCGCCAGGAATCTCCATATCTCCCAAATAGAACGAATCTGCCCCGTATCCAGATACCGTCACAGAAAAGGAAAAGGTATCCGACCAGCTTCTCGACGTCTCTTCCACATCTACAAGAGAAAGTTCCCGCTCAAACTCTGTGCCGGACTCCTCATCGATAAGCGGAACGTCTGCCGTCTCCGGCACCGTATCATCACCTTCCAGGTCATAGGGAATTGTCACCTGGGCATATGTTATTTCTCCGGCTTTTTTCGCATTTCTGATTCGTTTTGATACCAACCGGTATTCCTTTTCCCCCTCGATCCTTGTCTCTTCCGGTATGAATGCCTCACCTCCATCCGTAAATATGGGGCTTTCATAGATCAAAGTCTCTTTTTCTTCTGATTTTTTATTTCCAGATGCTGCCTCTTCCGTGAAAAGTGTTTCCTCTGCAAACGTAGACAGCGGAAATGCCAGACATGACAGAAACATCACACTTCCTAAAAAACCGGAAATTTTTTTGACAGGAAGCCGGAATATTCGGCTCCCATCATTTTTTATCCTTACGTTCTTCTTTTCTCTCATTTTCCTCCTTCTTTATATGCAGATACCAAAGACCAAGGAATCCGATAAACAGACCAAATACCGCAATTTCCGGTCTCCGGGTATCGCCAGTCTCCGGGGTCCTGAGACTTGTCCTGTCCTTCTGACGGACTCGCCCCTCTGTGCTGCCGGAAAATTCCCGCTCATAGCGTACCGTAATCCTGCCATACGTCTTTTCTCGGTCCCGTTCTTGTTTCGATTCCTCCTCCGATTCCGGTTCTGTCCACTCTGCCTCCACCGGTTTCTTCGGTTTGTCATGCGGAGTGGGCGCTGTTGGCTGTTCCGGCTCTGACGGTCTCTCAGACGTCTCCGGTTCCTTCGGCGCTGTCGGAGTCTCCGCTGGCGCCGTTGTCTCAGATTCGGCGGGCTCTGTCGGCAGCTCCGGTTCAGTAGGTCTTTCCGGCTCGTCCGGTATTTTTCTGTGGTCTGTCATCTCGATTTTTATAAAGCTTCCATCTATTGGCACTGTAAATTTGATGGAATCAGCGATCTCATACCCATCCGGCGCAGATATCTCCGTCAGGATATACGTCTCCCCTGCTGTCAGCGTTCCCTCCACAAAATGTGGAGTTTTCCCTGATATCCAGGAATCGATGACCGTTCCATCCACCGTTTTTAACTCCAGGGACGCTCCAGGCAGTTCTTCTCCCGTCGCCATATCTAACTTGCTGAACTGTGCTCTCGTCTTTTTATTCGTAATCGAAAGTTCATACAACTGGATCACCGCTTCTTTTTCCCTGTCAAATACGATAGAAAACGTCTCTTCAGAACACCCATATCCGGGTGGAGACTGGATCTCCTGAACCTCATACTCGTACATGACCCAGGCACCATTTTTCAGATAACCGATCGGTAGCTCCGGTGACAGCGCAATTCCGTCCGCACCTGTCATAAATACCGTCTTTTCTCCCGTCTGTACGCAGACCGCCTCAAACCATGCCCCGGAAAGTTTCAATTCTTTATCTTCCGCATCTGTCTTTCGGATTCTGATCCTGCCACATGCTATCTTTTCTTCCGGTTCCCGTCTGTTTTCCACCTCATAACGGACGATATTCTCCGTCTGGTCTACCGTGATAAGGATCGGTTCCGCTCCCTGATAACCGTCCGGAACTCTCGTCTCAAGAAGTACATATTTTCCTTCCGGAATCCGGTCAATTCGGTGCAGACCGGCTCTCATATCATAACTGGTCATTCCCGGATACCTCTCGGATGATCTGTCATGATAGCGGAACTGGTATTCAAACCGCGGTGACAGCTGACCGTCGGATGTTAATCTTTTCGGATCTCCATCAACTGTGACTGAGACCCGCATTCTGCTTCCATCCGATAATTCCCAGATCTGTGTGATGATTTTTCTGTTTTCCGTCGCCATATCCTCCAGAAGTCTGGCATCTCCTGAAGTGACTCTTCCCTGAGATTCCTTTTTCCACGAGAACTGCCGGAATTCATTTCCATACTGTCCAAACATCTTTTCATACGCCTCTGGAATCGCCGGAACATATTCCGACAGATCATCCGCCTTCCAACTGTCCACGATTCGGTCTTTCCGGTACAGATAAGCGCCGTTTTCCGTCTTTGCTCCCCCATTCTCATCCAGAACTGCCTCACAGAGGACAAACTCTGCTGCGGCAGGCCAGGATAACGGCTCTTTCTCCCCGGATGCATTTCTCTCAAGCTTAAAGACCTCCAGCTTCGTATGATCGTCTTTCAACACAAAGCTCTGCAGATTTCCTGTTTCCTCCACTGTAATCTCCATGGATGCAGGAAGGTAACCATCCGGCGTTTCCAGTTCCTCCAGAATATAATCACCCACAGGAATTCCTTCGAAATATTTCGGTTTTCCATCCGTTATCCACATTGCAGTGACTGAAACTTTATGATTATCCACAGGATCTTCCGAGTTCCACACAGCCGGTGTCTCCTCTGTCTTCACGAAATAATATCCTTTAGGATATTTATCCTGATCGGCAGTATTTACCCGCTTTGCCTTAAACAGCGCAAGCTTCGCCCCTGTTACAAAGGTCTGGCTGTATGTGCCCCGGATCTCTGTGCTTGTTTCACTTGTCTCCATATCTGTGCGGTTTTCTACCTTCTGACGGTAATCTTCTGTTCCGTCGATTTTTGCGATCTCCACCTTTGTTTTTTCATCCGACAGGAGTACTCTCTGGACCTCATTCGTCTCCTTCACTTCCACTGCTGACGGAAATGTGCGGACATAGCCATCCGGCGCTTCCAGTTCTTCCAGGATATAGCTGCCCGGGATCACCCGCCTTAAAAGGTCCGGCTGTCCGTCCGTACTTTCATCCATCCGTCCATCCTGAATCGTTTTTTCGCCGCTGATCCACACATTTGGAATCAGATAGGACTCTCCTTTCCTGTGCTTTAGCGGCACGTCATCCGCCTCATTCTCCGGATCTCCCACATCAAGCAGCTTTTCTCTCTCATTTAAATGATACGCAGCCCGGTTTTCCATCTCCAGAAGCTCCTCATACCGGTATGTCACATAGTCCCCATCCCGGTCATAGACCGGCTCACCCTTTTTATACAGAGCTCCGCTCTCCGGATAATATTTCACCAGGCCAAACTCATCGAGAACCGGTTCCATCCATTTTTCAAAAACCCCTGTTTCCGTGTTCCATGTTCCCGTAATATAGGCATTCTCACTTCCTTCCATGATCTCCGCCGGTCTTCCCGTCAGTATTTTTCTTCTTCCAGTCAGATTTCCCGCGGTGTCTGTTTCCTTTACCACGGGCCATACATAGAATACCTGCTGTTCTCTTCCATTCGATCCGATTTCTGTCTTCTTCACATATGCCAGGCCTGTGTAGGCATCAACCTCCGCATCCCTGCACAAAGATCCATCGAGATGAAACAGTGTGGTCTCCGGATCCGTTGCAGTAAATACCTTCGATTTCCGGTCATACACAAGTTTTGTAAAATCGCCTCCCGATATTTCAAATACCGGCTGTCCGTTTTTCAACGCATAGATCGATTCTGTATCAAAGGTGATCTTCTGTTGCCGTCCTTCCCGGTCATAGCCGTAGAAAGTCCCGTCTTTTCCCTTTTTTATCACATCAAGATTTCCAAGATCATAGAATAAGACCGGTGTATCCCTTCGCTTCACTGTCTTGATTTCCCAGGTATCTTCTCCCCGCATCTCATCTACTGACGCTCTGTCCCAGGAAAATTCCAGCTTTTCTCCGGCATATCCCTCTTTTACAACAATATCTGTCACATTTCCATTTCTGTCCCTTGTGACCTCAACACCTTCAAATGCATGATCCTGTGAATCCCCGGTCTGATTGACCCGGATCGCATCGTAAAGTGCAAGCTTGGCTCCTGTTACATACGGATTCTGATGATCTGCCGCCTCCAGTTTTCTCGTCACATAACCATAACCCTGAAAGATTCCATTCTCATAGACAATCTCCACCCGTTCTCCGCCGCGTTTCCTCTGCTCCAGCATCTCCAGAGTCCCCTTTTTCCAGCCAAATCCCTGGTATGTACCTGCATGATTGTAGGCAAGATCTAGATTCTCAAGCCCGTACTGTGCACGAAGTTCCGATATCGTTCCTTCCACTCGCCCTGATACTTTCATTCCACGAATTGAGTCTATTGCCTTTGTTTTTGAAATTTCCAGAATTGTTGCGGTATTTTCCGCATATATTCTGGCAGTATCCGTGACATTTTCCGGGTGGATTCCATCTGGATCCTGCTCGTACCCGTAAACTGCTGCCGCCGTTTTTCCTTCTGTCCAGCCGCCGGAATACAGGATCCGGTCACTGTAAATCTCTATTGCCACAGGCCCTGAACGCACATATCCGGACGGCGGCTTCACCTCCGCCAGCACATAAACCCCCGCAGGAAGCGGATTCGGTGTTTTTGCGTATCCCACTGCCTGGAGAATCCCCTTTTCCTCGATATCCCGGATCGTCGGGATCGCCATGAGTGTTCCTGTCTGTAGCCCATTTTTATCCGTAAAACTTACCAGGTCACTCTCCTGACAGATCGGTGTTCCGGCAGGAACCGTTCCATAGAAAAGCTCTCCGGCCCCGGCTGCCTTTCTCGCAAATGGCCGGATTCCCTTTGCCCCCATTGCCTCAAGAAAATACCGGCTTCCGAGGATCATCGTATCCGCCGTATAGCATCGCACGGCACCATCCCCGTCGTCCGCCTCATTTCTTTCCGCCCGATAGACTCCAAATACCGCGTCATCATGAAGGATCGGCTCTCCAGTTTCTGCGTCAAGCTTCTCAATTCTCAGATTTGAGAAATACTTTCGGTTCAAAAATGTCTTTTCCCCATAACCGGTCCAGAGCGTACCCTCTTTTTCCTGATTCGGATCCACAATACTCCATGGAATAAGCATCGGCGCATATTCCCCGTCATAGGCAGTCTTTACACCTGTCATCGTCTCCTTTCCCTCTCTCTTCGCTCCATTTTCACTGTCCGACCGATAATGATAGTACTGCTTTACCGTCTCATTCCCGTAAGGTTCGTAATGACCTGCTCTCTTTTTCTCAGAAAGTCCATACGGATAGACTTCAAAATCCCCATCATTGCTGTGGGCACATATCACATACTCCCGAAGTTCCTGTTTCTGATTTTCCGCCCACTCCTCGTTAAAACGTATCAGATATTTTTTTGCAAGATCCCACGCAGAATCTGCAGCCCTGTATACATACTTCTCCTTCCAGTCATCTCCAGCCTCAATCTGTCCGCCTGCCACCGGAAGAAATATCTCCTTCGGCGCATCGATCTCATAATGCCTATTCTTAAAGTCAAACAGCTCCGGTGCATGGGGCTGCTCCTCCACGATTACATATTCGCCGTAAGGAAGATACTTCGACACCGCTGACGCTGCCTCTTCCTGTGCCTGTCCGTTTTCCTTCCGGACCGCCAGAGTTGTCCTATCCCCGTCAAGCCCGCCCTTTTCCTCGCTGTCCCAGGCGATCGCATAGATTTTTCCCAGATCATACTTGAAAAACGGCTGCAGATAGTCCTCCGCTTTCTGGATCGCAAGATAGAGCGCATGATCATACTGTTCATCCGAATATGAGTTTTCTCCCTGTTTCATCTGTTCCTGCTCCGCTTTCAGATACCAGTCAATGGCAAACTGCCGGACTGCGTCCGAGCGCTTTGCATTCTCCTTCGCGTATTCCGAGGTATTGATCTCATTTTGCTTTCCGGTAATGAGGCTGGCCACAAACGGTTTAAATGATGTATTCCACAGGAATCCCCTTCTCTTCCAGCAATCCGTGTCTGCCGTCCGGATAGCTGCAAAGAATTTCTCATAGTTATACCCTTTAACTGTCCCGGCTTCCCCATGATCCGGATCTATTTTCTGCTCCACTGTCTCCAGTACGTGGCGATCCGCCTTTTTCGTATAGATCTTCTGGACCAGCTCCGGGAAATTTTTCTGGTATTCTTCGATCTGTACCGTTTTCCCGTTTTTATCCACCCAGGAAATCTCTCCGTCTTTTGTGCAGAAGATCCGTTCCAGATTAGACTTCAGATAGATTTTAAACCGGAAATTCCCGATGTTTTTCCCGTCATCCGTCTTTTTCTCTACCTGCACCTTCTGCTTTACAGGCCTCTCCAGTACAAGAGCGGGCGAGAGCCCCGTATCTCCATCCTCGCTGATCTTATCCTGACCGCGGTATACCAACCGCTTCGCAATGATGTAAGTGTCTGAAACGTCTTGATTTTTTGAGACTGACACAGCAAGCGCTGCCCCCGAGAATTTCACAAGATATTCCGCATACCCGATCCGGTCTCCTGCCTGGTATCCCCAGACATTCGCGTTTCCGATCCTCTGGATCTCCTTTTCCGTCAGAGCATGACTTTTTTCCGGAAGTTTTACGATAAAGTTTAAGGTGAGGCTCGTCTTTCCATCGGTAAATTCCTTTCCGAACGAATCTTTTCCGGAAGTCCGAACCTGAATTCTGTATACACCATTCTTCTCCCTCACCACACTTTGAATCTCCACATCTTTTTCCACGAGTTCTTTTTCTGTTGTGATTTCGATCTTATCTTCCGTTCTCGTCAGCGGAACACGGTATCCATGTGCCGGATCTCCCGACAGGTAATCAAGCACCTCCTCTCCCTCTTTATGATAAACCATGACTTGATGCATGATCTCTGTCAGCTTTCCATCTGTTCCCGGCATCAGAACCGGTGTCAGCGTCGCATCGAGATAATATCTTCTGTTTCCAGCGGGCCCAATCACATACTGTCTGTCGGTCTGGAACCGGAATTTTCCGCTATTTTTATATTCCTGATACACCCAGCGAAGATTTACCGGATCCTCGTACACAGCATAGACACTGTCCGGCGTCCTTTTCCCATTTTCCACCTTTGATGTAAAAAATCTGCGGTTTCCAATAGAAGATGCCCCTGCGTACAGCGTTACCTGGTAACCGGCATCCTCTTTTCTGATCCCATCGATTCCGCAAAAGTTCCACTGGGGATGTTCTTGATACCAGGTGAAAATGCTTCTCATAAGATCCAGAACACAGGAATTCTTTTCGACAGGCACTGTAATTTCCTGCACCGCCGCACCATACACGGTCTTTTTTGCCGGCTCTCCCGGATCTGTTGTCATTCCCCAGAGATCTTTCTGGCCCTTTTTTACTCCCCGGCTATAGACCGGCACATCCTCCAGCGAGCGGATACCTCCGGCCGTAACCGGAACTTCATACCCGTTTCTTCCAAGGATCTCCTCTGTCTGAGCCTTCAAGAAGAGAAAGCTCTCCGACGTTTCGTCTGAAAGGTCACAGTCCTCCAGTTTCACCTGAAACCGCTCATCTTCCTCATTGACAGACAGATTTGAAAGGCTCATCGGTATCTTTTCCGGAATCTGTTCTGCCTTTAAGATCTGCGGTTCTATCCGGCTCACCGGTTCCTGTCCGGTAATATTTCCCGCCGCATCCCGCTCCGGCTGATAGAGAAGATCACTGGTATCGCTCTCCGCCCGTTTCCATACGGTTCTCCCGGCCCCATCTTTTACAATCACCTCTTCTGTTCCCGTCACATGAGGTCCTGTCACCAGCTCCTCCCCTGTATCAACGCGGTAGAATTTCGTTCCTTCCGAAAAACCATAGGCAAAGATCTCATAACCTCCATCTCCATTTTCCCCTGCCGCCCCCGCTGATGTGACCGAAAATGGAAGTTCATCATATCCTTTTCCTCTTCCGTCATCGCCTTCCATTGCCGCTGCGAGTTCCGGCATCGTGACCACAGCCGTTCCATTTGCATCCGTCACAGATCCTGGAGTTTCAAAGCCTGCTCCCCGGTTGGTGATCTCCTGATCCATTCCATTTACTGAAAGCTCGTATCCCTCACTTCTGGAAAGTTCTTTTATATAATATTTTCCCAGAATCAGCGGTCTCCCGATCCACCAGTTTCCGTTCTTCTCCATGTTCTCCTGATACAGGTTTCCTGGCCCGTTCCAGGAGATATCCGTCCTTTTTCTGATCTTTCCGGCCGTATAATCGTACTCCACTCCCGGTGCTTCCGTATAACACAGGAAATCCGCATTTCCATCCCGATCTGTTGCTGCCGCTGCCACAAGATCATTTTTCTTATAGACAACGCCAGTATTGGTCAGAATTCCGTTTCCTGTCACCTCCGCATCCGGATGAACGATATCTTCCGCCGCAAAAAGGCCATACACGGCCCCTTCAAGTGTTCCATCTCCTTCCGCATCCCCGTAGGACGAATAATCATCCGATTCTCCCCGAAAGAGATCTCTGTCTTTTTTCGTGATATGGATCCGCCCCTCAGTTCGATGGTCATACACATGCCAGGCATCCCCACAGTCCTCAGCGCCATTACAGTGCGAATACCTCTCGGAATCCCCGAGATCCAGATGCCGGATTCCGTCCTCCTCTGCATCCGCCAGAATATCCTCAAAGTCCCCGACGCCTTCAAACTCTCCCCAGTCATCAGATTCTTCACCATCATCAGCTTCATCCCGGCTTCTTCCCATAAACCAGCCATAAAACCGATCAAAAATACTTTTCTTTTCTGCATTGGACGCCGTTGCTTTAACCGCAGCTTCTTTCGTATCCGCTTCCGCGTTAGACGCCGTTCTCTTCATAATTGTTCCCGCGCGGCTTTTTACCACCGGTATTTTTCTCTCCGAAACAGTACTCCCGCCTGTCATTCCATTTCCCGAATACCAGATGTTTTCCGTGATCTCACGGCTGCTTCCGGATCGCTTTTCCGCGTCTGCTCCCGCCTGGGAAGAATCCGTCGTGATCATCTCCACAGGGATATCATCCAGGTGCAGATCATGGAGGATATACCCGTTTCTTGCCTGGATCTCCCTCCATGTATAGGTAAACCGCAGTCCGATAAACTTCCGGTATGTCTCCTCACAGTCCGCCTTGCAGCCGGATTCCTCAAATGCGGCTTCGGATGCAGCCCGGAGCTTTCGCTCATTTCCAGCATTTTTTCGGCTTCTCCCATCCGGTTCTCCGCTTTCCAATACTTCCTGTACCTCATCGTAGACACTCTCATCCGCCAGCCAGTGAAAATGGCAGCCTCCTTCCGCCTCTGCCTCACAGGCCTCTACCAGTTCCATCCACTGCTTTGCCGCAGCCCTGTTATTATCCCTGGTCTGTTCTGCGGCCTCCTCATAGGCATCGCTCTTTTTCCCGTCCTCATTGCCGGAATCCCCATCTTCCTGGTCCTCCGGCATATTTGCCCATGACGGCGCGGCATGTCCGTCACAGTATGTCTTTTCATACGCATACTTTCTGGTATCTTTGTAGATTATCTCCCCTTTTCCGTTCGTGGTTCCTTCCGAAAACACCTGAAAGCCGCTCCATGGACGAAAGCTCAGGTTCTTTTCCGCAAGTTTTCCCTCGCCGTCCGTCTTTGAGATCTTTCCTCCGTCCTCAAACCTTTCATACAGATAGAACTGGCTTCCCTTGAGCGGCATTCCGGTCTCACCGTCATGTTTTACAAGCCTGACATTGTAATCCGCTGAAAATGTCTCCTTATGGCGATAGATCTGAAATTCAAGCGTCGGCGTCTCCACACCATATTCCGGTATTTCCCCGTCACCCGAAGTGCCTGATCCGCCGCCTTCCCCATCCTGGCTGATCACCAGATAGAACACCATATCAGACGGAATGATCCTCATATCCGCTTTGTAGAGTCTCTGATGTTCCGGCGCGTTGATGCAGACCTTAAAGTCCATCCACTCCCTGAGATATTCCGGATTCCAGCTGCCTTCCGTATACCAGCCTGAATTGCCTCTCATGGTGATCTTATACCGCACTGTCGTCTTATTGTACTTCTCTTCATCTGTCATATTGCTTCCGACAGCATTCTCATTTGCGGTCACCGAACCATTATTGTGGATCCGGATCGCATCTCCGCTCCAGGTCACCTCATACAGATTTTGTCCCATCACCGATTTCGCGATATTTTTATCCTGGGATGCGTCAAGCCATCCCACGTTTCCCCCTGTGGATCCATTGTCCCACACACTCTGGGGCTCGATCTTCGCGATATCCCGGATAAACTCTTTTCCGAGAACAAACTCCGTATCCAAGGCGCCAGGTCCGTCAGAAAAAGGCAGTACCTGAAATGGCACTGCCGTATCTTCCGAAGTTGCTCCCCTGATCGCATCCGGAGCTTCTTTTCCCGCCGCCAGCCCGACGGAGGACGCCTGCTCCATAACAGCGATCGCGCGGTCTTCAATTTCCGGATTGTCAGCCACCCAGGCAAATTTTGTCCCTGCATCGTCTTTCACATACTTTACGATATTGGCACTGGACGTCGTAGACGCGATCTCCGCATAAAGACCCGGATCAAACTTTTTTGCCGCGTCCTTCAGTGCCGACCAGTTGTCCGGATATGCCCAGAATAACCGTTTCGCCTGCGTTTCCGTAAGCGGAGACGGCATCGTATCAAACTTATACATATCATACCGGTCGACCTTCTTCCAGCCTTTTCCCCCATCGAGGCAGTAATACGGGGCCGTCGATTTCTGCGGCCACACATCCGATGCCTCGGACGGGAACGGGAGTGGAATCCCCACTCCCGTGATCGTCATAATGACTGCCAGAAATCCAGCCAACCATCGCCTTCTTTTTTTCTCTTCCATACTGATCCCCCGCCATCATTTCTTTCCAATCGTCTGTACCGCACCTCTGACACACCATGCGCCTGTCTCATCCACAGTGTAGCCGTCCGGCGTCACACAGTCCGCCAGCATATGTCCGTTTTTCTGGTCCATATAGTAGCATTTTCCATTGATCCAGTTCCAGCCTTTCGTCATCCGCCCGGTCGGTCCCAGGTAATACCACGCTTCTCCTTCTTTTATCCAACCAGTCTGCATTTTCCCCTGGCTTCCGTCATTTGTCTTCTGGAGATAATACCAGCTTCCATCTTTTTCATCGAGAAACCACCCTGTCTGCATCCTGCCGTCAGCCGCAAAATGGAACCAGGAAGTCTTTTCCTGTCCTTCTTTCGCATATGGGTTGTAGATCCAGGCCCACTCATTGGCATACGTTCTTCCGCCGGAAACAAATTTCCAGCTTCCATCCTCCTGCTTTCTCCACTCACCGGTGACACTGCCCTTTGGCTGTTCCCCTGTGTTCTGGTCCTTTTTCAGCACACTTCCCGTTCTTCCGCCGCCGGAAGAACGTCCTCCTGAGCTGCCGGACCAGGTCTTATCCACAAGCTTAAACTTTAATTTCACAGGAATCTTTTTCTCCAAAGCCCCAGCTCTGACCGTGATCTCGTCCTCATATTCCGCCGTATACGGATATTTCTTCATCCCCTCCGCAATCCAGAATGCCTCCGTATTTACTGATACCGCACCGTTTTCTACCTTTACAGCACCATTTTTTACGTTCCAGTTAAATTCGAAGCTACCGTCCCCATTTCCTTTTAACGCTTCCTGCGGTATCAGCTTTGCCGTAATCTTCTGTGCATCCGCGCCCTGCCATATGACCGCCGGGTTATATCTCGATCCCGTTTTCGTGAGTATCAGGTCAAACACCAGCTCTCCCTGATCCACCTTGATCTCCTCCGGCATCACCACAGTCCTGTCATCTGTCACAAAATCCACTTTCACGCTGCAGACTGCCGACTGGATATTTCCAAGGGCATCCTTTGCCGCCATCACTACCTCCGTGCTTCTTGTTCCACACCCAGTACGTTTCTCATAGATATGTTCCTTATGAGCCGCTTCATCCGCCTCTATGAGATCCAGGATCCATCTCGTATCCTTTTTCGCCATCACCTTTGCGTTCCGGTAATCTCCGTCCGCAATTCCCTCTTCCACAAAACCGGCGTCCACCTGGATAATGGCATTATCGCCGACGGTCCAGCTGATATCTTTTTTATCGAAATAGTCCGGTGCAAAGGATCCTGACAGGATCTGCGGCGCGGATACCGTGATCGTTTCCTGCGGCTTTTTCCTGTCACCGGTCAATGTTCTTGTCACCATAAAATTCAATGCCGCTTTGTCGAGAGTCGCGCCTTCCGCTGCGATCTTCGTCCGGTCCTTGATCTGGAATGTCACCGGGATCCTGCAGTTTGCGGTCACAGACTTCTCCTCAAAGCTGGATGCCGGTCTCGTCTTTGCTGTCAGAACCGCAAGTCCGCCCTGGGTACCGTTTCCGTAGACCGTATCCTCAATGGGGTACCGGTACTGTTTCTTCGCCTGTTCTGTCTCCGCTTTCTCCACAATATCCTTAAAGAATCCTGCATTCAGGTTCAACTCGATGGATGCGCTCTTTTTCGTATATCCGGACTCGTCCTCATCATCATTTTTCTTTAAGATGATCAACTCATCGTCATCCACACTCCATCTCACCGCCTCATCGGCGACATCGTTGTTCTTATCGACCACAGCATGGATCTTCACGTCCTGGACCTTCGTTCCCGACTCCAGCTTTCCGTTTAAATATCTCGCCAGCAATTTCCCCGCGGTATCCCTCACTTCCGTGGTGATCGACGGGTTCATCCGGTCCCCGGTGCGCTCCTCAATCACCCGGAAACCAAGTTCCTGGGGCTCTACCCGCACACCTGCTGCCACTTTCTTATAGAACGCAGAGACCTCCGTATCATGTTCCGGCATCACAAACTGGTAGGAACCGCCTGTCTGATAGGTCATCTTCCTTCTACGTCCCAGGGAATCTGTATAGGTCGGCACACCATCCATCTGGAACTTTTCTGTCTCCGTGTTCTTCGGAGCCGTGAGGACTGCAACGGTATCTCCGGCAGCCACCGCGCCCCGGTATGCTTTGTGGAATTCCTTGCTGTAGGCAGACGGACCTCTCGCCGTCAACACCGCCACATCATAGAAATTCCCTGAATTTGCCGCTGTATCCACCTGAAGGACCGACAGCAGATATCCCCTCACCGGTCGTCCCACGGAATTCGGTGCGAAATGATCTGGAGTATAGAGATCCTGTCTCGCCACAGACTCGGTATCCACTACATGGAGAACGCCATTCTCGAGTTCCTCATAGAAATAGAGTTCGTCCTCCTTCTTCGTGTTCTGTCCCTGCACCAATGTGTAGAAATTATCTCCTTTGTTCCAGAAGCCAATATGAGCATCATAGGTGAACCTATTGTCATCCGAGACACCTGAGCCGCAGACACCGGCTGCGATCTTCTCCTCCGTATCCGCGAACAGGTACGCCACATCTGCTCCGTCCTCAACCCCATAACGGAAGTGGAAGCCAGTGTCATGAGTTCCAATAAAAGTTCCCTCACGCGCCGCACTTCCAAGCCCTGAAGATGCGATGGTCCCCTCAAACCGTGCCACCTTCATCTTTCCGGAAGCGTATTTTCCCGTGATACCGCCGATGGACTGGGAGCCGCTTCCGCCGATGGTTCCCATCACATGCGTATTGAAAATATCCGCGGAATTCTGGAATCCCACGATTCCGCCCACATAGCCTCCTCCCTGGATCCTGGCACTCAGACTGTCCCCTGTATTCACCTCACAATCCGCAATCAAAGACTCTGCCGCCCGTCCGGCAATTCCCCCGGCAAAAATCTCCTTTCCGCTTCCCGTATCGATAGCCACATGGTCGGAAACACAGTTTTCCACCACAGAGTCTTCCAGGACATCCGCAATAACTCCACCGGCTGTACCGGTAGTCCTTAATGTGCCGTTTACCGTCACATTCCGGATCACCGAATGTTTCGCACGTCCTGCAAGAATTCCTCCGTTTTCCTTCACCGTGATCACATGACCCGGTTTTACCTTGAGATCTGTGATCTCCGCGTTCTCCACTGCGCCGAACAGTCCGCCAAGGTCCCAGGATGGCTGGTACATGCGGAAATTGGACACAGTTTTCCCGTTTCCGCTAAAATGCCCCTCAAACGGTGACACTCTTCCGGCCCGCATATCCGCCCCGGTGTGATAGAATCCGATAGGGATCCAGTTCATTCCACCAAGGTCAATATTTTTCCCCAGCTCAAACCAGGCACCTTTATAATTTCCCGGATAAGTGCCCTCTCCACTTCCAACCTCCATTCCCATGGACGCAAGGGCAGCGAGCCCAATGAGGTGCTCCTTCGTTGTGATCTGGTACGGCTTTTCCTTTGTTCCATCCCCAGTTCTTCCGCTTAAAAAGCTCATATCACCCACATCAGCGCCCCAGATCTCCTCATCCGCAGCGAGCACAGCAATATTTTCCACGGCATCCGATGCCGTCGCCGTTCTCTCCGCCGCTGTTTCCACACTTCTCAAAACTGCCATTCCTCTTACCGGCGTTCCAAGCGCCATGCAGAGTCCTAACCCTGCTAACATCATCTGGCTCTTTCTGCTTCTGTTTTTTCTGCTCTTCTTCATTTCTTTTCTCCCCTCTATGCCTGCGGCAGACAGAATGCCGGGCAGATCCCGATCCCAACATCTGACACATCCGCCTGTCTGAAGCATCCATTTTCAATATCTACAACATACTCCCTGTTTCCATATACAAAACTGCCTCTTTCATCCACCTCATAAGCCGGTGTCCGAAGCCAGAACCCCCGGCTGTAAGGACTTCCCTTTCCTTCCGGATTCCAGATCTCATCCCGATACCGGTATGCTTCCTCCAAAGACAGCAGAAAGAATCTGTCCCTGCAGTCCTGGTATGGCAGCAAATGGCTCTCAAGACCATCCAGACGGCTGTCAGCAAAATCACCATCCCCTGTTTTCCCTGTAAATGCCGTCAATGCTCCCGTGTATACAAAAGATGCATCTGGAACCGCAGTCTCTGCCTGTTCCCCCAGCCATTCTCTCACCCGGGATTTCTTATAGTTATTGTTTTCTCCAAACGGAAGTAAGATCCGCTCCTCATAAGTACTGTCCACATCGGACCGAATCACATTTTCCGCCAGAAACAGCGCACGTTTCCCATAACTGCCTCTGCCGTCCTGGTAATCATCATCGATACATCGAAACCGGCATATTTTTCCCGCAATCTCCCGCGAGACCACATCCCCGGTCCTCCATGCGGCCCGGTCTTCCTTCTCCCCGAACTTGTCTCCCGTTCCTGGAACGGTATTTTCCCCGGAATCCGGCGCCCGCCCCCGCCATTCAAAGCCGATCCGGCAGTCCGTAACCGTCTCACCGTTCACATTCCTGGTCCCCAGATCCAGCTTTGAAATATTTACCACTCCGGGAAACATCTGCGCGATCACCAGCGTATCGAACGAGCTGTCTTTTCCCGTTACCACAATTTCCTGCCGCCCTTCCCGTTCTGCGGCAGATACCGTCTCCATCAGAAACCGCCTGCCCGCTTCCCGATCCCTCAGGATCACAGGTTCTGCTGTCAGAAATTCTGCCGTTCTCTCCGCCGCGTAGGGAACGAGTTCTCCCCGGCAGCTTGTGAGTACAGCAAGAGAACCGGCCGCAGCAAGCCACTTCGCCACTTTCTTTCGATTCATTTTTCCTCCTGGATATTCCGGCTAAAGCCGCCGGCGGCTTTTCGATAAAGCAGATAATATCTGCCTCCAAAGATTTTTAAGACTCCCAAAAGATCTATTATGATTTGACTGGAACTCCCCAACCGGTTCGTTCCTCCGTTTGTCCATAACTATATCACAGGCCATACCCGGAATCCATATCGGATCCGTAAAACCAAAGCCCCATTATTTAGCCAGTTTCACGAAAATATTTTTGCATTTTCGTCACTTTTACCATACCATTTTTTCACCGATGCCAGTAAAAGCATTATTTATAAGCATTTTTCGATGTCAAAAAAGACAGGACATGCCGCGCACGTCCTGCCTTTCACCTGTCTTACCACGTCTCCACCGTCCGCAAAAATTCCTCCATCGAAATCACTCCGGCGCACACAAGATCCGCCAGCTCTTCCCGCATGGTCCGCATCCCCTGTGTCTTCACCACATAATCCTCGATCTCCCACTCCGGCCGGTTTTCCGCAGTCATCTTCTTCAGTTCCCGGTCCATCACAAATATCTCATGAACCGCAGTTCTTCCTTTGTATCCTGTATTCCGACAGAATTCACATCCGCGTCCGCGCCTTGCGCTCCGGATCTTTCTTCCAAACAACTTCTGCTCCTCATTCGTAAGTTCCACCGTCTCCGCACAATGCGGACATACCTTTCTCACCAGTCTCTGTGCCGCCATGCCGCATAAACTGTCCGCCGTGAGATACGGCTCGACACCCATATCTGCCATTCTCGTGATTCCGCCCGCCGCGCTTTTCGTGTGCAGAGTCGAGAGCACCAGATGACCGGTGATTGCCGCGCGGACACTGATTTTCGCTGTCTCCGGATCCCTCGTCTCGCCGACCATGATAATATCAGGATCCTGTCTCAAAACGGCACGGAGTCCTGCTTCAAAAGTAATCCCCGCCTGTTCATTCACCTGCATCTGGCTGATCCCCGGAAGATATCGCTCCACAGGATCCTCGATGGTCACGATATTCACCGGCTGTTTCGCGAGATATTCCAGGATCATATATAATGTGGTAGTCTTCCCGCATCCTGTCGGTCCTGTAAGATACAGGATCCCGCCCGGACTTCTGAGGATCCTCTTCATCTTCTCATAATTTTTCTCACGCATTCCAAAGGTTTTGCCATGATCGATCTCCGTTTTCATATTCAGGAGTCTCAGCACCATCTTCTCGCCAAAGATCGTCGGGACCACGCTGGTCCTCACATCCAGGCAGATCCCGTCGATCATCTCCTTAAAATGCCCGTCCTGCGGCACTCTCTTTTTCGCAATGTCCATTCCGCTGAGGACCTTCGCCCTCGTCACCAACGGCTGATGCATTTCCTTGTCATATTCCCGCACATGGAGCAGCATGCCGTCCAGCCTCATCCGGACAACCATCCGGTCTTCCTGCGGTTCCAGATGAATGTCACTGGCATTTTTCCGGTATCCCAGATTTAAAAGTTCCTCAAGGAGCTTCACCGCAGATCCGGCCTCTGCCCCATAGTTCTCCATCTCCTGGACCTCATTCTTATTTTCCTGTTTTCCTTCTCCGCCTAATATGCCCAACATCCCATTTTCCTCTTTCTATCATAACTCATTCCCCCTCGCTGACGCAGACGGTTCGTGAGTTGCTGTCTGTACTTCGGATCCGCGGCTGCCGGGGATTGTATCCAGCACCATCTCCGGTCTGCACACTGCCATTCCTCTCATACAGGTCCTTTTTTCCATCCATCACCCGTACCGTGACAAGGACGCGGCCAGACCGGCTCTCTTCCACCTCAATTTCCGGTTTCAGCGTATCGATATGAAACGCGTCCATGGACAGTCCGTCCAGTTCTTCCACTTCCACAGCACCTGTCTCCAGCCGGTCCGCCACATATCTCCATGCCGCGTCCCCAAGCATTTCTGCCTGCTCCTGTGTCCTTGCGTGATCCAGTACCCACACCGCCATCCGCCGCATCGGAAAGATCATAAGGAGCAGCATACTGAAAAGCAGCATGACGATCATAACCTCAACCAGTGTAAACCCCCGTCTATGACCCTTCTCCATCTTTAATCTTTCCTTTCACCTGTCTCTTCTTCCGAAGTCATGGACACCCAGAATCCCGAGACCTGGACGGTTCCGGTATCCGACGTTTCTTCCGCGAAATATCCCGATTCCAGAAATTCTTCTCCATCAACCGCCAGATGGATCTCTGCCGGTTCCCCGTATTCCGCATCTCCCATATGGCGTTCCAGTCTGTTTCCTGCCTCATAAATCTCCCGATACCGTTTCACGGTCTTTGAATAGCCGGAGACACTGAGAAGCATCGCCTCAGCTACCAGAAGAAGGATCAGAAACGCCGTCATCAGCTCCACCAGTGTTGAGCCATTCTCATTCCGTTTCCATCTCTTTTTCATGGCTTTTCCTCCCCACTCCGTTCCGCCGAAGACGGCGTACTCACGAAAACAGGTGCCATGGGGATCAGTCTCGACGCACCTTCCTTCCGGTCATTTACAGTACAGACCGCCTGTAACACAAGTCCTGAACCGTCCTCTTTCCAATAGGAGGAGATGACTGTCTCGATCCTCTTTTTCTCCCCATTTCCAGTCTCTGCCCACACTGCCGCCTCCGTCTCCGGAAGTCCCTCCGGTCCCTGTAATTTTTCAAGGATTCCTGTCGGCTCCTCCTGACACATATTCTCCACAAGGATCTGCACCACCGCCTCGGCTGCCAGCCTCGCTTCCGTTCCAGCAGCAAAGTTCAATGCTGAACGATAGCGCCTTGCCCCAGACGAAAAGAGAAGTGAGGTAAATACCGTGACAAACAGCACGGTCACCAGAACCTCCGCCATCACAAATCCTTCGCTCCGGTTCTTTCTCACCGCCACTCCCTCCTTATCGAATACTTCCATACATGTTCCACATCGGCTCCATGATTCCAAGGATCAGGATTCCGGTAAAGATCCCGATCAGCAGGATCATTACCGGTTCCAGCAGGTTCACCAGCTTATTCAGCGCCAGATCTGACTCATGTTCATAGCTTCCCGCGATCCGCTCCAGCATTTTATCCAGGTGACCCGCCTCTTCTCCCGTAACGATCACCGCCGCCAGTTTCTTTTCAAATCCACCACTCTCCCGGATTGCCTCGCTCAAAAGCATTCCGCTGCTCACACGCGCCATGATCGTCCTGATCTCCCGGTCCAGATACCTGTTTCCGATCGTTCCTTCCGTATATTTCAGGCAGGATGTGATCGGAAGTCCACTGGAATAAAGGCTGGACATGTTCTCACAGAATCTTGCCGTACAGATGATCCTTATCTGCCGTCCGACCACCGGAAATTTGCAGATTACCCGGTCATAGCTGTAACGAAACCATACTCTTTCCGTCAGGATCTTCCATCCTGCCAGGATCATAACAGCCGCCACTGGCAGGAAATAGCGGTACGCATACAGAAAATGGCTGATCCCCATGAGGATTCTTGTAAGAAGCGGCAGCGTCACATCCACCAGGAGCGGCTCTAACGTCGGCAAGATCTCCAGAAATACGAACAGCATTAGAAAGATCATCATCAGAACCAGGATCTTCGGATACAAAACCGCGCTGCGGATTTTTCCCTCTGTCCTGTGTTCTTTCTCATAATGGACCGCCAGCCGTGCCGTCGTCCTGACAAGCTGGCCGCTCATCTCCGCTGCCCGGATCATCTGGATCGCCGGTTCCGGAAACCGCCCGGTTTCTTCCATGGCATCCCCGACGGTCTTCCCCTCGGTCATGAACGCTCCCAGTTTTCGACACGCCAGGCAGAACTCCCGGTCGGTATCATCCTGCTGCATGATCTCCAATGTTTCCGGAATTGATAATCCCGACTCCACCAGGACAGAAAACTGCCTGAAAAACTCCGACAGCCTTTCTGCTCCAAGCTTTTTACGCTTTTTCATACAAAGCTTTCCCCCCTATTTCCGTGCTGGGCGTAGTCGCCTGCGGTAAAACAAAACGGCGCAGTTATCCACTGCACCGTGTAAAATCAATATTTTTATGATGTTATTCAATATTTTTATAATGTTATTTTACGGAATCTTACAAAACTTGTCAATGTATTGTCCGCAGACGGTCTACTTTCAATATCTTCGCCGTTGCTTCGCATTCCAAATCGGCAAATCCACTACCACCACTGTATTGTACGACTCATAGCCGCACCACCCGGTCACACACCTTCTCCAGAAGCTCCGGCGAATGGCTCACCGCAATCATCCCCATCTCCCGGCGCTTCAGTTCCTTCAAGACAAAATCCCAGATCTGTCCCTGTGTAATAAGGTCCAGCATCGTCGTCATCTCGTCCGCGATCAGAAGCTCCGTCCGTCGCCCCAACGCTCTCGCAATACAGAATCTCTGAAGCTCGCCGCCGGAGACCTCCACTGGGAACCGGTCTTTCCAATCGTCCCGGATCCCAAGTCCCGCCTCGATCCGTGCCCGCTCGCTGGGATTCTCAAAGGTCCAGTCGCCTTCCTCCAGAACCGTACTCAACCGTCTCTTCGGATTCACCGAGAGTTCCGGATGCTGCCATACCATCTGCACCGGGCAGTAGCCACGAAGCTCAAGAACCGGCATCCCGTCCACAAGAACCTCCCCCGAATCCGGCCTCTCGTACCCCGCCAGAATCTTGCAGAGCGTCGTCTTCCCGTATCCGCTGGGCGCCATGATCCCCACACTCTCTCCGGGTTCCACCGTAAGGTTCACATGATCCAGGATCTGTCTCGTCCCTTTTCCATATTTAAAAGAAATATCTCTCGCTTCCAGCCTCATCTGCCGTATTCCTTTCGCATGTCCTCTAAGATCTCCCCCATATCGCAGAGCTGTTCCCCATCCTTCTTCCAGTTCTTCGGCATGGACCGAAACAGCGCCTTCGTGTACGGATGTTTGAGATTCCTCTCATCCTGAAATGCCGCCGCATCTGTCTCCTCGACGACTCTGCCGCCGTAGAGCACGATGACCCGGTCAGCTGTCAGGAGCGCCAGCTCCAGGTCGTGGGTGATCAGCAGCACGCCTGCCCCATCGTCCGCCATCTCCCGGAAATGTCCCATGACGCGGGTTGCCGCCTCCAGGTGAAGTCCCGGTGTCGGCTCATCCGCGATGACGAGCTTTGGCTTCTCCATCACCGCCGTGGAGATCAGGACACGCCGCGTCATGCCGCCGGAGAGCTGAAATGGGTATTTTCCCCGGATATCCGGGGCTAAGCCATAGCGCTTCAGCACCGCCAGGCATTTTTCCTTCACAGAAACATCCTTTTTCCCGTTCTGGATCTGATCCCCAATCTTCATAAGCGGATCCAGGTAAGAAACGCTCTGGGGCACCAGAACGATCTCATGTCCCCGGAGTCTTTTGACCTTCTTTTCCGTAAGCGGCTCCCCAAGAAACCGTATCTCTCCGTCCATTTCACTGTTGTATGGAAGAATTCCCATGATCGCATGGGCCAGCAGACTTTTTCCCGAACCGCTGGATCCCACCACCGCGACGATCTCACCACTTTTTATTTCCAGGTCCATCTTCTCTACCGCGTGGAGCGTCCGCCTGGAAAATCCCCGTTCATACTGGGTGAAGGTGACGGAGAGGTCCTTAACTTCCAAAATCGTATCATTCATCTTCCCCGCCTCCTTACTCATGAACACTGCCCGGATCCAAAAGTCTGCAGAGTTCCTGTCCGATATAATGAAACAGAAGCACGGTCCCAACGAGGAAAAGTCCCGGGAACAGCGCCAGCCACCATTTTCCCATAGCCAGATATTTCATGCTTTCCGAAAGGATCACTCCGACGGCCGGACTCTCGGAAGACAGACCGAAGCCCAGGAACGTGATGCTGGCTTCATGCAGGATCGCATGGGGAAACATGAGCACCAGGCCCGTGATAAACTGCGGAACAAGATTCGGTGCCATATGGGAAAACGCGATGTAAAATTTCCCTTTTCCAAGCTTTTCCGCGATCTTCACATACTGACTCTGCTTCAGCTGCAAGACCTCCCCGCGGATCAGCCGCGCCAGGGATGCCCAGTGGGTAAACGCGATTCCGCAGACAACACCCCAGAATCCACGCCCGCAGGCAAAGGAGATCAGGATTAGAAGCAGCATATGGGGAATTCCCATGACGATATCGATAAGCAGCCGCACCGCACTGTCCACGAACTTTCCGAAGACCGCCGCGCTGAGTCCCAGTACAAAGGCCATCACCGCGCTGACTGCCGCCGTCAGAAGTCCGATCCGGATACTCAAAGAAAGTCCCGCAACTGTCCGCACGAACATGTCACGTCCCATCCAGTCCGTTCCAAAAGGATATTGTATACACGGTGCCAGATTTTTTCTCGTAAAATCCGTCCTGATGGCAGCTTCCTGCCAGAAACTTCCGAGCACCGCAATGACCGCTAACAGCACAGCCGCCAGGATCAGAAGCGCGATGCTCTGTATTCTGCGATTTTTCTTCATCAGCGCTTCGCCCCCTCTCTGATCCGCGGGTCGATCACGCCGTAGAGAACATTCGCCGCAAGGTTTCCCGCCGCGACGATCACCGCTGTAACCACCGTGATCCCCAGAAGAAGCGGCACATCGCTTCCAAGTCCTGCCGTCACAGCCGCCTGGCCCAATCCCGGATAGGAAAATACCTGTTCTACAAGGACGGAGCCGCCGATGATCTCACTCACCGACGCGAACTGCAGCGTCATGGCCGGCAGAAGAATGTTCCGAAGTCCATGACGACGTAAGATCGACCAGTCCGACTCGCCTCTGGCTCTCGCGAACAGCACATAGTCGCTCTCCATGACCTCGATGAGCTTTTCCCTCGTGTGCAGGGCGATGGAGGAAATTCCCGTGATGCTGAGGGCCGCCGCCGGGAGAATCGCATGGCGGATCCTGTCCGCAATGGAGATCTGCCCGGCATCCATGCCGATGGGCACACTGAATCCGATGGGAAACCAGTGAAGCTTCACCGCAAATACCATAAGCAGCACCATTGCCACCCAGAATGCCGGGGTGCTGGCCACAAACAGGGAATATCCCGTCACGATCCGGTCCATGATCCCACCGCGCTTTTTTCCTGCGAGAACGCCGAGAAAAAAGCCAAGAATACCAGAAAACAACCATGCCGTGAATAAAAGCCAGATGGAATTCATGACCTTCTCCCCGATGATCTCTGCCACCGGACGGCGATATAAAAGGGATGTTCCCATATTTCCGTGGAGAAAGTCTTTCAGCCAGTTCAGATACCGCTCCACCGGAGGCAGATCTGTTCCCCAGTAGCTTTTCAGCTTTGCGATCTGCTCCGGGCTCATAGAGCCCAGAGCTGTCTGTCCGACATTTGTCTGAAGCGGATCTATGGGTGAGACCGCCAGGAGCCCAAACGCCAGAATGCTCACCAGAAGCACCATCAGACACATCCGCACTGCCTGTCTGCCAAACCACAGACCCGTTTTCTTTATTTCCATGTCCACTGGTCGACATTGTTTACGATCGACCAGCCATGTCCATGTGGGTGAAGCTTCTGCTCTGCCACCTGCAGACCATCCTTCACCCAGTATAAATGATCAATATTTACAAGCCAGATCCACGGAAGGTCACCATCCTGGGTAATTCCAGATGTTCCGTCCCACTGGGCGTTTTTCCAGAGTTCATAGGACTTTTCCAGGTCGCTCTCCGCCAGGGCCTCGTCCATATATTCGTCCACCTTTTCGTTTGCATAAGGGGAATACTCCGCGTATTCCTTTCCCGGTGCCGTGTGGTAAATATTGTAAAGTTCCATCGGTGTGTGGGCGCCCCATCCCCACATAAGCGGCGTGGACTGTGCCCGGTCATAGGCGGTATCCCAGCCGACGCCCTCTGTCGTCACCTTGATTCCAATCTCTTTCAACTGGTTTGCGGTGTCCTCCGCAAGTGCCTGGCGGACGGAATCGCCCGTCGGATAGAGCATGGTGAACTCAGCCCGGACACCGTCTTTCTCCAGGATTCCATCGCTTCCCGCGCTCCATCCGGCTTCCTTTAGGATCGCGGCCGCCATACCCGGATCATACTCCACCTCCGCTGCCTCATTGTACCACGGCATCTGATCACAGACACTGTAGGCCGCTGTTCCGTATCCGTTCAACACATGCTCGATCATCTCATCCCGGTCGATCGCCAGGTTGATGGCCCGGAGCACATTGATATCGCTGGTGAAATCATTTCCCAGCGGCACTCCGTTCTCATCCGTCTCCCCCGCCGGGATCGCCGGCAGGTTGAAGCCGCGGTTGTCCACGGTCTTGCAGGCCAACAGGGAAAATCCGTCTACGGTCTGATCCGAGTACGCCGCGGAAGTGTAGGCGAGATCTACCTGCCCGGAGAGCGCTGCCGCGTAGGCGGCGTCCTCATCCATAAATAAAACTGTCACCGTCTTCATCTCCGGCTCATCCCCGTAGTAGTCCGGGTTTGCCGTGAGGATCACCTGCTGCCCCTTATCCCACTGTTTCATGATGTAGCGGCCGGAGCCGATAGGATTGGAACCATAGTCCGGTCCATAAGCATGTTCCGGGACGATTCCGGTAATTGCCATCGTATATGGCCATATGGAATACGGGCGGGTCATATCAAATTCCACAGTGGTATTGTCGAGGGCTTTTGCCTCTTCTAACATCGTAAAGTCATTGACAGAACTGGTATCCCGCAGTGTATTGTAGGTAAATGCCACATCCTCCGCTGTCAGCGGTTCCCCGTCCGTAAATTTTACATCGTCCCTGATCGTCACGGTCCATGTCATGCCATCATCACTGACGTTCATATCTGTCGCCAGATCATAACCGATCGTCATATCTGCCTTTGTTACCGTCAGCGTACTCTGGATCAGCGGCTCATGGACATGCTCCCCCGCGCCCCATCCGTATGCCGGGTCAAATCCAGCCTCAGGCTCAGATGACGGTCCCATTACAACGATAACAGAATCTTTTTCATTATCCTGCTCCACCCCGGCAGCTGCTTCTGTATTCTCCGCCGCAGACGACTTTTCCGCGTTGAAGGTTTCTGTTGCTCCCGAACTATTTCCGGCACAGCCCGTCAGGGAACATACCATAGCAGCAACGGTCAAAGCCGTCACTATTGTCTTTATTGTTTGTTTTTTCATGAATTTATCCCCGTTTCTATGTTTTTTAGTACCTAAAAATATCCAAAGCCTCACACAACTAAAAATACCAGAAAGAGGCATACTTTCTGTATGCATCAACCTTCCTGGTATTGTATTATTTGTCTCTATAGACTGTGCATCTGGCTCCGATGCCTGCGTCAGTAAATATTTCTCGGTTTAAACCGCCTTGGGCGGGGGACTCTTTTATGAGTATGGGCTTCAGCCACATAATAGTAGTATTATAGTAGACTTTTTTTCAAAAATCAACGTTTTTCCGGTCCATGACCTTGCAGAACGCGATTCCTGCCACCGTGCTGGCGATGGTCGCGAGGAGCGCCGGTCCTGCGATAGCCGCCGGGCTGACACTGCCGTACTGGCTGCGGTAGGCGATCATGTTGATGGGAATGAGCTGGAGTGAGGAAATATTTACGATCAGGAACGTGCACATCTCATTGCTGGCAGTGCCCGACTGTCTCGCCAGACTGCTCTGCCCTGCCGTATTTTTCCTCTTATCCGGCGCTTTTTCCTCCCGTCTCTCATCCTCCAGTTTCCCCAACTCTTCCATCGCCTTTAACCCTGCCGGTGTCGCCGCCCAGCCGAGTCCCAGCATGTTCGCAATCATATTTGTCGCGATATATTTCCCCGCCGGATGTCCGTCCGGGAGATTCGGAAAGAGAAACCGGATCACCGGACGCATCTTCTCCGTCAACGCCTCGATGAGCCCAGCCCGCTCCCCGATCTTTAAGATCCCGCACCAGAACGACATGATCCCAAGCATCGTAACACCCAGAGTCACCGCCTCTTTCGCCGAATCCAGCAACCCATTCGTCACTGCCCCCATATTTCCATGAAACGCCGCCCAGAAGATCCCGGCTGCCATCATTCCTGCCCAGAGCATATTTAACATAAAAAATCCCGCATTTCTGTCAAAGTCGGCGACGCTTCGGCTGCCTGCACTCGAAGCGCAGATACGCCAAACCACCACCTGAATTTCTTTATCTTATGACAGAAATACGGGATCTATGAACTTTATAAAACTGCTTTCCTGAAAATTTATATTCTGGCTGATTCACATGATCTGCACAACAGCCTCTCTGAGTTTTTTACTCTCCGCACAGCGCCGCCATAACCTCCGGCACCGTCTCGATCTTCTCACAACGGTATGCATTGCTTCCGCAGAACAGCAGCGCCTCATCAATCTTTCCTTCTGCGGCGTTGATCAGCGCTTTCGTGATGCAATACGGTGTTTCCGCCGGATTACAGTGTTCCAGACACCGGAAGCACCGCTCCACCTTCACCGGTCCCTGAGCAACACGCTCTAAAAACTTATTTTTGATCGCTCTGCCCGGCATTCCAACCGGACTCTTAACGATCACAATGTCTTCCTCTTTCGCGTTGATATATGCCTCTTTGTATGCAATATCCGCGTCACATTCTTCAGTCGTCACAAATCTCGTCGCCGCCTGAACGCCCTCCGCGCCAAGCTCAAACTGGTGCAGAACGTCCTTATGATCAAAAATTCCCCCCGCCGTGATGACCGGGATATGTTTTTTGTACTTCTCCGCAAAGCTTTTCACCGTCTCGATGATTCCGCGGATCTCCTTATCATAAGCCGCTTCATTAAATGTCTCGGCTACATGGTCTGTGTCGGCTCCAAGCTCAGTGAGCTGTTCCCTGGAAAATCCGAGATGACCGCCCGCGCACGGTCCTTCCACTACGACGAAATCCGGTGCTGTGTGGTACTTTCTATCCCACATCCTGCAGATCACAAGAGCAGATTTCACAGAGGAAACGATGGGCGCGATCATGGTACGCCGCTCTTTCTTTTCAGAACCTCCGTTCTCAATCTCCGCCTCCGCGACAAATTTCGGCATGTCGATCGGGAGACCGGCGCCGGAGATGATCACGTCCGCTCCGGCTTTCACCGCCTCTTTCACATAGGACGCGTACTCCTTCGTTGCGACCATGATATTAAAGCCCAGAATTCCCTGGGGCGCTTTGTCCCTGGCTTTCTTAAGCTCGGAATGGATCGCTCTCAGATTCGCCGCCATCGGATTTTTTCCGAAATCCTGATCCTTAAATCCAATCTGGGCTGTGGAAATGATTCCGATTCCTCCCGCCTTCGCGACTGCTCCGGCTAAGGACGAAAGGCTCACGCCGACCCCCATTCCTCCCTGGATCACCGGGTGCTTCGCCACGAGGTTCCCTATTTTTAATGGTTTCAGACCGATTGCTGCCTCCATATTTCCTCCTAAATTATAACTCCCCGTATTTGTTCCATCTCTAACATGACCATATGCTGGTCCGCACGCTGCTGGAGCGCTGCCTAAAATTTCCGGAATCTCTCATACCGGCGCTCTGCTAACGTCTTCCCGTCAAGCTGTGTCCACGCTTCAATGAACTCCTCCATGGCATTCTCCATAGTCTTCGCGATCTCCGGAAGCGTCTCAGGGTCTGCCGGTTCCGGCTCCGGGATCACACGCTCGATAATTCCGAGTTCCTTTAATTCCGCCGCGGTCATCTTCATGACCCGCGCCGCCTCGTCCGCACGCTTGCTGTCCTTCCAGAGGATCGATGCGAAACCTTCCGGGGAGAGAACAGAGTACACCGCATTCTCCATCATCCAGACCTCGTTCGCCACAGCCATGGCAAGCGCTCCGCCGCTTCCGCCCTCTCCGATCACGATGGAGAGCACCGGAACGGTGAGATCTGACATCTCAAAGAGATTTCTCGCGATGGCCTCTCCCTGTCCGCGCTCCTCGGCTTCCAGTCCGCAGAAGGCTCCTGGGGTATCTACAAAGCACACTACCGGGCGTCCAAAGGTCTCTGCCTGCTTCATGAGACGCAGCGCCTTCCGGTATCCGTCCGGGGACGGCATTCCGAAGTTGCGCTTGATGTTGTCCTTTGTATTCTTACCCTTTTCCTGCCCGATCACTGTCACAGGCATTCCGTGGAAGGAAGCGATTCCGCCGACGATGGCACCATCATCTTTGCAGTAACGGTCTCCGTGAAATTCCATGAAATCATCAAAGATCGCACGGATATAATCCGTAGCCACCGGACGGTCCGCCTTTCTGGAAAGCAGGACAGAATCCCATGCGCTGCGGATTGCTCCTGCTGCCTTTCCGGAACCATGATGCGCTCTCTTCGCAGAAGAATTCTGCTCTTTTTCCTCAAAAGCCGCCCTGTCAACTGTGTTTTCCGTTTTCCAGTCCGCAAGACATCCGCTCTCCGGCTTCTTATGAAGCTTTAAGATCATCGCCAGCGTCTCTTTTAATTCCTCACGTTTCACGATCTTATCGACAAAGCCGTGCTCCACAAGGAACTCCGCTCTCTGGAAACCTTCCGGCAGCTTCTGCCCGATGGTCTGCTCGATGACACGAGGTCCCGCAAAACCGATGAGTGCCCCCGGCTCCGCGAGGATAATATCTCCTAACATCGCGAAGCTTGCCGTAACGCCGCCCGTTGTCGGGTCCGTCAGGACGCTCACATAGAGCTGTCCCGCCTCGTGATGTCTCTTTAAAGCCGCGGAAGTCTTTGCCATCTGCATCAGGGATATCATTCCCTCCTGCATTCTTGCGCCTCCGGAGCAGGCGAAAAGGATCACCGGAAGCTTTTCCTCCGTGGCCCGCTCCACGGCTCTCGTAATCTTTTCACCCACGTTGTGGCCCATGCTGCTCATCAAAAATCTCGCGTCGCAGACACCGACAACGGTCTTCTGTCCGTGGATCGTGCAGGATCCGGTGACGATGGCCTCATTGAGCTGTGATTTTTCACGGGCTGCTGCAAGCTTCTTCTCGTATCCTGGGAAGCTTAACGGATTGGAGACCTGCATGAACTTGTCCCACTCCTCAAAGCTTCCCTCATCCGCGATCATCTCGATCCGGCGGTACGCATGGACACGGAAGTATCCGCCGCACTTCGGGCAGATATAAAAGTTCGCCCTTACATCGTCCGTGTAGATCGGCTTTCCGCATTTATTGCACTTTTTCCACAGCCCGGCAGGAATCACCGGCGCGTCCTCCTCTGCCGTTCTGGCAGATTCCTTTTCTCCCGCACGGTATTTCATATCGATCTTCGTATATGTTTTTTTAAACATATCCCTTAGCATATATAAAAGCTCCTTTCAAGACTGTGAAAATTGCACGTTCAGCCATGCAGTCTTCTTGTTTTCATGTTCCATGAAAACAAGAAGCTCGTGGCGTTCCGCATATACATAGTTAGTCATAAACGTGCTTATGCAAGCAAGCTTGCAACACACGTCTATGCCTAACTATGTGCATGGCTGAACTGGTATAATCCTATTCTTTGGTATACTCCGGAAAATGCGACGGAATGAAGTTTGTATCCACATTTCCCGACTGAAAATCCGGATCGCTTAAAATATCATACTGGAAATCCAGATTCGTATTGATTCCCTCGATGACAAGCTCCCCGAGGGCGCTGCGCATCTTCGCGATGGCGGACTCCCGGTCCTTGTCCCGCACGATCAGCTTTAAGATCATGGAATCATAGTTCGGCGGGATCCGGTAATTGTTGTAGACCGCCGTGTCCACACGGACTCCCCGGCCACCCGGGAGATGGATATCTGTGATCATGCCCGGGCATGGCATAAAGTTCTTCTCCGGATTCTCCGCGTTGATCCTGCACTCAATGGCATGGCCGGAGATCTTAATGTCCTCCTGGCTCACGGAGAGCGGTTCCCCCGCAGCGATCTGGATCTGCTCTTTGATGAGGTCCATGTCCGTGACAGCCTCCGTCACCGGATGCTCCACCTGGATCCTCGTATTCATTTCCATAAAATAGAAATTTTTATCTTTATCTAAAAGGAACTCGATGGTTCCCGCATTCTCATATCCGACCGCCTTTGCCGCGCGGACTGCCGTCTCACCCATCTTTTTCCGAAGCTCCCCGGAGATCGCCGCTGACGGGGATTCCTCAAGAACCTTCTGGTGTCTCCTCTGGATCGAGCAGTCGCGCTCACCGAGATGGACCACATTTCCGTAACGGTCGCCTAAGATCTGGAACTCGATGTGGCGCGGATTCTCCACAAACCGCTCGATATACATGGTATTATCGGAAAATCCCTTGACGGATTCCATCTGGGCATTTAAGAAGTTCGCCTCGAAATCTTCCTCCGACCTCGAAACGCGCATTCCCTTTCCGCCGCCGCCGCTGGACGCCTTGATCATCACCGGAAAGCCGACCTCTTTCGCGGTCTTAAGGCCTTCCTCCACAGTGTAGACCGGCTCTTTGCTTCCCGGAACCACAGGAACGCCCGCCGCCATCATAGTTTTTCTCGCCTCGGACTTATTTCCCATCTTGTTAATGATCTCAGCTGACGGTCCGATAAAGCGGATATTGCACTTTTCACAGAGCTCCGCGAAACGGGCATTCTCGGACAAAAATCCGAAGCCCGGATGGATAGCATCTGCCTTCATGACAACGCATGCGGTTAAGATCCGCTCCATATCGAGATAGCTCTCCGTGGACGGCGCCGGTCCGATACAGATCGCCTCGTCCGCAAGAAGTGTGTGCAGTGCGTCCCGGTCTGCCTCGGAGTAGACGGCAACCGTCTTGATCCCCATCTCCCGGCATGCCCGGATGATCCGAACGGCGATCTCGCCGCGGTTTGCGATTAAAATCTTCTGAAACATCTCTTCACCAGTCCTAACCGATCATAAATGTGAGTTCCGCAGATACCGCGACTTTGCCGTCCACGGTAGCGACCGCCTTTCCAACACCGACCGGTCCTTTCTGCTTGATGATCTCGCATTCCAGACGGAGCTTGTCGCCCGGAACTACTTTCTTCTTAAACTTTACATTATTCATTGCGCCGAAATACGCAGTCTTTCCTTTGTTTTCCTCAACGCTTAAGATCGCGACAGCGCCTGTCTGTGCCAGCGCCTCAACGATCAGGACGCCCGGCATGACCGGCTCCTGCGGAAAATGGCCCGCGAAATATGGCTCATTGTATGTCACAGATTTATATCCGACGGCTCTCACGCCCGGCTCCAGCTCCTCCACACAATCCACGAGAAGAAACGGATGTCTGTGTGGGATGATCTCCTGAATTTCTTTGATTCCTAACATGATTTTTACCCTTTATCCAATCTTTCACAGCCCGCGCGGCAATGCGCGGGCCGCCAAACGGTTATCTTTATTAATTAACGAATCCGGAATAACGGCTGACCATACTCAACCGTCTCCTCGTTCTTCACAAGGATCTCCTCCACGATTCCGTCATACTCGCTCTCGATCTCATTCATCAGCTTCATGGCTTCCACAATTCCGATGACCTGACCTTTTTTCACGGTATCTCCGACTTTTACATAGTCCTCTGCGTCCGGTGCCGGGGAGGAATAGAACGTACCCACAAGCGGACAGGTGATCACTTTCTCGGAGATTCCGGAAATTTTCTTTTCCGCATTTTCACCGGAGACCTGCTCCATAGCGGTCACATCCGCGGTCTGGATCATGGAACCCTGTCCCGGGACCTGCATAACGACCGGCGTCTGCGCCGCCGCAACGATTTTCTTTTCCCGCTTCATGCTCAGTTTCCAGTCGCCTTCCTCAAGCTCGAAACCGGTCATGCCGTTCTCTGACATTGCCTTCATTAATTCAATGATCTCTTTTACTTCCATCGCCGTTCTCCTTACTCCTCAAACTTTCTGACAAGCAGGCACGCATTGTGTCCGCCGAATCCCAGAGAGTTCGTCAAAACTGTCTTTACTTCCATGGAAACGCCGTCGCCCTTTGTATAATCAAGATCGCATTCCGGATCGTCTACTTTTAAGCCCGCTGTGGCATGAACGAAGCCGTCCTGGATGGATTTTACACAGTCGATGAACTCAACGCCGCCGGCAGCGCCTAAGAGGTGGCCGATCATGGATTTTGTGGAGTTGATCTTTACTTTATATGCATGGTCGCCAAGCGCAAGCTTGATGGCCTTTGTCTCGAATAAATCGTTGTGGTGGGTCGCTGTTCCGTGGGCATTGATGTAATCGATGTCCTCCGGCTTCATTCCCGCGTCAGCGATTGCGTATTCCATTGCCTTTGCGGCACCGCTTCCGTCCTCCGCCGGAGAAGTAATGTGATAAGCATCGCCTGTCACTCCGTATCCGGCTAACTCCGCGTAGATCTTCGCTCCGCGGGCTTTTGCATGTTCTAATTCCTCTAAGACAACGACACCTGCGCCCTCGCCCATGACGAAACCGTTTCTCTCAAGATCGAACGGAATGGAGGCGCGCTCCGGATCCTCAGAGGTGGAAAGAGCGGTAAGTCCGGAGAATCCCGCAACGCCTAACGGTGTGATGCAGCTCTCAGTTCCGCCTGCGACCATGACCTCCGCCTCGCCGTGCTGGATCGCACGCATTGCCTCACCGATGGAGTTCGTACCGGACGCGCACGCTGTCACGACGTTGATGTTCTTTCCCTTTAAGCCAAACTGGATGGACACGTTTCCTGCTGCCATGTTGCTGATCATGAGCGGCACCAGAAGCGGGTTTACGCGGTTCGGTCCTTTTTCCAGAAGCTTCTTATATTCCTTCTCGATGATCTGTAAGCTTCCGATACCGGAGCTCACGCAGACACCGACACGGAACGGATCTTCCTTTGTCATGTCGAGGGAAGAATCCTCCAGCGCCTGACGGGCTGCCGCTACCGCAAACTGTGCGAAACGCTCCATTCTTCTTGCCGCCTTCGGATCCATATAGTCCTTCGGCTCGAAGTCCTTGACCTCTGCCGCGAGCTTTGCTTTATAATCAGTCGTGTCAAAATAGGTGATCGGTCCAAATCCGAGTTTCTTCTCTTTTAATCCGTTCCAAAATGTCTCAACATCGTTTCCGATCGGGGTGATCGCGCCCATTCCTGTTACTACAACTCTTCTCATGCTTTTCGTTCTCCTGTTCTAATTATGCTATCATCCACGCCCCGCGCAGATGATAACCGAAACATCCGCTGTCCGGCTGTGTGGCCGGAACAGGCGCCTTTTCCAACTGTCTTTTACATCGCCATGCCGCCGTCCACATGAAGAACCTGGCCGGTAATATAAGCTGCCTCATCGGAAGCAAGAAATGCGACTGCCTCCGCAATGTCTTTTGTCTCACCGAAATGCTTTAACGGAATCTGCTCGCCCATGGCTTTCTTTACGTCCTCCGGCAGCACATCCGTCATCTCTGTACGGATAAATCCCGGTGCGACTGCGTTTGCTGTGATCCCACGGCTTCCAAGCTCTCTTGCAACAGATTTCGTGAGTCCGATGATGCCCGCCTTGGAGGCACAGTAGTTTGCCTGACCTGCATTTCCCATCACTCCGGAAACGGAAGAGATATTGATGATCCGTCCGCCTCTCTGCTTTAACATCTGGCGGGAGACATGTTTGATGCAGTTGAATGCGCCCTTTAAGTTTGTGGCAATAACTGCGTCAAAATCGTCCTCGGACATCTTCATGATCAGGTTGTCTTTTGTGATTCCGGCGTTGTTCACAAGAATGTCGAGACGGCCGTATTTCTTTACGATCCCATCGATCATTTCTTTGGATTTTTCGAAATCACTGACGCTGCACTGCATGCTCTCCGCCATTCCGCCGTTTGCTGTAATCTCGTTTACGACTTCCTCTGCTTTTGCTGCGGAGCCGTTATAGTTGACGATGACGGTCGCGCCGTATCCAGCCAGTGTCAGAGCGATCTGACGGCCGATTCCGCGGCTTGCGCCTGTCACAAGAGTAACCTTCCCTGTTAAATTCATGTTTCCCTCCGTGTTTCTATCAGTCAGCCGCCAGATTTTTGTCTCTGACGACATTATTTACTAATTTCTCTTTCGATCACTTAGTTCAGCTTCTCCAGATCATCAAATTTCTCAATATTGATGACTGTCGCTTCCCTGTTGATCTTTCTGATAAATCCAGCTAACGTCTTTCCCGGTCCGATCTCAATAAAACGGTCAACACCGTCCGCCAGCATGGTCTCCACGCTCTGCTGCCATCTGACAGAAGAAGATACCTGACGTGTCAAAAGCGGCTTTACATCCTCCGCCTTTGTCACATAAGCGGCTGTCACGTTCGCCACATACGGGATCACCGGCTCAGATACCGGAATATTTTCCAGGAATTTTCCAAGCTTCTCTCCGGCTTCCTCTAAAAGATAGGAGTGGAACGGACCGCTTACATTGAGCGGGATCACGCGTCTTGCGCCCGCCTCTTTTAACTTCACCGCCGCGGTCTCCACCGCCTCCTTGAGACCGGAGATCACAATCTGGCCCGGGCAGTTGTAGTTTGCGACCTGCACGTTCGGGATCTCGTCCACAACTGCATTGATCTCATCTGCCGTCATGCCGAGGACAGCGCTCATTCCGCCGACTCCCGCCGGAACTGCCTCCTGCATGAGGATTCCTCTCTCCCGGACCGTGCGGATCGCGTCGTCCGCCGTCATAACGCCTGCTGCCACCAGTGCGCAGTACTCGCCAAGGCTTAAGCCAGCCGCCACATCCGCATGGATGCCGCGCTCCTCCATCACCTTCATCATGGCAACGCTCGTGGTCACCATTGCCGCCTGCGTATACTCCGTGATGTCCAGACGATCATTTTTCTCAAAACATAACTCCGGAACGGAAAAACCTAAAAGCTCCGTCGCACGGTCAAATACTGCCTTTGCAGTCTCCGAATTTTCATAAAAATCCTGGCCCATGCCGCATACCTGCGCGCCCTGTCCCGGAAAAATAAATGCTGTCTTTCCCATGATTCTCCTTACTTCTGACATCCGCCAAGCAGCTTATCTGCCTGCTCCATCATCTCATCGATCATTTCCTTACATGTCTGCTCTTTCGTTACAAGACCTGCGATCTGACCTGCCATGACGGTTCCATTTGTGGTATCGCCTTCCTGAACGGCCTTTCTGAGGGTTCCAAGTGTCAGATACTCAAGCTCCTCAAAGGATTTTCCTTCTGCCTCAAGTCGGTTATACTCTCTTGTCATCTGGTTTCTCAGGCAGCGGACCGGATGTCCGTGGGTTCTTCCTGTTACCGCGGAATCGATGTCCTTTGCTTTAATGATTCTCTGCTTATAATTTTCATGAACGATGGATTCCTTTGCGACAACAAATCTTGTTCCCATCTGGACTGCCTCAGCGCCCAGCATGAAGGCCGCCGCGATTCCTCTTCCATCGCCGATGCCGCCTGCCGCGATGACCGGGATAGATACCGCGTCAACGACCTGCGGAACGAGAGTCATGGTGGTCGCCTCACCGATATGTCCGCCGGATTCGGTTCCCTCAGCAACGACAGCATCAGCGCCGCCGCGCTCCATAAGCTTCGCAAGAGCCACAGAAGCAACGACCGGGATTACGATGATTCCTGCTTCCTTCCACATCTTCATGTACTTTGCAGGATTTCCGGCTCCTGTCGTAACGACCTTCACGCCCTCTTCAACAACCACCTTCGCCACATCATCCGCATACGGGCTCATTAACATGACATTAACGCCAAACGGCTTCTTTGTCAGTGCTTTCGCCTTACGGATCTCTTCACGGACAACCTCTCCCGGTGCATTTGCGCCGCCGATGAGGCCAAGACCTCCTGCCTCGGAAACAGCGGCAGCAAGATGATGCTCAGCGACCCAGGCCATACCGCCCTGAATGATCGGATATTCGATTCCCAGCATTTCTGTAATTCTTGTCTTCATTTTTATTGCTCTCACTTCCTGAAATCTATCTGTCGGGTATTGCCCGGAATTATCTTTATATCAGCAAAACGCGTCATAGACGCGTTTTGACTCTGGTTTATTCGGTTTGACTATTCCTCAACACCCTTATCTTTTAAGTACTTCATAACATCGCCGACCGTTGCGAGGTTCTGAAGGTCCTCAGCTGGGATCTCTACGGAATACTCATCCTCAAGAGCCATAACAAGCTCAAATAAGTCAAGGGAATCTGCACCAAGGTCATCCTTGAAGGAGGTTGCCTCTGTGATGCTGTCTGCGTCTGTGCTTAACTGCTCTGCGATGATTTCTTTCATTTTTTCTAACATGATTTGATCTCCTTTAAATGTTCTTATTATTTGTATTTTATGGGTTTTTGCATTTTTTTGTTTTTTTAAATTATTTCTTATTATGTAGATAACTTCTCCTGATTTCTGGATGAATCAGATATCTACCACTCCATGAGCACTGCACCCCAGGTCATTCCGGCTCCGAAGCCTGACATGATGATCTTGTCGCCCCGCTTCAACATGTCCTTCTGGATCATATCGTCTAACAGTAACGGAATCGATGCCGTTGATGTATTTCCAAACTGACCGATGGTCATCGGGAATTTCTCCATTGGCTCCTTCAGGCGTCTGGCTGCCGCCTCGATGATCCGCTCGTTCGCCTGGTGGAGGACATAATATTTAATATCTTCCTTTTTTGTCCCTGTCCGGTTAAGAAGCTCCAAGACGCTCTCCGGCACCTTCCGCACCGCGAACTTGAAGACCTCCTGTCCGTCCATGGTCATGAACCCGAGCTCCGGCTTTGTCCCTGTGAGGAAGTTTCCAACGGTTCTGGACGTGCAGGCGAGGACATCACCCTTTGTTCCGTCCGCTCCCATCATCATGTCGATGATTCCGGTCTCTTCCGCTTTTAAAACGGCTGCCCCTGCTCCGTCTCCAAAGAGGACACAGGTGCCGCGGTCACTCCAGTCTGTCACTTTGCTGAGGGTTTCCGCCCCGATGATCAGCGCCGTCTTGTAAATTCCGGCTTTAAAAAATCCTTCCACGATATTCATGGCGAAAATAAATCCCGCGCATGCCGCCGAGATATCGAAGGCAACTGCATTCACTGCCCCGATGGCCGCCTGAACACTGCAGGCATCGCTGGGATAATTCCGGTCCGGGGACGAAGTCCCAAGAATGATGATATCCAGCTCTTCCGGGGCAACTCCCGCTGCCGCAAGCGCCCGCTCAGCCGCCTTCGCCGCCAGATGGCGCGTTCCCTCTCCGGAGGAGATCCGGCGTTCCCGGATTCCGGTCCGTGTCCGGATCCACTCGTCATTCGTGTCCACGATCTTCGCCAGATCGTCGTTCGTAATCAAATTCTCCGGCACATACGCGCCGATTCCAGCAATTCTGGCTGTCATCATCTTCTAAATCCTGCCATTTCGTTTATGCGGAAGGAATTTTATTCCCCGCAGTAGTTTTTAATTTCAAATAGTTTGATATTCAAAATGTTTGGTTCTAATGGTAATAGATGTCTGCTGTTTTGTCAAGTGAATTTTTGTTTTTCCTTCTCACCGCCTGCTGCTTAAGTAAACCTGCAACCATTCCGTACCCTTGTGGTTCCACGCAGCAAAGAAGGAATGCCGCCTTTTCACCTGTTTAAGCTCAGTATTTGCCGCATCTGGACTGGTCAAATTATTTAAAATTGGATATTTTAACAATGCCATATCTCAGATATGATAATCACATATTTACCGCATGCGAAATTTTCCCGACAATTTGCTATGGCTCACCACCAGAAAAAGTGGGAGTCTTATCTGACTGAGATAAAAGGAGCGATATTATGAGTATTACAAGCGATTTCAGCAAATTTAAAAAAATCGATGCCCACAGCCATATCGGCACCTTCGGCAGTCCATTCAATATCCACTTTAATGCAGACCTTCTCTTAAAACAGATGGAAGAATTCAATATTGAAAAGACGATCCTCTGTTCCGACGGCCCGCACACAAATGAAGAGACCGTTGCTGCCTTCAAGGCTCACCCGGATAAGATCATCCCGCTCATGTGGATCAACTGTGCCGAAGGAAAACCGGCTTACGATGCCTTAGAGCATTATATCCGTGACGAACACTTTGCCGGTGCAAAGCTTCAGTCCCTCTTTGACGGCTACTGTGCCGATGATCCGTGTGTGGATCCGGTAGCTGAGATCTGTGAGAAATACGGAAAACCGTTGTTCATCCATTCCGGTCATCCGCCATTCTCCCTTCCGTGGCAGATCGGACTTCTGGCTGAACGCCACCCGCATCTCCCGATCGTCATGATCCATATGGGACATGCCCATGGTGTTTATGTCGATGCGGCGATCACCATGGCAAAAAAATACGACAATATCTGGCTTGAGACCTCCGGAACCTCCATGAGTGTCCAGATCGCCAACGCCTACCATACCGTCGGCCACGAGAAAGTCATGTTCGGCATCGACTCTCCGTTCCATGCCCCGACCGTTGAGATCCAGAAGATCATGGCATGCGGCGTGGATGATGAAGGACTGGAGAACATTTTCTATCATAACGCAGCTAAATTTATGGGATTAAAATAGAAGTTTTTGTATCCACTGCAGAAACAGGGGGTAAATGTTACAGCAATTTTTTAAATTGTGTCACTGAAATTTCGACTTCGAAAAGCCAAATCGTTTTCATTCAAGCCTGCCAAAAGTTTTTCATCTGCATATCACAGAGTTTTGTTGCATGTGTTTGAATCATTTAAATTTATTAAAAATTTGAAATTATTGTATTCAAGGAGGACACCCCTATGAAAAATCACTCACACCAGGACACCACCCTCGATATCTCCATCATCGGCTTAATGAGCGCTCTGGTATTTGTCGGAACCTATTTCTTTAAAATTCCTTCCGCCTTTGGCTACACCCACCTCGGCGACTGCATGATCATCCTGACCGTCTGCTTATTTGGCACAAGACGCGGCGTCCTCGCCGGTGCCATCGGCGCAGGTCTCTCCGATTTTCTCGGCGGCTACGCGGTATGGGTTCTCCCGACCATGGTATTAAAAGGTCTCTGGGCGTTCATCGCCGGAACGATTGCCTACAAGTTTCTGCCGAACTTTAAATATTCCTGGCTCGTCGGTGCTATCGTCGGCGGCATCGCCCATATTATCGGCTACACGCTCGTAAAGATCCCGCTCTACGGCACCGTTGTTGCCTTCGGTGAAATGTTCACCCTGTCCATGCAGACCATCGCAGGGATCGTCCTCGGCGGCGTAGCCTACACGATCCTCGTACAGTCCCCGGCGATCCGAACATTAAAGGCAAAATTTGCGTAACAAAAACCCCGGTCTGCAATGTTCATGCACTGCAGACCGGGGTTTTCATTGGGTCTGTATAAAATTTTTACAGAAGGAAATCGCCTAAATCGCTGTTGATCATCTCGTCATAGGTCGGAATACCTTCCACAATGATCTGCTTATCTTCGCTGCTGTTATTGTTGAACGCATCGATGTAAGCGCTGATACCAGCAAGATGACGACCCGTACGCAACTCGATTGGGAAGTTGCCGGAACTGTAGTCAACATACAGAAGCCCCAGATCATAGGCGATCACATAGCAAGGATCCTCACCTGTCTTTACCAGATCCTCATCTGTATAGCCACGAAGACGGCCCTGACTAGGGTTACCAGTCTCCATCAACAGTGCGTAAGTATTGGTATAGTCACCCAACTCACGGTGAGTCAGACCATGTAAGGAAACCGGAGACGGCTCCAGGCTCATGGAAATTCCCTCTAATTCCAGATTCAGAACGCCCTCAGATGCAATAGCAGAAGCGCGCTCGTGAGCTACGGTAGCATTGTTTACAGCATACTCCGGGCTGGACTCATGCAGATCGATCTCCATGTCAATATCTAAGGTCTTGATCATATTGGTTACCGCATAAGCAACCTGCTCAGACAAAGTACCATCCTCAACTCCCGGATAGCATCGGTTCAGGTTACGAGTTTCTGAACCGGAAAGTGTCTGACCGGAAGACTTGTGTGTGTAAATATCCGGATCCGGCCACTGGTCGATCGGGTTGGTTGCACGAGAGCCGTACTGGAATGTTCTGGTGTCACCATTTTTTGTGGTGAAGTGCATGTACTGTGGAGAACCATCCAGCGGGTCATTGTGGGTCAAAGCGGAATTATTGATGTTCGGGATCACATAAATGGTGCCCGCCTCAACCTTTGCATTCTCTTCCAGAATAATGCCGGCCATATGCCCAGAAGGTTCGTTGGCATGGGTGCTGCCCAGAACAACAAGGGAACCTCCCTCTTTTTCGCCTTTCAGTACATACACATCGGAATCGCCGATGGTGCCTTCCAGGTTTGGATTATAACGGCTCAACTTAAATACCTCGGTCACATTCGGACCAGTCACGATGTCTTCCTTGAAATGGCGCTTGGTATAAAAGCTCGTACCGGCAATACCGCCAACAAGAGCCGCGCAAACCAGGATGGCAACGGCGGACAGATACGTTTTCTTCATTTTCATTCACCCTCCTTACTTGATCAGGAAGATGCGCAGCAGCAGAGGAATTAAAATCATAGCTGCGTTGATCTGATCAACAAGGCGTTCTTCCTTAAAAATCATGTTGTACAGTGTGCTTACAAAAACCAGAAGGGCGATGGCTAAATAAATGATCGTGATAATACTCATAATTCAGTCCCTCCTTTAAAACAGTCCGGCAATCAGTTTTGAATTTGCCAGGAAGAAACAAGCGTAAACCAGCAGAATGATGATAGGCACAATACAACGCTTCAGGATCTCAGTGTATTTTTCTACACCTGTAACCTGTGCAGCGAACAGACCCGCTAAAGCGGTAGGAGGCATCATATCACCCACAGCAGCAATCAGGCTGATAGCAGCTAAAACCACAACGGAATTTCCGCCTAAAAGTGAAGCATAAATGTAAGCGAACGGAACGCCTAAAACCGAGCATGCGCCGTAAGAGGAAACTGCACCAAACAGCGGAATACTGATCGCGCAGGCTAAGAGCCACAATGTGCTCGGAAGACGCAGACAGCTGATAACTACCAGACCACGAACTCCGGTCGCTGTCATTACTTCGATGAACATACCAACCCCCATCAGAATACCCATAACAGGTGCTGCGGTACGGATGGCTTCCGGTACAGCAGTCAGTACATTGATCTTCTTTCCGGTGAACAGACCAACGGCAGCACTGATAAGGAACATGAGCGGCATACCGATGTCTTCGCCTAACTTCAGAACCTTAAAGATAACCATTAAAGCAACCAGAACCAGTAACGGAATGTAGATGCGCACACCGTACTGCTTGCGGATCGCATCCTGCTTTTCAAGAGCAGGTTTCAGTTTTTCATAGTCCATGTGGCGTGCCTGCTTGTAGCCGAGTAAAAGCACGAACAGAATCGCTAACGGGAAAGTGATTAAGGCCAGCGGACCCTCAAAACCAACATAAGGAACATCGATACCTGCGCAGATAATTAATGCAGCGGTATTTACAGGAGGTGCGATCATACCAAGCAGAGCACCCATAGCGATAATGGAGCCTGAGGTAACGGCATCAATTCCCATTAATGCAAGAACCGGAGCCATAATGGAACCTGCTGAAAGAACTGCTGCAGTGGAAGAACCGGTGATCATGCCGGGGAACATGATGATGAGCATGATTAAAACCAGTAAAACAGCAGGGAAACGATGGAATTTCTCAATAATCAGGCTGCTTAAAGCATCCAGAGCACCGGATCCCTCAATGACCTTCATGAAAATCATGGCACAGCCAATAGTCAGAATGGTATCTACATAACCGAACTCGCCCTCTACCATCATACGGATAGTCTCGGTGCCGAGGCCGCCCTCAAGAGCACCGCAGAGCGCTGCTATCAGCATTGATACGCCAACAGGCAGTTTGAATGCAAAACAGCCGATCATGAAAACACCGACCATCACAATAAAAGTGATCACGTAAGGTGTCATAATGATGTTCTCCTCTTCAAAATCACTGCGGCCTGTTCAGCCAGGCCGCAGGTTAGTTTGTTTGTTTAGTAACTCAGATTTACAGACCAAATGCAGTTTTTAAAGCGTCAAGAGTACCTGCAGTGTTATCTACATAGATTGCAGGAGTTCCGTTGCCGGATAAGATACCAGACATCAGACCATCGGAATCTCCCTCAGAAACTACGATAGCAGCATCGCAGCCCTGGAAAGCCGGAGTGATAAAGCTGTCAGATAAGGTACCGCGACGAGCGGATCCGCCAGTGTGCAGAGCAAGAACAATGATGCCTTTTTCCTTTGCAGAGGAAATCAGAGCGTCAGTACGTGCAAGCTCCTGGTCAGCATCGATACCGGCAGCACCAAGTCCCTTGGAAGATCCACCGACTGCAAGGATCAGAGTTTTGCAGTCATCTGGAAGATCTGCGCCTGTGATGTTCTTATTCATTGTTACTTCAATGCCAGCCTTTGTGCAAAGTGTATTTGCAATGTCTACATCAGCACTCTGTCCAATACTGGTCAGGATAGCCGGAGTAGAGCACATACCTGCGCTGATCTCAGTCAGTTCAGTTGCAGCACCTGCTGCCGCTGTAGTTTCTGCGGAAGCTGCTGCTGTGGTTTCTGCAGCCGCTGCGGTAGTTGTTGTGCTGGAAGCGCCGGAGCCGCAAGCAGCCAAAGATAATGTCAAGGCACTAGCCGCAATAAAAATACCAAGTTTCTTCATAATCGTATGTCTCCTTTTCTTATTTTACAGCTGCCCTCCCCGTTATCGGGAATCGGGCAGCACTGATAGTTCATGTATTACTGGAAATGAAAATTAATATGCCAGAGCCTTACCATCACGGCGAGGATCCGCACCACCGCGCAGGGTTCCGTCCTTACCGATCGAGATTCCCTGTACGCCGCCGAAGAACAGCTGCCATTCTCCCTTATCGGTAACTTCATGTCCGCGATCCTGCAGTTCTTTAGCAACCTCAGGAGTGATCGGGTTCACACCGCCGGACTCATAGCAGATATTTTCAGATGCGTTGTCGTAGATACGTGCACAATCGATCGCGTCCTGAATATCCATATTGTAGTCAATCATGCGCTCAATAACCTGAGCGATCGTCGGGAAAATACGGGTAGCTCCCGGGCTTCCGATTGTCATGTACGGAGATCCATCCGGATATAAAACGATAGACGGGCTCATGCTGGATAACGGACGTTTTCCGCCTTCTGCGCAGTTTACGCTCTCAGGATCAGCTGAGAAATCATCCATCTCGTCGTTCATAATAAATCCATAGCCAGGAACACCAACCTTGGAACCAAAGCCGTAGTTGATAGTCTTTGTGCAGGCTACCATGTTGCCCCACTGGTCAACAACGGAAAAGCTTGTAGTTGCATAATGCTCTAACTCTTCCGGCTCTACAGCCACATAGCTGCCGCTCTTGTCAGTGATCTCGCTATAACGCTCTGCAGCATAGTCTTTGCTTGTCAGCTGAGCTAACGGAACATCAGCAAAGTCAGTATCTGCCATATACTGCGCGCGGTCTGCGAAGGCAATCTTGAAAGCCTCAGAGAAACGATGTACATACTCAGCGCTGTTTACACCAATCTTGTCCATATCGTCGTAGTTCTCGAGAATGTTCAGGATCTCAACCAGGTGTGTACCGCCGGAAGATGCCGGTGGTAAAGAGTAGATAGTGTAATCTTTATAGTGACCAACGACAGGCTCACGAACCTTTACTTCGTAATTTGCAAGGTCTTCCATGGTCATATTGCCACCCCAAGCCGCAACAGCATCCACCATAGCCTGTGCCATATCGCCGGTATAGAAAGCATCTTTACCGCCATCAGCGATCAACTGCAGGGTCTTTGCCAGATCCGGGTTTTTGATCACATCACCAACCTCATACGGCAGTCCGCTCTCATCCAGGTAGATATTGCTTAAAGTCTCGTTTGCGGCAATACCGGTATACTCGCTGTCCAGCTCTTCCTTAAAGGTAACTCCCACTACATAGCCGTTGTTGGCTGTGTCGATAGCAGGCTGGAAGATCTGCTGACGGCTTACGGCATCAGAACCGTAGTTATCAAGAAGATACTCAAAACCAGCAACTTCTCCAGGTACAGCTACCGACAGACCGCCGATCACGCTCTTGTCACCCAGATTATTCACGCCGTCCAGACTGAACTGCTCCATCTTTCCGTTTTCATCCAACCACATCTGTGCATTAGCAGCGGCAGGAGCAGTCTCACGGAAATCAAGGACACTCACCTTGTCATCTTTGGCACTATAAATAGTCATAAATCCGCCGCCGCCCAGGCCGGAGAAGTACGGCTCAGCCACGCCCAGAGTGTAGGCTACAGCAGCCGCTGCGTCAAAGGCGTTTCCGCCTTCCTTCAGAATTTCCAGACCTGCCTTGCTGGCGTACCAGTTACAGGAAGCAACCGCGCCGTTTTTACCGGTAGCGTCACGGTCATCACGCTTCTTCTCGAGGTTTTCGTTGTAAGGCAGCCAGACATCCTCACCAACGGTTTCGGTCGTAGAAGCAGCTTCTGTTTCGGAAGCTGTCTCGGTAGCAGCCTCACTGCTCGCCGCTGTCGTTGTCGTTGAGGAAGCAGTTCCGCAGGCAGTCAATGAAGCTGCCAGACTGAGTGCAACTGCAGATCTTGCAACCAGACGATTTGATCTTTTCATTGTCATCCTCCTTTTGTTTGAGAGGTTCGCCGCCCATCGGCAACTCCTCTCTGTTTTGTGGTGTCTTTTATTAGTAAGCGAAAGCTTTACCATCACATCTCAAGTCGGGGGGAAAGCTGATCCCCAGGATAAGAGTAATATTTATGTAGAAACTGTGTCGAAGTTCTGTAGGAACTGTGTAAATTATACAAAATTGCTCTATTCAAGTCTATTTTTTCTCATATTTTTCTCAAAAATGTAATAATGTCCTTTGATCAATTAAATCGAGTTTCATATTAAACAAAAAAAGTTTTGCCTCGTTTTCTCAAGGTAAAACTTTTTTCGTTTCATTATAGATCGCTTACATATTTTCAACCCAGCGGAATAACTGGCGCGGGCGGCCGACTTTGCCGTAAATGCTCACCATTTCCACTTTCTTATTCTGAATCAGATACTGCAGGTAACGGTATACCGTCTGATATGCAAGACCGCTGCTGCGAGCCACCTCATTTACTGTCATGTAATCCTCACCTTCTTTTAACGAATCCAGCACCAGCTGCATCGTGGCCTCGCTTAAGCCTTTGTCCAAAGGTGCCTGTTTTTGATGCTCTCGTTCTAAAAGGCGTAAATGCAGCTTGATGCGGCTGATAATATCTGGAGCCTTGATGGGCTTCAAGGCAAAATCACTGGCACCCGCCTGAAGAAACTGGTCAGCCACCTCCTGACTTTCATCAATTGTAAACACGATAATTGGCACAGTATGTGAAAGTGCACGCAACATCTGCACTCCTTCCACGCCGTTAATGCCGGGCATGTGATAATCGATTAATACAATGTCAGGTTTGTGTAAACGAAACTGCTCCAGGCCTTTTTTTACATTTGGGGCACTGCAGGCCTCCCAGCCCTGAAAATGAAACAGCTCGCCTAAGGCAAAGCGAATATTTTCTTCATCGTCAATGGAAAGTATCGTAATCTTTCGTTCCATGGTTTACTACCTCCGGTAAAAATATGATGAACCGTGTGCCCTTGCCCGGCTGGCTTTCCGATATCACCGAGCCGTCCATGGCTTCCACGGTCTGTTTCACAAAGGCAAGTCCCAGGCCGCTGGAGCCAAAGCCGGAAATTCCCTGCTCCCACATGGTGGCTTGCTGCTGCTCGGTCATACCGCAGCCGTTATCTGAAACAGAAAAAGTGATAAACGGCAGGTCATCCACCCGGCGGGCCCGTACATGGATCCAGATGGCAAGCTCCCGCTCCTTCTCAACCGCCAGTGCGGCATTGTGGATCAGATTTACTAACACGCGCGTAAACAAAATACTGTTTACGCTTACCTGAAGCTCCGGTACCTCATTGTCAATATGCACGTTAGATGCGTAATCCTCTACCGATATCTGCGCAAGTGCCATATCTAAAATGTGCTTGGTGTCGCTGGGACTGCATCTGTTTTCATATAAGATTTCCGAGATCATGCTGCTCATCCGATCCATCTGGCTTTCAATGCGGCTCAGATATTCGATTTCCCTGTTTCTTCCGTCAACCTCGCATTGCATTTTTAAAATTCCCACCAAAGTCTGAGTACTGGTCAGAGGCGATTTTAAATCGTGCACCAGATACTTCATTTCCCGGTAGGTACGGTTTTTCATTTCCAGCAGTGCTGCACGGCTCTGCACGGTCTGCATTTTTTCTTTTTCCTCCGACAGACGCAGAAGATTATTTTCATCCCGCAGCTGCAGAAGAATAATCGTTGCAAACAGGGCCACAACTAAAATTCCCACCGCACCGATGGCATTTAAGAGAGAATTGGCCTCCAGCACATCAGCAAACAGCTTGATATCAGAACTCGTCTCACCGCGTCCCACGGGCAGACCGCTCATCAGTGGCATGATGTCCAGGAACTGAAAAGCTATAGTAAAAATCAGCAGCATCAGGTTCTTTTTTGTTAATGATATATATTGATAATCCAGACGCCGAAACAGTACCACGGATGAACCCAAAAGCAGAGCAGGCAAACCAAAGTCGTAACGAATACCGTGCACCAGACCAATGCCCTCATATACAAGCGGCAGGATCAGTAAAATCATGCATGCATTGGGTATCCAACTTTTTTTCCCTCTCCGGTAGAGTTCCACTGACTCGGCAATATAATATGCTCCGATATAATGCGGAGCAGCGCGCAGGGCATTTAACATCACCAGGCGTAAAGCAGCCACCATCAGATCGGTATTATCCTGCTTTTCCAACGCAAGATGCATATACTCCCGCACCTGAAAGTTCTGTACCGTAAATAAAACCGGCATTAAAAAACTCAGCGCGATCAACGCCAGACCGATCATCATTTCTTTGCGGTCTATTTTTCGGATCTCGAAACCCGCCAGTTTGATATTACCTGTCATCACTCATGGATCTCCTTTTAAAGGCAAAAACTAATATGCACACAGCTCCAAGGACCCCGACCAGAGCCGGAAGATGTGGATATACCGTGTGGTAATACAGGGCACTCTGGCCTGGCGGGACGATCGTCTCTGGATCAAACGGCAGACCGTACTGGGCAGCCAGCTGCTTGATGTTTAAAAGATGCAGAACCGGCAGACCATGTGCATTATAATATTGCAAGAGTCCGTCATCACTGCGCACACTGGTAACCGTATAGGAAACCATCACACCGACCTTCATCTTGTCCTCTTCCAGGCCGATGGTCGTAATGTTTCCGCCCACACCGACAAAACTGCTTATGGGACCTAACGTCTCATACAGGTCCTCACGCGCCTTCAGGTTTGCCGCGAAATCGCGCTCCTGCATGATATCTGCCACGCCATAGGACGCAATGCGGGCAAGTGCCTCCTCTTTTTCCTCCTCAAACATTTCACCTCCGCAGTCATAATCACCGCCCGGTGTGATCAGAGCCGGAGGTGTCTGGAGCCTGCCGTCAAGATAAAGGCGGCAGACCATGTCCGGGAAGGTAAATTGCGGCTGGTTTGCCCCAAAGGTGCTTGCTCCCATGGATGCGATATAGATCACCTTCACATTCATCGCCTCACCGGCGGCCAGCACAGCCAGATTCAATGTTGGAAAGGAACCCGAAAAGCCCGCGCCGATGGTATCGCCGGACTTTACCCCGGCCTCGGTAAGCATCTGCACCAGCAGTGCGGCCATGTCCGGGTTTGCTGTGGTCCGCTTCGCCTCCTCCGAGCCAAGGCTGGTGGTAATTGGCGTATATTCATCGCCGATCATTCCGGTCTTGTGCGTATCATAAGGAGTGAGGGAAAGTCCTGCTTCCAGCTTATAATCCCGGATATCATCCATCCAGCCCTGCAGCTTCTGGGCAGCCAAAAGTTTGATCTCATAGTCTTCCGTGGCTTTCGTCTGTCCCATCGCCAATGTAAGGACAAGGCAGACGGCCAGCCAGACCACAGCCAGGATAAGTGCCGTGCTTCGGCGTTTTTGCAAACTTTTCATGCGAAAACGCCTCCTTTCACACGCCGGGCAGCTTTTGCCCGATAAGCAGTAAGATCAGCGCCGTAAAAAGCGTAGTGGCGGCAATTGCCAGAAAGGCATCGAAGAATCCCTGTCTGTCGATTTCCCGCGCCAGAATACCTGGCATTAAAATGCCAATCACACTGAAGGGAAGCAGTCTCCATGCGGAAAGTACACAATTCAGCACAAAGGTCAGCAGGATCAGAAAGGCAAACCGGCGTCGACCAAATAAAATCAGCCATTGCGATGCCAGACGGCATAAAAGCACACTCACGGATGCCATAATCAGCGTAGTAACAATACGACCTGGGCTATGTAACGCCAGAACCAGATAACCGGGTACGATAAGTCCAGCCGAAAGCCCGGTAATCTCGGTAAAGATCATACTCACCACTACACCTAACAGAATGATTTGATTATACATAAGGCTCTCCCTCCTCGCGGACACGGGCGATCAGTTTGCGCCCCGCTCCATACAAATTGCCGACTGCAAACAGCACTGTACCCGGTGCTGTATCGTTTAGAGGCATATCGTCAGCCTGTGAAAAGCTGCGCACGGCGCAATCAGGCAACAACCGGTGCAGTTTGGCCGTCATATAGCCTTTATGCGAACCTGCCAGCCAAACCTCAACCGGAGCCAGTCTCTCACATACAGTCAGCATATCCCGGGTGCGGCTTCCCCGATCGGCCCGGTTGCATACGATCAAAATAAGCTTTCCGGCCTTCTCTCCAAGTTTTTTCTGCAGATCTTCCCAGACGATGCAGGTGGAATCAGGATCATTTACCGAAACGGCATTCACAAAAATCCCCTGCCCCATCTTATATAGTGCCAGCGCATAAGGGTCGCGCTTATAATGGGCCATGCCCGCAAGAGCTGTTTCCCACGAAACGCCAAGATCTTCACATACAGCTATTGCCAGGGAAATATTTTCGGCAAAATCAAAATCCGGCTCATACCCAGCGGGACGTGCCAGAACGAAACGGCTGCCCAGCGCCTCCGCATGATTCTTGAGACGGTCTGCCATGGTCTCATCGGCCGTAAATAAAACTCCTCCCTTGGGAATCGTGTTGCTCAACGTATCCGCAATTTCCGGAAGGCTGTCCCCCATCACATCGGCATGATCGTGCCGCACATTCGTAATCACGCCCACATCGGCCTGCAAAATGCGATGCTGTGCACATCTTTGATATTCGGGCTGCAATGCCATGCACTCGATCACCAGAACTTCCGCATTCTGGGCGGCAGCACGGCGCAGAATGCCGACCTGCTCTTTAATATTGGCTTTGCCTCTGCGGCGCAGAGGCTCTTCATTGCCGGAAACATCTATCGTCATCGGATCCGTACCTGTAGTTTTGCAGAATACCCGCAAGCCGCCTGCCCGCAAGCCGGCCTCGATCAGCCTACAGACCGTAGATTTCCCTCGTGTGCCGTTTACATGCACAACGTGACGCAGGGTCGCGCGGCTTTTCGCCGCATCCCGCCCCTCTATCCAAAGTCCCAGGCACCAGAAAAGCCCTAAGAGAAGAATCGTTATCTTAAGCATAAAACACCTCAGATTTTATCGTTCAGAAGAACCATTTTCTTAAATCATACTCCGAAACGAAACAAAACTCCACAGATAAATATGAGAAAATGCTTCTTCTTCCCAACTGCATTATTGTTTTGGGAAAAAGAAGCATTTTATATATTACAACTATTATTTTAATCACTGTCATTTAAACCCATTGCGCCACACTGCTATTGCCAAAATAATAGCGCAGGCATATCTCAATATTTCAGATACATGATAAATCTTATTTCCATTTACCTCAGCGCCCTCCTGCGAAAATTTCTGCTCAATAAACCCTCTGATACCTATTTCTATAAGAAGTATCATTGCTAACCCCAGCGAAAACATTCTCATACCCTTTGTATAGCTATATAACGATAATAAAAACACTACTGAAACGCCTAAGTTACATAATGTTAACCACATTTTTTTCTTCATATAGATCGCCCCCCGCTATGCTGATTGTTTCCGTTTCATCTACTTGAATTATATCATTCCCCTCCCATTTTTTCAATCACTATTTATTTTCTCGCTTCATTATTAAGATATTTGTTATTTTTTCGTTATTTGTCTATATTTTTTTCGTAAAAAAGAAGACGTACCACCCGTCATCACACTCAATAACCAGCGACACATCTTCTTCTCGAAATCCCTATTCCTGCTCTTCCAACAACATCTGGTACACATCCCGTTTCCCGATTCCGCGGTCCTTCGCCACAAGCTTCATCGCTTCTTTCTTCTCGATTCCCTGTGACAGATAGACGTCCATGTGCTCCGTGAGCGACATGGCTTCCCATGTCTGTTCCTTCTCTTTTTTGATCTCCTCCGGGCTCTTTCCCTCGACCACGATGACACATTCGCCCCGCGGTTCCTCCGTCTCAAAGTGATCTAATGCCCCCTGAAACGTGGTTCGGAATGCCGTCTCATACTTCTTTGTGAGTTCCCGGCAGATCGTGATCCTCCGGTCCCCTAACGCTTCAAGAAGCTCTTCCAAGGTCCGTACCAGACGGTGCGGCGCCTCATAGAGGATGATCGTCCGTGTCTCAGACTTTAATTCTTCCAGAATTCTCTGCTTTTCCTTTTTATCCGACGGCAGAAACGCCTCAAACGCGAACCGTCTCGTCGCCATTCCGGAGATCGTGAGCGCCGTAATGCATGCCGCCGGTCCCGGAAGAGAAGTCAGCTCGATTCCGGCCTCATAGCACTGCTTTACAAGCTCCTCGCCCGGATCCGAGATCCCCGGTGTCCCGGCATCCGTGATCAGTGCGATATTCGTGCCTTCCTTCATCTTCTCAACGAGAACTCTCGCCTTTTCCACCTTATTAAACTCATGGTAACTGGTCATCGGTGTCTTGATGTCAAAATGGTTTAAAAGCTTGATGCTGTGCCGCGTATCCTCCGCAGCGATCAGATCCACCTCTTTCAACGTATTTAGCACCCGCAGCGTGATATCATCCAAGTTCCCGATAGGCGTTGCGCATAAATATAATTTTCCCTGCATGACCAATTCCTCCTGCTGCCGAACGCCACATTCCGTAAACTGGCGTCAGCTGCTTTACCTTAATCTATCAACATCTTCCGTGTATACAGGACCCATTCCCCGTTTGGTCCAAATTTTTAGTATCCGTAAATTGAGTAAATCTCGTCCGTATACACCCCCGGCTCCTTATAAACGATCACCGGCGCCTCCACCTTCATCCAGGCGCCGCCGCCGCGGACTGCTTCGATGAGGACCATATTCGCATCCTTATCCTTAAAAGGATGCACCATCTTCATCCGCTTCGGTTCCAGCTTATACTGCTTCATCGTCCCTAAGATCTCGATCAGCCTGTGGGGGCGGTGCACCATATACATTCTTCCGCCGGGCTTCAGCACCTTTGCGCCTTCCCGCACTACGTCCTCCAGCGTACAGAGCACCTCGTGTCTGGAAATTGCCTTCACCTCCGTCGGATTCTTAAGTCCGTGGGAGTCATTCATATACGGTGGATTTGTCGTAACGACATCAAAGGAAGCCGCTCCGAAAATCCGGCTGGCTTCCTTGATATCTCCATGTACGATCTCAATTTTATTTTCCAGATGGTTTAATTTTACGCTCCGCTCCGCCATCCTGGCAATCTCATCCTGGATCTCAAGTGCCGAAAAATGTTCTCCCTCCGTCTTTGCGGAAAGAAGAAGCGGAATGATCCCCGTCCCGGTTCCAAGATCCAGCGCCCTCTCCCCCGGCTTTACAGCTGCAAAACCGGAAAGCAGCACCGCGTCCATTCCGAAGCAGAACCCATCTGTCTTCTGGATGATCTGCAGTCCATTTCTCTGAAGATCATCCAGACGCTCATTTTCCTTTAACTCAATCGCCATCGAGTTTTGATTTCCCTTCTTTTTTCTCAAGAGCCTCTAACTGCTTAAGCTCCGCATCGTTCGTGGACTGCTTTTCCCGTCTCTTTTTCGGGCGGAATTTTAACTGATCCACTTTATATTCACGGATCTCCTTCTCATCGTTGTTCACAGTCACAATGACCTTCACAAGCTGGCGCAGAATGCTCACACTGTGGACCTCGCCCTTTAAACCGTCGTCTGTTGTCACATAATCGCCGATATTCGGAAGTCTTCCGTTTAATTCCTCATAAGTATCTTCCTCGTACTTTAAGCAGCACATCAGTCTTCCGCAGACACCGGAGATCTTCGTCGGGTTCAGGGACAGATTCTGTTCCTTCGCCATTTTGATGGATACCGGAATAAACTCAGAAAGATAGGACGCACAGCAAAGCGGTCTTCCGCAGATACCGATTCCGCCCACGATCTTTGTCTCATCGCGGACACCGATCTGGCGAAGCTCGATCCTTGTCTTAAATACGGAAGCCAGATCCTTTACCAGCTCACGGAAATCGATTCTTCCGTCTGCCGTAAAATAAAACAGCACCTTATTATTATCGAAGGTGTACTCCGTGTCAATGAGCTTCATACTAAGGTTGTGCTTCTTGATCTTCTCAACGCAGACTTTGAAGGCCTCTTTTTCCTTCTCCTTGTTGCGGCGCTCCGTCTCCTCGTCCGCCGGTGTCGCCATGCGGATCACTGGTTTCAGCGGCTGGATCACCTTCTTGTCATCCACCTCGTGGGTTCCAAGCACCACATATCCGTACTCCACGCCTCTGGCCGTCTCGACGATCACATGGTCGCCGGTCTTGATCTCATTCTCGCCAGGGCTGAAATAATATACTTTTCCCGCTTTTCGGAAGCGGATCCCAATTACTTTCGTCATTCTTCGCTCCTTATGACGGATGCTTCATGGTCAGCAGAAGTAATTCCATCGCTAATTCCATATTTACGTTCGCATTTAAACGTGTTCTTGCCGTGTCGATCGCCGCCAAAATTGCTTCCAGCCCGGCATAATCGACTTTCTCACCCGTCTCGTTGATCATTTTATATTCATCCTTGAAAATCAGCAGGTTCATGTCCTTCGTGACCTTGAACATGAGCACATCCCGGTACCAGAGCTGCATTAAGTCCAGCACCTCGCCGATATCAAAGTTCTGCTCTTTCATCTCCCGGATACAATCCAGAAGCATCGAAATATCCATAGTTCCCACGTTTTTCACGAGAACCATGACCTTCTGGAAAAGTTCCTTGAATTCATCCGACGAAGCCAGATGGATCGCCTTTCCGAGATTTCCCCTTGCGAATGCAGCGCAGATATCCGCATCCTTCTCCGCGATATGGAGATTCTGGGTCAGGTAACTCTTGATCGTGAAATCCTTAAGCGGCTTTAACTTCATCTGGACACATCTGGAGAGGATCGTCGGTAAAAACGCCTCCTGATTTGTCGTGATCAGAATGATGACCGCATAGGACGGCGGCTCTTCAATGGTCTTTAATAAGGCGTTCTGCGCCTGAACCGTCATCTTTTCCGCCTCATCCACGATATAGATCTTATAATAACTGCTGTACGGACGAATCATGATCGTATCGTTGATCTGTTCCCGCACATCATCCACGCCGATGCTTCCCTGCTTTTCATGTGTTACATAGATGAGATCCGGGTGGTTTCCACTCATCACCTGCTTGCAGGAATGGCACATCATACACGGCTCACTTCCGCCTTTCTCGCACAGGAGCGTCATTGCAAACGCATTCGCGATCGATTTTCTTCCCATGCCGGCTTCTCCCGTCAGGATATAAGCATGTGAGATCTTATGGTTCTGGATCGCCTTTTTAAAGTGATCTTTCACCATCTCATTCCCGAGGATCTCTTCAAATCCCATGATCTTTTCTTCTGACATAGCCGCATCCCTCCTCATCCTGTTAGTTCCGGCACTGCCTTTTTCGCCGGATCTTCCCGGTTCAAACAGAACATTTAACTGTTCCCGATAACGGTGTTTCCATTTTATCTTACCACAAAATAGCGCCTATAAAAAGTTATTTATCCAAATCCCTTAGGATTTCTTCCACGCAGATTTCCATATCCGTATTCTGATATCTCTTCGTAATTCCCAGGCGTTCCAGATTTTCCTCTGAAAAATCTTTTTCGTCTGCAAGGTATCTCCGGCAGACTTCCCGGTAATTCGGCTTTTTCTGGTTTTCCTCGCGTTTGACGGCCCTGAGAAGCCGGATCCCGTCCGGGACCTCGATATAGACCGGAACCATCTTTCCCGCTTCAAAATAGGTACACATCTTCTCGTAAGATTCCAGTGTCCCGATCATAAGACAGGACTCGTCGTCGGCAACATTAAACTGCCCGTCATCCACCGTATAGTAAGTCCACGGACCGGCGATCGTCTGATAAGTTCTCGACTCAATCACCTTTCCGGAAGCCAGCTGCCTCTCCAGCTCCTCACGGTCGGTAAAGAAATATTCCACTCCGTCCGTCTCGCCTTCCCGGATCGGTCTTGTTGTATACATCGTCACCGTCCGCAGCTTTGGTCTCCTTTTCAGGATTTCCTTATACAGTGTATCTTTTCCTGTCGCGCTCTTCCCAAGAAGATAATATATCCTGCCCATTTGTTTCTCTCAGCCTTCTGTATTATAATTTTTATCCCTGTCAGATAAGACTTTTCGATCGAACTTTTACAACCACTTTTCAGGTTCTATCTTTTCATTGTATCAAAATCAGAGGTCCCGTGCAACCGTTGTTTCCATCCTCGCCACGACAAACGCATGAATGATTGTCTACCACCAATTCTGTTTTCAGCTATTTTTA